>ENA-OUQP01001037-OUQP01001037.1-human-gut-metagenome-genome-assembly--contig:-NODE-1037-length-21118-cov-41.508759_pt1 | contig 21118 bp, 10 predicted proteins | sample MGYA00237951_ERZ548836 | MGnify/ENA primary metagenome ERZ548836 (study PRJEB26490, sample SAMN05194702) | human gut metagenome | biome: terrestrial biome; feature: human-associated habitat...
GCGACTTTTTTGTATCTGTTCTAAAACCCAGGGCGATGCCCTGGGCTAGGAGCTTTTGGGCTTTCAGCCCGTTTCAACCGTACAGTTCGTTATTTTTTAGCCTCAATGATCTCTTCAGCCCGCTTCAGCGCCTTGCTGATATGATCAGTGATGTTCTCCTTGCCGAGCATATTGTAGAAGCCAGCCTTCTCCAACTGGGCATTTACCTTTTCGCAAACACCAGAGAGAACCACCTGGATATCCTCCTTCTGACTCATCTCGCAGAGGTTGGTGAGGTTGTGGATACCGGTAGAATCCACGAATGGAACCTTACGCATGCGGATGACGCGAACCAATGGACGGTCACCGAAGGCTGCCATCACTTCCTCAAATTTATTACCTGCTCCGAAGAAGAAAGGACCGTTGATCTCATATACCTCTACACCCTTAGGAATCGTATAGTGCTCCAGGTTGGTAGAGAGGAAATCATATTCCTTGTTCAAATCAATCTCATCCTCAGTAACTGCCGTAACATCAGTGGTTTCGCTCATTCGCTTCATGAAGAGCAGACAGGCGATAATCAATCCCACCTCGATGGCGATGGTCAGGTCGAAGATGATGGTCAGGAAGAAGGTAATCAGGAGTACGGTAACGTCGCTCTTAGGATTCTTCATCAATGCCAGGAAACTTCTCCAGCCGCTCATACCGTATGAAACCACAACCAGTACACCTGCCAGACAAGCCATAGGAATATACTTGGCGAGCGGCATCAGGAAGAGGAAGATGAGCAGCAGTACCACAGCGTGGATGATACCTGCGACAGGAGTCTTACCGCCGTTGTTGATATTGGTCATGGTGCGGGCGATGGCGCCTGTAGCAGGAATACCGCCGAAGAGTGGGGAAGCGATGTTCGCCAAACCCTGGGCAATCAACTCTGTATTAGAGTCGTGGTGGTCGCTGATGACACCGTCGGCAACGGTAGCAGAGAGCAGACTCTCGATGGCGCCGAGGATAGCGATGGTGATGGCAGGAGATACCAGACTCTTGATGGTCTCCCAGTTCATCTCAGGAACCTGGGCAGCAGGCAACTCGTTGCTGATAGAGAAACGGTCGCCGATAGTCTCGATGCTCTCTACGCCGGCAAACTGCTTGAGCAACAGCGCCACAACGGTCATCAGGATGATGGCGATGAGCGATCCCGGAATCTTCTTGCTGAACTTAGGAGTGATGGCGATGACCACCACGCTAACCACACCGATGAGGGCACACCAAGGGTCGATGGTGTCGAAACTCTGGAAATAGACACCCCATTTCTCCAGGAAGTCAGAAGGATTGGAAGCCAATGTCAAACCGAAGAGATCCTTGATCTGTGTGGTGAAGATGGTTACGGCGATACCGCTGGTGAAACCTACCACGATAGGATAAGGGATGTACTTGATGATGGTACCAAGTCGGAGCAGTCCGAAGAGCACCAGGAAGAGACCTGCCATCAGCGTTGCGATGGTCAATCCCTCGAATCCATACTTCTGGATGATGCCGTAGATGATGACGATGAATGCTCCTGTAGGTCCGCCGATCTGCACTTTGCTTCCGCCGAAGATGGAGATGATGAGACCCGCTACGATGGCTGTGATGATACCCTTCTCGGGTGTCACGCCAGAAGCGATACCGAATGCGATGGCCAGAGGCAGGGCTACGATACCAACGATGATACCTGCCATGAGGTCAGACATGAATGTTTTCTTGTTGTAACTCTTCAAGCAAGAAAACAAACTCGACTTAATTGCTATTGCCTTCATTTAAAAAGTTTTGTTATATGAATTAATGTGATTTTTGCTTCGTTATCCGAAAATCGACTGCAAAGGTACAACTATTATTTCATATAACAAAATCTTTTTTAATGTTTTTTAATTACTGCAGCTGAGTCATGTGATAACCCAGTCTCTTCAGCTCCATGGCTGCACCCATCAGATACATTTGATGTAAAGCTGCAATGAAACCACGGAAAGCAGCCTCAGTACCAGGCTCATATCCCTGATGGATGAGCAGGGTATAGGTGCGTGCGGCACACTCTGCTACGATGGTAGAAGTAGCCTTGTGCTCGTTCTCGTCGAGCAGCAGAACCTGGTCGAGAATATAGTCATCCATGTGGTCGAAATCAATGCGGTCTCTGAGGTATTCATAAAGATTATCTACCTTGCCATACAGTTCCCAGTCCTCGTCCCAGTATTTGGCGATGGCCATGCCTACAAACATAATCCATCCCAGAGCCACGGTAGGGTATTTGCTGAACTCGCGCATGGCATCAGGCAGATAGCTTTCGCCAATCTTAGCCCACTGTTCCTCGATATCCGGAGCATCCGGAAGCTGCTCGTCAACACGCTGTCTGCCAGCAAGGTACATACTCAGATCCTGTTTGAAGATCTCTTCTATTCTTTTGCTTTTATTTTCCATATTGTTTATTGTTTATTTTGCCATTATTTCATATTTATTTCGTCTCTAACTGTAATTGGAGGTACAAAGGTAAAACAAAAAACTCAGATAATGCCCGTTTTTTACAAGTTTTAATGCTTTCTCCCTTCCGCATATCACCCATAGATTTCACGGATTTTATTCCATCACTTCCAGCAATCCTGTTGCTTCTCCCCATCCGCTGATGAACACCATCTGTCTGGCACGGGTGATGGCTACATAGAGTAGGGAGCGGATACCCATCAGATACTCTTTGCGTTCCGGAACATCCATCATAGAGAATGGTTTACCGGAAGTCTCCTTTGATGGCATACTTCGCTCTGTTACACCAACTAGAATGACGATGCGGAATTCCAAACCTTTCAACGAGTGGAATGTACAGAGTGAGATTCCTTCTTTATTACCCGTAGCGTTTCCACCTTTTAACTCCTGATAAGGAATATCATTCTGATGCAATCCGTCAACTACATCTTTGTATAATGCCCGGGTTCTGGCAGCTATGCAGATATGGTTGAGACTGATGCCATTATTTTCACATTCAGCCACTACCTTCATTACATATTCTACCTCTTCATTACTTGATACAAATATCCTGTAGCAAGGCTTTTCGCCATGAACCAAGGAGATATATCCCTTGTTGTTCTCTTCGCCGCCATCCATGTCGTCGTATTTTTCACCTTTCACTACGGCAACAGCCATGCGCTTGATTTCTTCCGTGGTGCGGTAGTTTACCTTCAGTTTCTTGCTCTTCTTGCCACGGATATTGATTCCGGCAGCAGTAAAGTTAATCTTTCTTCCACTATAGATGCGCTGGTATGGATCACCCGTCAGGAACAGATCGTTTCTTCCTTCTGCTACAAGCTGGCGCAGAAATCGGAGTTCAGGGTTCGAGAAATCCTGAAACTCATCAGCTATCACATGACTGTATGGATGAATCTGATGCTCTTTCATATAGTTAGCCGCCATATTGAACAACTCAAGGCGATCTACTTTCTTACGTTCCTGCTTGAGGGCTTCATACTGCTCTTTCAGTTTCCATATCTCCACACGCTGTTTACGGGTAATTGGCTTCGTTCTGCCCGTTCTAGCCTGCAGCAGGTATGATTTCAAGTCCTTATTGTTATTATAGATGATTACATCTATATATTCCGAATAAAGGAACTGTTCGTCGAATTCAGAGATATTCTGGTCAAGCACCTCACTCCAGAGAGCCAGGGATTCCTTGTCGCCGGAGTAATCCAATACATGGAAATCTGTCGGAAGAATCTTATACTCCTTGGCTACTTCCAAAAGCACCTTATCAATGTTGTTGAGGGCATACTTCTGCTTGTCAATGCCCATTTTATCTACAAGTACTCTCAGGTTTTCTACCAGGGCAGTGGTATAGGTTGTGAAGAGAACCTTCCCGAACATATTGCTCTGGCAGAGATATTTCAGACGGTGAATGGCTGCGATGGTCTTTCCGGTGCCAGCTGAACCGCTCACTTTGGTTGAGCCATTGTAATCGCTATCTACCAGCTTGCGCTGTGAAGGATGGAGAAAAAGTTGCCATTTCTCCATACCTTCGTCCATGATTCGGGCAAGTTCTTCATCGGTTGTAATCTCGATGAAGCGGCGGCGGTTGTTGCTCGACAGCAATGTATCTTCTCCCTCCTTTGCCTTGCCTTCTTCTATATTGGCAATGATGGAGCTGATATCGTTACCATCCATCACGTCAAAGATATTCTCGAAAGCATCCTGCGGAAGCTTCTTCTCAGCCTTGTCCAGGTCATCAAAGTTTCTGATATTTCTGACGATACCGATCAGTTCTTCTGGTACGCCTATTGATAACAGCTGAGTGTCAGTAATATCGTAGAACGGACTCTCGGCAGTTGTTTCATTCGAGTTCCCGCTGTCTTCTACGTATGCCTCTTCTTGCTGAATATCAATAGGAATGATCTGGCAGGTTTGTGTATGCTCATTCCATACGAACTTCTTGTTCTGTGCCCAGCGGTATGCCTTGTCGTGCTTATCTACATAGAGCAGCATATAGTTGTCTTGTCCCAATGCACCCACAACGGCACGATACTCCTGGTTCACACGGGCAGTTTTCAAGGAAGAATCCTTAAACTGGGTGATGGATTCCAGATGTATGGCAGAAGACTGAGAATTCTGACGGAACTTCTTCTGGAAGTCCCTCACGTTTTGTTGGACGTTGCGTGGCAACTCCGTGAATTTATCGAAAAATGAATCACTTAAGAATAGTCTCATATCTATCAATTCTTTTTAAGTTCTACAATGTTGAAGGTCTCAGGTGTATATACCTGATAGCCATGCGCCACGAAGTAGTCGTAAGCTTCGGGACGGTCTGAGAAATCATCTATCACGATGTCCTTGCCTTCTATCTTGATGGCAGCCTCCATAGCTACCTGCCCGTTTTCATCCATAACAGAGAAACCGCCATCGGTATTGAATGGAATCTTGTTGTTCACAAGTTCCGTTACGATATTCTCCAGCCCAGGGAAGTAGAGCAATACTTCATCCAGGTCTATCTGTTCCGTTGGCTCTTCCTGTGCCTTGTTGCTGAAGAATTGCAGGAGATTGAATCGGTGCCAGAAGTCTGTCCAGTCGGCTTTGTTGATTTCTGAAAGTCCTTCCTTGATGTCCCATTTATATCTCACGCTGTTGAGGTAGTCTTCTTCGCAATCGTATGGATACCAGGCTGAACCAGCCAGCAGCGTGTTTCGTGGAATGAATGTGGTCTTCACGAAGAAATGGCACTCGTCAGCTTCTTTATCTGAGAAGTCTGCGTATTGTGTCCTTGCGTTTTCTTCCACAGCCTGGTCTATATGGCTATACGACGCTGCATACTGATTCTCATCTGTCCAGCATGATGCCAGATAATAGAATGCTTCTTTTCTTAAATTGCCCAGATCAGGGTGGGACAGCATGAAGACGAAACGCTTTACAGAGTCCTTTATTCTCCAGAGGTCATTTTGAAAAATGGACAACATTTTTCGGTTTGGAGAACTTACGAACAGTTCATCTGTTGCTTCATCCATATTCTCATCGGGTGAGATGTAAGGCTTAATGTCTTCCCAGGTCAATGTCCATGAGAGTTTTGGAAGTCCTGAAGAGTGACTGATGGCTTCTCGTTTCTGAACATCACTGTAGAAACGAAGGTTCTGCTTGCTGGCATGATAATCGTAGCCGTCCATGAATACAGACCATTGCGGGATGCTCTGTACATCCACTTCCTGACCTTTTACCTGAGCATAGGCACAGATAAACTGGAAATCCGGAACGGTGGTTTTCTCTACGCCCAGCGATGGACCCAGTTTATATTGTGGAAGGACAATATATTTAATCTCCCGTTCATCATCCTTGATGATAAGCTGATAGTTATATGTCTCGTCCACGGCATCCACCTCTTTCTTCCAACTCCAGTGCTTTTTCTTGCAGACATTTTCCATTGTCTTGACGAAGAGAATCTCCAACTCGCTATCCTCAATGACACCGCTGCTCGTGATATTGCCCACAGAACCATTGATGTCTTCCCAATGATCCAATTGGTCAACAATCTTCTTAAACAGTTCTTCTGCTCTTGCACGGCTCAGGTTCTGGCGTTGCCATTGGTTTCCATAGCTCAGGATACAATGATAGCAGCCGTCCTTGCCTTCTCGCTGACATTCACAGTTGCGGATATGCTCATAGCTGATTTCTATGAGTTTTGAGAACTCCACCTTATTATATAGCTTCGACAGATAGCCTGTACCACCAGGTATCGTATCGTAGATAACCAGATAGTTGTCGAAGTTCTGCGTTGCCTTGTTGTATTCCTGATAGGTATCTATGCGCAGGTGCTCCGGATTACTCTTGTAGTAATGGCGCATACCCAGTTCGATGCCAGCCTTGAACAGTTGTGATGAAGCCTCTGTTTCAAAGAGCTGTACAGGGAGCAATACCTTGATAGCCTCCGTATGCATGCTTCGGTAAAGATACAGACTGTCGAATGTATCTGCATGGGCAGCATCGGCAGGATAACCTATTTCCTTATGGTTGCAGTAAGGATGATGCATCTCCTTGGCGTCCATTGTGCCATAGAGCACAGGAGTCGATTTGCCGCAATACCGGCAGGTAACGAAGCCCAGTCCCGATATGTGCTGCTGCTTGTTGATGGTTACCTGGTCGGCAAGCTGCTTCCTGCTGCCATAGTTCACCTCTGTCAGGGTTACGTCCTTGCAGAACTCAATACCGAAGCCCACCTTTTTCAGACCATACGAATGAATGGCTCCATTGTGGTCGAAACGGAAATGCTTCATGGTCTTGTAGAACTCCTCCTCACGCTCTTCCTTGCTGTCGTTGATGGCAGCCTTGTCGCGGTAACAGCTGGATAGTGCAGCCGTAAACTTCAGAAACTTATGCTTGTTGGCGTGCCAGGAATCGCTGCCACATTTAGGGCAGGTATTCAGGTTGTATTCTGGCATGTCTTCGGTGGCAAGTGCATCGCAGTCGCTGCAGTATCTCAGCATCTTTACTGAATCGGCTCTGTCTTTCAGCGACAAACCGTTGATTGGCAACTTCAGTTTCTGTGTATAGAACTTGTTGTCGGGAGCCAGCTCCCTGATTCCTTGCGAGGCTGGTCTTACCAGCTCCAGGGTAGTTGGTTCTGGCGTATTTTCTGCCTCATCGCCCAATGCCTTCTTGGAGAAGATAGTAGCGGTCAACTTGACGCCTGTTTCCGGGAAGGCGTAGTTTGGCAGCAGACCGGCATTGGTCATAAACTCCACAACAATCTCCTTGTTGATCATCTCTTCCTGGGCTCTCAGGCTTCTGTTCTGATCTAGCAGTTCCGTCCGGCGCATCGTATCGTTCATAGGAATCTCCTTGAGCATCTTTCCAATATGGGTCTTTTCTGTACGTATCTGGTTGATGCGCTCTATCAGGTTTTCAAACTCTACGATTACGTGCTCATAGAACTTGGTGGAGTCGAGCGTAGCAAAGAGTTCATCCAATACGGGTTGCGTATTCTGGGGATACTGCTTTCTGAATCTCTCTTCCAACTGGGCGAGATTTCCCTTGATGTATTCGAATATTCGGTTGATGAAGAAGTTCGGATCAGTCAGCAGAGTATGGTTGAGATGCAGTTCCCTCAGCACGTTCGGAATCTCGTTGTTGCTGTCTGCGCTAACCCATGAATCAATGCAATAGGCTAGGAAGTGGCGGCGCAAGATGTCTCTAGCCTCCAGGAAACATCCTGGAGTGCTCACTTCACCCTCCATCATCTCCAATGGGGAGGCAAAGTAGAACATGTCGTGCTTGCCTGCCTTGGCATAGTTGAGCACCAGAGCCGAACCTTCCTTACGACCCGCACGTCCGATGCGCTGCAGGAAGTTGCCTGGCTTGGGCGGAATGCCTGTATTGGCTACTACGTTCAGGTCACCGATGTCAATACCCATTTCCAGGGTAGAGGTGGCGGTCAGTACATTGATGGCATGCTGCAGTGGCTTGCCGTTTTCGTCGGTATGGTCTTTGAACTCATGCTCAATCCTTTCTCTTACCTCTCTGTCCAGAAGTCCTGTATGTTCGTGTGCATAGATACGAGGAGAAGATTCTCTGTCATATACCTGGCGATAGTAGTTATCTGACATCGATTCTCCTTCTTCGTAAATACCCTTATCGCACTTGAAGTCAAGGCAATGGGTGCCTTCGCTCAAAGTATCACTTTTGCCAACAAACAGGTGTGATTCGCATTCGTCACACTTCAGGTTTCTGACTCCTGCCTCCACATAGATGGCATCCGGGCGGATGGCATAGTTCACCATGCCATGAGCCTCCTTCTTATCCAGAATCATACAGTCGGTCATGGTGTTGAGCAGCATCACATAGAAGTCGTTGATCTGTTCTACGTTGGGCTGGAGCATCATATCCTGTGGTATCAGGCACTTGATGAAATAGTTGTAGAACCAGTTGCGGCGATTGTTTCTTACAGTCGTCACATCCAGTACTTCTTCTTTGGTCTTCACTGGCTGATAGCCTATCATGTGTGGCACACGGGTTGAGCGGAATCCACGATACAGAAAGTGGATGTTGCTCTGGCGAGGCCAGTTGAGCATCACGGGTTTCAACTGTTGCGTGCGGTACAGACGCAGGAATTCATGGTCTATGCCACCACGCTGGCGCAGACGATGCAATATGCCATTGGCAAAGTGAAGGAAGGCTGGTTCTTCCTTGCATATAAAGTCAAGATGGTTTTCGTTCAGCCATGTTTCCATTTTGTGGAATACCAGGCGCAGGTCGTTCTCCCTGAATAGGGTAGCACTGGAACCCATCTTTTCCAAAGTTCGACCTCGGGTTGACATCATACCAAACTCAGAGCAGATTTCCCAATCCACCCTCAGGTCAAACTCTTTCTTGAACTTATCGGTCAGCTCGCCTGTAGCAGGGTTGCGATAGTTCTTTTTCAAATCGATTTTCTCTATCTGGTCATCCGGTATGAAGCGATAGTAGTACTCATCGCCCTCCAGCCTTGCTTTCCAGTATTTCTTAAAACCCTCCTGCAACTCTTCCAGACTGACGGGCTTGTCTATCGTCTTGAGATATTGCTGGATGCTTTGGCGGAAGAGGAAGCGGTAGGTTCTGATTTCATAGTAACCTGCCAGATAGGCTGAATCCTGTACCGAGTTGCTGAAACACAGCATCTTTCGCTTGCTCGCATCCTCGCTGTCCATGTCGCTTGCCATGATTTGGCTCACGCCCACCGACGATAGTGTGGTGGTTCTGCCGCCCACGATGGTGAGTGAATCGCTCATGCAGAGCGGGCACTTCTTGTCCAAAAACAGCGACTTGCCATTCTGGGCAAAAATCCTGCGGCTCAGTACTCTTACTCTGAGCACTTCCGGGTCGGTCTTGACACCGATAGTCAGGTCGTCAGGATGGATATAGAGTGGTTTATTTACTCCGTTTTGGTTGATGTAATCCTCGATAGGCTCATTCTTCCTGTTTTCTGTATTCATGAGTATCACATCCTTGTCCCCATCCATGAATGCAGTATTGATGGCTGATGCATCTGTAGCAAACTTCCGCTCGGTTGCCTTCTTGGTGGTAATCCAACCGCTGCTTCCACAGTCTCTGCAGAAGTAGATTGGCAGGGAGATGCGGTCGTCCATAGGGATGCTGTCTCTCCATGTGAATTCCGGCTCATTCTGTACAAACCGCTGAATGCCACTCAACTCTCTCTGCCACAGCTGCACCTGGAGATAGAGCAGCGGAAACTTTCCGCCTGGCATCTTAGCCTCTGATATCAGGGCAAGCATATTCTCCAGTGCTATATTTGCATAGGCTGGGTAGTTGAGGAGCATTCGCTGAAAACCGACATTCTTTCTTCCCAACTGTTTGCCCAGCTGTTCCATGGTGATAATGCCTTGGGTAGTAACGCTCAGCAGGTCTTTGAATATCTGCAGTTTTCTGAGTCTTGCGCCTATTTCTGCCCGGTCGGCTTTGCAGCCTGGCAACCAGATCTGTCGGATGGTGCGCAGGTAGGCTTCCACGGTCTTGGTTTCTTTCAGGGTGCATCGCTTCAGGTCATACTTCTCTGGCAGTCCATCTTCCGTGATGTCTGCAAAGAAATCTTCCACGCTGATACGGTGCTCTTCTATGATGCTTTCGGCTGTAAACTCTTCGCCGAATACGCTGCTGGCATATTCGCACAGCAGTTGCTTGGAGTCTTTCTTGTTGCCGATGGTAGCACTCGTTCCTACTGGGGTAAGTCTGTGCTCCGGCAGATTCAGTTTCAGCTTCAGGCGTCGGATGAGGTTGGCTACATCCGTGCCCTGTGCGCCATCGTAGGTGTGCAACTCATCCAATACCAGGAACTTGAGCATCGGTTCTCTGGTTCCTAGGTTGCCTCGCCACAAGGGAGTATATTTCTGCTGCATCAGGGCATAGTCGAGCATCTTGAAGTTGGTAAGCAGGATGTCGGGAACTTCGCCATGTACAATGCTGTCTCGGTTTTCTATGATATGGTCTTTCCCCATCTGGGTAGGGTGCTCCTTGGGGTTCGTGCCTTCACCGATAAAGAGTCCGGCTGTTACCTTGCCTCTCAACGGGTGATCTTCTTCCGTTCCCCAAATGGCTTCGGCAAGACGCTTTGCCTGGTCGCTAGCCAGGGCGTTCATAGGATAGAGGATGATGACTTTCACACCTGGGCAAACCTTCTCCCGGTTCATCTGATATACGTAGTCGAGTACCGGGAAGAGGAAACATTCGGTCTTTCCCGAACCGGTTCCTGTGGTGAGCAGGGTAGGTTCTGGCTGATGCCCATCGTGGGTGGTCAGACGGCGGAAAGCCTGTATCTGGTGCAGGTGAGGAGTAAACGGCGGACGGATATCCAAGGGAATCTGCTCTTCTTCCTTTGCCTTTACAAAGGGAGTTTTCAGGGATACATAAGGTCCCTTGAAGAGTCCGTTTCTGGAATCCTCAATAAACTGGTAGAAAGCCTTTCCCACTTCATTGTCCTTGAAGTGGAAAGTGGCTTTGATATATTCGAGTACGGCGGAACGTACCTCGTATGCTTGTTGCAAAGGTAACATAAGCTGCTTGTTTTATTTAATGATAACCCATCGGCCTGACTTTTGTGAGCCTTCACGACGAATGATGTTTTCTTCTTGCATCTTTTTGAGATGTTTAGATATGGCACTTCGATTGATTCCCAATCTGTTAGACATCTCTCTTGAAGTGATGCTTTCATTCTCTTGTATGAGCTGTAAGATGGAAATCCTAGTTTCTGGTCCACTTTTCTGGTCCACCTTTCCTTTTTCTGGTCCACCTTTCCTTTTTCTGGTCCACCTTTCTGGTCCACCTTTCTGGTCCACCTTGGTCTCCAGGTAAGCGAAATCTTCGTTTTGTGATTTTTTATGCTCTGCTATTTCGTTTCTCAGATTCTTGATATGCTCCTTGATCATGAATAGCTGGAAAGGAACCATGCTTTCTTCTTCCCTTGAATCATTCAAGGCTTGTATGTATTCGGCTTTGTCTTCTTTGACTACCTTGGTAGGGATAAGATCAAACTCATATTGTATATGGTTCATAATGAGACGAGACATTCTGCCGTTGCCATCTACCCATGGGTGGATGGTAACGAGAATATCGTGTGCATCAAAACTGAGCAGATAAGCATCGATAGGATTGGGATTTTTGATCAGGGCTTCTCGGCGCTCATTCATCTGTTTGCAAAACTCTTCCAGTTTCATTGGCACCTTTCTGTAGTCCATGTATGAACGTCCTCCAATACCTGCTGTAACCCCCACCAAGCGTAAGTCTCCTTTTGAGGAATCGAAGTCACCCATCAGCGTACTATAATGACTGCCTGTATTACGCATTAAGATGGCTGAGAGATTCTTTAGCATCTGGATAGAGAACGAATGGTGTTCGCTTGCCCAAATCATGCTTTGCTCATAAGCCTGTTTCAAGTCCAGGTTCATGAGTTGTTCCACCATCGGCTTTCCTTTTGCAGTGATGCCTTCGTCAAAGAGGAGTTGATTCTCTATCTCGGTTACGGTGGAACCTTCGATGGCTGTGGAGTGGGTGATGATGGAGTACAGATAAAACTTTTTATGGTCTATCTGGTCTTGTATGCCCAACTGCTTATATTCTTGCAGAACTTTTTCAAGTTCGCTTATGCTGTTATGTATAGTCTTCATATTCTTGCGAGTTCGTTTGGTAGATTTTGCACGCGCGCGTGCAAAATTAAAGTCTGTTCTCAAAGAATGCCCAGGCACGGCGATAGTCGGCTATGCGGTCACACTTCGTGTAAGGGGCATAGTAGGTTACTTGCTCGCCACCATACATTTCGCTCTTCTTGGGGTCGATGGTGTGGATGTAGGTGGCTTCCGTGCCTTCGTAGGTCATGCTGTCTTCGCTGAGGTTGCCACGGATGGATTCCCATTCCTTGCGCTCGCAGCCTACACCTTTCAGACCAGATGAGCAAGTGAAGACGATATTGCCCTTGGCATCATACCAGGTATCGTTCTCGTTCTGTTGGAGTACAGGGAACTGGATGGTATAGATAAGCTCCAGGTCTTTTAAAGACAAGCCTAATGCCATCGCTGCCAATACATCGATTTCCACCAAAGCCTGGCGGCGCTCGAAGTAATTACGCAAAGGTGTATCCCAGGTCCATTCCTCGGTTAAGCCTGTGAATGGCTTAAGGCGTGGGTCGGAGTGTGACCATTCTTCATGAGCGTACTCTGGACGCCAGCAACTCTGCCAGAGGTCGGCGTAGTGGACCGTGAGGCAGTTGAGGAGGAGAGTGCGAGAGTACATGGCAGACTGGTACTTTTCGGCTACGCCGATAGGGAAAGAGGCTAATCTACTATAACGTAAATTCTGGGCAGCTACAGATTTTATATAAAAATCTAGTACTAGGGAAGAACATAACGCTGTCATATCCACGGCATCATATCCACGGCGAAACGCCGTGGATATGATGCCGTGGATATGCGCTGTCTTTTTGGGAAAGACAGCGCATATCAACGAGCGCTCGCCAGCTTGATTGATCATAGCTCTAATTCCGACTTTATAATAATCTAAATAATTATCATATTTATGTAATGTATCATTTATGCAGAATCCTCTTATTAGTACCTTATAGTCACTTAATGGTATATTTGGTACATAATTTGTTCTTTGTATAAATCCCCGTTTAGATTTCTCTAAGTCAATAATGTCATAGTCAGCTTTGTTAATGCATTTTGATCTTGGACTTTTGTAAAGAGGGTTAGAAATATATATATGAGGACCAGAATAAATCATTTCATAATTATCTATGACTGGACTTTTTGTGTCCCTTCTGATAATACCCGCTTTTGGTGCATTGGTTTCATCAAAACACATGGTTGTGACATTATCATAATCACCGATATGAGTAGGGAACAATGAGATTTTTTGCATAATGTTTAGGATCTCATTTGTATGAATGTTTACTAGTTTTGCAGAATCCGGATTTTCTCCATCTTCAAATGTATTTGCTAGTAATGTTAATTCTTTTTGTGTAATTCTAACAATTCTATCTTTATGCCCTTTGATATTCCAAGCTCCATTTTTATCTTTTATTCCTTCTGCGAATCCAATTCCTTGATGACAAAAACTTTCGTCAATAGTTAGAGGCGTAAAGAGATTATGTATGCTTAAAAAGTTTGGTTGATATTTTGATGGGCCTAGAATTTGTTCTCCGTAAAGTCGTCTATCACCAACTTCTGCAAATAAAAGTAGTTCATTTTGATACTGGAAATGGTAGCGCAAACGCTTGTATAGCTCACGTCTAAGTGGCTGTCCCTTAGGATCATCATAGATACTTTCTGGAGTAAGCAAACCAATGAAACCTCTTTCTTCAGAAGCCAAATCCATTGTATTTTCGAGCACGCACTTATACAGGTTAGTCTGCTGACCAACCAGTAACGGATAGTTACAATAAGCGTTTAAGAACGCAGTACTTCCCACGTTCTCATATTGTTCTGAAGTATAAAGGTCTCTCATGGCAGGATTACCCAAGAAGTCGTTGATGCGCTGGCGCACGTCAGGAGCTGATACCTTTCGGATAGCGACCTCAGGGTACTTATCTGAAATGATATTAGCCTCGTTAAATTCCAACTTGATCCATGGCGGATTACCGCAGATAATATCGAATCCATCCCTTAGCCAGAACACCTCGATAAACTCCAGCATCGGGTGGAAGAAATGGTAGCGGTCGGCATACTTCTTCACGGTCTTGAAGCGCATACTATCATCAAAGAAGGTGCGGACGGCACCCTGGGTGTCGCCTAAGATCTCTTCCTTCGACTGTGTCTTCAGTTCGCTTACCTCGTCGTTGTCTTCCAAGTCTGTATCCTCATCATGATGAGGGTCTTCGTGTGCCATGTTCTCATACTGGGCTTGTGCAAAGAGGTCGTTCTGATGGTTCTCTCCAAAGAAACCGAGCTGGCCGTCCTTCTCCACATAAATCTGCAGGGCACGCTTAGTACGGGCATTCAAATCCTCGTCCTTTACCTGGAGAATCGTCTCGATATCACTCCAGAACTCACGGCGGGTAGGGAGCTCGTGAGCATCATCAAACTCCCAGAACCAAAGGGCACACCAATAGTCCATCACATTCTTCAGAATGAAGTATGCGTTGTTATGGCGGTAGCGGGTATCATTCAGTCGTTCTTTCTCTGCATAGTTTTCGGCAAGAGATCCAAATTCCAGCGTAGTCTGACCATAGATTCCCCAAAGGTCGGTCTTGTTGTTGGTCAGTCGCTCAATGTCCCATTGGAAGGTGAAATACTCCAGCAATCGCTTGTCAATCTTGGCAGAGATACGTTGCAGAATTTGGAACTCCTCACTGCTGATAGGGGCTGTCCAGTCGTCCAACATCTCCTTCATGCCCTTGATCTGCGCCTTGCGGGTCTCTTTCAGTTTCAAACGCTCTTCTTCCGTAGCATCAGCAGGGATGAACACATCCTTGATGCTGCGCACGGCAAGCATGTTCTTGTCAGGCAACAGAAAGTGGTAAATCTCATTCACCGAACGCTTTACGGCACTCTTTACCTTTCCATTCTCGAAGTTCACCTTGTTGAAGTGAATCTTATGAGGTGCTTTGGTCCACCATTCGTTAGGAAGCAATTTGTATTTGCCCTTAACGGTAACAGAATGACCTATAATATCCTTCTTGTCATAGACTTTCAGCCAGGCGCCAATCACGGCATTGCCTAAAGCCAGACGGTTGGAGAAGAATGGAGTCTCCATGTCCTTATGGATTACGTTCAGCCACAGCGATAGCTTACCCAGCTCAATGGCAGTTGGGTTTAAATCGACTCCATAAACATTGTGTGTGGCAATATATGCCTTTACCTTTTGAAGCTCATCACGATAGTGGTCTGGAGCGATGCGCCACTCCTTGAAACCAGCTTCGTGGCGTTGTTGTTGCTGATAGGTGAGGTAAGCCTCAGCCAGCTGGTTGATTACCTCGTTCTGGAAGGCGGCAGCACCCATGGCAGGTTCAAGGATCTTCAAATCGAGAAGATCCTGCGCCTTGCGCTTGCCCTCAGCCACCTCGTCGAGGATGCTCTTCAAGGTATATTTCACGGTGCTTCGGGTCAGAACCTCAGGCGTATAGTAGCTGGCAGACTTCTGGCGGTCACGACCATTCAGACGATAGACAAAGGTGCCCTGTGGCAGAATCTTAGGTTCACCCTGTTCATCGCATAGAATCTCGTCAGCCTCGAAATCATCCATTCGGCTGTAAGGTACCAGGAAGGTTCCTTCCTCAGGTTTGCCCACCTTGTGTACTTCGATATAATCCTGTTCAGCATAGAAGCCACGGTAGGCGAGAAGACTCTCATATACGCTACCCAACTGGTTGACGCCGAGGTTGGCGTAGCTGATTCTCCCCACCTGCTTGTCGCGGTTGCTCAGAGAGAGGGCACGGATAATCTTCTGCCATTCAATATTGCGGATCTTTACATCCTTGAGGTGATGCAATCGCCTGTTGTCGAAAAGAGGAGAATCAATCTTTCTTACCGAGAAGCTCTTGTTATCCTGCTGCCCCTGGCGGTAGCCGTTGGCAAGGAGCCAGAAGAGGTCGTTGAGGCTGTCGTTGAAGAAGTAACCGTTGCGGCTTTCTTCCGTTCTCATCGGTGCTTTCTCCAGGTCACGGAGCATCTCCAGCGAGTAGCCGTCCTTATAAACCTCGTCCTTGGTAGGCAGGATATCCAGTTCATCACGGCTCTCGGCATAGAAGATGAAGAGCAGACGGTAGATGATGTTAAGGCAGTCGTCCTTTACTTCTGCCTCGAATGTATCATCGGTATAATCAATGCTGCTTAACGGATTGCTCTTCAGTGTGGTATCAGGATTGGTTAATTCTTTCTTCCAATACCACAAGGCTTCGTTGGCAAGGGTCTCTACAGAGAGAATCACACCTTCCTTCAGGTCCTTGGTAACCTCGTAGGCACTCTTGTAGCTTTCTTCTACGAGCTTGTCCATCAATACCGATTCGCTGTCTGCTGCCAGCGTATCCTTGCAGATAAGCAGATGGAAGAGGGCGTAGTATTTGCGGAATGCAGAGATGCTTGCCTGCGAGAAGAGTTCATCCATGGAGAACTCCAGGTAGCTTCCACGGTTCCACTTGTCGGAGTCGAGCAGGAACATCGTGTTGCCTGCCATCATCAGGATGAAATGAGGACGGTGCTCTTCCGGCAAAAGGAAGATGGCGTCTATCGCCTTGTTGATGACGGCAGGAGAGATATGAGCCTCCTCGTCTTTAGGCAATGTGAAGAGTTCGCTCCATTGACCGGCATAGTACTGCTGGTGGCGGATGATAACAGAGGAAGTCTGTCCATCTTCCACCACATTATATTGCTGTTCGAACAATCCGGCAGGTTCCTGCTCATCGGTCTTGATGAGATGCTGCATCTCCATCACGAGCATCGTGGTCTTGCCGTTGCGGGTAAGGATGTGGCGCACGGGAACCACGGAATGGTCGTCCTCGTTGATGGTGATGAACTGCTGGTAGGCGCAGGTTGTATCGTAGCCCAGAATATTGAGCAGCTGGGTGTGGAAGTCGTGGGTATGCTTGATGGCATCCTTGACACGCGGATGGGTGTTAAGGATGTAGTTCTTGTACTTCTCGTACTCGCCACGAAGTTTTACGTATGGCTTGCACAGCTCCGTCATCTGGTCGGAGTTCAAGCCTGATGCTTTCTGGACCTTATCGATAAAGTCCTCTGAGAAATATCCGGAAGGGAAATAGTCTCCCACATTCTGGATGAATTTATATTTTACGTTTTCTGCCATAACGTTTTAGTTTATCTGTTAAAGAATACGGCTAGAACCTTGATGTAAGGTTCGTTGTTGTCGAGCGTAAACAAGTCGTTGTTAAACTGGCTTTGCTTGCTGACGATGGTTTCGATTTCTTCTTCTGCCTTGCTGTATGCCTTCTGGCGGAACTGGACGACATCCTCACCAAATTGGATACTGAGCTGCTGCTTGGCCTGGTTTGCCCAGTGGGCAAGTTTCTGTCTGTATATCTCGAGTTGCTGGCTCATCTTGTGGCTCTCCTCGTTCTGTCGGCTATACATATATTGAGTCTCACCATTTTCGAGGGCATCAGAGAGCAAGTCCTGGAGTAGAGCCAGTTCTTCCTCGCTCACAGACTCCTGATAGATGGTATTCATCATATCGGGATACTTTTTCAGCATATCATCCAGGGAGTAAGGAGCCTCACAGAGGGTACCCTTCTGGATATTCATCGGTACCACGAAGAACTTGCTCACGAGTGTCTGTCCCAAACCGTTGGCTACACTTCCATACATCAGGAAGAGGGCTGTATCCTGAGGAAACATCTTATGCTTAACCACGAATGCCTGTTCCTTAGGAACGGATGCAGCCAACTTGGTGAGCTGATACTGGATGATAGGGTGCAGATCATAGAGAGGCTGGAACTTTGCCCAGTTGTTATTGTTTTCCTTTCGGGAATCTGCAATGGCATCCATAACCACCTTCCGGTTGTTGCAGAGACGGAAGACACGATCGGTAGGCAATGCTTCACGAGGAATATCATAGAGCACCTCTTTCAGGTCTTTGCTTTCCATTGCCTCCACGTATGGAATTTCAGCATCTACCACCTGTATCTCTCCATGTTCGTTGCGCCCCTTGCTTTCCAGTTCGGCAAAGAGGTCACGGTAGAACTGCATATCGTCGTGATAGAGGCTAAGTTGAGGCTCGTACAGCACTTTGTGCTCTTTGGCTGGTGTCGTGTTCTTGCCGAGAGAGAAGAAACCGCCCCGGCGACGGCGGGTCTTTTGCTCTTCGCCTTCCTGGTTGGTATCCAGAAAATGGGTGTCGTGGGTCTTGATGGCCTTGGTTACGGCTACAGCTTCCTTCTCTGCGCTATACAGGTTCATGACGCTGAGGGCATCGCCCAGGGTCTTGTGTACTTCCTCTTCCTTATCTACCAGTTTCTTGAGAATAGCCATGTCGCTGCGAACACTGTCGCTCGTACTCTTGGCTATCAGATAATAGATGTATGGAGTCTCTTTCTGACCATAGCGGTCGATGCGTCCGTTTCGCTGTTCCAGGGTAATCAGACTCCAAGGAATATCGTAGTTGAACATCAAGTGGCAGTAATAATGAAGATTGACACCTTGTGAACCGGAGTCAGAAGACAGGAACACACGTATCTTGCTGTCTTCCTTGCCGAAGTCAGCCACCAGTTCTTCCTGTTCGGTATCCGACAGACTGCCGTTGAAGAGTACAATCTGGTCATCTTTCATCTTGAAGTCTTCTTTCAGGCGGGCAGCCAGATAGTTCATGGTCTCGATGCGTTCGGTGAACACCACGATACGCTCATCTTTCTTGGTACCTTTCCACTTGAGTTCCTTCAACTTGTTTCTGAAGGCTTCATAGCGGGAGTCAATCTGCAGCTGGTTCATCTCTTCCAGGATTCCTTTCAGATTCTCCAGTTCCTCGGTATTGTTGTGGTCCTTTACCAGTCGGTTGTTGACAGCCTTCAAAGCAGCCGCAGGACTGGAAAGGAAGGTCTTGAACAGGGAGAAGGCAAAGAGGAGATCCCGATGCTCCTCATCGGTCTCATCCTTCAGGGAGCGGAATTTAATCTTCTGTTGCAGGGCAAGCAGCGCCTCTTCCTGAGGAGCCAGTTCCACATCAACAGAAATCACCTTTCGTTCCTGGAAGTTCTGTCGGATGTTCTCGTCTTCTATATCGTTTTTGAAACGGCGCACGTAATACTTCTCCACATCTTCCTTGGTATATTCTCCATCACGAGGGATGGAAGTAGGTTCAAGCATACGCATCAGATTGGCAAATGATTCTGCCGAACCATTATGAGGAGTGGCTGAAGTGAGAATCAGACTGTCGCAATGGTTGGCAAGGAACTGCGCCAATTGGCCACGAAGACTTCCTTCATTGGCTACCGTATGACATTCATCAATGACGATGATGTCCCAGCGGGTCTTTTCCAGCCAGGCACGGAACTTACCGTTATTCTTCAACGTATCGATAGAGATAATGGTCTTGTCATAGTAGTCGAAAGGATTCTTGTTCATCGGAATGTTCATGCGGATATGATCCACGCCGGTACTGTCGAGACGCATCAGTGGGATGGCGAAGCGATTCCACAGTTCTTCCTGGAATTGGGCAAGAATACTTTTCAAAGCACATACAAGGATACGGCGGCCTCTTCCTCGGCGTATCATTTCGCTGAGGAAGATTCCCACCTCTATGGTCTTTCCCAGACCTACGCCATCTGCAATGAGTAGGCGAGGGCGTGGCAGTTCAAGCGCTTTCAATGTAGGTTCCATCTGATAGTCGGCTACATTGAAGGCACCCTTTTGAGCAACGCAAATCTTCTTGGAATAATAGTCGTTGCCGCGGATGGTTGATTCTATCAGCAATCGGGTGGCACGGCATTGCGGACTGTCATCTGCTACTAACTGGGTGTTGGTGGCAGAGACAATCATGATTTTGTTGTTGTTTTCTTCTTCGATTTTGGTGTCGAAGATATAGTGTTTGTTTGCGACAAGTTCGCTGAGACCATCGGCATATAGAATTTCCTTGCCATCGTAGTTTCTTTCAACACGAGTGATTCGGAACTCTTCGCCTCTGACACAGATTCTTTGTCCTGATGAGAATGCTGTCATATACCTGTATATTTTATGCTTTTTCGTGCAAATTTAATAAAAATGTAGAAGATGGGCAAATTTTGATGGCAGAAAATCGCATAAATGGCAGCATTTTCTTGATTTATACGAAAAAGCCCCAACCTTATGCGGGACATAAGATTGGGGAGTGGAAATGAAAGTATATGAGATGAGTATGGAGAATTATATGTGGAAATGAATGCTGGAAAGCCACTTCTTGACATCGAAACATGGACACTCCTTGTGAACGCCAGGGAGATCTCTATGACCCAGGATCTCGGCTTCAGGATAGTCGGTACAGAGGCTCTTCAGAAGCTCTCGCATCGCTGCCTTCTGGGCTGGCGTGCGGGTGTCGGCAGGACGGGCTTCGGCATCCAGACCACCCTCGTAACAGATGCCGATGCTGTGGGCGTTGTAATGACGGGCATGAGCGCCAGGCTCCGACTCCGGACGGCACGGATAAATCACTCCGTCCTTTGTGATGTAATAGTGATAACCGATGTCACGGAAACCACGGGCTAAATGACACGCCTCCAATTCGCCTACCGTGAAGTCCTGGGTAACTCGGGTGGCACTGCAGTGGATGACGATTAAATTGATCTTTCTGTTCTTGATCATAGGCAACTCTTGTTAATGATTACTGAATAACGATTTCTGAATACTGATGCGGGATTCATTACAATCCCTTGCAGCTCTGCACGCAGACGGCAGAAGCGATGGCGGTAAGTACTGTGATGATAAGATTGATGATCTTCTTGATGGTTTCTTTTCTCATGGTCTGATGATTTACTAAAAATTGATTTACTAAAAATTGACTTTACTAATACTTGATTTACTAAAACTTGATTCAACTAAAAAGTTCATAACTAGGGAGATATCCTAAGAAGGAAACCCTATAACCCAGGCACCCGTGCAGAGCTTGCTTTTGATGATTGTGGCAGATGATTCCTGCCTCTTGATGCTCTCGGAATGCCCCTGACGCCATACGGCTC
>ENA-OUQP01001042-OUQP01001042.1-human-gut-metagenome-genome-assembly--contig:-NODE-1042-length-21004-cov-5.433434_pt1 | contig 21004 bp, 17 predicted proteins | sample MGYA00237951_ERZ548836 | MGnify/ENA primary metagenome ERZ548836 (study PRJEB26490, sample SAMN05194702) | human gut metagenome | biome: terrestrial biome; feature: human-associated habitat; material...
CCACGTATGGCTTCTTTGGCACCATCCCTGCCACCGAGCCCACCGCTGCCGTGTCCGTGGCCGCCACTAAGGGCCTGCAGCTCGTCTTTGCTGTCCTCCTGATGGTCCTCGGCCTCATCGTTGCCGTGAACTGCCTCAAGGAGCTCTTCGGCAAGGAGACCGGTTCCATGCCCGACGAGCAGCCCGAGTGGACCGAGCTCGGCCGCGAGCACGTCGCCGCTTCTGCTGGCAAGGGTGCCGCTTCTGGTGCCGCTGTCACCGAGAAGGCCTAGGCGCTCGACTCCTAGCGCTGCTCTCGTCGAGAGGGCGTAGGCGCTCGACTTCTAGCGCAGCTCTCGCCGTGAAGGCGCAGACGCTTCGCATCCTCCTCATTTCCATCGCCGACTTATCGACTCGCAGCCGGCTTTGGTGGGCCCGCATCCTCGTGGTGCGGGCCCTTTTTTGTGCGCGTGTTTGCGTGCGCTTGCTGCGTGCTTGGCGTGCGACTGGCGCGTGTTTGGCGTGCGGGGATGCCGTGGGAGGATGGTGCCTTCACGCGCTGGCGGCCTGCTAACATCGGAGCGCTGGCATGCGGCACATATAAGTGTCCTAAGCGCGACGAAACATGCGTGTGCCGCCGGGGCTGCGGTCGGGGACGGCCTGCGGCCGAGACGACCGGGACCCTGGCGCTCCTTCGACACATATAAGCGTCCTAAGCGCGACGAAACTGAGTGGCGAAAGGACGGGGGTGCGGCGTTTCTGCACGCTGGCTCCATTGCTGCGGCGTTCCTGCACGTTGGATCCATTGCTGCGGCGTTATTGCACGCTGCGCGGGCCTTGAGCGTGCAGAAGCGCCATGCCAACGAGCGGGACGTGTAAAAGCGCCACGGTAGCGAGAGGAGCGGCGCGGCGGGCGGGGCGGCGCGGCGAGGGGAGCGGCGCGGCGAGACACGGCGCAGTGAGACACGGCGCAGCGAGGGGGAGGGACGGCGTGGGAGAGTCGATTTGACGCGTATGAGCCGTCTAAGCATGCCGATTTTCGCTAAGCGTCCGCGCGCCATGGGGCCGCCCGCGGGATGACGCACATGGACGGCTTAAGCATGCGAATTATGCGTCCTACCCGGGGAAGCGAACTATGCGGCGCGGCCTCGCACCCGGGCTATCCCGTACGCCTCCACCCTCGCGCCCCGCGTCCAGGCCACCCCGTATACCCGTGCCCTCGTGCCCCGCGCCTGGGTTACCCCGGGCTCCGTGCCGTATCCGACGTTCTGCTTCCGCCTCGCGTTTCACATCGGCTGTCCACCGATTTCGAGCTTGTGTCGATAGGGAGAAGGCAAGCCGCGGGCGCGTATACTTGAAAAAACATGCAACTTGAGGGGGCGCTATGGGTCAGGAAGTCGAGAAGAACGTCGAAAACGAGGGAGTGCCTGTTGAGGAGTCCCTTGAGGAACGTCTTCAGCGGGCAATCGCGGTCACTGCTCCCGGCACTGCCGTGCGTCGTGCGCTCGACATGATCATTGCCGGCCACCTCGGCGCGCTCATCTGCGTGGGCGACACGGAGACCGTTCTCGGCGCTGGCAATGACGGCTTCCCTCTGAACATCTCCTTTACCGCGAACCGCCTCTTCGAGCTCTCGAAGATGGACGGCGCCATCGTCGTCGACCGCGACCTTACCCAGATCCTTCGCGCGAACTTCCACCTGAATCCGGACCCGAGCCTCCCCACGAGCGAGACGGGCATGCGTCACCGCACCGCCGCTCGTATGAGCCTCCTCACGAAGGCGCTCGTGATCTCGGTCTCGGAGCGCCGCCAGGTCGTCAACCTATATGTGGGGGGAAGGTCCTTCCAGCTCAAGAGCGTCCCGCAGCTTATGGCGAGTGCCTCGCAGCTCATCACCACCCTCCAGACCACGCGCCAGTCGCTCGACCGTGCCCTGCTGCGCCTCTCCACGCTCGAGCTCGACAACTACGTCACCCTTGCGGACGTCACGACGATCCTCAACTACTTCGAGACCCTCATGACCGCCGCGGACGAGCTCGACCGCATCGTCGATCAGCTGGGCAGCGAGGGCCGCACCGTCGAGATGCAGCGCGAGCAGCTCGCCGGCGACATGGATCACGAGTACCTTCTCATGATCCGCGACTATGCCCGCGATTCCTCGGAGGAGAACGCCGAGGCAATCCGCGCCAAGCTCCATGCCGCCGCGCCCTCGCAGTGGCGTTCTCCCAATCGTGTCGCCAAGGTGCTCGGCTACGATGACCTGCACGAGGATAGCGTCCTCGTACCGCTGGGCCTGCGCACGCTCAATCGCGTCTCGGTCGTTCGCGAGGGCATGGCCGATAAGATCGTCGACGAGTACGGCAACCTTCGCGAGCTCATGGATGATATCGAGCAGAATCCCAACCGCCTGGGCGAGCTGGGCGTCAGGAACCCGAACATCCTCACGGATAGCCTCTATCGCATGTGGGGCAAGAAGGAGTAGCGATGGACGCGAGCCTCATCAATACTTCTGCGCCTGATACCTGCGCCGTTATCGCCGCCGGTGGCCTGGGCATGCGATTTGGCGATCCGCACGGCAAGCAGTATGTCGAGCTTTGCGGCTTGCCGGTCCTGTGCTGGTCCATCGCCGCTTTCGACGACTCGCCCTCCGTGGGCGCCATTGTGGTCGTGTGCCCGCGGGACCGCGTTGACGAGACTCGCGCTGCCGTGGGCCGTCTTGCGCCTGCCACGCCCGTTGCCTACGTTTCCGGCGGAGCGACTCGCCAGGAGAGCTGCCTTGCGGGCATCCGCGCAATTCCCGAGGGCTACGAGTTCGCCGCCATTCACGACGGAGCTCGTCCCCTCATCGAGCCGGAGACGATCGAGCGCGTCATTGCCCGCGTTCGCGATGACGCCTCCATAGCTGGAGCCATCTGCGCTCACCCCTCCGCTGACACGCTGAAGATCGTGGAGGACGGCGTCGTGTGCTCGACGCCGGAGCGCTCGCGTTACTGGGCGGTGCAAACTCCGCAGGTATTTCGCCTGGATGAGGTTCTTGCCGCGCACGAGCGCGCCGCGAGCGAGGGCTTTTTGGGCACGGACGATTCCTCCCTCGTCGAGCGCATGGGCGGGGTCGTTGCCTGTGTCGAGAGCCCAAGCGACAACATGAAGGTCACGGTGCCCGAGGACCGTCTTCCCATTGAGGCCATCCTCAAGCAGAGGCTTGCGGTGCGTCACGCGGGTTCCATGCGTATGGTGGGCGATGTCTCATGACGTTGAGGATCGGACACGGCTATGACGTCCACAAGCTCGTTGAGGGCAGGAAGCTTATCCTCTGCGGCGTCGAGATTCCCCACAAGTTGGGGCTTCTCGGCCATTCGGACGCGGATGTCGCCACGCATGCCGTAGCAGATGCCATCTTGGGTGCCACGCGCCTGGGAGACCTCGGCAAGCTATTCCCCGACACAGACCCGGCCTACGCCGGTGCCAACTCGCTCGAGCTCCTCGCCCAGGTCATGCGCCTCGCGCGTGAGCGTGGCTATGAGCTCCTGGACTGCGACTGTACGATCGCCGCCCAGGCGCCCAAGCTTGCGCCCCATCGAGAGCAAATGCGCGCGAACCTCGCGCGGGCACTTGGCGTGGGAGTCGAGAGCGTGGGTGTGAAGGCCACCACTACCGAGCGCCTTGGGTTCGTCGGGCGCGAGGAGGGGATGGCAGCCTGGGCGGTCTGCATCATGGAAGACGCACGCTAGAGCTGCCCCTCGTTCACCCATTTGTAACCCGGCATTGTCGGCCCCGCGCTATTTTGTGGGGCCATGCTCTGGTTACGAGCGAGGGGAAGTACCCAGGCACAAGTTAGGACCAACATGTTTGATCGCATTCGCGAGGACATCGCGACCTTCAGGTCTCATGACCCGGCCGCGACCTCAACCATATCCATCCTGCTCAATTCGCCCGGCATGCGTGCCATCTGGGCGTATCGGCGCCAGCACTGGCTGTGGACTCACGGGCACAAACTCCTCGCGCGCACGCTTTCCACCTGGAGTCGCCACCGCTTCGGCGTGGAGATCCACCCGGGAGCGACTATCGGCCGCCGCTTCGTTATCGACCACGGCATGGGCATCGTCGTGGGAGAGACGACCATCATTGGCGATGATTGCCAGCTCTACCAGGGTGTGACCCTTGGCGGAACCGGTAAGGAGGGCGGCAAGCGCCACCCGACGCTTGGCAACAACGTCGTGGTGGGCGTGGGCGCGTCGGTCCTTGGCAACACCACGCTTGGCGACAATGTCAGGGTTGGCGGAGGCGCTGTCGTCGTGCGCGACGTCCCGGCCGACTGCACGGTCGTCGGAATTCCCGGTCACGTCACCACAAAGGGAGGCGTGCGCGTGCGTACCGCCGCGGGCGACCGTCTCACCTGCATTTCAATGGCGGACCAGTCTACAATTGACAAGATTATCCGTGAACGCGAGGACGTAGAGCACCGCGAGTACCTTCCCGATCCCATCGATCGCACGGTCGACGACCTCGCCTCGAAGGTGGAGCGCCTCGAGAGGCGAATCGCCGAGCTGGAGAGCCAGCTTCAGGACAAGGAGTAGCCAATGCTCGTCTATAACACCCAACTTCACAAGAAAGTCGAGCTTACGCCCATCGAGCCCGGCAAGATTCGCATGTACGTCTGCGGTCCCACCGTCTATGACCAGATTCACGTCGGCAACGGCCGCACGTTCCTGGCCTTCGACGTCATTCGCCGTTACCTCATGTACAAGGGCTACCAGGTCACCTTCGCCCAGAACCTGACCGATGTGGACGACAAGATCATCAAGCGCGCCAACGAGCAGGGCCGCACTTCCGAGGACGTCGCCAGCGAGTTTTCCGACGCCTTCATCGAGCAGATGCACCGCATGGGCGTCCTCGACCCGGATATCCGCCCGCGCGCCACGCAGGAGATCGAGGCCATGATCGAGATGATCTCTGGCCTCATCGAGCAGGGCCACGCCTATGCGCCCGGCAACGGCGACGTCTACTTCTCTGTCCGCAGTGATCCCAGCTACGGCACCGTGTCCGGTCGTAACATCGACGAGCTCAAGGTTGGTGCCCGCATCGAGGCCAACGAGGAGAAGGACGACCCTCTGGACTTCGCCCTCTGGAAGGCGGCCAAGCCGGGCGAGCCCATGTGGGACTCCCCGTGGGGCAAGGGTCGTCCGGGCTGGCACACCGAGTGCTCTGCGATGGTCCATCGCTACCTGGGCACCCCGATCGACATTCACGGTGGTGGCCAGGACCTGCAGTTCCCGCACCACGAGAACGAGTACGCGCAGGCCATGTGCTGCTGGCACGAGCCTCTGGCCAACGTGTGGATGCACTCGGGCATGCTCCTCATCAACGGCGAGAAGATGTCGAAGAGCCTCGGCAACTTCTACACGCTCAAGGAGGTCCTCGACAAGTATCCGGCGGATGCCGTGCGCCTGCTGATGCTCCAGACCCACTATCGCTCGCCGCTCGACTTCTCCTTCGATCGTCTCGACGGCGCCGTGGGCACGCTCGAGCGCGTGCGTGGCGCCGTTGCCAACCTCCGTTGGGCCGCGGAGAGCTCGAGCGCGAGCGGCCACGAGCTCAATGACGCGGACCGCGCCTTTGGCAAGGCCGTGGATGACGCCGCCGCCGAGTTCACCCGCCAGATGGACGACGACTTCAACACCGCCGGTGCCCTCGCTGCGCTCTTTGGCCTCGTTACGGCTTCGAACACCTACCTTGACGAGGCCGGCGCGAACGTTGCCGGCTCCGTGACCCTTCGCGCTTCGGACACGCTCGTCGAGCTCCTCGGCGTCCTCGGCGTCGAGTCCGTGCGCCCCTCGGCGTCCGAGCTCCCGCACGAGATCGTCGACCTTGCCCGCGAGCAGGCTGGCTATGAGGGCGACGACGCAAACGAGGCAGCGGACGCCCTCGTCGCTGCTCGTGCCGAGGCTCGCGCCGCCAAGAACTGGGGCGTTGCCGACGCCATCCGTGATGGCATCGCAGCCCTTGGCCTTGTCGTCGAAGACACGGCCGCCGGCACGCGCATCAAGAGCGCCCAGAAGGAGGACTAGGAATGGCACGTCGATCCGGTGGACGCCCCGCGTCCCGTGACAACCGCTCGGCTTCCGGTCAGCGCCAGGGCGGCCCTTCTAAGGGCCGTGGCGGGGCTGGCGGCCGTTCGACCCAGAGCGGCGGCAGGGGCCGTGGCGCCGGGGCTCGCGGAAGCGCTCCTGCGCGTTCCCAGCGCCCGCAAAGGCGCGATGCCGATGCTCAGTCTGCGCAGAGCCGCCGCCCCGACCGCTCCCGCGCCGGTTCGAAGGGCGACCTCATCGAGGGCCGTCGCGCCGTTGCGGAGGCTCTCGAGCTGGGTCTGCCCGTTTCTCGCGCTTTGATCCAGAAGGACCAGGGTGGCGCCGACCAAGCGCTCGCAGACCTCGCCCGCACCTTTGAGGCCGCCGGCGTCGAGGTCGAACGAGTCGCCAAGCCGATCCTCGATTCGCTTTCCTCGCACGGTGCCCACCAGGGCGTCATGGTCAAAGTACGCCCCTATCGCTATGCGTCCCTGGCGGACGTCATCGATCGGGCGGGGGAGGGCAACGCCCTCGTCATCGTCCTCGACCACGTGACGGACGAAGGCAACTTCGGAGCCATCGTGCGCACGGCAGAGATCGTGGGGGCGGCAGGCGTCGTCATCGCGAACGCCCGTGCTGCCCGCGTTGGCGTGGGTGCCTACAAGACGAGTGCCGGCGCGGTCATGCACCTGCCCATTGCGCAGGTGCCCAACCTTGCGACGGCTCTTGACGAGCTCAAGGAGCATGGCTTCTGGGCTGGCGGTGCCACCGAGCACGCGCATGACGTCATTTGGGATGCGCCGGTTCACGGGCGCCTTGCGCTCGTCATGGGCTCTGAGGGCTCAGGTATCTCGCGTCTCGTGCGCGAGCACTGCGACTTCGAGTTCCGTCTGCCCCAACGCGGCGTCGTCGAGTCCCTGAACGTCGCCCAGGCGACCACGGCCATCGCGTATGAGTGGCTTCGCCGCGACATGACTCAGGCGGAGGCTGCAGACGGAGTTGCTGGTGCCGCGGCGGGAGCTGAAACCTGTGACGCGACGGACGAAGTCGTCTTCGACGAGACGGGCTACTACGACCTGCCCGATACGAGCGATTTCGACTTCTAGGTGGCGTACGTGGCTAAGCGTTCTAAGAACGAGCTTCTCGTCGTTGACGGCTACAACGTTATATTCGGCACCCCGCGGTACAAGGAGCTCGCAGACGAGCCAGAGCCTGGCTCTCGCGATGGCGACCCCTTCGAGCGCGCTAGAGACATGCTTGTGGGTGATGTCGCAGCCTTTGCCCAGGGCCGCTACGACCCTGTCATCGTCTTTGACGCCGCCGGGAACGTGAACCCGGAACACCCCGAGCTCAGGCGTGCCGGCGTGCGCATGATCTTCTCGCCCACGGGCGTCACGGCGGATTCCGTTATCGAGAAGCTCGTGACCGATTGCCGCCGAGAGATGCGCGAGGTAACGGTTGTGACCTCAGACAATGCGATTAGGGCGACGGTCGGCGGGATTCCCGTGACTCGAATCTCGAGCTCGATGCTCGCACACGAGATAGATACGCTCGATGCCGAGCGCGAGGTGGACGTGGCGGATCGAAGCCACGGCCGTCTTACGGTGGAGGACCGCCTCGACCCCAAGACGCTTGCGGCGCTCAACGCGCTGTTGGGGAGGTAGCCGAAACGGCTCGATTCGGCTACCATGCAAGAACGCGGCTTGTCCGCGAATGCGCGCCAACGTAGCTCAATGGTAGAGCCCCTGTCTTGTAAACAGGCCGTTGTAGGTTCAATTCCTATCGTTGGCTCCATGATCTGGCGAAGCGGGGCGACGTGCCGAGAAGGCTGTCGTCCCGCTTTTTGTTGCTCCTAGCGAGAAGTGAAGGAAATGTGAAGGTGGCCGGCTTCCCCATTTCTGTTGACAATATTTTCTCAGCCTTGTAATATCTCTTCCGCTGCGAGGGGCGACGGCCCCAGACGGCGGCTTGAAAACGGTATGGGGATGTGGCACAGCGGCAACTGCGGCGGACTGTAAATCCGCTCCCTCTGGGTTCCTTGGTTCGAGTCCAAGCATCCCCACCATGCCCGTGTAGCTCAGTAGGTAGAGCACTTCGTTGGTAACGAAGAGGTCACCGGTTCGAATCCGGTCGCGGGCTCCATTCAAGCACGGCGGTGTAGCTCAGTTGGTTAGAGCACGCGGTTCATACCCGCGGCGTCACTGGTTCGAATCCAGTCACCGCTACCAGAGCCCTCGCGGCGTCGAGCAATCGGCGCCGCTGGACATATTAATAGGCAAAAAGGCCGTCAAGGCCTAAAGCTAGCATCCATGAGGAGGATGGCAAATGGCCAAGGAGAAGTTTGAGCGCACTAAGCCGCACGTGAACATCGGTACGATTGGTCACGTTGACCACGGCAAGACCACGCTGACGGCTGCTATCACCAAGGTCCTCTCTGAGACCGAGGGCTGCAAGGCCGACTTCACCGCGTTCGAGAACATCGACAAGGCTCCCGAGGAGCGCGAGCGTGGCATCACCATCTCCGTCGCTCACGTCGAGTACGAGACCCAGAACCGTCACTACGCTCACGTTGACTGCCCGGGCCACGCTGACTACGTCAAGAACATGATCTCCGGTGCTGCTCAGATGGACGGCGCTATCCTGGTCATCGCCGCTACCGACGGCCCCATGGCTCAGACCCGCGAGCACATCCTGCTCGCCCGTCAGGTCGGCGTTCCCTACATCGTCGTCTTCCTGAACAAGTGCGACATGGTCGACGATGAGGAGCTCATCGACCTCGTCGAGATGGAGACCCGTGACCTCCTCTCCGAGTACGACTTCCCCGGCGACGATCTCCCGATCATCCGTGGCTCCGCTCTCGGCGCCCTCAACGGCGACCCGAAGTGGATGGACTCCGTCCGCGAGCTCATGAAGGCCGTCGACGAGTACATCCCGACGCCCGCCCGTGACAACGAGAAGCCGTTCCTGATGGCCATCGAGGACGTCATGACCATCTCCGGCCGTGGCACCGTTGCCACCGGTCGTGTCGAGCGCGGCGAGCTCAAGCTCAACGAGCCGGTCGAGATCGTCGGCATCAAGCCCACGCAGTCCTCTGTCTGCACCGGCATCGAGATGTTCCGCAAGACCATGGACTTCTGCGAGTCCGGCGACAACGTCGGCCTGCTTCTCCGCGGCATCAAGCGCGAGGACATCGAGCGCGGCCAGGTCATCTGCAAGCCCGGCACCGTTACCCCGCACTCCAAGTTCACCGCTGAGGTCTACGTTCTGACCAAGGAGGAGGGCGGCCGTCACACCCCGTTCTTCACCAACTACCGTCCGCAGTTCTACTTCCGCACCACGGACGTCACCGGCTCCATCGTCCTCCCCGAGGGCGTCGAGATGGCCATGCCGGGCGACCACGTCACCATCGAGGCTGACCTCATCCACGGCATCGCCATGGAGGAGGGTGACCGCTTCGCTATCCGTGAGGGTGGTCACACCGTCGGCGATGGTCGTATCGCTACGATCATTGAGTAGATCTAGGTTTTCCTAGCAACTACTAGGCCCGGTGCCGCTTGGTACCGGGCCTTTTCTTGTGAAGGTTATGTCGAGACGAGAGAACTTTCTTCCGTTACAGTCTCTTCGTGTTGACAAACCCAATGACACACTGGTAACATTCTCGCTCGCGCCATGGCTGAGACAGTCTTGGCCATGACCCATCAGGAGGAAAGCAATGCGTACCATGGTTACCCTCGCCTGCACTGAGTGCAAGCGCCGCAATTACACCACGGACAAGAACAAGCAGAACAATCCTGAGCGCATGGAGCTCAAGAAGTACTGCCCGTGGTGCCGCAAGCACACCCTGCACAAGGAGACCCGCTAGTCTCCAACACCCCACAGGCCAGTAGCTCCAATGGTAGAGCGGCGGTCTCCAAAACCGTTTGTTGTGGGTTCGAGTCCTACCTGGCCTGCCAGCAACCTCACCGGCCTCCCATTGGGGGAGGCCGGTTTCTATGATTGTACGAAGCCCGCCCGAAGGGAATGAGCATGGCCAACAAGGATCGCCAGAAGAGGAGCGTACGCAAGGCGCGTGCCGCCGAGCGTAAGGAGCTCGAGGAGAAGCACGCCATTTCCTCGGCCAATGGCTCCAAGAAGGCAACCCCGGCGCCTGCTAAGGCTCAGGCCAAGAAGAGCGAACCCAAGAAGGTCGGCTTCTTCGGTCGTATCAAGAATTGGTTCAAGGATGTCAAGACCGAGATGGGCCGCGTCACCTGGCCGTCCAAGTCTGAGCTCAAGAACTATTCTGTCGCGGTCATTGCCATGCTTGTCGTCTTCGGCGTCGCTGTTTGGCTTGTCGACACTGGTGTCGTCGCCGCTCTCATCGGCTTTACCGGACTGAGGGGTTAAGACTATGGCGAAGCGTTGGTATGTCGTTCACACCTACTCTGGCTATGAGAACAAGGTTAAGAACGACCTTGAGCACCGCATCGAGACCTACGGCCTCGAGAACGTCGTTGTCGACATCAAGATCCCGACCGAAGAGGTCACTGAGATCAAGGACGGCGGCAAGCGTGAGACGAAGGAGAGCAAGGTCTTCCCGGGCTATGTTCTCGTTCGCATGGAGATGGACGACAACTCGTGGTCTGTCGTTCGCAACACCCCTGGCGTGACTGGTTTCGTTGGCGTTGACGGCAAGCCTGCTCCTCTTTCCCGCGAGGAGTTCAACAAGATCATGCGCCGTAGCACGCCTCGTGCGGGTACTCCGGTGCCGCATCGCACCGCGACCAACCTTGAGCCCGGCATGACCGTTCGCGTGCTCTCTGGCCCCCTTGCTGACTTTGACGCTCAGGTCACCGAGGTCAACGCTGAGGCCGGCAAGGTCAAGGTCGTTATGATGATCTTTGGCCGCGAGACGCCCGCCGAGCTTACGCTCGACCAGGTCAGCGTCATCGCCTAAGACTGGCAATCCCGCGGGCCTCTTTCGGTGAGGAAAGCTTCTGAGGACCGCGCACTAGATAGCTCGCTTTTAACACGTTATTCAATCAGGAAGGTATGACCATGGCTGAGAAGAAGGTTGTTAACCTCATCAAGCTCCAGATTCCCGCCGGCGCTGCTAACCCCGCGCCCCCGATCGGCCCGGCCCTCGGTGCCGCTCAGGTCAACATCATGCAGTTCTGCCAGGCGTTCAACGCCGCCACGGCAGACAAGAAGGGCGACATCATCCCCGTTGAGATTAGCGTCTACGAGGATCGTTCCTTCACCTTCATCTGCAAGACCCCGCCTGCGGCTCACCTGATCAAGAAGACCCTCGGCCTCAAGGGCGGCTCGGGCGTTCCCCAGCGTGATAAGGTCGGCCAGCTCACCCAGGAGCAGCTCACCCAGATCGCCGAGACCAAGATGCCGGATCTCAACGCCAACGACATCGAGGCTGCCAAGAAGATCATCGCTGGCACCGCTCGTTCCATGGGCGTCACCATCGCGGAGTAGCTCTTTCGCTTTGCCTCGTCCGCTCTCGGGCGAGGCTTTGCCCTGACTGGGCAGCTAGGTAACCCGCCGGCGCGAGTCGGCTCAAGCGCGGTCTTGAGACCGCACGATGTGGGAGGGCGTCAGCCCGTTGACCACATGGAGGAATGAACATGTCTAAGCACGGTAAGAAGTACGCTGCCGCCGCCGCCAAGGTTGAGGCCGGCAAGCTCTACACCCCGAAGGCCGCCGCGGAGCTCGTCAAGGAGATCTCCTTCGCCGGTTTCGACGAGACCATCGAGGCCACCTTCCGCCTCGGCGTCGACACCCGCAAGGCTGACCAGAACATCCGTGGTTCCATCGCGCTGCCCCACGGCACCGGCAAGTCCGTCCGCGTTGCCGTCTTCGCCGAGGGCGAGCAGGCTCGTGCCGCCGAGGAGGCCGGCGCCGACATCGTTGGCTCCGACGACCTCGTCGCTCAGATTCAGGCCGGCAACATCGACTTCGATGCTGCCATCGCCACCCCGCCGATGATGGCCAAGGTCGGTCGTCTCGGTAAGGTCCTCGGCCCCCGTGGCCTCATGCCGAACCCCAAGCTTGGCACCGTCACCATGGACGTCGCCAAGATGGTCGGCGAGCTCAAGGCCGGTCGTGTCGAGTATCGCGCTGACCGCTACGGCATCTGCCACGTCCCGGTGGGCCGCGTGTCCTTCCCGGTCGAGCAGATCGTCGAGAACTACGGCGCTCTCTACACCGAGATTCTCCGCGTGAAGCCCGCCACCGCCAAGGGCAAGTACGTTAAGTCCATCGCCCTTGCTTCCACCATGGGCCCTGGCGTCAAGGTTGACTCTTCCGTCACCCGCGCCTTCCTCGAGGCCTAAATCTCACCTAACGTGCGCCGCATAATCGGCGTGTAGGAGATTTGAATTTGATGCAGCCGCTTGACTCTTAGTCAGGCGGCTGCAATCATATTGGCTGTTCAGCACATAGCACGTCCGCTGCCAGAGACAGCCGGTGCCCAATCGGGCCTAAGGGGTTCGTCCCGCCTGCCGAGGTGGTCCAACGAGTGAAACTCTTGCGACCCCGTCTGGCCAAGCGCCGGCGGGGTCTTTTGTTCTCCTCGAGCGAAGTCCCGCCTACTGGCGAGACGTGCACGTTCGCTCGAGGGGAGGTGCAACTATGCCAGCCAAGTCCAAGATCGATATGCTCGAGAAGGTCAACAAGTCCCTGGAGGCTTCCAGCGGCCTGTTTGTCATCGACTATCGCGGCCTCTCCGTCAAGGAGTCGCAGGAGCTTCGTCACGCTCTTCGTGAGGCGGGCGCGGAGATGAAGGTCTACAAGAACAACATCGTCCGTCTCGCGCTCAAGAACGCCGACATGCCCGCGATTGATGACTGCCTCGAGGGCACCGTCGCCTGCGTGTTCTACGAGAGCGACCCTGCCGCCGCCGCCAAGGCCATCAAGGAGACCTCCAAGAAGCTCAAGAAGATTGAGTTCCGTGGTGGTATCACCGATGGTCAGGTCGTCTCCGCTGAGGAGGTCATCGCTATTGCCGACCTTCCCTCCAAGGAGCAGCTCCTCGGCCAGATCGCCGGTCTCATCAACGGTTTCGCGCGCGACATCGCCGTGTGCGTCAACGGTGTTTCCTCCGGTCTCGCCCGCTCGATCCAGCAGGTTTCCGAGCAGAAGGCTGCCTAGGCAGTCTTGCGGCCTAGCCGCAACCCGTAGGCGCAATCGCGCTTCGGATAAGACTAACCTCATGCAAGTTGCATGAGCCACGAAAGGAATTTAGCAATGGCTAAGCTCACCACCGATGAGATCATCGACGCCCTTAAGGAAATGACCCTTCTCGAGGCCTCCGAGCTCGTCAAGGCCATCGAGGACACCTTTGGTGTCTCCGCCGCCGCTCCTGCCGCCGTCGTCGCCGCCCCTGCCGCCGGCGAGGCCGCTGCCGAGGAGAAGACGAACTTCGACGTCGTGCTCGAGGGCTTCGGCGACAACAAGATCGCCGTCATCAAGGTCGTCCGCGAGCTCACCAGCCTTGGCCTGAAGGAGGCCAAGGAGGTCGTCGAGTCCGCCCCCAAGGCCGTCCTCGAGGGCGCCAAGAAGGAGGACGCCGAGGCTGCCAAGGAGAAGCTCGAGGCTGCCGGCGCTGCCGTCTCCCTTAAGTAACTTCTAGCAGGCTTGATGCCTGCCGTATAGGTTCGAACTTGGTTCGAGCTATGAGTTAGTTACGAAGCCCCGCATCGAGAAATCGGTGCGGGGCTTTTCTGTTTACAGCCGTTCTGTCGGCATGGGTGAGCATCGATGGATGCAGCGGGGGAGTGGCAGAAGCAAAAGAGAGAAGTCGCCAAGCGGTAGTGCGCGGCACTTGAGCGGTAGAGAGGGCGACTGCTCACAGGTCCTTCATAACCTAAGGTCTTCGATAATGGCAAAGGTGCTGGAAATAGCTAAAGAGCGACAAAATAGTTGAAAAAAATAATGAAGTCAAGACTGTTTATTGACGAAAGACTTGAGCTTCGTTAGATTATTAGGTTGCGACAACTGCCGCCATATGCCATGTTGAAGGAGGAAATGCCTGGTGCGTACCGCTAAGTCTACTACCACCTCCGCAGTCAAGCACGATCGCGTGAGCTTTTCCAAGATCGCTCCCGCGATGGAGCTCCCCAACCTGATTAGGATCCAGAAGGAGTCGTTCGAGCGCTTCATGACCGATGGTCTTGCCGAGGCTTTTGCCGAGGCTTCGCCCATCGAGAACAACGCTGGCACGATGGAGATCACCTTCGGCGAGCACCAGTTTGGTGATCCCGCCAACACGATCGCCGAGTGCCGCGCCAAGGACATGTCGTATCAGGCCCCGCTCCTGGTCGACGTCCGCTTCGTTAACAAGGAGACCGGCGAGATCAAGGAACAGCTCGTCTTCATGGGTGATTTCCCCCTGATGACCGAGCGTGGCACCTTCATCATCAATGGCACTGAGCGCGTCGTCGTCTCGCAGCTCGTCCGTTCGCCGGGCGTGTACTTCGCTGCCGAGATGGACAACGGCGTCCAGGTCCACCGCGTCCAGTTCATTCCTGCCCGCGGCGCCTGGCTCGAGTTCGAGGTCGACAAGCGCGGCCAGCTCGTCGTCTCCATCGACCGTAAGCGTCGTCAGAGCGCCACGATGTTCCTTCGTGCCCTCGGCATTGCCGAGAGCGACGAGGAGATCATCAACCTCCTCGGCGATTCTGAGATCGTCCGCTCCACGCTCGAGCGCGACGTCGCCCAGACCCGCGAGGACGCCCTCATCGAGATTTACAAGCGTCAGCGTCCCGGCGAGCCGCCCACCGTCGACTCCGCCCGCAGCCTGCTCGATGGCCTGTACTTCAACGCTCAGCGCTATGACCTCGCGAAGGTCGGCCGTTACAAGATCAACAAGAAGCTCGGCATCGACGTCGATGCCTCTGAGTCCGTTCTCACGGCTGAGGATCTCGTCTGCGCCCTTCGCTATCTCCTGGCCCTCCACGCCGGCGACCCCACCAAGAAGGTCGACGACATCGACCACTTCGGCAACCGTCGCGTTCGTACCGTGGGTGAGCTCGTCGCGAACCAGTTCCGCATCGGCATGAGCCGCATGGAGCGCGTCGTTCGCGAGCGCATGGCCGCCCAGGACGCTGACGACATCACGCCGCAGAGCCTGATCAACATCCGCCCGATCGTGGCCGCCATCAAGGAGTTCTTCGGCTCCTCGCAGCTCTCCCAGTTCATGGATCAGTCCAACCCGCTGGCTGGCCTGACCCACAAGCGCCGTCTCTCGGCCCTCGGCCCGGGCGGCCTCGCCGGCCACAAGTCCGGCTCCAGCCGTCGTACCAACGTCCCGACCGCCGTCCGCGACGTCCACAACTCGCACTATGCTCGCATGTGCCCCATCGAGACCCCCGAAGGCCCGAACATCGGCCTCATCGGCTCGCTGGCCCTCTACGCTCACGTCAACGACTTCGGCTTCATCGAGGCCCCGTATCGCAGGGTCGTCGACGGTAAGGTCACCGATCAGATCGACTGGATGACCGCAGACGAGGAAGAGGATCACGTCATCGCGCCGGCGAACACGCCGATCGACCCGAAGGACGGCTCCTTCATCGCTGTTGACGAGGACGGTAACCTCTACAACCCCAAGCGCGTCGTCGCCCGTACCCGCGACTTCGACGGCTCCTTCGGCGCCCCTGCCGAGTGCCCCGTCTCCGAGGTCGACTACATGGACGTCTCGCCGCGCCAGCTCCTCTCCGTGGCTGCCACGCTCATTCCGTTCCTCGAGCACGACGACGCGAAGCGTACCCTCATGGGCGCTAACATGCAGCGCCAGGCCGTGCCTCTGATTCACGCCCACGCGCCGTACGTCGGCACTGGCATGGAGGCTCGCGCCGCCCTCGATTCCGGCGACATCATCGCCGCCGAGTTCGACGGCACCGTTCTCGAGGCCGACGCGGCGCACATCGTCGTCGAGGGCCCGAAGGGTCCCGTGACGTACGACCTCCCGAAGTACCAGCGCTCTAACCAGAGCACGTGCATTAACCACCGCCCGATCGTCCACGCCGGCGAGACGGTCAAGGCTGGCCAGCCCCTCGCTGACGGTCCTTCGATCGACCACTCCGAGCTCGCCCTCGGCGCGAACCTCACCGTGGCCTACATGCCGTGGGAAGGCTACAACTACGAGGACGGTATCGTCGTCTCCGAGCGCGTTGTCCAGAATGACCTGCTCACCTCGGTGAACATCTCCCGTCACGAGATTGACGCCCGTGACACCAAGCTCGGCCCCGAGGAGATCACTCGCGAGATCCCGAACCTGGGCGAGGACATGCTTGCCAACCTCGACGAGGACGGCATCATCCGCATCGGCGCCGAGGTCGGCCCCGGCGACATTCTCGTCGGCAAGGTCACGCCTAAGGGCGAGACGGCTCTCACTTCCGAGGAGCGCCTGCTCCGCGCCATCTTCGGCGCCAAGGCGCACGACGTCCGCGATACCTCGCTGAAGATGCCTCACGGTGCCTATGGCCGCGTTGTTGACGTCGTTCGCTTCAGCCGCGAGGCTGGCGACGACCTCCCGCCGGGAGTCAACGAGCTTGTCCGTGTGTTCGTCGCTCAGCGCCGCAAGATCCAGCAGGGCGATAAGATCGCCGGCCGTCACGGCAACAAGGGTGTCGTCTGCCGCGTCCTGCCGGTCGAGGACATGCCCTACATGGCCGACGGCACGCCCGTCGACGTCCTGCTCGACCCGCTGGGCGTTCCGTCCCGTATGAACGTCGGTCAGCTGCTCGAGTGCCACCTTGGCTGGGCTGCCGCCAATGGCTGGGACATGGAGCATGCCAATTCCGACAAGTACATCCCCGGCCCGATCCCCGTTGCGACTCCGGTCTTCGACGGTGCCACGGCCGACGAGGTCGCCGAGGCCATTCGTCGCACCAACACCAACCTGGTGAACCGTGCTCGCGAGCGCTTTGGCGAGCACATGGACGAGACCTTCGTGCCGCAGCTCAACAGCTTTGGTAAGACCACCCTCTATGACGGTCGTACCGGCGAGCCCTTCCGCGACAAGATCACCGTGGGCACTTCCTACATCCTGAAGCTCGGCCACATGGTCGACGATAAGATCCACGCTCGTTCGACCGGCCCGTACAGCCTCGTCACCCAGCAGCCGCTCGGTGGTAAGGCGCAGTTCGGTGGTCAGCGCTTCGGTGAGATGGAAGTTTGGGCGCTGTATGCCTACGGCGCTTCCAACGTCCTCCAGGAGATCCTCACCGTCAAGTCCGACGACACGAACGGCCGCGTGAAGACCTACGAGTCCATCGTCAAGGGCGAGAACGTCCCTGAGGCCGGCATCCCCGAGTCCTTCAAGGTGCTCGTAAAGGAGATTCGCTCCCTCGCTCTCGACATCGAGCCGATTTCCTACAAGAAGCGTGCCGCCAAGGCTGCCGCCGAGGTCAGCGCCGAGAACCCGGTCGACGTCTTCGCCGACGCCGGCTCTGCCGATGACCTGATCGGTGCCCCCGTCGACCTCAACTCCTCCGACGAGGAGCCTGAGCTCGTCGCCGAGACCACGAACGAGAAGGAGTAGCGAACCGTGGCAGATTTCGATACCACTGACTTCGACGCCATTAAGATCTCCCTCGCCTCTGCCGATGACATCCGCAGCTGGTCGCACGGTGAGGTCAAGAAGCCCGAGACGATCAACTACCGTACGCTCAAGCCGGAGAAGGACGGCCTGTTCTGCGAGAAGATCTTTGGCCCGGTCAAGGACTGGGAGTGCGGCTGCGGCAAGTACAAGGGCATTCGCTTCAAGGGCATCGTCTGCGAGCGCTGCGGCGTTGAGGTCACGAGCGCCAAGGTGCGTCGTGAGCGCATGGGCCACATCGAGCTCGCGGCTCCCGTGAGCCACATCTGGTACTTCAAGAGCCCCAACTGCTTCCCGCTGTCGCGTCTGCTCGACATGAAGTCCAAGGACCTCGAGAAGGTTCTCTACTTCGCGAGCTACGTGATCACCAACGTCGACACCGAGGCCCGCGAGGCCGACGCTGCCGACCTCAAGGAGGAGCTGGCCGCCGACCTCGAGCAGCTCGACGCCGAGCGCGATGAGCAGATTGAGCGCATGCGTGCTGACCAGGCCGAGGGTATCGTCGACGAGTTCAACGGCGACGACGTCCTGACCGATGACGAACTCGCTGCCGCGATCGTCGACCTCCGCGAGGAGTATGAGGAGGAGAAGCAGCTTCGCTCTGAGGCTTACGAGAAGTTCATGCAGCTCGAGACGCGTGAGCTCATCTCCGACGAGAGCCTCTTCCGCGAGATGAAGCGCTACTACTCCATCTACTTCCAGGGCGGCATGGGCGCCGAGGCCGTTCGCGACCTTCTCCGCGCCGTTGACCTTGAGAAGACCGCGGTTGAGCTCCGCGCCATCATCGCCGACGACAAGGGCCAGAAGCAGCGTCGCGAGAAGGCCGTCAAGCGCCTTGAGGTCGTTGACGCCTTCCTCGAGGGCCACAATGACCCTGCCAACATGATTCTCGACGTCATTCCGGTCATCCCGCCCGACCTACGCCCGATGGTGCAGCTCGACGGTGGCCGCTTCGCCGCGTCTGACCTCAACGACCTCTATCGTCGTGTGGTCAACCGCAACAACCGCCTGAAGCGCCTTCTTGACCTCGATGCCCCCGCGATCATCGTCAACAATGAGAAGCGCATGCTCCAGGAGTCCGTGGACGCGCTGTTCGACAACGGCCGTCGCGGTCGTCCCGTCACTGGTCGTGGCGGTCGTCCGCTCAAGTCGCTCGCCGAGGCCCTCAAGGGCAAGCAGGGCCGCTTCCGTCAGAACCTGCTTGGTAAGCGAGTCGACTACTCCGGCCGTTCCGTCATCGTCACCGACCCGCACCTGCTCCTTCACCAGTGCGGCCTCCCCAAGACGATGGCCCTCGAGCTCTTCAAGCCGTTTGTCATGCGTCGCCTCGTCGAGCTCGGCAAGGTCGAGAACATCAAGGGCGCCAAGCGTGCCATCGATCGCAGCCTTCCCGCCGTTTGGGACGTGCTCGAGGAGGTCATTGACGGCCGTCTCGTGCTCCTCAACCGTGCACCTACGCTGCACCGTCTGTCGATCCAGGCCTTCGAGCCGGTCCTCGTCGAGGGTAAGGCCATCCACCTGCACCCGCTCGTGTGCGCCCCCTTCAACGCAGACTTCGACGGCGACCAGATGTCGGTTCACGTGCCGCTGTCCACGAAGGCCCAGACCGAGGCTCGCGTCCTCATGCTCTCGAGCAACAACCTGCGTTCGCCTGCCTCCGGCAAGGTCCTGACCGTTCCTTCCCAGGATATGGTCTTCGGCGTGTACTTCCTCACGACGGAGAAGAACGACATGCCGGGCGAGGGCCACGTGTTCGCCAACTTCGATGACGCGCTCGCTGCCTATGATTCGCGTGTCGGCATCGACATTCAGGCCAAGGTCATCGTCCGTGTCTCCGCGGCCGACGCCAATGCCGAGGTCGACGGCCGTAAGATCTTCCGCGTCCGCACCGCTTGGGGCAAGGAAGAGGACCTCGACGTCACCGACAAGCCGGCTCGCTTCGAGACCACCACGGGTCGCATCATCTTCAACCGTCAGTGTCTGCCTGCTGATTACCCCTTCATCAACTACAAGATGGTGAAGAGCGACATGGGCAAGCTCGTCAACGACTGCTGTGACCGTTATCCGCTCGCTCGTGTCGAGCCGATCCTGGACGCCATCAAGTTCGCTGGCTTCCACTTCGCCACGCGCGCTGGCCTGACCGTGTCCGTTTGGGATGCTGTCATCCCGGGCTGCAAGGAGCACATGCTCGCCGAGGCCCAGGCCAACGTCAACGAGATCAACGAGTACTACGAGGACGGCTTCCTCTCTGAGGCGGAGCGTCACGCTGAGGTCGTTAACGCTTGGACCGAGTGCACCGAGGCCCTTGGTAAGGCAATGCTCGAGGGCTTCGACGACGACAACCCCATCTACATGATGGCCGACTCCGGTGCTCGTGGTTCTAAGACGCAGCTTCGTCAGCTCGCCGGTATGCGAGGCCTCATGGCTGACATGTCCGGTGACACGATCGACCTTCCCATTAAGGCCAACTTCCGTGAGGGCCTGCTCCCGCTCGAGTACTTCATCTCGACCTACGGCGCTCGTAAGGGCCTCGTCGACACCGCGTCCCACACGTCTGACTCCGGTTACCTCACGCGTCGTCTCGTTGACGTCGCGCAGGACGTCATCGTTCGTGAGGAGGACTGTGGTACCGCCGAGGGCGTTTCCTACGTCCTGGTGAAGCCCGGCACGACCGACCTCAACGTCGACCTTGTCGGCCGTTGCGCCCTCAACGACGTTATCGACCCGAAGACCGGCGAGGTTCTCATCCCGAAGGACGGCTACATCGAGTCCGCTGCTGACATTCAGCGCCTTGTCGATGCCGGTCTCAAGAAGGTCGAGCTCCGTGCCCTTCTCACCTGCCGTTCCAAGAACGGTGTCTGCCAGAAGTGCTATGGCTGGGACCTCTCCACGCGTCGTCCGGTCAACGTCGGCACCGCGGTCGGCATCATCGCTGCCCAGTCCATCGGCGAGCCGGGCACCCAGCTCACGATGCGTACGATTCACTCCGGCGGCGTCGCAGGCGTCGACGACATTACGCAGGGCCTGCCCACGGTTGGCCGTATGTTCGACGTCGTCGGCAACGTCAACGAGAAGATCCTTGGCCGCGAGGCTGACCTCGCTCCGCTCTCCGGTAAGCTCACCATCTCGCCTGAGCAGACCGAGTACCTCGTCCGCATCGTCGACATCGACGACCCGACCCGCATTCTCGACGAGAAGCGCATTCCCGCGAGCGCCCGCTTCATGCCGGGCATCGAGGATGGCTGCGAGGTCCGCGCCGGTGACCAGATCACCAAGGGCTTCGTGAACTTCCGCAACCTGCGCAAGCTGACCGACATCGAGTCGACGATGCACACCTTCGTCGAGAGCGTCAAGGACGTCTACACCA
>ENA-OUQP01001044-OUQP01001044.1-human-gut-metagenome-genome-assembly--contig:-NODE-1044-length-21001-cov-11.334718_pt1 | contig 21001 bp, 11 predicted proteins | sample MGYA00237951_ERZ548836 | MGnify/ENA primary metagenome ERZ548836 (study PRJEB26490, sample SAMN05194702) | human gut metagenome | biome: terrestrial biome; feature: human-associated habitat...
TGCCGACCACGGTGATACCGTTCTTCTCGGCGTAGTCCTTGCAGTCGCGCAGCTGCCCTTCAATGGACGCTTCGCGCTGGCTGTCAGAAGAATAGCGGGCGTAGATCACGGCGGTCATGGTTGCACCTCCTTGGCGTGTATTCGACTTGCCTTTATAGTATCGGGTCAAGCGCAGCTTGTCAACAATCTGCGAGCAGATTGAAATGTGAAAATTGCGAAACGCAGCGAAAAAGCTGAGAGCAAGAACCGTCCCGTGGCCACAAATTTTCAATTCTTGAAAATGTTGTGTCCTTCCGGGACTGCACTTCTGCAACGCTCCCGCGTTTTTGAAGTGTTCTTGTTGGGGCGTGCCTGCCCCAAACCCTGCTGTTTACTATCCGAAAATCATGCCCCGCTAGGCCCACGAGAACTAACACTCATTGGAGGCACAGAACTGTAAAAAGACTGGCCATTTACAGTGTTTTGAGTCAGCCCAATCAAATCAATCAGTTGGCTTTCATTATAGTTCTCTTGGAAACCATCCAACGCAGCACACTGACAGCTGTATATACCATTCTCGTTAGAAACAATTCCCCACCATTCAAGGTCTGCCAAAAGTTTCCCAATCTTCTTTCGGTCAACGTGAATTTCCTTTTCCAAAAGGGATGAGCAAATTTGCGGAGCAGACATCGGCTTTTGCTTTAATAGGAGAGCTAATGCCAACCCTTGACCATGCAAGCGGTGAATCAAAACACCTCTGCGAACCCAAATGCTCGATGCTTTTTTCATAGCTAAGACCTCCTTTTTAGATGGTGCGTTTATTTAAGATACGATTGATACACTTTCAAAATTGCATTTGTCTACAACTATTATGTTGAGCCGAGTATATCATACTGCCAACCGAAAGACCACCCCTATATGCCAGAACTTGCTCATTTTCCTGCGTACGTGCGTACGGGCTGTGTACGGACGTACGCAGCGATTGACCCGAAACACGCATATAGGAGGGACAAACGTAAAAGGCAGGGCACCACCGCCATGGTGATACCCTGCCTTTGTTCGTTCCCGTTTACCGCTCTGCATACTCTCGCCGCAGAACCTCCTGTAAACAAAAAACGTACCCGAACCCTTTCTCATAGAGAATCGGGTTCGAGTACGAACTGTATGGTGGACGGTACAGGACTCGAACCTGTGACCTCCTGCACGTCAAGCAGATGCTCTACCAGCTGAGCTAACCGTCCAGATGTCGTATCGACTTGATTATGATACCACATCTTTGGCCGGATTGCAAGCCTTTTTTGCAAATTTCTGCAAAAATCATTGCAGAGCCTTCCGGATGATGTTGTAGAGCACGGGTTTCATGGCATCGATGTGGTCGGGTTTGCCTTCGAGGATGGACGAGTAGCACACCGACATGCACATGCTGCCCAGCGCCGTGATGCGCTGGTAGACTTCGCGCTCGGTCAGGCCGGCCATTTCGGGGCTGGACATGATGGCGTGGAGCAGTTTGCGCATCAGCGGCTCGGCCTCGCCGGAGGCTTCGATCTTGTCCAGCCCCGGCCAGACGAAGCTGCGCTCCAGAAAACGGAGCATCAGGGTGTCGTTCCGCAGGGCCTCGATGATGTGGTCGATGACGAAGATCATCTTGTCGGGAAAATCCATCGGCGCGCTGGTGCGCTCACAGGCCGTCACGGCGTCGTCCAGCAGCTGGTAGCTCACGCGGGCCAGAAGCGCCTGGGTCACAGCACCTTTGTCGGCAAAATAGAGATAGAAGGTGCCTTTGCCCACCTTGGCGCGGGAGGTGATATCCTCTACGCTGGTCTTGGATGCGCCCCGTTCCAGGAACAGCTCGTATGCTGCATCCAGAAGCGCCCGGCGCTTTTCCTGCTTTTTGCCTTCCACGGTATTCATGCTTTGGGTGATTCCTCTTTTCTGCGATGTTCTGTCGTGTAAACATTATTTTAGCAATGCTTTCCTCCCGGTGCAAGCCCCAAATAGCCGATCGGTGTTAGACAATTTTCAGTGGATGATAAAAAAACTGACGTTTGGTCAGTTTTTGTCTTGACACTTTCCGCCAGCTGGTTATAATAGTGCTTGCTCAGAAGTGACTGCGAGTCATTTTTGAGCGCCAATTCTGTTCCAACATTTCAATGGAGGGTTTTCATGAAAAAGATCGCACAGGGCATTGTGCGTCTGCGCAAACTGATCTTAACAGTAGCCATCCTGCTGTTGATCCCTTCCGCGATAGGCGCCGTTGCCACCCGCATCAACTACGACGTCCTCACCTATCTGCCGCAGGAGCTTGACTCCATGATCGGCGAACGGGCATTGGAGGACGACTTCCATCTGGCCTCCACCGGTATGATCACGGTCGAGGGCCTGCCCACGAACGAGCTCATCGCCATGAAGAAGGACGTCGACGCCGTGCCCGGTGTCACCCAGACCTTCTGGCTGAGCGATGTGATCGACCCCAGCATCCCTACCGAGATGCTCCCGGCAGACATCCAGCAGTTCATGTTCGGCAAAAATGATTCCACCATGCTCATCGTCCGGTTCGACGGCCCCAGCGCCAGCGACGAGACGATGAACGCGGTCCAGGAGATCAAGAAGGTGCTCCGGAAGGATACCTTCTTTGGTGGCATGAGCGTCATCCTGCAGGACACCAAGGCCCTGATCAATGAGGAGATGCCGCTGTATATCCTGTGCGCTGTGGGCGCCAGTATGCTGGTGCTGTTCCTCTCGCTGGAGAGCACCATCACCCCGGTGCTGTTCATGCTGGGCCTGCTGTTCCCCATCGCGTACAACTTTGGCACGAACATCTTCCTCGGCCAGATCAGCTACATCACCCAGGCGCTGTCCACCGTGCTGCAGCTGGGCGTCACGATGGACTTCTCCATCTTCCTGCTGCACCGCTATCAGGAGGAAAAAGAGCTTCGCTCCTCCAATGAAGAAGCCATGGTCAGCGCCATCTGCAAGACCATGACCTCCATTTCCGCTTCGTCGCTGACCACCATCGCAGGCTTCCTGGCCCTGTGCGCCATGCGCCTGACGCTGGGCCGCGACATCGGCATCGTCATGGCAAAAGGCGTGGCGCTGGGCGTCATCTGCACCGTCGTCATCCTGCCGGCACTGATCCTGACCTTTGATAAGTGGGTCGAGAAATACAAGCACCGCACCATCATCCCGCAGCTGACCAAGACCAGCTACTTCGTTTCCAAACACGCAGCCCCCATTGTGGCGGTCTTCCTCGTGCTGCTGGTGCCCTTTGTGGCGGCGCAGCAGAAGACCGAAGTCTACTACACGCTGTTCGATTCGCTGCCCCAGGACCTGACCGGCATCGTCGGCACCAACAAGCTGGGCGAGGATTTCGGCATGACCACCTCGCACTTCATTCTGGTGCATGACGACCTGACCGCCACCCAGGTCTCCGACCTGTGCGACGAACTCAAGGACGTGGACGGCATCACGCAGGTCATCAGCCTGGATTCCGTCACCGGCCCCGGCTTTGATACCGGCCTGCTGCCCGACAGCGTGACCGAGATCCTGCAGTCCGGCGGGTACAAGCTCATCCTCGCCAACAGCTCCTATAAGACCGGTACCGACGCCATCAACAACCAGCTGGACGAGATGAACACCGCCATCAAGGCGGTGGACCCCGAAGGCGTCATCACCGGCGAGGGTGCCATGACCAAAGACCTGATTGAGGTCGCGGATGTGGACTTCAAGAACGTCAACGTCTGGTCCATCCTGGCCGTTGCCGTCATCATCCTGATCTCTTTCCGCAGCCTGTCCATCCCGGTGCTGCTGGTGGCCAGCATTGAAGCCGCCATCTCCATCAACATGGGCATCCCATACTTCACCGGCACCCAGCTGCCGTTCATCGCCAGCATCGTCATCGGCACCATCCAGCTGGGCGCGACCGTGGACTACTCCATCCTGATGACCACCCGTTACCACGAGGAGCGCAGCTACGGCCGCACTCCGAAGGAAGCAGCCCAGCAGTCGCTGGAGCATTGCAGCCAGTCCATCCTGACCAGCGGCCTGACCTTCTTCGCCGCCACCGTCGGCGTGGCAGCCATCAGCAAGATGGAGCTGCTGAAGAGCATCTGCCTGCTCATCTCCCGCGGCGCACTCATCAGCATGGCCGTCATCCTGATCGTCCTGCCCGCTGCCCTGATGCTGCTGGACTGGATCATCCGCCACACCACCCTGCACTGGCTGGTCCCTGAATCCGCCTCGAAATCTGAAAAGGAGTAATCACCATGAAGAAATCGCTTCGTTTCGCCAGTGCGGCGCTGGCGCTGACTCTCGCCGCCAGCATGACGATGCCTGCCTTTGCCGCAGGCAAGTCCGATTTTGCCAAGTCTGAGAACGTCTACGCCGTCATGAACGCTGATGGCTCCATCAAGAGCACCACCGTCAGCGAGCATCTGTACAACGCCAACGGCCTGTCCGGTGTGACCGATGTCTCTTCCCTGACCGACATCCAGAACACCGAGAGCGATGCCGCCTTTACCCAGGACGGCGAAAAGCTGGTCTGGAACACCGACGACACCGACGTCTATTATAAAGGGACCACCGACCGTGACCTGCCCATCTCGGCCAAAGTCACCTATACGCTGGACGGCGTGACCGACAGCCTGGAGAACCTGATGGGCAAGAGCGGCCACCTGACCATTCAAATCGACCTGACCAACAACGAGACCGGCACCGTGAATGTCAACGGCACCGACCGCACCATCGTCACCCCGCTCATCACGGCGGTGGGCGTCATCTTTGGGGAGGACGCCTCCAATGTGACCGCTGAGCACGGCGTGATCGAGTCTGCCGCCAAGAGCAACGTGGCCGCGTTCGTCACCCTGCCCGGCGTGAAGGATTCGCTGTCCGGTCTGCTGCCGGAGGACCTGTCCACGGTGGAAGATTATTTGCAGGACAGCGTGACGGTGGAAGCCGATGTGGAAAATCTGGCAGCTCCGCAGATCATGCTGGCCGCAGCCACCAGCCCCGATGCGCTGGGCACGGACAATGTCTTTGATCTCGACAGCATCAACGAGCTGACCGACGGCATCCAGCAGCTGAACGACGCCATGAGCCAGCTCATGGACGGTGCGTCTCAGCTGGAAGACGGCGTCTCGCAGCTGGCCGGCGGTACGCTGGCTCTGCTGGACGGTGCATCCCAGCTGAAGACCGGTGTTGCCGCGCTGGACAACGGCCTCGGCCAGCTGACCAACGGCCTCGACACCCTGACCTCCAACAATGCCGCCCTGAATGCCGGTGCCCAGCAGGTGGCCGACGGCGTTCTGGCTTCCGCAAACAAGACCCTGATGGAGGGCGGCCTCATCGACACCCCCATGACCTGGGACAACTATGAAGCCGTCATCGACGAAGTCCTGACCATGAACGACAAGACGCTGGCCGCTGCCCGCAAGAAGATGGTCCGCACCATCTGGGAGCAGGCCCCCAGCTTCAAGGACAGCCAGCTCGACCTGGCCCTCTACCTCTCCGCGACCAAGACCGATCATGATCTGGAAGCAGCCCTCCGCCTGATGCAGAGCTACGACCCCTCCATGATCTGCGGTCTGGTGCAGCTGCTGACCAATGCCGACGCCCGGCAGATCGCCCACGAGGAGCTCAAGCTGCAGGCCGAGAACAGCGACGATATCGCCAGCGTCCGCGCCCTGAAGACCAGCCTGAGCCAGATCCAGTACTTCGTTTCCAGCGTCAACCAGTACACCAACGGTGTCGCCACTGCGGCCGACGGTGCCCACTCCGCCAAGGACGGCAGCGCCCAGCTGGCCTCCGGCAGCAAGACCCTTTACGATGGCGTGAACACCCTGAACAACGGCGTCAGCCAGCTGACCGACGGTGCCACCCAGCTGAGCAATGGCCTGGTCCAGTTCAACGAGGAGGGCATCTCCAAGCTGACCGGCTCGCTGGACACCGACCAGATCCACGCCCTGAAGACGGTTCTGGACGAGATGACCAGCCGCCTGGAGAACTACACCAGCTTCGCCGGTGCACCGGAAGGCGCTTCTTCCAACGTGAAGTTCATCTACAAGACCGGTGAGACCGTGGCCGCCGCCGAGAATACGGCCGTGGTCGAGACCACCACCCAGGAGGGCAACTTCTTCACCCGCCTGTGGGAGCGCATCGTGAATCTGTTCAAGTTCTAAGTATTTTGAAGTAGAAGGAAAACAGGAACGCCCCCTGGTATCGCAGCGATACCAGGGGGCGTTCTCTGTTTTGGAGCTGTGCCTGCTGCTGCCCATTGCGGCAGCCCCCAAAACCAGACGAACAATGGGAAATTCCATCATTTTCGACGATGCTCTTCCATTTTCTTATAAAAATGGATACGGCAGTCAGACTATACAAAAATAAACGTTTTTCGTTTTTTTTTTTATATAGAAAGTAAAACCTTGAATCCCGTTGACAAACAGGGTTGTTGTTGATAAAATGATATCACACAAAGTAATACGTTGTTCGTGAAAAATTATTGGGCAAACTTATCGAAAGATAGGGGCGCAAAGCCACAGGGGCTTAGGTCTGGAGATGTACCAGATGATGCCAGCCGGTTGCTCTCGGTTTGGAGGGGAGAACTTCCGTGTGCCGGGAACGTCCAAAACCACAGGTGTGTTCTTTTCAAGAGCACGCCGGATTTTGCTCGTATCATCAAAGCTGCCCGAAATCGGGCGGCTTTTTTTATTGTTCTGACGGAAAGGGAGCGTGGAGCCCATGGAGAACAAAAACACAAGCAGAGTTGTCATCGGGGTGCTGGTGGTACTGGTGCTGCTGCTGGGCGGCTACATCGCGGTGTCCGGCGCGGCACGGGGCGGAAAGTCCGCTGTCACGGCCACCGGCAGCACCGGCGCGTCCGAAGCAGCCGCGCTGCCCATGGAGACCTATCAGGCGCAGTACGTCAAGCCGGAGACCCCCATCGACCGCAGCAAAAACGTCACCCTGCCGGGCTGGGGCGGCTTTACCATCCCCGCAAACACCAACATCATCAACCAGGGGTTCGAGTTCCACAACCCGGCCGAGAATTTCTGGTACGAGGATTGGGTAAGCCTTGACGGCACCCCGCTGGAAAAGCTGGTGGTGGACAGCGGCCAGACCGCAGAACTGAGCCATTACCTGCGTCTTGCGGGCATTCAGGCCCAGGTGACCGGGGTGACGGACGCCGACCCTGCCTTTTTGAGATCCAAAAAACTGACGAGGGCGTGTACACCATCGAGGCCATCAAGGACTATAAGGGCGAAAAGCCCCTGACCGTGCAGGCCGACGACGGCAAGCAGTACACCCTTACCCTGACCGGCAAGGAGGAGTGCTACTACATCGCCTTTGGGCTGTATTTAGAGGACGGCGACGAACTGCTGTTCCAGTCCGGCCTTGTAGCGCCTGGGTTGTATGTGCAAAAGATGGAGATGACCCGCGCCCTTGCCCCCGGCGAGTACCCGGCCTATGTGGTGTGCCAGCCCTATCTTTCGGACCGCGCCACCAAGACCAACAGCGGCATCGTAAAGCTGACACTGACCGTGGGCTGAGCCCTCTGTGGTGGGCAAGACCGGCAGTGTTGACGATAAAAAAACTGAATTGGGGATCAACAAACCATACGGTGTGAAAGGAGTAGGCAGATCCAAGGCTGACCGTCAGCCGCGGGCCCCATTGCCGAATAAGGATTATGAAGTTAATGAAAAAGGCCGCCGCCCTGCTCCTTGCAGCTTCTCTGGCGGTGTCCGTGTGCGCGACCCCGGTGTTTGCAACTGCCCCCTCGATTACAGGCAGTGAAACCAAAACAACTGCCGACACTAATGTGACTTATACGGTCGATAGCAAATATACATGGTCTATCCCTGCAAAGATCGACTTTGGCAAAAACGCAGGTACTAACAAGGAACGCAAAGTCCTTGCTAATACAGAGGAAAATGTAGCAGGCAAAGCGGCAACCAATGATGATAACGGCACTGCTCCCAAGGTTTGCGTGACCGAGAATATTATTGCACCCGAAAAAGCATTGAAGATCAGCATTGATACTGCATCTTCTACTTTCGAAGCTGGAAGTGGCAAGGGCTTCTGGGTGGGAGTTCATGGAGACACAGCTATAGAAAAGCTTTATTTTATGATTCACAAGCTTGATAAACAAGACGTGGCTGGGGAAGAGCTGGGTGCAAGTAAAAGTGAGGTCTTGAGCGTCCCCTCTGGCACGAAAACAGGTGAACAGGCACTGGTGTTTACCTTGACAACTACTACTAATGACAAGGCTGAAAAGGCAGGTGAGTACACAGGTTCGATTACATTTAAATCTGAGGTTAAATAACCCCACCCCGCACCCAAACCTGAATCATACCTGAAGCCCAAAGGGGAGACGGGAGTTGTTCCCTCTCCCTTTTTTTGAGTTTTGCGGAAATAACCCTCTCAGTCACGGCTTACGCCGTGCCAGCTCCCCCGAAAGGGGGAGCTTATGCGGGCTGACCGATAGCTGCATAAAACCTCCCCCCTGAGAGGACAGATTTTCCCCGGCCGGGGGAAAATGTCACCGCAGGTGACAAAAGGGGGGTGTGGCATCGCGCAGCGATGACGGAGAGGGTTCGCCCCCAAAAAAGCAGCCACCCCACACAAGGAGGAACACACACCATGAAACATTGTGCAAAAAAACTGCTGGGCTTTGCGTTTGCGCTGGCTCTGTGCCTTGCAGTGGGTGGAACTGCGCTTGCCCAAACGCCGGAATTTGCCGATGTGCCCGCCGCCCTGCCGGAGCAGGAAATGCTTGCCTACGAGCCGAATGTTACCGCCGAACCGGGCACGAACACTATCGATAAGCTTGCGACCGAAGGCTATCAGGTCACCATCCCCACCACCGTGGAGGTGAATAGCGGGGAGAATAAGGATAAGCTGAAAGTTAAGGCACAACTGAAGCAGTACCGCACGTTGAATATCGGCATTACGTCGCAAAATAGTTGGCAGCTGAAATATCAGGACGCAGCTGCGGGTGCAGATACGCCGAAGGTAGATTATACGCTGTCGGAAGGGACGAGTGACGATGTACCTGCTGACTGTGAGTGGCAGTATCAGCCGGACACGAAAACGCTCAGCTTCTCTACAACAAAAATGCAACCGGGCACTTCGCTTGAAGAGGATATGAAGCGGGTCAGAAGTTCTTCCTATGAACTTCCTATTACCGTCCCGACCCCCAGCCAAGCTACCATGAGCGGCACTTACTCCGATACGGTAAGCTTTGAGTTTGACCTTACCAAACAGTGCTTTACTTATATCATCAATGTCTATGGGCAGGAGGTCGAGCTGACAAGCGAAGCCTCCGGCACGAGCAGTGATTTCGGAAAAAAATATAAGGGCTTGCAAGCTGTGAATATGGCGGGCAATGCAAATGCCCCCTATACAGAGCAGTATGTTCTGGAATACGGCATCAACCCGGATGGCACTGTTATGGGCGCAGCCCCCGGTGCGTGGCAGCATACGGTTCCCACTGCGGGAGAAAAGCGCAAGGCAGTTGATGGCACAGAAAAAACCTTCACGGCAGAGGATGCCGCAGACTATGCCCTCCGGTGGGAGACCCTTGACCAGGAGGTGACTATCGACCCGGCGGGGGACTATGCAACGAGCGAAGCTGCTGGCGATAAAACCAAGACCAAGACCATCGACCGGAACCTTGTGCGCAAGTGGTACTGGCTGGATGTGAACGGCGCTACGGATTACGCTGGTGATAGTGAAGATATCCACGGCAATCAGGGCGCACGCATCAGCGGTTATGTAAATATGCAGGTGTCCGTGGACGGAACGAACTGGTCGAGCTGGTTCTGGCAGTCTGACGGCGATGACTATTGGGGACAGTTCCCCTATGGCATCCACTTTAAGCTGGGCTTCCACCATGTCAAAAACGGCTACGTCTACGATACGGGAACAGGCACGTTAGAAAATGGCTTTAGGATTATTGCAAATGGTAAGGAACGCCTAACCAAGCCCGGAGAAAAAGAGAGCGGCACAACAGGCTCCATCACCACCTACTATGTGTACGAGGATACGCTGACCGGTGCGCCGATCGATATTAGCAGAAATGTCCGCTATTGCTACATCCCCTGCTATAAAAAAGGCCTGACCTATATGGCAAACCAAGGCACGGGCGGCAAGGAAGATGTCAATGGGGCTAACAAGCCGCGCACGAACGTGCTGTATCAAGAAGGCTATGAGCTGGAAAGCCCGGAAGATTTGAATATCAACCCGCCTTCCGCCGACATGGTGTTTGCCGGGTGGAGCACAAAATCTACCTATACCACAGGGGATACGCTTTATCAACCGGGCGCACTTGTCAGGACGGTCAACTGGGAAAACTACACAGACCAGAAAGACTTGAACAAACGACCACAACTTAACGGAACACAGGACATCCAAAAGCGCGAGCTTTACGCCATTTGGGGCTATAAAACCGATATCAAAATCGCCTTTGAGAACAAAATGGGCAGTACGGATAAGAATGCCTTAGGCGTGTTCGAGACCGTCCAAAAAAGAGGCGTTGAACACGAGCAGACACTGAAAACCGATGCAATTGTGATCCCCGGACAGACGCTGACGCTGGATTTGAACGATACGAACGTGACGGCGGCGATCAACACTGCAACGAATGCTGTGAATAAGGAAACCGGAGATGCTGCAACTGATGGCAAAATCTGGGATCTTGCACAGACCTACACCATCACGGTACCCCAAAACAAAACCGCTACGCTCCGGTTTGAGATCCTGCGCAAGCGCTACTTGCTGAACGTTATGGCAGTGCTTTCTACGAGTGGAAATACAGTTGCATTACCCGCTGACGCAGCAGAGGCGGCGAAGTATGGAACTTTCCATGTGAAGTCCAACGGTAGTTACCAGACTGCTGGAGGTGAAAGTAAAGTTTCTGTTTACCAGTGGCTGCGCAACTACGGCGGGTCGTATGAGGTTTGCGAGGTTGAAGCAAACACCGGGTATCAGTTTGTAGAATTTATGAGACCGGCTGGTAAAGGTCTGACATCGGCTGGTACTAGTACAAACATCACGGGTACCCTGACCGGCAAGAACGAGAACCTCAGCTATTTTGGCGGAGATACCACTACCTACGAGGGCGATACCATTTATGTGGTGTTTAAGAAGGATGTGGTGACCTTTGATTACAACGGCGGTACTTCTGACGGCAAAACGGAACTGGTTTTGAACTATGATGATAGCGTACGTTTCCCGAAGGTGGTGCTTACTCACCCGAATAATGTAACCCATATTGGCTGGAGCACGGAGAAAAACCCCGACAGCGATGACAAGATTTTCAAGCTGGGCGGCGCCGGAAATGTTCTTCCGGAACAAACCACGGTGAGCAGTAAGGTCAAAAATTGGCCGAACCCGAACAATAAAGTCCTTTACGCCGTTTGGCGCTCCACCACCGGCCCGAACCGAGCCCCGGCGAGGAAAGCTCTGACCCTGCGCTACCACGCAAACTTTGACCCGAATGAGGAGCTTGCTCTTGACCTTGACCCCGACCCCCTGCTGGATGATATGGACGATACCTTTGGCTTTGACCCCGATCCCCTGCCGGAGGACGTAGACGATGCCCTTGAGGGAGCGGTAAAGACTGTGAGCTACCAGCCCGGCGAGGATGTTGTTCTGCGCAACTGTATGTTTAAGCGCAGCGGCTACGTTTTTGTGGGCTGGAACACAGAACCGGACGGCACAGGCAGACTGTACAGGGTAAACGGCGTGCCCATAACTGACTGGGCAGCGGGCGATACGGTAGACCTTTACGCCCAGTGGAAAAAGCCCGACCACCTGAAGCCTGTGGTAGACAACGAACCCTTTGTCCCGACTGACCCCGATACCCCGCCGGAAGAGCTGGACCCCGGCTTTGGCATAGACCCTGACGCCGACCCCGCAGACGAGGAAGGCCCCGCCGATGATGCGGATGCCGTAGACGATGCCCCAGCCGTTGCGGACGAGGAAGCAGCCGCAGCCCCGCCGGAAGAGCTGGACTTCGGTTTTGGCATAGACCCCGACGCCGCTGTGGGCGGCCCCGCCCCTTTTGTGAGATGGTAAAACCAGAACGCCCCCTGGTATCGCAGCGATACCAGGGGGCGTTTTGCTGCCATTTGGCAGGATAGAACGTTCTCAGAACCAGTTGATGTCCACGATGACCAGCTCCGGCGGATTGTTGATGCGGGGGACCGGCGTACCCTTGCCGTCACCCAGACCGCGGCTGATGACGAGGGAGGTGTCGCCGATCTGGTGCAGACCCGCGGTCAGCGTTGGCAGGAAGCCCTGATCCGGCGTGTAAAGCCCGCCGATGCCGGGGATGCGGATCATCCCGCCGTGGGCGTGGCCGCAGAGGGCCAGATCGACCGGCACGTCAGAGAAGAAGCCGTCCTCCAGAAAATATTCCGGGTAGTGGACCAGCAGCAGCTTGAAGGCATCCAGCTGCTCAAAACTCTCGAAATATGCACTGGCGTACCGCTCGTAGGAAGCGGGTGCTTCGGCCACGCCGCCGATGGCGATGGTGTTGCCGTTGACCTCCAGCGTCTCAGTCTCGTCTGCCAGGAAGTGGACGCCGATGGCCTCCAGATCTGTCCCGATGGGGGAGTTGTGAAAAACGATCTTGGGCCATTCGTGGTTGCCGGGCACGTAGTACACCGGCGCGATCTTGACCAGCTCTTTGCACAGGTCGGTGACGACGGAATAGTCATCCACCAGTTTGTCGTTCATGTCGCCGGTGATGGCGATGATGTCCGGCTTGAGCGCGGTGATCCGCTCGATCAGATCCGCATTGTGGTCGCCGAACTCATGCAGATGCAGATCGGACAGCTGCACGACCCGGACGTTCGAGGTCAGCTTGTCGGACTGGACCTGATAGTAGCTCTCGACGAAGCTCTGATGCTTTGCAATAAGGGTGAAGATGCCCCACAGGGCCGCCAGCAGCACTGCCAGCCCCAACACGAACTGAAGGATGTCCAGGACGATTTTTTTCAAAGGGCCGAAACGGGCCTTGCGGGGTGCGTAATGAGAAGCCAAAGATTATCCCTCCTGTCTGGTTTTAGAGCGCATTGCCTCACGCAGCAGTGCGCGGATGGAATAGGCATTGTTGGCCTTGCTCTCCGAAATGCCGATGGCGTATTCGTAGGTCGCCTCGGTGCTCTCGGCGTTGTAGGCCGCGATGAGGCGGTGGAAGTAATCGGCAAAGCTCTCAGCGTCCTCCATCCGGCACTGGTCGAAGAAGCCGATGAACTGCTGGCCGCCGTTGTAATAGACGGTGCCGCAGGTGGCCGAGGCTTCCTTCAGGAAGCCGGCAAACTGGTCCAGCATCGCGTTGCCGCGTTCGCGGCCGTAGGCGGTGTTGATCTGGCTCAGGTTGGTCAGCTCCACCACCACACAAACGGTATCGTCCGGCAGGACGCGGCTACTGTTGTTCCGGATGAACAGATCGCAGGCGGTGCGGTTGGGCATATCCAGCGACTGCTCGGTGAAGAACAGGTATTCCACAAAGTCCTGGATACGGCCCAGCAGGATGGCACCGCAGACGCCCAGGATGAAGAAGACCGCAACGCCCAGCAGGATGTACAGCTTGACGTTGATCTTCTCGCTGACCGTGGTGCTGGCCAGAACGCCCAGATTGACCGCGCCGCAGTATTCGTTGTACTCCTTCATGGTGATGGAGAGGCTCTCATACAGGGAGTTCAGCTGGCTCTGCAGGGCGTCGATCTCCTGCTCCACAGACTGCTGGGAGAAGGCCTTGTTCTTGCTGGAAACGTCCGTGGAGTCGGATGCATCCTGGAACACGTTGATGATATACTGGCAGTAGGCAGCGTCGATGACGTTGCTGGACTTGCGGTTCAGGATCGTCACGTAGTCGCTGATGAGGGTGTCGTAGACGGTGGTGCGGTCTACTTTGGTGTCATACTCGTAGACATCGTTCAGCACGAAGCCGCCGGCGTCATCCTCGGTGCCGGTCCGGGCTCCTCTTTGATAGTAGAGGGAGCCGTCCTTGTTCTTGTTGCCGTAGCTCTGGATGACTTCCAGTACGGCGGCGACCTTCTCGGTGTCCACATCGCCGTCCATGATGTAGGTGTTGTAGCGCTCCTGGTATTTTTTGAGCAGGACTTCCCGGTTCTGCGTCAGCTTGCCGCCCAAAATCTCGGAGAAGAGATAGGGAATCTCAACGTCGCCGACGTAGTTGTACTCATCGAGCAGGTCCGAGAGAGACATCCCGGTGTGGGAAGAGATGAACTCCGGGTGCGATTTCTGGCAGTTGATGAGGTTGGAGGAAATCTCGGAAACGGTGTTTTTCAGGATCTCCGCCTGTTCGAGGTAGTCGTAGCCATGGCCGTCCAGCGTGGAGGCATTGTTGGGGATGGTGTAATAGTCCACGTATTTTTCGCCGAAGCTGGCAAAGTAGCAGCTCAGGATCTCATCCAGCATGGTGCGGGCGTACTCGGTGTTGTAATTGCTGCTGAGCGAGAGCGTGACGAGGTATTCGGTGGATTGGTATTCCTCCACGTCCTCACCTTTTTCAATTTTGGCCGCCTGGGTCTTGGCCACATCGTCGGGCACGATGGGGGTGACCGTGCCGCCGGAGCGGATGGTATCCACGTTGACGGTCAGGTCCAGATTTTCAATGGCCTGCTTGACGACGGAGGAAGAGAAGATCTCCGAAACATCCAGTTCGCCGCCGCTGGGGGTCTTGCCGTCCTCGGCCTGGGAGTAGTTGTATTTGATGATGGACTGCGCCGTATAGGCCTGATTGCTGGTGGCATAGCGCATGAAGAACACACCCGCACAGAACGACATCAGCGCGATGAGCGGCCACCATTTTTTCAGATATCGGATGATGTTAAAGCTTTTCATTTCGTTTTGTCCTTATCGCGGATGACTTTGCTCTTGGCGAGGACCCAGGCGCAGAGTGCACAGAACGTGACGCCGCCGGTCAGGATCATCCACTTGATGCTCAGCTCGTCGGCCAGGGAACGTTTCTCGAAACTGATGGTCAGGTAGTTTTTGGTCTTGTAGCGGATGTATTCCTTGTTGAGGATCCGGGAGGTCTCGATAAGGTTCTCCAGCTTCTGCTTCATATCCTGGATCATGCCCTCGGCGGTTGCAACGCTGGAAGGCATATTGGCCGTCTGGGCATTCATCTGGCGGATGGCGTATTCGTTTTTCTGGATGATGGCCATCGTATCGTTGGCGGAGTCGTTGGCGCTCTCGGCTGCCGAGGCCTGGTAGTCGATGGCGACCTTGGTGCGGGACATATAGAAGTTGTTCTGGGTGTCCAGCGTGGGGATCAGAACAACGGCAGTCAGGGCCGAGTCATAGATCTCGATGGTGTGCAGGCGGTTCTGGTATTCAGCCATGAGTTTCTGGTAGCTGATGTTCTTCAGAAAGTTCTGGTATTCCAGCTTGCTGATGTAGCGTTCCCGGTTTTTGGAGAGGCCGCTCTGCAAAACGTAGGAATCGTATTTTTCAAGGTCGATGCTGGTGAAATTGTCCACCTTCTGGCGCAGAGAGGTGAAGGTCTCGCCGGTGAGTTCGGAGCGGAAGGTGCCGTTCTCCTTGGCGTTGGTGTTCAGGAAGCGGTGGAGCTTCTGGCACTCCTTATCAAAGAAGGAGCCGATCTCCATGTACTCCTGCTTGTCGCACTCGGACCAATCGGGGGAGATGCCCATCTCGACGTAGGTATAGTCCTCGTAGAAGACCTCTTTGTAGGACTCGACGATCAGGCCGAGCATATCTCTGGCCGAGATGCGGGGGCCGATCTCGTCGTTCTTTTCGTAGGTGATGGTGTAGGTGGTGGCGATCTTATAGCTCGTGGTGTCGGAAGGCAGCTGCATTCCGTTGACGTTGGAAGCCCAGGCCGTGATGTTTTCGGCCATATCCTGCGCGGTGACCTGGCCTTCGAGGCCGGCCTTCGCGATGGCGCGGTCCAGCACGTCGTCCGATTTGATGAGCGAGATGTTGAACCGGGTGTTGTTGGGGTAAAGCCCTCTGGTGGCTTCCTCGTAGTTCAGGGCGATCATCATCTTTGCGGTGCGGGCTTTCAGGTGGTACATCACGAAGCTGGTGGAGCACATCACCAGAAGGATGAGGGTCAGGTAGAGGAGGCGGTGCTTCCACAGCCCCTGGCAGAGAAGTTCGACCAGCGCCCAGAACTTACTTTTTTGCGGGCGGTTCGGTTGGTTTGTTTTGGGAGATGGCATGGTTGTAGATCACCTCGTTTTGATCCAGCAGCTTCATGGCGTGGCCGATGGGCAGCAGCATGAAGATCGTGTTCATATAGCAGTAAAAGGCGGTGTTGTCGGTCGCGTAGGTCACAAACGCATAAATGGTGCAGTACAACAGCAGGAAAGCGGTCTCGGTGCCGTACTGCTTCTGGCACCAGACGACCTTGCCCTGCCAGCTGAGCCAGATCCAGAAGGAAAAGCCCCAGAAGCCAAGCTCAATGTACATGGTCACAAGGTCGTTGTGCATCCCGCCGAAGTCGTGGGTGCCAAAGACGCCGATGCCCGCTGCATTCATGATGCTGATATACCGCGTGACCCAGCCGATGCCGTAGCCGCGGAACGTGGGGCTGAAGGAATACAGGTCGGTGAAGGCTTCGTACAGGCCCTTGCGGCCCATGGTGTCAATGCCCAGGGTGTCCACCGTCCAGCTGAACAGGCCCGACCAGATGAAGAAGACGTAGAACAGGCAGGCGGCGATGGCGAAGATGGAGATGGAATGGAGCACAAAGTTCTTCCCCTTGGGCTTGAGCCGGGTGATGAACAGGTGCATCACCAGAACGCCGAGCATACCGATGAGGGCGATGCGCTTGAGACCCAGATAGAAGAAGCCCGCCGCCAGTGTGAGATGGACGACCCGCCGCCAACCTTTTTCAAAGAGGGCGTAATAGAGGACCATCAGACCGAACCCGAAGGTCAGGTCGTGGACTTCCAGCGCCTTGATGGGCGCATTGGTGTCCACGCCGCCGGATTTGGCAAAAGCGATGAAGCCGGTGATGAACTCGCTCAGGCCGTAGGGCCGGAGGCTGTCGAACACCAGGATGCAGACATTGGCGATGCACATGCCGTAGAAGGTGTAGTCGATGGCTTTACCGCCGAACAGATACACTGCTGCGCACATCGAGGTAAGCGAGATCATGTGGTAGAGGATGGTGGAACACCCGCGGGACATGTAGTTCAGCTGCTGGAAATCCAGCGACCAGACAAGCATGGACCACGCCGCCATCATCACAAAGGGGATGAGAAAGATGATGTAATATTCCTCGATGAGGGGCAATCGGTTGAAGTCTCCGGTGATGAGCAGAAAACAGGCGGCCAGGCCGACCACGGCGGCCTGCACCAGGTACTTCATGAACCAGGGCAGGCCCATGCCGCGGTACCAGAACCCGATGCCCATCATGGCAATGTAGAGCAGCGGCAGCCAGAACGGCCGCTGCGCCGATTTCCGCTTCAGGAATTGTGTTCCTCCATGCTGCGCAAGATACTCCCAGTTTCCGCTGCCATATCCCCCAAAGAGTAGTTTTATAAAACTTTGCATCTGCCCTCCTGTGCGAGCCTGCGGGCAAGCCGCGGCTCTTCGCGTTCGCTCAGTTCAAAAGCTCCACGATGGCCTGATAGTTGCGGGCACAGTTCTGGTCATCCACCTGGTCGAACAGCGCGTCCACACGCTTTGCGTAGAAGGGGGATATCGTGCCGTTCTGAGCCAGAGCGCGGTCCAGCTCCCGGAAGAGCGCTGCCTGCTCGGTGACCACGGGCCCGAAGCCGTCGTCCCGGTAGCTGAAGTAGCCGACGTCGTGGTGTACGCCCCAATACTGCGCCTCATCGAACTGGTAATAGAGGAGGGGCTTTTTCATATAGGCAAAATCAAACTGTACGCTGGAAAAATCGCTGACCATGACGGCGGATTCCATCAGAAGGGTCTGCACATCGGCCTCACCCAGCGCCGCGATCTTCACCCGCGGGTTGGCGGTGTGGAAGCTGCTCAGAAAACGCTGCACCTCGAAATGAGGGTAGAAGACGGCCTCATAGCCGTGCTTCTCCAGCAGCGCCTCCAGCTCCGGGCTGGAGATGACGTCCTGCCAGTGCCGGAAGTAGTCGCTCTGCTCGAACTCGGCCTGGGTCTTCCGCTCGATGGCGTAGGTGCGCCAGGTGGGCATCAGCAACAGCTGGCGCTTGGTCTCGTGGGGGCGCAGCAGGGCGTCAAACCGGCACAGACCCAGCCGTTTGACAATACCGGCTGGATAATGATAGGCGGATTCTACAAAATCCCGTTCTTTTTGCAGGGAGCAGACGAAAAGGTCGGTGCGGATGTTGGGGTAGTGATACCATTTCATGTCGTCGATGATGACCCCATGCTGCAAAAAGGCGCGGGGGCCATGGACCACATGGAGCTTGTCGAGCATGTAGTAGCTGTCGATCTCCGGGGTGTAGCCCAGCACATGGGTGCTGATCTTCATTTCCGATGCGGCGCAGAGCAGATAGTGCTTCCAGCTGCGGTAGGGCACGACCCGGCCCAGCGCCTGCACCCGCTCATAGTCCGGCAGGGTGGGGTCTGCCACGAACCAACTGTTCAATTCAGGATGCTCCCGGTTCAGGTAGGCAAAGATGTGGTAGCCGTTGTCCCGCGCTTCGCGGCCCCGCTCGGAGACGAGCCAGACATGCCGGTAATCCTTGTTCCAGCACTTCAGAACGGCAGCACAGCAGGTGGCAGTTTCATATTTCAGGAGTTCCCGCAGCAGATGGAAGGCGCGCCGGGTCTTTCGCAGCAGATCGTTCATAGACGTCGTTCCTTTACATTCAGTTGATAATATAGAAAAAATTCCGATTCATCAGGCGTTCTTCACCACATCGTCATACAGGGCCAGCAGCTGGTCACAGTAGCGTTCCAGCGTCATCATGCGGTCTTTCTTCTGGATGCAGTGGGCCGACATCTCGGCCAGCAGGGACTTGTCTGTATAGAGCGCCCGGATCTTTTCCGCGTAGGCGGCCGGGGTGAAGGTGTCGTTCAGGATGCCGGTGCGGCCCTCTTCCACCAGTTCCGGGATGCCGCCGATCCGGTTGCAGAGCACCGGGGTGCCGAGGGACTGGGATTCCAGCAGAGCCAGCGGGCAGTTTTCGTACCAGATGGACAGGTGCAGGGTGAACAGCGCCCCGGCTACGAGGTCTTCGAGCGCTTTGCCGGTCTGGAAGCCGACGTACTTCACATTGGGCAGGGTGCAGTTTTTGCACAGATCCTCCATGGGGCCGCTGCCCGCGATGACGAAGGGAATGTCCGGCAGCAGCTTGCAGGCTTCGAGGATGCGGTCGATGCCCTTTTCCTCCGAGAGGCGGCCGAAGTAGAGGACGTAATCTCCCTTTTCGGCAGGGGCAGCCGCAGCGACCCGGCTCAGAAAGTTGTGCAGCATCACCGTCTTGCCCCGGAAGCGGGGGACGGTGAGGAGCTTCTTCTCCAGAAACGCACTGGGGCAGATGAAGCGGTCGATCTTGTCATAGACGTGATTGCACTCGTAAAGGGTGCCCTCCACGGCACCAATGAGGCTCTTGGGCAGCGAGCCGTGGATGCAGCGTTTTTTCACGCAGGGCCACTTGCTTTTTTTGCCCATGCAGGCTTCGCAGAGCTTTTTGGAGTTGAACTCCATCATCATGTGGTTAGGGCAGAGCATCTGCACATCGTGCACCGTCTGAACCATGGGTACCCCGCATTCTGCCCCGGCGCAGATGACCGAGGGTGTCAGCTGGAAATTGATGTTGTTGAAATGGATGAGGTCGGGCTGGAACTGCCCGATGACCTGCTTCAGCTTCCGTCTTGCCTCAAACGAGTAGAGGATGCGGAAGGGGTAGAGCAGCTTTTCCGGCCCGGCGTTGTGGAAATCCATATTGGTGGTGGCGAGGTGCAGGGCATTGCCGACGGTGTTTTTTTCGTCGTACATGCCAAAATATTCGACCTCGTGGCCCCGGCGGGTCAGCTCCTCGCCGATCTTGAGAAAGTAAGTCTCTGCACCGCCGCGGGGGTAGAGAAATTTATTGACGAATAAGATCTTCACAGGGGCCAGCCTTTCGTTGCGAAAAGTAGAATCGGAGGATTCCCACATAATAGGTATGTATAAACAGTTCAATAATAGCATCATCCCTCTTTTTCTGCAATATGTATTCACAAAATCATCGCAATTTGGCGGGGCAAACGGCCCGAAACCGCAAAAAACCGTGGGCGGCGGAATGGCATCTTCCGCGCCCACGGTTCGTCAGGGGTGGATATTCGGTCAAAGATCGTAAAGTGCGTTCAAAAATTTATTGCAGCGTGCTCGGCGCGTCGCTCAGGTTGTGCACGATGCCGTACCAGCGGCAGTTCGTTTGCTTGCTCAGGTCCACATCGCTGAACTTGGTCACGCCCGAACCGTTGATGTCCGCATTGAAGACCTTGTACATCGTCTTGCCTGCCGGGCTGGACGGGAAGACGTAGGCCGTCAGGCCGGTGGGCCAGGTATTGGAAGCAACGTACCATTTGAGATTCGTGATGTAAACGACATACTGGCCGGAGCCGAACTGGAACCCCTTCTGGTAGGTGTCGATGTAGCAGTCCGAGAAGCGGGTGCCGTTGCCCCGGATGTATGCGAAGACGGTGTTCTCCAGCAGGGCCTTTTTGGTGTCGTTGTCGCTGTAGTTGAAATCGAAGCACCAGGCGTGAATGTTGTGGAAGATGCTGCTGCCGTTGCACGAGAGCGCTGTCTTCACGTTCAGGATGACGGTGTCGCTGTACATCGAATCGCCGGTGTCATAAATACCCACGGCGTTCGGGTAGTCCAGCGAAGACTCGATCATGCAGTTGCGCACCATCAGCTCATACGAAAGGTTCGCTTCCGTCTGGCCGTCGCTGTTGGTCATAGAAGCGTCGTTGAATTTGCCGCAGATGCCGTATCGCTGGAAGTTCTGGATGGAGATATGGTCCAACAGAGTGCATTTCTGCCGTGCCACGGCGATGCAGTCGTCTGCCTTGAAGTTCGCGTTGA
>ENA-OUQP01001046-OUQP01001046.1-human-gut-metagenome-genome-assembly--contig:-NODE-1046-length-20926-cov-6.373772_pt1 | contig 20926 bp, 15 predicted proteins | sample MGYA00237951_ERZ548836 | MGnify/ENA primary metagenome ERZ548836 (study PRJEB26490, sample SAMN05194702) | human gut metagenome | biome: terrestrial biome; feature: human-associated habitat; material...
AGCACCGGATTGTGGTTCCGGGTGTCGAGGGTTCGAGTCCCTTTACCCACCCCACAAAAAGAGAGGGATAGGGTCTTAGTCCCCATCCCTCTCTTCCCTATAGGGGTGTAGCCAAGCGGTAAGGCAAGGGACTTTGACTCCCTCATTCGCTGGTTCGAGTCCAGCCATCCCTGCCAGCTTTTTCCCGCTCCGGTGGTTTATAATAGAATACCCGCTTCGTTAGCTCAGTCGGCAGAGCACCTGCCTTTTAAGCAGGGTGTCCGGGGTTCGAATCCCCGACGAGGCACCAAGCGCCCTGAAATCTCACGATTTTGGGGCGTTTTCTTTACTTTTTATGTGACGGATCGGTTATGAGAAAACTACTTGCATTATTGAAGCGCGAGCCGATGCTCGCGGTATCGCTGTTGGCAGCGGCACTCTCGCTGCTGATCACAAAGCCTGATATCACCCTGATCGGCAGCATCGACTGGCACACGCTGGTCACGCTCTTTATGATGCTGACCGTATTGGAGGGGTTTAAGAAGGAAAACATTTTCTGGCCGCTCATCAGACTTTCCCAAAAGCTCACCTCGATGGTCGGGATATCCTTCTTCCTGATTTTCGGCGTATTCTTCTCTTCCATGTTTGTGACCAACGATGTCTCGCTGATCATTTTTGTCCCCCTGACCATTCTTTTGTTCCGCGCCGGTGGGAAAGAGGCGTACATTCTGCCGGTCATTTCCATGGAAAACATTGCCGCCGTTCGCGGCTCGCTGCTCATGCCCTTCGGCAGCCCGCAGAATCTTTTCCTGTTCGGTCGATCCGGGATCTCCTTCGGCTGCTTTGTGCTGCATATGCTGCCGCTCTGGATCTCCTCTGCGATACTTCTCGGCGGGTTTATTCTCCTCCTCTACCGGAAAAATATGCGCGAAACGATCATGCTGACGGCAAACACCGGAAAAACATGGCTGCCGGAGCGGAAAAAGCAGCGGGTCGTTTATCTCTGCCTGTTTGCGCTGATCGTCGCGACGATCATTTCAAGAACGACGTATTGGCCGGTTGCCGCCGGCATTGTGCTCGCGGCTGTTCTGGTATTTGACCGAGAGGTGCTTGCAAAGACGGATTATGTACTGCTGCTGACCTTTCTCTGCTTTTTCGTGTTTTCCTCTCAAATCACGGCAAACGAGACCTTTTCCTCTTTTCTTACGAACGCTGTGGGAGGGCATGAATACCTGTGGGGCATCGGCTTGAGTCAGCTCATTTCCAATGTGCCGGCGTCCATCGTTCTTTGCCCGTTTACAGAAAATCTGGCGGCGCTTTTGTACGGTGTGGACACGGCGGGGCTGTGCTCGATCATCGGCTCTCTGGCGTCGGTCATCAATTATCGGATCTACGTGCGCTCCTATCCGGACGGAGGAATGCGCTTTCTTCGGGTATTCACGCTTATCAGTTGGGCATTTTTCCTGATCGTCGCCGTACCGGGCTATTTGCTGTCCCAATACTGGCGTTTTTAGGAGCAGGCATAAAGGAGAATTATCTTGAACATCACGACCATTTTGTTTGACCTGGACGGGACGCTGCTGCCGATGGACCAGGAGGCCTTTACCGCGGGCTACTTCAGGCTCCTTGCCAAAAAGCTTGCGCCGCACGGCTACGAGCCGAAGACGCTTGTCGACACCATCTGGGCCGGCACTGCCGCCATGGTCCGCAACGACGGCACGCACACGAATGAGCAGGCCTTCTGGACAAAGTTTGCCGAAATTTACGGCGCGGACAAAGCGCGCGACGACCAACCGCTGTTCGAGGACTTCTACGCCAACGAGTTCAACGGCGCAAGAGCGATCTGCGGCTTTACCCCTGCTGCGGCGCAAACGGTGCGCAGGCTCAAAGCACGCGGCTATCGCGTCGCGCTTGCGACAAATCCGATTTTTCCCCATGTGGCGACGGAAAACCGCATCCGCTGGGCAGGGCTCACGCCGGAGGATTTTGAAATTTATACGACCTATGAGACCTCGACCTTCTGCAAGCCGAACCCCGCTTACTACCTTGAGGTCGCGCGCTCGCTCGGCGCAGCGCCCGAGGAATGCCTGATGGTCGGCAACGACGCAAATGAAGACATGGCCGCCCGCGCGCCGGGCATGGATGTTTTTTTGCTCACCGACTGCCTGATCAACACAAAAAACCGCGATATCAGCGTTTACCCGCAGGGCGATTTTGCCGCGCTGAACGCCTATCTTGACCGCCTGAACAGCGAAAAATGAGCATAAAAAGGGCCGGCGCATACCGTTTTGTATGCGCCGGCCTTTCCCTTGCCGCTTATTTCTTTCTGCCGCGCTGGGAGGTCACGAGCCGGAAGACCGTCGACACCAGCAGGATGGCGACCGCGATGCTGCCGGCGATGCCCGCCGTCTCAAGTCCCTTTTGAAGCGCGGCCTGCATATTGCCCTCCAGCCCGAAGCTCATCGTGTAGTAAATGCCCGCCCCCGGCAGCAGCGGGATGCTGGAGATCACGAGGTACGACGTGACCGGATACTTGCGCGAGCGCGCCATGCCCTCCGAATAGACGGCCGCGACCACGGAAGCAAAAAAGTTCATGCCATAAATGCCGACGCCCAGCTCCCGGAGCAGCAGATACGCCATCCACGTCGCCACGCCGCCGACGGCGCAGAGAAAGCTGCCCCAGTCGTGCACGTTGAAGAGGATGAAAAAGCCCGTGCAGGCGATGAAGATCATGACGGCCTGCGCCCACGCGGGATGCGACGCCGAGCCCGCGGATGCCGTGATGCCGTACACCCCAGATGTCACCTGCCACGCTGCCGCGGTCCCCATCGCGATGGCAAGGGCCGAGAGCAGCACCTGCACGATGCGGTTGATGCCCGAGTTCGTGTCGCCGTAGATGATATCGCGCATCGAGTTCGTGATGAGAAGGCCGGGGACCAGGATCATCAACGAGCCGATAATGACCGCGTCGACATAGTCAATGAGATGGAAGCCAGCGGCGAGATACGCGGGCACCGCCATTGCGAAGGCTGCCGCGATGGTGCTGAAGAAGGGATTCGTCTCCCACTTGTCCATCTGCCGCGTGACAAAGCCGATGATAAGCCCCATCAGCCCGGCGAAGAGGCTGTCGCGCAGTGTGCCGCCGAAGACAGGGCAAAAGCCTGCCGCAGCAAGAAAACTGCCGAGGTAATAAATAGGCGTCGAGTAGCTGCGCCGCCCGGCGAGAGTCTCTTTGAGCCACTGCGCCGCCACCTCGGGCGGGGGCGTCTCCGCGCAGATGCGGCGCGAGAGGGCGTTGAGCTTTTCCACCGATTCCAGATCGTTGCCGTGGAAGCCCACGCGCTTCATCACCATCAGGGGCTTGCCGTTGGCAGCCTCAAGGCTCACCATCACGCAGTTTGGGATGGCGAAGGCCTGGCACTCGATGCCGTAAGCGCCGATGATGCGGCGCATCGTCTCCTCGATGCGGAAGGTCTCCGCGCCGCTCAGCGCCAGATGATAGGCGATGCGCGCAGTCAGCTCAGTCAAAAGATAATAGTCCATAGGCACCTCAAATGTCTTGTGGCATATCCGGTCGAATCCGCGCTTATATTACAGCGTTTTCCCCGGTGTGTCAAGGAAAAGGGAACGTCCGCGCAGCGCTCCGAAAGGGGCTGCGCGGACGAAAGAAAACTATTGCTATTTTGGGAAAGCGGCGCTATACTATGTCGGTTCTAAGCTGCATTTGAACATTATGATGTTCTGATATTTTATAAAGGAGGGGCCTTTTTCTCATGGCAGAAGTAAAAAAACACGAGATCGATATGCTCCACGGCTCCATCTGGAACAAGCTGCCGCTCTTTGCGCTGCCTGTGGCTGCCACGGCGATCCTGGAGCAGCTCTTTAACGCCTCGGATATCGCCATCGTCGGCAACTTCACCGGCGATGCGCGCACGCTGGCCGTTGCAGCCGTGGGCGCAAACAGTCCCATCATCGGCCTCATTGTCAATCTTTTCATCGGCATTGCGCTGGGCGCGAACGTCGTCATCGCCACCGCCATCGGCTGCGGGGATGAAAAGGCGGTCAGGCACGCGGTCCACACGTCGATCATTTTCTCCGTGCTCGGCGGTGCGGTGGTCTCGCTGCTCGGGCAGCTCATCGCCGCGCCGCTGCTGAGCGTGCTCAACGTGCCGGACGATGTGTTTCCCTATGCGCTCATGTATCTGCGCATCTACCTGCTCGGAATGCCTGTCATCCTGCTCTATAACTTCGAAGCGGCCATCTTCCGCAGCGTCGGCGATACCAAGGTCCCGCTCGCGGCGCTCGCTGTTTCGGGCGTTCTGAACGTGCTTTTGAATCTCTTTTTTGTCATCGCGCTGCATATGACGGTGGAGGGCGTCGCTATCGCGACGGTCACGGCCAACGCCGTGAGCGCGCTGCTGCTCTACCGCAGGCTCACGCGCACGGACAAGTGCGTGCGCGTGGAGTGGAGGCTGCTCCGCATCGACGGCACGAGCTTAAAGCGCATTTTGAGCATTGGCCTTCCGGCCGGCGTGCAGAGCGCGGTGTTCTCCGTCGCCAACATCGTCATCCAGTCGGCCATCAACAGCCTCGGCACGGTGGTGATCGCGGCATCGAGCGCGGCGTTCAACATCGAGATCCTCGCCTACGACGTGCTCAACTCCTTCTCCCAGGCCTGCACGACCTTTGTCGGGCAGAACTACGGCGCGGGCCAGATCAGGCGCTGCAAAAAGACGATGCAGCTCAGCCTTCTGGAGGATGGCGCGGCGACCTTCCTCGCCATCGCGGTCGTGCTGGTGTTCGCAAGACCGCTGCTCTCCATTTTCAACAGCGATCCTGATGTCGTCGCCCTCGGCTATGTCCGCCTGTCGACGATCCTGCCGGCCTATGCGTTCTCGCTGTTCTACGAGGTCCTCTCCGGCTATCTGCGCGGCTTTGGCATCTCGCTCGTGCCCGCTGTGCTGACGATGCTCGGCGTGTGCGGCATCCGCATCGCGTGGGTCAAGTTCGTCTTCCCACAGAGCATGACCTTCCAGACCATCATGACCGTCTACCCGGTCAGCCTTGGCGCAACGGCGCTGCTCATCTGCATTGCCGCGTTCCTCTACCGCCCGTCGAAGTGCTTTGCCGCGCTCGAGCGGGCGACAGAGAACGACGCTTAACGCGCTTCGTCCTCCGCGCTCTCGCAGCGCTGCCAGAAGCGGCGCGTCGCCTCCTCGTAGGTGTCCTTATCCATATAATAGCTCATCGCGTGATCCGCGCCGGGCACCACCAGCAGCTCGCAGGGCGAGTGGCAGGCGCTGAGGTTCTCACGCGCCATCCTGAGCGGGACAAAATGATCGTCCTCGCCGTGGATGAGAAGGACCGGCACGTCCGTCTCCGCGAGCGAAACAAGCGTGGAGCAGCTGCCCGCGCCTGCGGCGAGGCGCTTTTTGCAGATGCCGTCAGCAATGGGCGTCGCCAGCAGCGTCGGCAGGTGCAGGTTGTGGCCCATCACGTACTGCCAGATATCCTGCGGGGACGTGTAGGCCGAGTCGGCGATCACGCCGCGCACCGCGTCGGGCAGCCCCATGCCGGCCGCCATGAGCACTGTCGTCGCACCCATGGAGACGCCCGTGAGATAGATGGGCAGGTCACTGCCGCAGTGGTCCACGACCCAGCGCACCCAGTCGAGGCAGTCGTAGCGCTCCGTGAGGCCAAAGCCGATATAAGCGCCCTCGCTCTCGTTCTGTGCGCGCTGCTCCACATAGAGCACACTGCACCGTTCCCTTTCCCAGAATTCCGAGAGGAGACCAAAATCCCGATACCACGCCGAGCGCCAGCCGTGAAAGGCTATGAGGATACGTTCGGCGTTTTCGCATTTGCGGAAGTGGCCCACGAGCGTGAGCCCCTCACGGCTGCGCAGCAGCACCGTCTCGGTGTGCGAGGTGCCGAGCTTCTGCGCCGCCTCGCGCTGCGCGGCGCGATAGCCCTCATCCTCGCGCTCTCCGGTCAGATGCGAGCCCTTGCCGTGCAGATGCTGCGGCAGATCCCGCTTCATCGCCACATCCATCAGCGCCTTCGTCGCGCCATATGCCGCCACACCGTAAACGGCTGCGGCGGCGGAAACGGCCATGGCAGCCTTTGTTCTTTTCTTCATCCTGCATCCTCCTTGTATCCAAACTGTAAACACTTGCTTCTCCCGCTGGACAAGCGAAAAACGCCGTGTTATACTGCCTTTTAATTTCAGTTGGAATTTTTCATTCCATGCTACCAGCGTAACAAAAACCTTCGGTTTTCGCTATGTTCAATTTTCCCCGTTTGTATGCAATCCCTCCGAAAAACGGGGGCTGAAGGAAAAAAATTTTCAGGAAACGGAGCGATGCCCCCTATGAATGAAGTCAAGTCCCCGAAAAAACCGCTGCTGTACTATTACTTTGTCGCGATGCTGCTCGTGATGCTCTTCAACTTCATTGCCATGCCCTGGATCGCGGAGCACCAGATCAAGGAGGTGGATTACAACACCTTTGTCACCATGACCGAACAGGGCGAGGTCGGCAAGGTCGAGATTCAGGAGCAGTCCAACCGCATCCTCTTTACCGACAGCGATGAAAAGACCGTCTACAAGACCGCAATGGTGCCGGACGACGGTTTGGTCCAGCGTCTGCTTGACGCAGGTGTTTCCACCACGGGCGAGGAGATCGAGCAGACATCCACTCTCGTCAGCATCCTCGGCTGGGTGCTGCCGATCCTCATCTTCATCGGGCTGGGACAGATCCTCTCGCGCAAGATGATGGAGAAAATGGGCGGCGGCGGAAACTCCATGATGTTCAACATGGGCAAGTCCAACGCCAAGGTGTATGTCAAGTCTGCCGAGGGTATCAAGTTTGATGATGTCGCGGGCGAGGACGAGGCCAAGGAGAATCTCACCGAGGTCGTCAACTATCTGCACGACCCCAGCAAGTATCAGGAGATCGGCGCGTCGATGCCCAAGGGCATCCTCCTTGTCGGCCCTCCGGGAACGGGTAAGACGATGCTTGCCAAGGCGGTCGCAGGCGAGGCAAACGTGCCGTTCTTCTCCATGTCGGGCTCAGAATTTGTCGAGATGTTCGTCGGTATGGGCGCGAGCAAGGTGCGCGACCTCTTCAAGCAGGCCAAGGAGAAGGCCCCCTGCATCGTCTTTATCGACGAGATCGACGCCATCGGCCAGAAGCGCAGCGGCGGGCAGTACGGCGGCAACGATGAGCGCGAGCAGACCTTAAACCAGCTTCTCACCGAAATGGACGGCTTTGAGGGCAACAACGGCGTCATCATTTTAGCTGCGACCAACCGCCCCGAGTCCCTCGACCCCGCGCTCACGCGCCCCGGCCGCTTTGACCGCCGCGTGCCGGTCGAGCTTCCCGACCTCAAGGGCCGCGAGGCCATTTTGCAGGTCCACGCCAAGAAGATCAAGGTCGCCGAGGACGTTGATTTCAACAAGATCGCGCGCATGGCGAGCGGTGCCTCGGGCGCGGAGCTTGCCAACATCGTGAATGAAGCGGCGCTGCGCGCCGTGCGCGACGGCCGGCGCTTTGCTACGCAGGCAGACCTGGAGGAGAGCATTGAGGTCGTCATTGCGGGCTACCAGAAGAAGAACGCCATCATGACCGACGAGGAGAAGAAGATCGTCTCCTACCACGAGATCGGCCACGCGCTCGTGGCGGCGATGCAGACGCACTCCGCCCCCGTGCAGAAGATCACCATTGTGCCGCGCACCTCGGGCGCGCTGGGCTACACGATGCAGGTCGAAGAGGGCAACCATTATCTTATGAGCAAGACCGAGATGGAGAACAAGATCGCAACGCTGACCGGCGGCCGCGCCGCGGAGGAGGTCGTGTTCCACTCCGTCACGACCGGCGCGTCGAACGATATCGAGCAGGCGACGAAGCTCGCCCGCGCGATGATCACGCGCTATGGCATGAGCGACGACTTCGACATGGTCGCGCTCGAAACGGTCACAAATCAGTATCTCGGCGGCGATTCCTCGCTCGCGTGCTCTGCCGAAACACAGACGAAGATCGACCAGCGCGTCGTGGAGCTTGTGAAAAAGCAGCACGAGAAGGCGCTGCATATCCTGAACGACAACCGCGCAAAGCTCGATGCGCTCGCCAAGTACCTCTATGAGAAAGAGACCATCACGGGCGAAGAGTTCATGAACATTCTGAATGCGCAGTAAGGGCAATTAAATTTGAAGGAGGAGAACGGGCCAAAAGGCCCGCTCTCCTCCTTTTTGCTGCAAGCGGCTGCCTGAACTGCGGGACCGCCTTTTCGGAGGCTGCGGTCATAGCGGCTTCCTTTGGGGCGGCTCAGCGCGTCGGTCTATGGGCGGTCATGATCTTCACGCTTCTGCTGAAGAAGACTGAGCGCCAACAGCACGGCAGAATAGATCAGCACAGCGGCAAAAGCGATGAGGGAAAAGTCGCGCTGCATCTGATAGCTCGTCGTCGTGAGCCCTTTGACGAGCAGGTGCCCTGCGAGATAGCTCGCGGGGATGAGCGCAAGATAGCCGAGCATTTTGCCGATCTTTTTCCTGCGGCAGATGAAAAACGCAATACCCAACGTAATAAAAAGTGCCAACGATAGCAAAACGTAATAGCCCAACGCCAGTCTCGGCAGCGAGATCACACCGCCGTCCCTGCTGCCGCAGAGCAGCACATCGTCCTGCCCATTGTTTGGCGAATAGTAGATCGCCGTGCAGTTCGTGGCGTCGAGCGTGAAGAGCGTGCGTGCGGACTCCGTCTCGCCGAGCGCGTCCAGCAGCGCGTTTGCCTCGCGCTGCGCGTGGTCGCCTGTGTCCGACACGTCAAAGGTGCCGCACCACGTGTCGAGCGGCGTGCGCCATGCGGTGATGAAGTAGACCGTCTTGCCGCTGTCCGGGTCTTGCGTACTCGTGACCTTTGTGCCGGACACAGGCGTGAGCAGATTGACGGAAATGCTCTCAATGCCGCTGAGATCGGTCAGCCCATCCGACATGATTGAGCCGTCCGCGAGCGCTCGGGGAGAGCGCGTGATCATCCACTCTGTCTCGTCATACGGCAAATACTGCGGCGCTGTGAGGTACGCGAACCCCGCCGTCGCCAGCGTCAGCGCAAGCGCGACGGCCAGCAGCACGGCGGTCAGCTTTTTGCGCCGAAGCTGCCGCTTCAAGTCGCGCAGCGGCTGCGCGCTGACGGGCGCGGGCTTCACGTCCGCCTTCAGCGCGTCAAGCTCGGCGCGGCACGCCGCGCACTGCGACAGATGCCTGTTTACAAATTCCTTCGTTTCCTCGCGCAGCATATCCTCTGCGTAAAGCGGCAGAAGATCCTGCACGATGCTGCAATCCTTACTCATTTCCGTCCTCCAATCCTTCGCGAATCATGCGCTTGGCGCGGTGGTAGGTCACGCATGCCCAGTTTTCCGTCTTGCCGAAGAGCTTGCCGATGTCGCGGAAGCTCTTCTCGCCGTACACGCGCCACATAAAGACCTCCTTGTAGGGCTCTTTGAGCGAATGCAGCAGCGTTTGGATGCGCGCGGCCTCGCTGCGGTCCTCGAGTGCCTCCTCGTGGCTCTCTTCGGCGATCTGACAGTCTTCGAGCGGGGCAAGGCGCTGCTCGCGCCGCAGGTGCGAATAATAGAGATTCTTCGCGATCTGGCACAGCCAGACGCGCACGCTGCATTCCCCGCGAAAGCGGCCGAGGGCGTCCATCGCGCGGAAAAACGTCTCGCTCGTCAGCTCCTCGGCGATGCTCTCGCTCCCGGACAGCGAAAGCAGATACCGGTACACGTCATCGAAGTACACGGCGTACACCTCTTCAAAATTCGTCAGCGCCCTCACCCCCCTTCTGTCTATAAGACGGCGGAAGACCGGTTTTCTTACAAAAAAATCCGCCCCTCGGGACGGATTTTTTCTGTTACGCCTTGATGACCTTTTTCCGGCCGCACTTGGGGCACGTGAGCTCGACCTTGCCCACGCCCTTCGGCACGCGGCAGTAGGCGCCGCAGGAGCAGCGGACATATTTGTGCGCTTTGTCGGCGCGGCGGGCCTTCGCGCCGCGCATGGCGTCCATCTTCGGCGCCCACCACGACAAAAACCTCGCGTTTTCGGCGCGGCGCTGCGTCAGGTTGCGCGAAAAAATGCGGATGAGCACGACGAACATCAGCACGACCGACAGGAAGTACAGCGTGGCGGCCACGGCCTGCACGCGCACGAACGAGCTGAGCAGGCTCAGCACCAGCTCGACGGCGAACAGCGCCCAGTTCAGCGCGTCCACCCCGTTGCGGCCATACATGAAGCGATAAAGGGCATCGCGGAATTTGTTCACAAAAAACACTCCTAAAATCTTGATGCTGCCATTCTACACGCTTTTTTTACGTCCGTAAAGGCGTTTGCGGGAAAGTTTACAGACCGGAAATAAAAAATGCCGTCCCTTGCGGGACGGCATTTTTTCAAGCTCCTTACTTACCGTTGACGGCGCGGTAGAGGAAGGTCACGGCTTCGCCGCGGGTGCAGGTGCCATAGGGGGAGAAGGTCGTGGCAGTGGTGCCCTTGGTGATGCCCTTGCCGACGGCCCAGAGGATGGCGTCATAATACGCCGCGTGCTCGGCCTTGTTCACATCGGTGAAGGGGTTGGAGTAGTAGCCGGCGGGCTTGTTGCTGTAGCGCCACAGGAAGGTCACGATCTGCGCGCGCGTGCAGGTGGCGTTCGGGGAGAAGGTCGTGGCAGACGTACCGGCGGCGATACCGTTCTGGCTGGCCCACAGGATGGCGTAGTAGTAATCCATGCCCATGGAGGGAGCCACGTCGGTGAACGGGTTGCGGGTGATGGTCGGGGTCTTGGAGCCGGCGGCGCGCCACAGGAAGGTCACGATCTCCGCGCGGGTGCAGGTCTTGTACGGGGAGAAGGTCGTGGCGGAGGTGCCCTTGGTGATGTTGCTGTTCACGGCCCACTTCACGGAGTCATAGAAGTAGTCGGTCGGCTTCACGTCGACAAAGTTCATCGTCTGCGCGAGCTTGATGGCCACGGTGCCGCTCACCTGACGGGTGCCGGTGCCGGTCGTGCCGTAGCGGGCGTAGATGGTGAAGGGGATGTAGACGGTCGTGCCGGTCTTGGCGTAGGCGCTGGCGCGGAAGGTCACATCGCTCAGGGCGTTCTGGTTGTAGCTCGTGGTGGTGTAATAGAACTTATCGGTGGTCTTGACGGCGTTGAAGCCGGTGGAGTAGGCGTAGAGCACACCCTCGTTCAGGGCGTTGACGGCGCTCTGGTCGAACGTCACATAGTCGATGCTGTAGTAGTTCGAATTGAAGCCGTTCTGCGTGCGCAGATAATTGAGGAAGTCGCTGTCGGTGAAGCGGATGGTGTCGCCGGGGGCGGCGGTGTACTTGATATCCTCGCGCACGATGCTGACGGCCACGGTGCCGGTGTACTTCAGGTCACGGTTGACGACCGCGCCGTTCGCGCCGTACTTGGTCACGCTGAGGGTGAAGGTCAGCGGGATGGACTTGGCGCTTGTCCTGGCGTAGGGGACGAAGGTCACGTTGTCCAGGTTGGTGATCTGCGTGCGGGAGTTGAAGCTGCCGGAGTAGCTGCTGTTGGACATGGCCGTGCCGTTGTAGTACAGCGTGCCCTGGGTGCTCGTGGGATAGTTGAAGGTCACATAGTTGAAGGTGACATAGGGGTAGGAGCCGGTCTTGCTGGCGTCGCCGCGGGCCTGGGAGACCTCATTCATGAAGTTGGTGAAGTCCGCGTGCTTGAACTGCACCGTCTCGCCCGCCACACCGTTGTAGTTGATGTTGTAGTTCTTCTGGTAGACGGTGAGCTGGCCGTAGTAGAGCTTGTTATCGGAGCTGTTCTTGGTCACGATCCACAGCGTGCACTGGCCGTTGACAAAGTTGCTGTCAGTCAGCGGGTACAGGTTGGTGCTGGTGGTGTTGGCGTAGTAGACGGTCTTGCCGCTCTGGGAGAAATCAGTCGGAGTAATGGCCTGGTTCGGGGTGCCGACAACATAATAGTAGGAAGCACCGGCGGGAACCTGAACATAGTAGCGATAGGTATTGCCGTAGGCAACCGGCTCGGGATACTGTGCCTCATAGGTGGTGCTGATGGGGGTCACAGTTGCGCTAAAGGTAATGGGATAGTTACCATTGTTGGTATGGACGGTACCGGTGAAAGACGCGGTGCCGATGCTGGTGCCGGTGATCGTATAGGTGTAGTAGGCGCTGGAGGAACCACTGGTCCACTGAATATAGCAGTTGGTACGAGAACCGGTGTCGAGCGTAACATAGTTAACGGTTGCACTAATACGAGCAGTCGTCAAAGCGGCCTGCGCAATCGCAACGAGGTTATTGGTCGTACCGTAGCCGTAGTTATAGCCGTAGTTATAGCCATAGTTATAGCCATAGAGCGTGACGGGGGTGTTGTTCTGAATGGGAGAAATCGCAGCGGTCAGGCTCTTTACGGTAACGGTATAAGTGGCAACATAGTCCTTGCCGCCGACATTAAACGTTGCCGTCACGGTGTAGCTGCTGCTGCTGGCGTTGCTCGGAATCGTCAGCGTGTTGGACGCGATCTTGCCGTCCGTAGAAACCTGCTTCATGCCAAGGGTTGCACCGGTGCCGGACGTGATATTCCAATTTACGTTGTTGAGAGCACCTTCAATCTTGTTGCCCTTCTCGTCCGTAAACGTAAGGGAAAGATTGACCGTCGAACCGCGCGTTGCCGCAACATTCGGATTATAATTGAACTTATTGGTGTCCTTCTTAACACTGATATCAACAGACTTGCTGACGGCAGTGTTTGCAGCACCGCTTTCGCTCAAAGAGCAGGTAATCGTGTAAGTCTTAGTTTCAAAGGAATCGGGAATCATCCACTCGTAGTTACCAGTAGTGGTGTTCTTGGTTGGAGTGAACGCAGTTGCATTAGAGGCATCCGATGCTTTGTAAGTCCAAGTGATCTTGGTGTTGCTGCTCGTAGCAGCGGTAAGGGTAAACGTCACTTTCGTACCGGTCTTCGCATCGGAATTGGGGTTAGCGGTAAGAGCAGACGGTGCAACCAAAGCAATTGTTTCGATGGGGATTTCAACCGATTCAGGTTCAAGATTATTATACTTAATCTTGGCAGTGAGCTTGCCGCTTGCGTAGGTTAGGCAATCATCGGCGGCGGAAAGCGAATACCCCTCAGCGGTCTTTAAGGTAACGCCCCATTTCTCGTTCTTAGACAAATCGCTGCTTTCGGCGCTATCGTAATAAACTTTATATTTGTTGCCGGATTTCTCAGTATAAGGTCTACCGCTAAAAATCACACCAGTTACAGCCGATGCACAATCATAGCCAGTAACGCGGGTGGAATGGGCGGAAGTATTGCAGACTTCCTTACCTTCGACCTTGACGGAGACCTTGCAGCCGGCTGTGAAAGCAGAACCGGGTGCGGAAATCGTGGCAACATTAGGAGTTTCCGCCTGCTGAGTAAAAGCATCGTCCCATTTATACTCGAGAGTATAACCATCAGTCATAGGTTTACCATTTTTCTGAACTGAGATTTTCTTTACATCAATCGTGAATGTAACGACAGTGCCCTTTTTGACGGCACCGGTAATGGGTTGACTATTTACAGTAGGGGTAATGGACACATCGCCAATGCCATAGGTATCCGATGTTTCGCCCTTGTTCTCCCCCGCCCTTGCGGGCAGGACGATGAGGCTCATGACCATGGTCATAGCCAATAGCAAGGAGAGAAATTTCTTCATGTGATCTTCATCCTTTCGTTTTTTGTTTGCCCTGCGTGCAGGGCCTTCTCATACGAGTACATTTTACCATGTCTCATGCCTAAAAGAAATGGGAAAACAAAAAATTCATAAATTCTTTATCTTCCCATTCTTCGCTATTCAGTTAGACGGCGCATTTTGCCGTTTTGTTCCGCAAAAAGCGCGGCTTTTCGCGCTTTTATTTTCCCCAGTACCACCACGCGGCCCCGCCCGCCGCAAGCTGGAGCAGCAGAATGGCCGGAATGCCGTACTTGAAGTACCAGTGCCGCGTTTTGTGGTGAAAGACCCGCATGGCGAAAAGAGCACCCGCGCTGCCGAGCAGCAGCGCGAGTGCAAACAGAGTCTTTTCCGGCACGCGCCGCGCGCCCGGAATTTTGGCGCGGCGCTTGTCTGCGCCGTAGACGCAGAACGTGAGCAGATTGATCGCGGCGAGATAGAGACAAAAATATCTCACTTTTCGAGCTTGGCGAGCTCCACCGCCGCCGCCGCGCCGAGGCGCGCGTTGTTGAAGACGAGCTGGATGTTGGAATCCAGGCTGTCGCCGCCGGTCAGGTCCTTGATCTTGGCGAGCAGATAAGGCGTCGTGGCCTTGCCGTGGATGCCGTCCTTCTTCGCGTCCTCGACGGCCTCGGCAATGGCCTTGTCGATGACTTCCTTGTCCATGGAGTACTCCTCGGGGATCGGGTTCGTGACGAGCAGGCCGCCGCGCAGACCCAGCTCGCGCTTGACGTGGAAGGCCTTGGCAAGCTGCTCGGGCGTGTCGAGCTGATAGTCGACGCCGAAGCCGGACTTTCTCGTGTAGAACGCGGGCAGCTCGTCCGTGCCGTAGCCGATGACGGTGACGCCGTGGGTCTCGAGGTACTCGAGCGTGAGGCCGAGGTCGAGGATGGACTTCGCGCCCGCGCACACGACCATGACGGAGGTGTTGGACAGCTCTTCAAGGTCGGCGGAGATGTCGAAGGTCTCCTGCGCGCCGCGATGCACGCCGCCGATGCCGCCGGTGGCGAAGACGCGGATGCCGGCCATGTCAGCGATCATCATGGTGGTGGTGACGGTGCACGCGCCGTCCTTGCCCTGCGCGACGAGCACGGGCAGGTCGCGGCGGGAGGCCTTCGGAATGCCCGCGCCGGTCTTGCCGAGATAGTCGATCTCTTCCTTGGAAAGGCCCGCCTTCAGGCGGCCGCCGATGATGGCGATGGTCGCGGGGACTGCGCCGGCTTCGCGGATGATGCCCTCGACCTTGAGGGCGGTCTCCACGTTCTGGGGATAGGGCATACCGTGGGAAATGATGGTGGATTCGAGCGCCACGACGGGCTTGCCAGCGGCGAGGGCCTCGGCAACCTCGGGGGCAATATCGAGATATTTGTTCATGGGTGTTTCCTCCTGTAAAGTAATAGGTGAAAGTTTCACGTTTACCTTTTGAGGTAAGATTGAATCATAACATACAACTTGTCAAAAGTCAACACAAAGCAGGGCTTGAATTTGCACGGAAAGTGGCATATAATACCTCTATTATCCCGCAAAAACCCACAAAAGGAAGGAAAAATTACTATGGAACGAGTGAGAATTGCCGCGCTCTTCGCCGACAGGGAGCAGTACGGCGGCACGAGCGTGACCGTCTGCGGCTGGGCGAAGACCATCCGCGATATGAAGACCTTCGGATTTATCGAGCTGAACGACGGCTCGTGCTTCCGCAATTTGCAGGTCGTGATGGACGCGAATTCTCTTTCTAATTATAAGGAGATCGCCGCGCAGAACGTCGGCGCCGCGCTCATCGTGCGCGGCACCGTCGTGCTGACGCCTGAGGCCAAGCAGCCGCTCGAAGTCAAGGCGACCGAGATCGAGGTCGAGGGCGCGTCCAGCCCCGACTACCCCTTGCAGAAAAAGCGCCACAGCGTCGAATATCTGCGCACGATCCAGCATCTGCGCCCGCGCACGAACCTCTTCTCCGCGGCCTTCCGCGTCCGCAGCGCGGCGGCCTACGCCGTGCACGAGTTCTTCCAGAGCCGCGGCTTCGTCTACGTCAACACCCCCATCATCACCGGCTCCGACTGCGAGGGCGCGGGCGAGATGTTCCAGGTGACGACGCTCGACCTTGAAAACCCGCCGAGAACGCCCGACGGCAAGGTCGACTACAGCAAGGACTTCTTCGGCAAGAAGACGAGCCTGACCGTCTCCGGCCAGCTCAACGCCGAGAACTTCGCTATGGCGTTCGGCGACGTTTACACCTTCGGCCCGACCTTCCGCGCGGAGAACTCCAACACCGCGCGCCACGCCGCCGAGTTCTGGATGATCGAGCCGGAGATGGCCTTCTGTGACCTCAACGGCGACATGGAAGTGGCGGAAGCGATGATCAAGCACATCATTCGCCGCGTGATGGAGCGCTGCCCGGACGATCTTGCGTTTTTCAACAGCTTTGTCGACAAGGGCCTCATCGAGAGACTGCGCCACGTCGCCGAGTCCGACTTCGGCCGCGTGACCTACACCGAGGCGGTCAAGCTCCTGAAAGAGAGCGGCCAGAAGTTCGACTACCCCGTCGAGTGGGGCATCGACCTCCAGACCGAGCACGAGCGCTACCTGACCGAGGTAGTTTTCAAGCGCCCCGTGTTCGTCACGGACTATCCGCAGGAGATCAAGGCGTTCTATATGCGCCTCAACGACGACGGCAAGACCGTCGCCGCGGCGGACTGCCTCGTTCCCGGCATTGGCGAGATCATCGGCGGCAGCCAGCGCGAGGAGCGCATCGAGCTGCTCGAGAAGCGCATCCGCGAGCTCGGCATGAATCCCGAGGATTACTGGTGGTACTGCGACCTGCGGCGCTACGGCTCCTGCCGTCACGCGGGCTTCGGCCTCGGCTTCGAGCGCATGGTGATGTATTTAACGGGCATCGGCAACATCCGCGATGTGGAGCTGCATCCCCGCACGGTCGGCAACGCGGACTTCTGATAAAAAATCTTCCAAGGGAGGGGGACACGGCGTGTCTCCCTCCTTTTTTGCGCGCGGGGAACTTTTTCGCGCGCCCTGCGTCTAAACCGATATCCGAACGAAACGAGGAAAACGCCATGAAACGACTGCTTTCTGCTTGCCTTCTCTGCGCGCTGCTGCTCTCGCTTGCGGGCTGCGGCGCGAAGAAGGACGTGCTCACCGCGCCGCCGGAGCTAAGCGTGACCAACGCGCAGGACGCTTCCGTCACGGTATCGAGCGGCAGCTACGACTGGAACTACGCCCTCGGAAACGGCGAACGCTCGGGTGCGATCGCCTGCGGCGCGCATCCGCTGGACGAAAACTGCCGCGACATCACGCCCGTGCTGGAAATGCCCATCGCCGTTTCAGCGTCCTATTTTTACGTCGTGACGCTCGACTTCGGTGACTGCGCGCCCGATTCCGTCTCGCTGCGGTACTGGAGCGAGACGTGCTGGGGCGACACCGAGGCGCAGAGCGAAGCGATATCGGCCGAGCGGCAGGACGACGGCACCTACACCGCCGAGCTCATCCCGTCTGTCGGCATTTTTGCTGTGGACGCAGCGTGGAACACGGACGACTATCAGGGCAGGGCGTGCTACGTCTTCGCCGGAGAGTCGGGGGCGCTGTGAGCGGCGGCCAATAGGCTAAAAAAGTGCGAAAAACAGAGAAAAGAGCGGCATTGCCGCTCTTTTTTGCGCTTTTTGAAAGGTTGCACCGGCTCGTCCAACGAATCCTAATGATACACAGTATCATTAAGAAGGCAGGCTTTTATGGAGAAATAGAAATGTGCCTATCTTCTTCCGATTTTTATTTTTGCGGCCAGAAAAGGAAGATTGACATGAAACGTACAACAAACTACGATTTGCCGACATGGGAAAAGGATGATTTCATCCGAATGCAGGACTTCAACGACCTGACGGGCAAGCTGGACGCGGCGCTGAAGTCCGGCGCGGACGCGCAGACCGCCTTGCAGAACGCGATCAAGGCGGTCAAGGCGACTGCGGAGAACGCGTATTCCTCGGCGAACAAGCCCTATGTCGCGGGCAGCTACACCGGCAACGGCGGCACGCAAACGGTCGATCTCGGTTTTAAGCCGAGATTCCTCGTGATCTCGCGCGGCTTCGACAAAGGCGACTACAGCGCGGATTACGCGCTCTTTGCCGGCACGCCGGAGCAGATCGACAGTTGGATGGCCAAGGTCGTGAGCATCACCGACACGGGCTTTACCGTCAAGATGGCGGCCTACAACACATCGACCTGTCCGCAGCTCTGGCTGAACACCAGCGGCAAGACCTACAGCTACATCGCGTTTCGCTAAATCCGCAGAAAAAACCCCCGAGGCAAAAGCCTCGGGGGTAAAAACTATACTGAATGGTTCAGTTAAGCTTTTTTCTCATTCTGATTAAGCCTGATAGACCGTATTCAGAACAAATTGGTAGGTAGCAGAACCGTCGACAACGGTAACGCGGACCCAAGTCGTACCGGCGGTAGTACCGATCGTCAGATCGCCGGTGACCGGCTTGTAGGCGCTCGCACCGTTATCCCAATACTCGAAAGTGGTAACAGTGCCCTTGGTGGCCACGGCGGACAGGTTGCTCGCAGAGAGCTTCGTGCCGGCGGGGAAGGTCACAGTGCGCCACATGGAAGTACCCGTGCCAGCGCCAGAGTATGCCTGAACCTGATAGCCGCAGAAGCTGACCAGGTCAACAACATCGGACTTGAGGGTGATGGTGATCACGGTGTTATCGGTGATGGTGACCTTGTAGCCGTTGGCGTAGCTCACACCGTTGACGTAGATCGGAGTGACGGGCAGGGGCGTGGCAGCAGCGGTGCCGACCTTAGCGGTAACGGTAGCGCCCTTGGCGGCATCCGTCAGGGTGAAGTACACGGTGTCGTTCACCGCAGCGCCGCCGTTCGCACCGGTAGCACGGCCGAGAACAGTGTAGTACTGGGACGGGTTAGCGGCATCCATGCCGTCAGCCTTCTTCACCTCGAAGGTCACGCCGTGGCTCAGCTCGCGCTGGGTCGCGGACTTGATGTAGACGACCGTCACACCACCGGAGGTACCGGCAGCATCAACCTTGAAGCTGTAGTTCGCGGAAGCGTTGATCAGCTTCTCAACGGTGTCGATCGTACCGGTGACGGACGTGCCGACATAAGCCTTGGAGTTGCTGTCATAGCCGTTCACAACAGCCTCGCGCAGGTCGACGACCTTGGCGTTGCTGGCGATGCGGTTGACGATGTCGTTGGAGCTGTCGCTGGTCAGATAAGCGCCATAGGTGCCGGCGTAGTTGACGTTGGTGCCGTAGTAGGCCTTGATCGCGCCGGTAGCGCCAGAGACAGCGGTCAGGGTCTCAACACCCGCACGGTCGGCAACATGGGTGTAGAACATATCGTTGCTGGCCTTGCCGCTGGTGGCAATGCCGGAGACAGCGCTGGTCGCAACCCAGATGCTCTTCATCTGGTCGTTGTTGCGGACGTAGATCATGCTGTTGTTGCCGGAGGTCAGATTGGTCGTAACCGTCTCGCCCTTGGCAACATAGTACAGGTCGGAAGCGACGTTGGCCTGATAGGGAGCCTTCACGAGAACGGTATCAACGTGCATATTCGCAGCGATGTTGTTGCTGTAGTTCAGCACGCTCGCGCTGACAACGGAGTTGGCGGGCAGGACATAGGTGTCGCCATCGCCGAGCAGCGCGGTCTTGCCGGTCACGGTCTGAACGGTGGGCTCAGCCGCGGTGCCGGAGATGAAGTAGAAGGTGGTGTTCTCATCGATGAAGTAGTTGCTCTGCGTACCGATAGCGATGGTGTCCTTCTTGACGGTAGCGTCAGACTGGTTGGCGATGCCGCCGATGGTCACGAGAGTGGCGGGAATGTCAGACTTCACGCTGTAGAGGTCAGCGGTGCTGGTCTCGGTCAGAGTGAAGTCCTTGCCGAGATCGCCGGGATTGAGAATGTTCATCACGCCGGTGCTCAGCGTGGGAATGCCGAGGCCGGCATAGCCGGTGCCGTCGATCTTCTTGGTGACGACCTGGCCGTCGGCGGTCACGCCGGTCATGTAGTAGGACATCTGGCCGAGAGCGGCGTTGTCGACCTGATAGTAGGCATAGGTGCCGAACAGGTAGCTGTCGTCGCCGAGCTTGGCAGCGATGTAACGGCCGTCGTTATCGAGCGTGAAGACATAGCTCTTCAGGGGCTCGTAAGCGGTCAGCTGGGTAAGGCCGGCGTTCTTAGCGGAGTTGTAGACCTTGGTCGCGGACTTGGTGAGAACGGTACCGTCGGCGAGGGTGACATTGCCCTTCGCGTCGAAGTAACGGACAGCGCCCTTAACGGTCTTGTCGATCAGAGCGAGGTTGACAACGTCGCTGTTGATCTTGGTGACCATGACGTAAGTGCCAACGCCCATGGTGTCCTTATCGAAGCCGGTCAGGTTCTTCTGGTTGTAGGCAACACGGGTGGTTCTGTTGCCGTCAACCTTGCCCTCGGTCAGGGTGAGGGTCGGGACGGTAGCGAAGTTGTTCTGAGCGTAGACCTTGGCGACGATCTCGTCGACAGAGATGATGGCCTTGCCGTCATCGATGACAACGAACTTGGAGACGCCGGCGGTGTAAGTGCCCAGAGTGAACGCGCCATAGTTGTTCGCGGTGTAGGTCTTGCCGGCGGAGTACTTGCCGACCAGACCGGACTCGGTCAGGACGGTCTCAGCTTTGGACAGATCGCTGAAGCTGTAGACGGTGGCGTAAGCGCCCTTGGTGTCCTTGGAGTCAACGCTGTACCAGCCGGAGACCTTGTGGCCGATCATGTTGAGGCCGGTCTCGTGGCCGAGGGAGACCTTGTCCTTGGTGCCGGCGTAGTCGCTGGTGACAACAGTGTAGTCAGCGCCGGTGGCTTTGTTGGCAACAACGATACCCTTATACTCGGTCAGGCCGAAGTTCTTCTTGCCGAGGGTGTCGTTCTTGGTGGTGCCGATGATGGAGCTCATGCTGTTGTAGCCGAGCGCGGCGGTGTAGGTCACGGTCGGGACCTCAGCGGCGGTGCGGAACAGGAGCTCGGCGACCAGCTCACGGGAAGCGGGCGCGTTGAGGTCCTCGTTCTTGACGTTCTTCAGAACGCCGAGCTGCTGGGCGTACTGCGCAACGTGGAGCTGCCAGTCAGCGCCGGTGAACTCACCGTTCTTGTCGTAGCCGACAGCGCGCAGGATCATGGCGAGAGCCTGATAGCCGGT
>ENA-OUQP01001047-OUQP01001047.1-human-gut-metagenome-genome-assembly--contig:-NODE-1047-length-20896-cov-7.705340_pt1 | contig 20896 bp, 17 predicted proteins | sample MGYA00237951_ERZ548836 | MGnify/ENA primary metagenome ERZ548836 (study PRJEB26490, sample SAMN05194702) | human gut metagenome | biome: terrestrial biome; feature: human-associated habitat; material...
GCTATGTCCGCAACCGCACCATGATGGCGGGCATGGAAATGGCGTTCAAGGGCACCACGATGCAGGGCAAGTTCCCTGGAGGAATCTTGCTTCTGGAAATGCCGTCGGACCTGGTGGATGTCAACGTGCACCCGGCCAAAACGGAAGTCCGCTTCGCCCGCGAGAATGATATTTTCGACCTCGTGTACCACGCCACCAAGCTGGCACTGGCCCAGCCGGGCACCGGCGAGCGGCTGTTCGCCTTCGAGAAATCCAAAAACGAGAAGAACAACGAAAAATCCAACAGTTCAGAAAAAGACGAAATTCCGAGTGAAAATACTGTAAAGAAAAATAACTTTACAACACTTTCTGCCGTTATTCCGGGGCAGGCAGAGCCGGGCACATTGGAACAGCACCCCACAACTGCCCCTTCCGTGGCACCCGTTGCACCGGCGGTCCCGGCTCCGGCTGTGCCCACCCGGCCCGTCCGTCCGGCAGCGGCGGAATCAGACATCCTGCCGGGGCCGTCCACGGCATCCCCCAATGAGCACAGCTGGACAACGGTTGCACCTTCGGCTCCCCTGAATCCAGATGTCAGCCTGCACAGCCCAAAGCGGCCGGAAGAGGAGGCAGACCTTGCCGAACCGGTTGCGCCGCGTTTCCGAGCAGCATCCAGCGAGGCCCAGCTCGACATCGAGCCGGACGCAGACGACCTGCCCGGAGCACAGGACCACATGGCAGCATGGGACCCGGCCCCGCAGCCCAAAACGACAGGACCGGAACCCGCTGCGGCCGGACCCGCCGAAACGGAAGAAGCGTCGGCCCCCGCCGGGACGCCCGAACAGATGGGATTTGATCTTCAGGAAGGGCCGGAGCCGCTCCGCTACGTGGGCGAACTTTTCCGCACCTACATCCTCGCGGAGCGGGGGGACGAGGTGTGCATCATTGATAAACACGCGGCCCACGAGCGCCAACTCTTTGAAAAGCTGGCCGCGTCCTACGGCGATGTGCCCAGCCAGCTGCTGCTGGAACCGGTGGTGGTGGAGCTTTCGGCCGAGGAGAAGACGGCACTGCTGGCCAACATCGACCTGCTGGAACGTGCCGGGCTGGAGATCGACGACTTTGGCGGCAATTCGGTCTTTCTGCGCGCGGTCCCTGCCGATGTGGAGCAGGGCAGCGCCGAAGACCTTCTCGTGGAGCTGGCGGCGAAGCTGGCCCACGGCAGCCGCGACGCCCTGAGCGAAAAGACCGAGTGGGTGCTCCACTCCATCTCCTGCCGTGCGGCCATTAAGGCAGGGGACCACACCTCCCCGCAGGAGCTTATGGCGCTGGCCGAGAAGATCCTGTCCGGCGAAGTGCCGCCCTTCTGCCCGCATGGCCGCCCCTGCGTCCTCAAATTGACCCGAAAGGAGCTGGAAAAGCAGTTTGGCCGAATCGTTTGAGAAAAAACACCCGGTCCTCGCTGTGGTCGGCCCGACCGCGACCGGCAAGACCGCGCTGGGCGTTGCGCTGGCCGAGCAGTTCGGCGGCGAGATCATCAGTGCGGATTCGATGCAGATCTATAAAGGCCTCGATGTCGGCACCGCCAAGGTGACGCCGGAAGAGACCCACGGCATCCCGCATCATGCCGTCGATCTTCTGGAGCCGGACCAGACCTTCAGCGTGGCGGATTTCACTGCGCTGGCCGGAACGCTGGAAACCGACCTCTCCGCCCGCGGAAAGCTGCCCATCCTGGTGGGCGGCACCGGGCTGTACGTCCAAAGCTTCCTCTACGGCGTTCGATTCACGGCCGAAAAAGCCCCGGACGGCCTGCGGGAGCAGCTGGCGGCAGAGCTGGCCGAAAAAGGCCCGGCTGCCCTGTACGAAGAGCTGAAACAGGTGGACCCCGAAGCCGCTGCCGCCATCCACCCGAACAATCAGGTGCGGGTGCTGCGGGCGCTGGAACACTACCGCGCCACCGGCCGACGCCTCAGTGAACAGAAGGCGGCTTCGCTCCCGCCGGAGCGGCCCTACCGCGCACTGGTGCTGGGGCTGGACTTCCCGGAGCGCGCCCAGCTCTACCGCCGCATCGACCTGCGGGTAGACCGGATGATGGACGCGGGCCTTCTGGCCGAGGCCGAAACTGTGTTTGCAAACCGGGCCCGCTTCAAAACGGCAGCGCAGGCCATTGGCTATAAGGAATTCTTTCCCTACTTTATGGGGGAGTCGGAACTGACGCCCTGCGTGGAGAAGCTCAAGCAGGCTTCCCGCAACTATGCCAAGCGTCAGCTGACCTGGTTCCGCCACATGGACGGCGTGATCTGGCTGGACGCAGCGGCACCGGATCTCAAAGCCCGCGCCGCCGCACTGACGCAGGAATTTATCACGAAAGGATGAACAGAATGCAGGAAGAGAAGGAAAAACGTGAGCTGCCCGGCGCACTGAAGACGCTGGCAGGCGTTGCCATCGTCTTTTTGCTGCTGGCGGCCGTGTATGTCTTCTATCAGGCCATGCAGGTGCTGTTCCCGCCCAACACCTACGAAACGGCCCTTCTGGCCACGGTAGAAGACACGGTGGATGCCGAGGGCGTGCTGCTGTTCAACGAAAGCTATGTGGCCGGGGACGGTACGCTGGGTTACCTTGTGGCCGATGGCGAGCGCGTCTCGGCGGGCACTGCGGTGGCGGAAGTCTACAGCGATGCTTCCCAGGCCGGTCTGCGCCAGCAGCTGACCCAGATCAACGACCAGATCGACCTGCTGCAAAAATCGCAGAACACCACCTCGGCGCAGATGGAGTCCCTGCGCAAAGACCGCTCGGCGGCGCTGTATGATCTGATGGATGCGCTGGATGCCTCCGACTACGAGGACACCGACGCCCAGACGGAGGACTATCTGCTGGCCCAGAACAAGCTCTGGATCATCACCGGTGAGGTCTCCACCTTCTCGGACCAGATCGCCGCGCTGGTGCAGCAGGCGTCCAATGTACAGGCCCAGCTGGGCAGCCCCACCCAGATCACCGCCCCGCAGACGGGCTATTTCATCCGCTCGGCCAGTTCCGGGCGGCTCAATGCCGGCATGGAGGACATCCTTGCGCTGGGTGCTGCGGACCTGAAAGCCTACATCGAGTCCTCCCCGGAGATCAAACTGGACGGCTGTGCGGGCAAGATCGTCTCCGGCTTCACCTGGTACTACGCGGGCATCTGCTCGGCCAAACAGGGCGAAAAGCTGCTGGGCTCGGACGGAAAACCGCGGAAGACCTCGGTGGAGATCCGCTTCCCCGGCCAGGCGGAAACGCCCCTCAAGGCCACCGTGCAGGAAGTGAGCATCGACACCGAGAACGACATGACCCGCTTCGTCCTCTCGTGCGAGGTCGTCAACGGCGACGTGCTGCGGCTGAATCGGGCCAATGCGCAGGTCATCGTAGGGCAGAGCACCGGCCTGCGGGTGCCGCAGGCGGCGGTCCATTACCTCAAGGAGGACGGCTCCGAGGCCGAGGGCCAGGGCGAGAACTATATCCCCGGTGTCTACGTCAAGTACGGCAACCTGGCCCGTTTCTGCAAGATCGACCCCGTGGACGATCAGCACCCCCAGGTGCTGGATGGCGATCATCTCATCGTTTTGCCCAGCGGAACGGCCGGTTCGATCAGTCAGGTTCGCCTTTATGACGAGATTATCGTCTCCGGACAAAATTTGTATGATGGAAAACTTTTGTAGTTATTGACATCTGCGGCAAAAAATCCGATAATAGTAGAAGCTATTTGCATCTCTTTGCAAAATCAGCCAGGCAGCGCAAGCCGCCCGAATGAAAGGAGCAGTTTCTATGTCTTTTGTGGATAGTCTGAAGAAGGGGCTTTTCGGCAGCGAGGACGAGTACGACGATCAGTACATCGACGACGGCCCCCAGATGGTGAACAACAACAACGGTCTGGGCGTCGGGGCAGACGAAGAGGATGAGGAGCCTGCAGAGGGCATCCCCAGAAAGAACAAGGTGGTCAACATCCATGCGACCACCCAGCTCAAGGTCGTTCTGGTCAAGCCGGAGCGCTTTGAGGATGCCAGCACCATCGCCGACCACCTGAACAACAAGCGCACCGTGGTCCTGAACCTGGAGTCTACCAACAAGGAAGTTTCCCGCCGCCTGGTCGATTTCCTCTCCGGCGTCGCCTATGCCAACAACGGCCAGATCAAGCGCGTGGCAAACAGCACCTTCATCATCACCCCCTACAACGTGGATATCATGGGCGATCTGCTGGACGAGCTGGAGAACAATGGCGCGTTCTATTGATCCTGCCCCCAAAGCCGTGCGGGGCTTCGTCCCCGCCCGCAGCGATGAAGAGCGCTATCTGATGCGGCACATCGAGGATCTGGCCCGCACGGCGGAGAGCCGCGGCATCCCGCGCTATTCCGCCTTTCTGAGTGACCGGGAGCAGGATCTTGCCAGAGCAGCGCTCAATCGCGCCGCCGTCCCGGAAAATGCGTATCATTTCGAGGGCGGCTGGCCCGGTGCAGAGCGCCGGCTCCTCTGCCTGGAGCCGGAGGGCAGCTGGCCGGACAGCCCGCTGTGCTGCGTCCGGCTCACCTGCCGGGTGCAGGCCGGGGCTGCTCTTCCGGCGCACAAGGATTACCTCGGCAGCCTGATGGGGCTGGAATTGCGGCGGGAGGCGCTGGGCGATATCGTCCTGCCCTCCGATGCGCCGGGCACGGCCTATGTCTTTGCGCTGGAACCGGCGGCGCAGCTCATCTGTCAGGAACTGCTGCAGGCGGGCCGGGTGGAGGTCACGACTCAGCTTCTGCCGCTGGAAGAGCTTCCGGAGTTCCCGCAGGCGGAGCGGACGCTGCAAACGGCGACCGTTTCTTCCCTGCGGCTGGATGCGGTGCTGGCAGCCATGCTCCACTGCAGCCGCAGCATGGCAGCGGAGCTCATCACGGCAGGCCGGGTGGAGATCAACCACCTTCCGGTGGAGAGCGTCCACGCCCCGGTGTATGAGGGCGATGTCTTCACCGTGCGGGGCAAGGGCCGCTTTGGTCTGACGGCACTGCCCGGAAAAAGCAGAAAAGACCGGGCGATCATCGAGTTTTTTCAATATTAAATGAATTTGGGAGGAAACTACTATGCTGACCTCGCAGGACGTGCGCAGCGTCCAATTTGAAAAAAACCTCCGCGGCTATCGCACCGAAGAGGTGGACCGTTTCCTGGATAAGGTCGAGGAGCAGCTCCGGCAGGACGATGCCCTGGCCGAGGAGCTGCGCAAGCAGATCGCAGACCTGACAGCGGAAAACCAGCGTCTCCACGAAGAGATGAAGAACTACGAGGCGGACGGCGACATGCTCAAGAGTGCGCTCATCAATGCACAGCGCATGGGCGAGAACGTCATCCGCGAAGCAAACCAGAAGTCGGAAGAGATCCTGCACCGTGCAAATCTGCGCGGGGATGATATTATCCGCGATGCCAATGAGCTGCTCCAGAAGGCCAGTGACCGCGCGGATGAGATCATCAACGAAGCAAACGATAAAAAGCTGGCAGAGGAGCGCGAGTATGACCGTGTCCGTCTGGAAGTCACCCGTTTCAAGTCCGACGTGCTCAACCTGTACCGCAGCCATGTCGAGTCTCTGAGCCGCCTGCCGGAGTTCCAGAAGGAGGAGCCGGAGGCTGCCGAGCCCGCTGTGGAGGAAAAAGCAGAGGAGACCACTGCTGCGGCTCTGACCGAGGAGATCGAGCAGGCACAGCCGGAGACCGATGCAGCCCCTGCGGACGAGGAAACCGCAGAGGACGACAAGAGCGAGGATTTCTGGTCCAAGGATGAGAGCCAGCTCAAGATCAAGCTGGACCCGTCTCAGGCACCCGTTGGCGCAGAGGAAGAGGAAGAACCGGCAGAGCCGGATTATGCCGCTTTCAAGGGCGTCAAATTCAGCGAGTGACCGGAGCGTTTCAATAAATTAGAGGAGTGTGTAACCATTGGCTAAGAATAAGTCTCAGTACGACAGTACCCTGAATCTGCCCAAGACTCTGTTTGAGATGCGTGCCGGTCTGCCCAAGAAGGAGCCGGTCATGCTCAAGGATTGGGACGACAACGACCTGTACAATCAGCTCATGAAGCACAACGAGGGCAAGCCGCAGTTCATCCTGCATGACGGCCCTCCGTATGCAAACGGCAACATCCACATGGGCACCGCCCTGAACAAGATCATCAAGGATATCATCATCCGCGACAAGAACATGGAGGGCTTCCAGGCTCCCTATGTGCCCGGCTTTGATACCCACGGCCTGCCCATTGAGCTGAAGGCGCTGTCCTCCGTCGGCGAGAAGAAGAAGGACATCTCCAAGCTGGAGCTGCGCCAGATCTGCGAAAAGTTCGCCACCGAGCACATCGACATCATGAGCGACCAGTTCAAGCGTCTGGGCGTCATCGGCGACTTTGAGCACCCCTACCTGACCCTGAAGCCGGAGTTTGAGGCCCGCCAGATCGAGATCTTCGGTGAGATGGCAAAGAAGGGCTACATCTACAAGGGCCTGAAGCCCGTTTACTGGTGCCCCGACTGCCGTACCGCTCTGGCTGAGGCCGAGATCGAGTACGGCGAGGACGACTGCGATTCCATCTTCGTCCGCTTCCATGTCACCCAGGACCCCAACGGTGTGCTGGCAAAGCATGGCATCCCGATGGACAAGACCTACTTCGTGATCTGGACCACCACCACCTGGACCCTGCCCGCCAACGAGGCCATCTGCCTGAACGGCCAGTTCGAGTATTCCTTCGTCAAGATCGGCGAGGAGTACCACATCATGGCCACCGAGCTGGTCAAGAGCGTTATGGATGCCTGCCACATCACCGACTATGAGGTCGTGGGCGAGCCGGTCAGCGGCGCAGAGTTCGAGCTCATGCGCTACCAGCATGTCTACCTGCCCAAGGAGGGCTGGGTCATCCTGGGCGACCACGTCACGCTGGAGAGCGGCTCCGGCTGCGTCCACACCGCAGGCGGCCACGGCGTCGATGACTTCAACGTCTGCCAGAAGTATCCGCAGGTGCCCATCACCGTCCCCGTGGACGACGGCGGCTATCTGACCGACCTGGCTGGCAAGTACGCAGGCCAGCGCGTCTGGGCAGCCAATAAGACCATCCTGGCCGACCTCACCGCGTCCGGTGCCGTCATGGGTCAGGTGCACATCAAGCATCAGTACCCGCACTGCTGGCGCTGCCATCACCCCATCATCTTCCGCGCCACGGAGCAGTGGTTCTGCTCGGTCGCAAAGTTCCGTGAGGACGTCTACAAGGCTATCGACACCGTGCAGTGGATGCCCGACTGGGGCCACGACCGCATGAAGGGCATGGTCCGCGACCGCAACGACTGGTGCATCAGCCGTCAGCGCACCTGGGGCGTGCCCATCCCGGCCTTCTACTGCAAGAAGTGCGGTGCTTACCACATCACCGACGCCACCATCAAGGCTGTCAGCGAGCTGTTCCGCAAGGAAGGCTCCGATGCCTGGTACAAGTACGAAGCCGAGCAGATCATCCCCGCAGGCGAAGTCTGCGAGAAGTGCGGCGCTTCTGAGTGGACCAAGGACACCGACATCATGGATGTCTGGTTCGATTCCGGCTCCACCCATGCAGCCGTTCTGGAAGAGCGCCCGGAGCTGCACTTCCCGGCTGACATGTATATGGAGGGCGGCGACCAGTTCCGCGGCTGGTTCCAGTCCAGCCTGCTGACCAGTGTTGCAAGCAAGGGCTGTGCCCCCTACAAGTCCGTTCTGTGCCACGGCTGGGTCGTGGACGAGCAGGGCAAGCAGATGCACAAGAGCGCTGGTAACGGCGTGGAACCCAGCGAGATCATCAAGGACTACGGCGCCGATATCATCCGCCTGTGGGTCGCTTCTTCCGACTACACCGTCGATGTGCGCGCCGGTAAGAACATCTTCAAGCAGCTGAGTGAAGCTTACCGCAAGATCCGCAACACCGCCCGCTTCATCCTGGGCAACCTGGACGGCTTCGACCCCAACACCGACTGTGTCACCGATGACCAGCTGCAGGAGATCGACCGCTGGGCACTGGCTGCGCTGGACGACCTGATCGTCAACGCACACGCCGGTTATGCGGTCTACGACTTCAACAAGGTCTACCACGCAGTCTACAACTTCTGCGTCGTGGCCATGTCCAACTTCTATCTGGATGTCACCAAGGATCGTCTCTACTGCACCAACGGCGCAGCCCGCCGCGCAGCACAGACCACCATGTACAGGATCCTGGTCGCGCTGGATAAGATCATCGCCCCCATCCTCTGCTTCACCAGCCAGGAGATCTGGGACTTCATGCCCAAGACCGAGGGCATGAACAAGTACGTCGTCTTCGAGGATATGCCCAAAGCGGGCCAGTATGCCGCCGACGATGCCTTCAAGGCCAAATGGGCACAGCTCATCGCTGTCCGCGACGAGGTCAAGAAGGTGCTGGAGCAGGCCCGTGCCGAGAAGACCATCGGTGCTTCGCTGGAAGCTTCTGTCACCCTGTACTGCAACGATGCCGTCTATGACCTGCTGAACAGCATCCCCATGGACGAGCTGGCTGACCTGATGATCGTCTCCCAGGTGGAGCTGGTCAAGGGCGAGGGCGGCGCTGCCTCTGCGGTCGAGGGTCTGGGCGTGGCTGCGGCTCACGCCACCGGCGACAAGTGCGAGCGCTGCTGGAAGTATTCCGCAGACATCGGCACCCATCCGGCTCACCCCACCCTCTGCGCCCGCTGCGCAAGCGTGGTGGAAGGCTAAGGCTTTTTCCGTTTGAACGCTGCGGCGCTCCTTTCGAGCAGGGGAGCGCCGCTTTTTGATATCAGAAGACCGGCGGGTCCGGCCCGCTGTTGGGAGTATTTCGTTATGGCTTATGTGATCTTTAACCTGCTGTGTGTGGCAGTGCTCATCGGCATCGACCAGGGCATCAAGTTCTGGGCGGTGCATGTGCTGATGCCCGTGGGCACGCTGCCGCTCATCCCCCATGTGGTGGAGCTGCGGTTCGTGCTCAACCAGGGCATGGCGTTCAGCCTGCTCAGCGGCAGGCAGCTGTTTTTGATCGTGGCCACCAGCGCTGCGCTGATCCTCGTCGCATACTGGCTGCTGTTCCGCAGCCGGAACGATCGCCTGCAGCAGGCGGCGCTGATCCTTGTGCTGGGCGGCGGCATCGGCAACCTCATCGACCGTGTGCTGAACGGCGAGGTCGTGGACTACATCAACCTGCTGTTCATGCGGTTCGCCGTCTTCAACTTTGCGGACATCTGCGTCTGTGTGGGGGTGGCGCTCTGGGTGCTGGTCATCTTTTTGGAGGAGCTGCACTCCGGTGACGCAAAGGAGCCGTGACCCATGGAACAGCGTGAATTTATCGTGGAAGCGGAGGGCGCAGGCCAGCGCATCGACCGTTTTTTGAGCGGGGAGGACACCGGCCTTTCCCGCAGTGCGCTGCAGGCGCTGGTAGCAGACGGCCATGTGCTGTGCAACGGCAAGGCCCCAGTCAAGAGCCTGAAGCTCAAGGCCGGCGACATCATCCTGCTGGAGATCCCGGACGCCCGGCCCATTGAAGCCGTGCCGCAGGAGATCCCGCTGGACATCGTGTTTGAGGATGCGCACCTGCTGGTGGTCAACAAGCCCAAGGGCATGGTGGTGCATCCGGCCCCCGGCAACCCGGACGGCACATTGGTCAATGCGCTGCTGTGGCACTGCAAGGGCAGCCTCTCCGGCATCGGCGGCGAGATCCGCCCCGGCATCGTCCACCGCATTGATAAGGACACCAGCGGCCTTCTCGTCGTCGCCAAGGACGACGCCACCCACATCGGCCTGTCCCAGCAGATGGCGGTCCACAGCGTGGAGCGGGCCTACCATACCATCGTCTACGGCGGCTTTGCGCAGGACGAGGGCTTTGTGGAGTCCCATCTGGGTCGCTCGAAGACCGACCGCAAGAAGATGGCCGTCTATCCGTCCACCGAACCCCACACCAAGTATGCCTACACCGGCTACCGGGTGCTGGAGCGCCTGGGCGAGTTCACGATGCTGGAATGCCGCCTGAAAACAGGCCGCACCCACCAGATCCGCGTTCATATGGCGTCCATCCATCACCCGGTGGCAGGGGACCCGGTCTATGGCCCGCACAACTGCATCACCAGCCTCCACGGCCAGTGCCTTCATGCCAAAACACTGGGCTTCGTCCACCCCATCACGGGCGAGCATCTGCGGTTCGACTCCGAACTGCCGGATTACTTCACCCGCTTTCTGACCACGCTCCGTCAGCGCACAGGAGGGAACAACGAATGAGCAATTCCATCGAAAATACGCTGGTCCTCTGCGATCTCGACAACCTTCTTCTGAACGCAGAGGGCAGCCTGCCCCAACTCCACCGCGATGTGCTGCAGCTGTTTGCCAGCCGCGGCGGCAAGCTGACCATCTACTCCCAGCGGTCGCCCAGGGTGGTGCGTTCTCTGCTGGGCGGGGTGCGGCTCAGCGCGCCCGCGCTGGTCTGCGGCGGTGTGCTGGCCTACAACTTTGCCGAGGGCACGGGCACGGCCCTGTGCAGCTTTGCCGGGATGGAGGAATCCGTCCTCCGGGTGCTGCCCGGTGTGCCGGGCGTCGGCATCGCCTTGCAGATGAAGAACGGTTCCACCCGTGTGCTGCGGATGAGCGAGTCTCTGGAAGCCCACCTGCGGCAGGAGTGGACCACCTTTGTGCTGAGCAATGCGGCGGACGTCCGGGGAGAGGATGTGCTGCGCATCCTGTTCTATCAGGACAACAAGCAGGTCCCCCTGACGGCGCTGCTGGAAAAGGCGCTGGGCGAGGCCACCGTGACCCTCCGCGCCGAGCGGATGGGCCCGGATGTGCTGGCGCTTCTGCCGGGCAGTGTGTCCGGCAGTGCGATGGTCCAGGCCGTCTGCTCCCCGGCAGGCTATTCTGCCGAGCAGCTGACCGTTCTGGCCGACTGCACCCAGATGGCAGAGCTGGTCCATCTGGCGGGGAACAGCGTCGTCCCCGCCGATGCCCCGGCTGAGCTGCGCCTTGCCGCCAGGCAGACCACCCTCACCGATCACGATGCCGGTGCTGCGGCGGAGCTGCTCTATGGCATGGTGCGCTCTGCGGAAACGTCTGCGTAAAAGTTGTGTAAAGTCTCCTGTATTTTTCGTGCAGGGGGCTTTCTTTTTGGAGGAAAGTCGGGTACAATGAAGAAAACCGGTTCTCAGGCATCTGCCCGGCGGCACGAGCGGCTGTTTTTGCTGTGTGCGGCAGCGGCGGCTGTGGTCTGCATCCTGCTGGCGGCTGCCCTTGCGCCGCCCAGGCTGACGCCAAAGGCAGCATCCGAAACGCCCATGGTCCAGCTCATCCGGGTGGACCTGAACACAGCAGAGCTCGAAACGCTCTGCATCCTGCCAAACGTCGGCGAAAAGCGGGCGCAGGCACTCCTGGAATACCGCGACACGCACGGCCCGTTCCGGCATGTTGCGGATGCGGCCGAGGTGCCCGGCCTCAGTGAGAGCATCGTGGCTTCCTGGGACGGACTGGCCTATGTGAGCTGAACAAACCCAGAAAAGGGGAGTAATTATGAAAGAGGATACCATTTTCATCAACCGCGAACTGAGCTGGCTGGATTTCAACCGCCGCGTGCTCGTGCTGGGCAAGGATAAAAATGTCCCGCTGGCCGAGCAGGTCAAGTTCCTGGCCATTTACGGCTCCAACCTCGACGAGTTCTTCATGGTGCGTGTGGGTTCGCTGCAGGAGCGGGCCAGCCTGATGCGCGCCAAAAAGGAGCGGGACAAGCGCGAGAACAAGACGAACATGACCGCCGAAGAGCAGCTGACCGCCATCATGCCCAAGGTGGCGCATTTGCAGGAGGATTGTGATAAATATTACGAGAAGGCGCTGGAAAGTCTGGCAGGATGCGGTTATAAGAAAGTGGACTTCAACGCGCTTTCCAAAGAGGAGGAGCACTTCTGGAAAAAATACTTCCAGAGCGAGCTGTTCCCCATCCTCAGTCCGCAGATCGTGGACAGCCGCCATCCGTTCCCCTTCCTGCGGAACAAGGAGATCTATCTCGGCGTCCTGCTCAAGGAAAAAGGGGAGCAGAGCCTCGGCATGATCCCCATTTCCAGCCAGATGGAGCGGATGCAGGTCATCCGCCGGGACGGCCGCACGGAGTTTGCCCTGACCGAGGAGCTGGTGCTCCACTATGCGTCCCTCATCTTCGGCAAGGATGCCGTGCAGGAGACCTGCCTCTTCCGCGTCACCCGCAACGCCGACATCGACGTCAAAGAGGGGATGATGGACCACGATATCGACTACCGCGAGATCATGGCCGACCTGCTCAAGCGCCGCCGCAAGCTGGCAGCAGTCCGCCTGCAGGTCACGCCCACGGCCCCGCAGGAGATCGTCCGCATCCTCTGCGAGAAGCTGGAACTGACCCACAAGCGGGTGTTTGCGCAGAAAAGCCCGCTGGACCTGAGCTTCTTCTACAAACTCACTTCCAGGATGGAAGCCGACGGTCACCCGGAGCTGTTCTACCCCGCAGCCCGGCCCATGCTGCCGCCGCCGGATTATGACCTCGCGGCCGAGGTGGAAAAGCACGACGTCCTCCTCAGCTATCCGTACCAGTCCATCCGGCCCTTCATCGCCATGCTGAAAAAGGCCGCGCAGGACCCGGCGGTCATCTCCATCAAGATGACCCTCTACCGGATGGCGCGGGAGTCCCAGATCGTGCAGGCGCTGATGGAAGCCGCCGAAAACGGCAAGGAAGTCGTAGCGCTGGTGGAGCTGCGCGCCCGCTTTGACGAGCAGAACAACATCGACTGGTCCAAGCAGCTGGAAGAAGCCGGGTGCACCGTCCTCTACGGCTTTGAAGATTACAAGGTCCACTCCAAGCTGACCCTCATCACCAAGAAAGGCCCGCAGGGCTACAGCTATATCACCCAGATCGGCACCGGCAACTACAACGAGAAGACTAGCGAGCTTTACACCGATTATTCCTTCATTACGGCAGACCTCGGCATCGGCGAGGAGGCCTCCAACGTCTTCCAGAACCTCGCCGTCCAGAAATTGACGGAGACCAGTGAAAAGATGCTGGTAGCTCCTCTGCGCTTCAAGAGCGTCCTGCTGGATGAGATGGACCGCGTCATCAATGCCGCCCGCCTGGGCCGCCCGGCGTCGATGATCCTGAAAAACAACTCCATCTCGGACCGCGACATCATCCTCAAGCTGGAAGAGGCCAGCTGCGCCGGGGTCCGCATTGATATGATCGTCCGCGGCATCTGCTGCGTCCGCGCCGAGGTGCCGGGCAAGACCGAGAACCTGCACATCCGCAGCCTGGTGGGCCGCTATCTGGAGCATGGCCGCATCTACAGCTTCTACGATGGCACCACCACCCGCATCTACATTGCCTCCGGCGACTTCCTCACCCGCAACACCGAGTGCCGCGTGGAGGTGGGCGTCCGGGTGGAGGACCCCGTTCTCATCCGGAAGCTCAGCGAGATCTTGCAGCTTCAGCTGCGGGACAACGTCAATGCCCGCGAGATGAAGGCGGACGGCAGCTACCAGAAGGTCAAAGCCGCCCCGGACGAAGCACTCGTCAACGGCCAGATGGGAATGTATGAGCTGCTGAAGGATGACTGGACGGCCCGCGATGACGTTCCGGAGGAAACACCCGCCCGACCGGAACCGGTTCGTGCCGCTGCCCCGGCGGAAACGCCTGCACCGGCGACGGAAGCACCCAAAGCCCCTTCGGAGCCGACGCCGCTGCCGGCGGCAGAGCCTGCAAAGCCAGCTGTGGTGCCCGAAACAGCCCCGCAGACAGAACAGACGGTGCACCATCCGGTCGCGGTCACACATCCCGCCCCGCACACCCCGGCCAAGCCCCGCGGCGGTCTGATGGACCTTTTTGAACAGTTCCACCACTGGCTCCGCCCCAAGCGCTGAGACCACGCCCTCACAGAGAACGATGCTCTGTGGGGGCGTTTTTGTTCTCCGAACGGGATGATCGGCATAAAATACCCCCAAGGGAGGAATGTGCGATGCGGGCAGAAATGGGACGAGCAGGCAGAAAGAAGATCCTCAGGCGGGCAGCAGCGACCGGAGTGCTGGCGGCGCTGTTGCTGGGGCTGGTGGCAGGCGTCGTGCTCCCGGCACGGGCCAAAAGTGCAGAACGGGCGGCCCCGGCGGGTGCGTCGCTGGAACCGGCAAAGCCGAGCGAAGCGCTCTGCTTTCCGCTGGGGACCACAGCATTCCGCGTTTCAGACGCCTATGGCTGGCGGGCAGACCCCTTCACCGGGGCAGAAGCCTTTCACCGTGGGGTAGACCTTGCCTGTGCAGAGGGGACGCCTGTTCTGGCGGCGTTGGGCGGCACCGTGACCGCCGCCCGCCGCAGCGGGACCTACGGCAACTACCTGCGCATCGCGCACCCCGGCGGGCAGGAGACGGTCTATGCCCACATGCAGTATCTCTATGTCCGGGCAGGGGAGGTCGTGTCTGCGGGCCAGTACCTGGGGACCGCCGGGCAGACGGGCCGGTCTACCGGTGCCCACCTGCACTTTGAATTTCTGACACAGGGCATCCGGTACGACCCGGCCAAAGCGCTGGGCCTGCCATGAAGCAGGCGCTGCACATCGGGCCGCTCGTCTTCCGGGACCCGGTCCTGCTCTGCGGGGTCCTCTATGTGCTGCTCTGGTTCGACGCCAGCGGCTTTCTGCGGCTGGGGCTGTGCGCGGCCTTCCTCCACGAGTGGGGGCATATCCTGGCCTATTGGGCGATGCTCCGCACCTTTCCGACCATCGAAGTGACCCTGACCGGCTTCTGTATGCGCACACGGGGCCGCAGCATGACGCCGCAGCAGACGTTTTGGCTGGCCGCAGCCGGGCCGCTGACGAACGTTCTGCTGGCGGCTCTCTGGGCCGTCCGGCTCGAACAGGAGGCCACCATCCGGGGCAGCGCGTTCTGGGCGGCCAATCTCCTGACCGGGGCATTCAACCTCCTGCCCATCCCGCCGCTGGATGGGGCGCAGATGTTTGTCAGCAGTATCAGAATAATTGAGAATAAAAGAAAGGCGTCGGGAAAATAAAGCTCCCGACGCCTTTTAGCATAGTAATGTTAATCTTCTTTGATTTCCAGATTATCCAATCCAAACTCTACGCACATTTGAATCAATTCATTTCGGCTATGACCAGTGCGGTCAGTAATAGCGTCAAGCCGTTTGAGCATGTCTTCCGACAGGCGCACAGAAACAACTGCTGTTTTTCCAAGGGCAGCTCTTCTAGGACGGATAATCAGCTTTTTATTGTTTTCCATAATGCACCTCGCTTTTACTACAAGTGTAGCCAAACGGAGCACAAATTTGTAGACTACAATTATAATATTTCTATAGAACATGTTTACAAATGTAATTTTACAATATATAATGAAGTGGAAAGGTAGAGTTGATACTACTAAAAAACAGGAGGATTATCATGAAAAGAATTGTGGTGGTACTGTCTACAATTTTAGCGTTGCTTTGTTTTGCTGGGTGCAGTTCCTTTAGGAATCCATCCAAAATGCCATTTGGAAGTACAGACTATATGGGAATGCAAAAGGAAGAAATTGTATCACAGTTGGAGGATGCTGGATTTACTAATGTTACAATAAACGAAATCAAAACAACAGAAGAAGATAAAAGTGAGACAGTAGCAAGCGTTACCGTGGATGGAAAAACGGATTACCAAAAAAACACTACTTTTGAAGCGGACGCTGCAATTGAAGTGGAAGTGTATGTACTGGAAGAGCTTCCGAAAGAAAAAATAGAAACGCCACAACCAGAAAAACTGAAAGTTTATCTGGAAACGAGTGTAGAAGGAGAACAGGATAAGCCGGTTTTTTCAGTTCGCACGAATTTGCCGGATGGAACTGTGATATCAATGGAGCTGGATGATGATACAACAGTGGATATGACGCAACAGGATGTGGTAGTGAAAAACGGAAAAGCAGTGAGTGAGCCGTTTGAAATCAAAAGCGATGCAATCAATGATACATTTTATTTTTCAATGATGGTGCTACCGGGTTCAGAACAATCGGATAAGGTAAACGAGATTGTTGGTAAGAGCGGAGAGCTTCTGGATGGTGAATGGGTAGAAGAATATATTGACGGCTATTACTGCATTGCGGCCTATTATGATTATGATGTGCAGGGACAGAGTGTTTCGCTCTATCAAAGTCAGGAAGAATCTGAACAACAGGAAACAGCAACGGAAGATTCTCCGGAACAGGTAAAAGCTGCTTTGAAGGATGTGCTTTCTGGATTTGGAGAGAACTGTACAATCTCACTAGAGGGGTATTTATACACCGTGAATGTCTGGCAGGATGGGCTGGCCAATACAGCTCTGTTGGCAACTATGGGAAATGCAAGTGGAATTGAAGCATGGAACAAGGTGGTTCAGTCAACAGAGGATGCTTCGGAAAATTTGCAGATCATTGTGATGGCGAATGGCGGCGAAAACTATATGGTGCAGCTGAACCTTTTGAACGACCAGAATACAGATAACATTCTACTAACCGCAATGTGGGGAGAAACGACCTATAACTGTGTATCTTGATTTTTAGAAATTTGGAGCTCTTGGGTTATTCATCCAAGAGCTCCTTTTTGTCGAAATCAAGGATTGCAATTCCCTCAGAAATCGGGTAAAATAAAACGAATGAAAAAACGTTCTGTCAATGGAGGAACTTGATGTTTGACCCGAAACTGAAAGAAGCGCTGGGCCGGGTGCAAAAGCCGGGCCGCTATACCGGCGGCGAGCCGGGCAGCGTATACAAAGACAAAGAAAAGATGGATGTCCGGTTTGCGTTCTGCTTCCCGGATACGTATGAGGTGGGCATGTCCTTCCTCGGTGAGAAGATTTTGTACGAGCTGCTCAACAGCCACGCGAACTGGTGGTGCGAGCGCGTGTTCATGCCCTGGCTGGATATGAAGGCGGAGATGGAGCGGCTGGGCCTGCCCCTTTACACCATGGAGAGCAAGGACCCGCTGACCGCCTTCGATGCCGTGGGCTTTACCCTGCAATATGAGCTTTCCTATACCAACATCCTGGCCATGCTGGATCTGGCGCACATCCCGTTCTATGCCAAAGACCGCGACGAGAGCTGGCCGCTCATCGTGGCGGGCGGTCCCTGCGCCTGCAACTCCGAGCCCATCGCGGATTTCTTTGATGTCATCCAGCTGGGCGAGGGCGAGAACCAGCTGCCCGGCATCTGCGCCGAGATCGAAAAGGCCAAAAAAGAAGGCGGCGTCTCCAAAAAGGAGCTGCTCCGCCGCATTGCAAAGATCCCCGGCATCTACATTCCGGCTTTCTACGATGTGGCGTATCAGGAAGATGGCCGTGTGAAGTCCATCACGCCCAACGAGCCGGACATCCCGGCCGTCATCACCAAGGCCATCATCAAGGATCTGAACGAGTTTGCGCCCCCGACGAACTTCGTGGTGCCCATGGTGGGTGCCATCCAGGACCGCGCCAGCATTGAGGTGCTGCGCGGCTGTGTGCGCGGCTGCCGCTTCTGTCAGGCGGGCTTTTTGTACCGCCCTATGCGTCAGCGCGACGCGGGTCTGCTGAACCGGGCGGCAAAGGACCTCTGCGCCAACACCGGCTACGAGGAGCTGAGCCTGTCCAGCCTGTCCACATCCGACCACAGCCAGCTCGAAGAGCTGCTGGATGACCTGAACGAGTGGGCACCGCAGGAGCACGTCAGCCTGTCGTTGCCGTCTCTGCGCATGGACAACTTCTCCCAGAGCCTCATCGAAAAGACCACCAAGGTGCGCAAGAGCGGCCTGACCTTTGCGGCCGAGGCCGGCACCCAGCGCCTGCGCGATGTCATCAACAAGAACGTCACCTGGGACGAGATCGAAAAGACCTGCTCCATCGCGTTTGCCAACGGTTATTCCTCGGTCAAGCTCTACTTCATGATGGGCCTGCCCACCGAGACGATGGAGGACATCGAGGGCATCGCCGAGACGGCCCAGAAGGTCGTGGACCTCTACTATAATACGCCCCATGCCAAGGGCCGCGGGGTGCAGGTGACCATCAGCTGTTCCTGCTTTGTCCCCAAGCCCCACACGCCCTTCCAGTTCGTCCCCATGGATACGGAGGAGATGCTGCGCGAGAAGCAGAAGCATCTGGTGGAGTGTGCCCGTGCCCGCAGCCGGAAGATCCGGGTCAACTACCACGACAGCAAGACCAGCTTCCTAGAAGGCGTCTTCGCCAAGGGCGACCGCCGTCTGGCCCCGGTCATCCTGGAAGCCTACAAGCGCGGCTGCTTCTTTGACGGCTGGGACGAGTGCTTCCGGTACGACACCTGGATGCAGACCTTCGCCGACCTCGGCGTGGACCCGTTCTTCTACTGCCAGCGCCCCATTGGCCTGGACGAGGTGACCCCGTGGAGCCACATGGACTACGGCGTCACCCACGAATATCTGGTGCGGGAGTACCAGAAGGCCCTTGCGGCCCAGACCACCCAGCCCTGCAACCGTGCCTGCCACGGCTGCGGCGCCAACCATCTGTTAGGAGGGCCCTGCTTTGATTACAGTCAGAATCTCGTTTGAAAAGAAAAATGAGGCCTCCTACATCTCGCTGCTGGACATGCAGCGGGTGATGCAGCGGGTGCTCAAGCGCAGCAGCCTGCCGGTGTGGCATACGCTGGGCTTCAACCCCCATATCTACATGACCTTTGCCTGCCCGTTGTCGCTGGGGCAGGAGAGCGCATGCGAGTGCGTGGACGTCAAGACCGAGGCCGAAGCCCCGGATTTTGAGCAGTGGAAGACGGCCCTGAATGCCATCATGCCCGCCGGTATCGTGGTCACGAAGGTGGCCCCCGTCGAGATGAAGGCCGACCTCATCGCCTATGCCTGCTACGAGGTCCGGTATCCGGCTGCGCGAAAGGCTGCACTGGAAGCATACAATGCGCTGGAAAGCGTCCCGGTGGAGAAAAAGAGCAAGCGCAAGGTCAAGACGGTGGAACTGAAGGAGTTCGTGCCTTCGCTGGATCTGACGGAAGAAGGGGAGCAGGTGCGTTTTTCCATCTGCCTGCCCGCTTCGCAGGAGCTTACCCTGAACCCTGCCCTGCTTACGGTGGCGCTGGAAGAGACCTTCGGCGTCCCGGCGGCGGAGGCCAGCATCCTGCGCACCCATTTCCTGACGGCAGAAAAGACGCTGTTCGCCTGAGAAGAGTGTCTTTTGGGCAGAACAGAAAATTTTTGGGATTATTTTGGACGAATCGCTTGCATTTGCGGGCGATTTGTGCTATCCTATTAAGGCGTTAGTGTCCGCTGAAACCACAGCGGGGTTAATGACACGATATCATTAAACGGGCGGTCCTCTGGCGGCGGCGAGCCGTGCATGAACGTCTAAAAACAAATGGAGGATTCAAAAATGGACGCACTGAAGATTATTTCTGAAGGCAGCATCAAGGCTGAAAAGCCTCAGTTCAACGTTGGCGACACCGTCCGCGTTGATGTTCGTATCAAGGACGGCGATCGTGAGCGTATCCAGGCTTTCGAGGGCACTGTCATCGCAAAGAAGCACGGTGGTGTTGCTGAGACCTTCACCGTTCGCCGCGTTTCCTACGGCGTTGGTGTCGAGCGTGTCTTCCCCATCAACAGCCCCTTCGTTGAGAAGGTCACGGTTGTTCGCAAGGGCAAGGTCCGCCGCGCAAAGCTGTTCTACCTGCGTGGTCGTACCGGCAAGGCTGCCAAGGTCAAGAGCGATATTTGATGATTCCCCGTTTCAAAGCGGGAGAAAAGGGGACAACTCGTTTGTCCCCTTTTTTCTGTTATACGGCGCTTTTGGCGCAGAGACAGAGAAAATAAAAACGGGCAGAAGCCCGGATAAAGAGGTGCATCGGATATGGAACAGTCACAGCCTGCTGTCCGTGGGCAGGGCCTGCTGGAATGGTACGAAGCGCTTATTTCGGCGGCGCTGGTGCTGGTGCTGGTGTTTTCCTTTTTCTTCCGTATCATTCAGGTGGACGGCGAGTCGATGGTGCCTACGCTGGAAAACGGCGATAAGCTCGTCGTCTGGGGCGCAGGCTATGAGCCTCAGCGGGGCGATGTGGTCATCGTGGACAGCTACACCAGCTATGGCCGCCCTCTGGTCAAGCGTGTCATCGCCAAAGGCGGCGACACCATCTCCATCGACTATGCCACCGGCACCGTGAAGGTGAACGGCAAGGTGCTGGAAGAGGATTACATTGCAGAGCCGACCTATCTGGGCTATGACGTGGAGTTTCCCTACACTGTGCCGGAGGGAACGGTCTTCGTTATGGGAGACAACCGCAACGCCTCGCTGGACAGCCGCTCGAGCTATGTCGGCTGCATCGACGAACAGGATATACTGGGCAAAGTGCTGCTCTGCTTTTTGCCCTTTTCGGATTTTGGAGTAGTAAAATGAACAATCAGGACACCCGGTTTGCAAACCAATATGCCATCCAGTGGTTCCCGGGCCATATGGCCAAGACGCTGCGGATGATGGAGCAGGAGATCCAGCACGTTGACGCAAGCCTTGTACTGCTGGACGCCCGCATCCCGCTGTCCAGCCTCAACCCGGAGATCGAGCGCATCACGGCCCGCAAGCCCAAGCTCTATGCGCTGAACAAGGCGGACCTCGCCGACCCCGCCGTGACGGAAGAGTGGATACGCTACTTCCACGAGGCGGATGCGGGCTGTGTCGCCATCAGCGCCAAGCAGAAAGGCGGCGCGAACGCCGTCAAGGCCGCGATCGAAAAGGAACTGTCCGGCCTGCTGGCACGCCGCCAGAACCGCGGCATGGCCGGTGCCAAGACGCAGGTCATGCTCTGCGGCATCCCTAATGTAGGCAAATCCACCTTCATCAATACCTTCGCAGGCTCTGCCCGCGCCAAGGCGGCCGACCGTCCCGGCGTGACCAAGGGCAAGCAGTGGGTCAGCACCGAAAAGTTCGACCTGCTG
>ENA-OUQP01001059-OUQP01001059.1-human-gut-metagenome-genome-assembly--contig:-NODE-1059-length-20680-cov-18.956412_pt1 | contig 20680 bp, 20 predicted proteins | sample MGYA00237951_ERZ548836 | MGnify/ENA primary metagenome ERZ548836 (study PRJEB26490, sample SAMN05194702) | human gut metagenome | biome: terrestrial biome; feature: human-associated habitat...
AATGTTATCGTTATTATTTGCAATTTGTATGATTTGGTTTGTTGGAAAATTTTTTATATTTGGATTAAAAGCATCCTGGGGAATTATGAAACTACTTTGCACAGTTATTTTCTTCCCGGTGATATTGATTGGCATGGTTGTAGGTGGACTGATGTACATTGCATTTCCATTATTGATCATCGGTGGCATTATAGCATTGGTGACATCACGTTCATAATGGATCAGGAGGAAAAAACGAATGGGATATGATATTGAAAAAGAAAAGAGAGAAGCGATTGAAGCTGGTTGTAGAGCCTTGAACAGTCTTCAGGCAGCAAAAGAAAATTTAAACAGTGCAAAGAACTGGGGACTGGTAGATATGTTTGGCGGCGGCTTTTTCACTACGATGTTAAAACATTCTAAAATGGATCAGGCCAAACGGAATATGGACCAGGCAAAGTATGCTCTTCGTAGTTTTAGCAGAGAATTAAATGATGTAAATATAGCATGTAATTTGAATATCGATACTGGAGATTTTCTTTCTTTTGCGGATTATTTTTTTGATGGATGTGTTGTGGACTGGGTGGTCCAGGATCGAATCAATAATGCAAAAAGACAGGTGGAAGAAGCTATTCGAAGAACAGAAAGTATCGTCAATCAATTACAGCGTATGTAAAGTAAAAGGCAATGAGCCAGAAATGGTTCATTGCCTTTCGTCACGTTATGGCTTATTTTAATTTTTCTTTTTCGGCGTTTAAGAGTTCAAGATTGAGGCCTTGTTCTCCAGCTGTTTTATCTACCCAAAGATTCAAAGAGTCTATGGCTAAAGAAATTTCATCAAGTTTTTTACTGATATAAGCAAAATCTTTCATTTCATCATCGCTGATCTTACCGTCACGGGCAATCTGGATCAGACGACCGGTAAGAGGATTGATTTCATTTAGACTGGCAATTGTCTCCAAAATGATATTTGACAGATCGGTCACTTCAACTTCTGGAACATAACGATGACCGATTTCACATTTGTGAGAACAATAATAATTGCAAAGATCTGGTCTTTTATAGGCATCTGCCATCTGGAGGATATCATAAGGCGTAGGTTCTTGTGTTTCATATTCAAATTTTTCAATTTTTGAATCAGAGACAGCATCCATTTTTTCACTGGCCTCTGCTCTTGTAAGTCCTGCTGCTTCTCGGCAAAGCTGGTAAATTGTTTTGTTTTCCCTGGTGGATTGCTTACCCATGAGAATTTCCTCCCCGTATATCGCTAAACATGAGGATTATCAATATTTAAGTCCTCATGCAAGACGAGTATTTTTCGTATAGAGTTTATTATACTTGAATTATCAATTAACAACAAGCTCAATAATGAACATGAAGTCAAAAAGAGTGAAAGAGGAAAGAGAGGGTACAGAATGAGAAAAACAAGAGGTGATTGTAGAGTAGGAACATTTGAAAAGAAGAATGGATTACCACCAGGGACAGTAAAAAAGCCAAAAACACCGTCCCCCAGTATTCTATGAGAGGAAAATATGGATTATAAAATAGTTGTAACAGCTGAAGCAGAAGAAGACTTGAATCAGTTTATACAGTAGTTGCTTTTCGTTAAGAAAAATAAGCAAGCAGCGAAAAATGTGGATGATATTTTCCATGAGTTACAAGATTATGAAAACAAAATGATATAAATTGAATATTGGCAATAAAAAGATCATTTACCGTAAAATCGTAGATGGTCTTTTTTTATTTCTCCCTAAACTTTCCCAAACTTTTTTGTATTTAGAAGCCAGAAAGCAAAAGAAAATGGAAGAATAATTGTGAAAAGAGTGTGTGAATTATTGACTAGAGATTCTCCTGATGGTATATTTAGATTACCCAACGGGTAATTTGAAAAGGATGGCAAACGTGCAGCTACTATACAATAACAGCAAAGTTCAGAAACAATGTACCGATTTAAAAACTGCAAAAAAATTGTTTGGCGGGAATGCTGCATTAGCAACCAGCCTATTTGCCCGAATAAATGCTATGCAGCAGGCGAGTGTAATTAAGGATATAGTAATGATGCCGACATTTCATTTTCATAAGTTGAGTGGCAATATGGATGGATTTTTTGCTATAGATGTAAAGACGAGAAGAGATCCATGGCGTATTATTATTCAGCCATTAGATGAGAATGAAGAACCTTATGATCCTTGTAATATTGATGAAATTGCTGGTGTGGTTAGAATTGTTGAAGTAAAGGAGGTAAGTAACCATTATGAGTAATTATATTGAATATAATGATAAGATTGCTTTTCATCCTGGATACTATATCAAAGAAATCATTGAAGAAAGTGGACTTTCTCAGAAAGATTTTGCAAAACGATTAGATACCACGCCAAAGAATTTAAGTATTCTGGTACGTGGGGAGCAAAGCTTATCAATCGATATAGCCATGAAATTATCTCGAATGTTAGGGACTAGTGTTGACTACTGGCTGAATCTTCAGAAGAGCTATGACGCTTTGATTGCTGAGTTTGAATCATCCAAGGAATTAGAGCAGGAAAGAAGAATTTTCAAGTACTTTCAGTACACATATTTCAGAGAGAATTTTGGATTGCCTGATCTTCCGAGAAAAACAAATGAGCAGATTAAGTGTCTACGTGAATTTTTAAATGTTGCATCATTATCTGTTTTTACAAAGCAAAATATGGCAGTTAGTTTCCGAAGTGCATCTGAGGATATGAGAGAGGCTAATACTGCCAGAGCAAATGCAATGGTTCAGATCGCAATTAATCAGGCACTGAAGATAGAAGCACCTAAGTTTGACAAAAAGAAGTTTGAAAAAGCTGTTGATTATGCATTGACATTAACAACACAGCATGGTGATTTTTATCCACTGATTAGGAAGGTCTTTAAAGATGCGGGAGTAATATTCGTAATACTTCCAAATCTTCCGGGTTCAGGAATAAATGGTGCAACCAAGAAGATTGGGCAGAATGTAATGCTGATGGTGAATGACAGACGTTTCTATTCAGATACATTTTGGTTTACTCTGTTCCATGAAATTGGCCATATTATTAATGGTGATTATGGAATTACGTTTGAAAATGAGCACGCTGGACAGGAGGATGCAACAGATAAATATGCGGAAGACAAGTTGATCCCTCCGGGAGAGTATGAGGCTTTCGTTAGAATGAATGAGTTTAGCGAAAATGCTATCCGCAGATTTGCTGAAAGAATTGACAGAGATCCGGGTATTGTCCTTGGCCGCTTGCAAAATGATCAGATTGTTCCATTTACAAATGTTGCACTGTCAAAAGCATTAAAACACAAATACAAAGTAATAACGTCATAAAAAAGTATATAACTTGAGGTCGTCTACCGTTTTCCACGATAGATGGCCTTATTTTTTTTATAGGAAACTGCTCCTATGGAGTACTCTTGAATGAAAGATGCCCGCCGGTAGGCGGGCATACTAAAAGGACGGTTGTGGTTTAAAAGATATAAAAACCTTCTTCGCCAAAATAGTCATCATCGATATCATCAAATTCGTGAAAGAAGTAATCCATGATGCTTAAGCAGTCGCATAAATCTTCGATACTGTGATTACATCTAAAAGTAACTGCTTGTTTTAGTGGTCTGTTCATGTTTGTAAAACCTGTCTTGGGATGGTGATATTGATTGGTATGCTCCGGTAGAAATTGGTGAACAGATTTATTTGGAATCTAGTCAGCGTAAAATAACAGAGGAAGGTTTAAATAAGAGTTCTGCCAAGATTCTTCCCATAGGGACAGTTCTCTTTACATCTCGTGCAGGTATTGGAAAAACCGCTATTTTACTGAAAGAAGGCTGTACAAATCAAGGCTTTCAGTCCATCGTTCCGAATAAAGAAAAATTAGATTTGTGCTTTATTTTTACAAGATCAGCAGGACAACTTAATAAAATTTTTCAAAGCTCTATTAGGTTAAACACCCAAAGGGGCTTTTTTTGATGCCTAAAAATCAATGATTTCTAGCCAAAGCCACGGGTCTGTCTATGACCGCGTGATTGGGAAGGGAATCAGGCATGATCAGATGCATCAGTAGATCACGTGCACCTCCGCCCCTGGATTTGAAACAGAAAACAAGATTTCAAATTCAGGAGGAAAAGAAGATGTACGTACAGCATCCATACAAATACGAAGGAAAATATTATGCAAAGATTGATGGAATATTCTATGAGATCTCCAAGGAAGTGGCAATGGCAATGTTTGCCGAGTATCGAAATTTAGCCTTCAGGAACAGTTCATCATTAAATCTATTTATTTTGATGACATGAAACAGAAGGATGTGGCAGAAATTCTTGGTGCCACAAAAGGAGCACTGAACCAGAGACTTAATACGATTCTCAGAAAGATGCGAAACATGTACATGGAAGCATACAGTTGCAGTAAACATGGCAACGACAAAAGAAAGAGTGATAAACAGTGGCTCTTATGATTTAGTCAGAATCATCAAAATGGATATATAAGATGAACGATGAGATAAAAAATGAATCAGAGTTCTATAAAATTAGAAAATTCAGAATATAATTTGTATATTGACATGAGTATATAGTAATGTTATACTAATAACATCAAAACGTGCCCGGGCACGATAGTTAAAACAACTAATAAAAGCAAAGGAGAAAAAAGAAAGGAGGGAAAAGTAAACAAGAGATGAAACCTTTGATACAGTAACGGATGTTATTGGGGCAACAGTTTAGAACGAAGCAAAAACGTGTAGAACGTACATGACTGAATGTACAATGAATTGGATTTAAGGGGGAAAACAAGATGATGAAGAAAGCAGTGAAAATATTTATAGTATTATCCGCAATCGTAGGAACAGCAACAACGGTAAGAGCAGAGGGAGATAAGGGACTGATTGGTATTACTACTTCTATGTATACGAATGAAGGACTGACTATTCTGTGTGATACATTAAAAGATGCTGTGGAGGAGCAGGGCTATACTGGCATTATCAAAGATGCGAATCTTGACCAGGTTCAGCAGACAAAAGATGTGGAAGATTTCATTAATCAGGGTGCAAAACTAATTATTGTTGAGGCTTGCGACTCAGTTGGTGTTAAATCAGCTTTTGAGCTTTGTGAGAAGGCCGGTGTTCCGGTGCTGAGTGTTAACCAGATCCTCGATGATGATCTTATTGAAATGATTGCAGGAACCGTTACAGCGGATAATTATCAAGCTGGTTATGAAGTTGGCGAAGCTTTGGCAGAAGAGATGAACCATGAAGGCACTGTATGCATGCTTACTTATGACGTTGCTTTTGTATGTCGAGAGAGAGGCGATGGCTTCAAGGATGCATTGGAAGATGAAGAAAATATTGAGATTCTTGAAGTGTTCGATGGAGTCTGCATGGAAGATGCAGCTATGAAAAAAACAGAAGACTGGTTACAGCAGTATCCGGATGTAACAGCAATCTTTGGCAATAATTCTAACTGTGGAACAGGTATTTCTGCTGCAATCAGGTCAGCTGGTAAGCAAAATGATATCATTGTTTGTAATGTGGACGGACTTTCGGCTGATATCAGAAATATGGAAGACGGTGCTCTCGATATCACTGCAGTATATCCGATGAAGGAAATGGCCCAAGAAGCAGCTTCACGTGCTATTCAGATACTTGAAACAGGTGAGTGTGATGAAGATCCACATATGAAATTCAATCTTTGCAAGGAAGAAGATATTGAAACTTACAAAGAATACTGGGGTCTTAAGTAATAGTTGATTGAATCTATATTGCAACTAAACCCTATACTGCGGTATGGGGTTTTTAAGGAGAAATAAAAAATGGGTACAGAGTATATTCTTCAAATGAAAAATATTAAAAAGAGTTTCTCTGGTGTAGAGGTTCTCCACGGCGTTGATCTCGATGTACGTGCTGGAGAAGTGCGTGCACTTGTGGGGGAAAATGGAACCGGAAAATCGACCCTTATGAAGATCCTTGGAGGAATATATGACAGTGATTCTGGAGAGATCTATATCAATGGGAAGAAAACCTCAATTTCTTCAGCGCAAGATGCGCAGGATTTAGGTGTGTCGATTATTCATCAAGAAATAGTTCTTGTTCAGGATATAACCGTTGGCGAGAATATATTTATTGGTCGGGAGCCACTTACAAAATTTGGTTTTATTAACTATAAAGAGATTTATGAACGCTCTTTAGAGATACTTGCGTCTATTGGTTTAAAAGACATGGATCCTAATACCATTGTTAGAGAATTGACGATTTCACAGCAGCAAATGATTGAGATTGCAAAAGCAATCTCAACAAATGCAAAGATCATCGTAATGGATGAGCCTACATCCTCTTTGACTGATCGTGAAATAGAGTTCTTATTTGATCAGATTAGAAAGTTGAGAGAAAAGAATGTTTCTATCATATATATATCGCATAAAATGGACGAACTTAGTCAGATTGCGGACAGTATCACGATCATGCGTGATGGCTATCATATTTTAACAAAGGCTTTTAATAAGATTACATATGATGAAATCGTTCAAAATATGGTGGGACATAAAATTGAAGACTATTATCCTACATATGAGCCTAAGATTGGAAAAGAAATGCTCCGTGTAGAGAACTTATCCACTGATAAAGTGAAGAATATCAGTTTTTCACTTCATGAGGGTGAGATTTTAGGACTGATTGGATTAATGGGAGCAGGGAGAAGCGAACTTGCAAATGCCTTGTTTGGAATTGATAAATTAACATCAGGAAGTATATATTTGGAGGGTGAAAAGTGTTTCATTTCATCACCGGAGGTTGCTATCAAAAACAAAATCGGTCTTGTTACAGAAGATCGAAAACTTACAGGTCTGTTTTTGCAAAATGACATTGCTTTTAATATGACAATAACGGTACTGAACGATGTGATCCATGGTATTCGAGTAAACCGTAAGTTGGAGCAACAGATTTTGGATTCACATATTCATTTGCTAGATATAAAGATGGCTGGAACCGACCAGCTGGCAGTGGAACTTAGTGGAGGAAATCAGCAAAAGGTAGTGATTTCCAAGTGGCTGGCAGCTAATCCAAGAATCCTTATTCTGGATGAACCTACAAGAGGTGTGGATGTTGGTGCAAAATCAGATATTTATCACCTCATTACCAAGATTGCGGAACAGGGGGTTGCTGTTATATTTATTTCTTCTGAATTACCGGAAGTCATGAATATGAGTACGCGCATAGGTGTCATGTGTGAAGGAGAACTTGTGAAATTCATGGATCCGAGAAAAGAAGAGGTAACTCAGGAGAAAATAATGCATTATGCGATAGGGGGAAACAAAGATGGCATCAAATAATAAAGCCTTTGTGCGAGATGTAAAAAAGTTTCTGAAACGTAATTCAATGATATTAGTGGCGCTGTTTATTCTTGTTGTGGCATTGTCAATTTTTACAAACACATTTTTGACAAAAGATAATCTGCTTTCTGTTGTGCGCCAGTGTAGTGTGGAGGCAGTATTGGCGTTCGGGATGGCATTGGTACTAATCATTGGCTGCATTGATCTGTCTGTGAGCAGCGTGGTTGCACTCAGTGGATGTATTTGTGTATATTTGATTGAAATATCTGGATTTCCCACAGAGGTGGCGGTTCTTTTGACATTACTCTTTGGGGCATTCTGTGGACTTGCGAATGGATTGATTGCGGCATTTACGACCATTCCGGCATTTATTATTACTCTTGCGACGCAACAGGTATTTCGCGGTGCAGCATATCTGATGACAAACGGAAAATCTATCATGTGTTATGATGAAAAGTTTGGAGCCATCGGAACTGGGAATATAGGACCGATTCCAATTCTGGGTATCATCATTGTTATCTGCGTAATTGTAACGAGTGTTATTTTAAACAGAACCAAATTCGGAAGAGGTATGTATGCTATTGGAGGAAATCGAAATGCAGCGATCTACGCAGGCATTAAGGTTAGAAAGATTACTTGCCTGGTTTTTGTAATGACAGGTGTATTGAGTGCAATGTCAGGTATTATGTTGGCTTCCCGGGTTTATTCTGGACAGCCTGCAGCAGCAAATGGTTATGAAGGAAATGCTATCGCAGCAGCAGTTTTGGGTGGTGTCAGTTTCAGTGGCGGTGTTGGAACGATCGGAGGCGTCCTGATTGGTGTGTTCATCATCGGTTTTATGAATAACGGATTGAATATGTTACATGTAACATCTTACTGGCAGATCATTGTAAAAGGATTGCTGATTCTGTTTGCAGTATATCTTGATACATTACGAAGCAGTAAACGTTTGAAAATTAAAAGAAAAGGATAAAGAAAATGCAGAAATTATCTTTTGTTCGACAGTTTGAAAAATATTCTCCGAAAGTGAATGTGGGAGCTGGAGCTGATACATTAACACTTTTTTTGGATTTCCCGGTAGTCCTTCAGGATATTCAGGGAGCAAAAAAACGTTTGCGTTATGATGAAGTGCTTGTGAAAGGAGAATCATACATTGCAAAGATTCAGACAGAGGATCTGATGGGAAATGTTTTTTCGATTACAGATACATGGACAACCAAGGATGGTCTTATTCAGATTGATCGAGAAGTGACTTATTCAGAGGTAAAAAAAGAGACAGCTGTTCGTTTGACTACTGAATTTGATTTGGTAGATTCGAAAGCAAAATCATTTGATGACTATGGATTTATTATTCCTGGTGCTTTGTATAATAAAAATGATACAGATCATGATGGAATTGACGACTATCTGGCTACGTTCAATCAGGATTATAAGGATGATCGAAATCCTTCTTTGTCGGTGACTGCTTATTCGAAAAAAGGAAAACGCTTTGTTTCCCTGATTCGTGCAGATATTCCAACTATGGATGAAACCATTACAAGAGAGCAGATTAAGGCGCGCCATTTTGTGCATAACACAGATATAGGTTCTCTGGGTCTGTCACCATCCATGATTGAAGCAAACGGTGTAACACTTCGGTGTGATTATCCATTTTATGAGCGCAATACTTTTTGTCTGAATGTCGATGGCTCGGAGTGGTCTGCATATAAACAGATTGCGAAGCCTATTACTTTCAAGATGTCCTATATCTTGCAGATAGATGATGCAAAAGATCTGACAGATGCATGTTGGAAGACCACGAAACTACAGATGGAACGCGTTTTAAATCCAGAAGTAAAGCTTTTGTTTACATTAAAAGAAGCACAGTTCTATCGCAGACAGATGGTTCACAATAGTTTCCGTGAATTCCCGGATAAAAAGGGCAATCCAGCAGGTTATTTTATACATTTTTCACCGCGTAAAAAATATGGTGCACAGAACTTGTTGGAATATGGATTTTGCGGAACCCAGACATTGATTAGTTACGATATGTTGAATGCATATCTGGAAAATGGAGATGAAGAATACCGCAATCGCGCTCTTCGTACGTTGGATTATTTTGTAGATAATTGTTTTGATCCATCCGGATTGCCAAATGGTATTTACAATGTAGATAAGGAAGAATATGTATATTGGTGGACTGGCATTTTGTTCCCGTTCCAGTATTCTAGCGATCGGGATGAACTGGAAAACTATCTTGGAAATCAGGTTGTGAGTTCATTGATGAGCATCGCAGATGAGCTTCGTAAGGTTGAGGGCAATTACTGTAGATCAATGATTGACTCCATGCATTATTTATTGAAATGCTATGAGCATGAAAAAGAGAGAGGAGTAGAACATCCAAACTGGATGGTTGCCATCGAAAAATTCTGTGATAAGTTTATTGAGATCCAGAATCCTAATGGATCTTGGAACAGAGGTTATTCTATGAAAGGTGAACCGCTGACGAATCCGCCTCAGTGGTTTGGTGCAACTGAGATCGAGCAGGGATCAGGTGCCATTTTCCCAGTAGAACTCATGGTGGAAATGTATAAATACACTATGGATAAAAAATATCTTCGCTCTGCTGAAAAGGCAGCTAGATTTGTCCGCGACAGCTATGTGGACGATGTGGAGTACATTGGTGGATTGAATGATACTACGCATCGTAAGTCCGTAAAGATCGATGCTGTAGGAGTTATGTTTGCAATGAGAACAATGCTCTTGGTATATGAAGCAAACGGAGACAAAACAATGTTGGAAGGAGCATATAGCGCAGCAAAGATTTTGGCAAGTTGGGTATATCTTTGGGACATTCCTTTTGATAAAACAACTCTGCTCGGAAAACATGGCTTTAACACTACAGGTTGGGCAAACTGCGATGTAATTCCGGCAGGAAGTTATGTAGACTGTGAGTTTGTAGAATTTATTCCGGAATACCTGCGCATTGCAGAGTATTGCCAGGATAAGGAGTTGGCTATCGTAGCACGCATTGTGACCAGAGGAATGCAGCATGGGCTTTCTATGCCTCAGAATATGTATGGCTATGCTATGCCGGGTGTACAGTGTGAAGGGTACATGACTTCTCTGTGGCTGGCAGATACGGAATATAAAGGTTTCTCTGGCGCAGCTGCAAAGAATAAGGGAGACGATAATGATACCAGTAATGGTCTTGTAAATGGTCAGGCTCTACTGAACTTAGATAGTCTTGAAAGAACCTATGGCACGTTAGATTTTGATGAGATCTTTCGACTGGTAATTAAAAATTAAGAGTGAGGAAGAATTATGAAAGTAAAGAATCCAGTGCTTACTGGTTTTCATCCTGATCCGTCCATTCTTCGCGTAGGAGAGAATTACTATTTGGCTACTTCGACTTTCCAATGGTTTCCAGGAGTAGAAATTTTTCACAGTACGGATCTGGCGAACTGGAATTTTATAACAAGACCTTTGAATGAGAAACGTTTGTTGGATATGACGGGTATACCAGATTCTGGTGGCGTTTGGGCACCATGTCTAAGTTATTCGGACGGTATATATTACTTGGTGTACTCTAATGTGAAAACCTATAGAAACTACTATAAAGATGTAGATAACTTTATTGTGACAAGTGCTGACATTACCGGGCCTTGGAGCGATCCAGTCTATATAAATAGCAGCGGTTTTGACCCATCGCTGTTCCATGATACGGATGGCAGGAAGTATTTTATCAATATGGTATGGGATCATCGGGATAAGAGTAACGCCTTTTATGGCATTGCACTACAAGAGTATGATGCAGAAAATAAAGTACTTATTGGGGAACCGGAGATTATTTTTAAAGGCAGCAGTATTGGCCTGACAGAAGGGCCGCATATCTACAAGATCGGGGACTGGTATTATTTGATGTGTGCAGAGGGAGGTACTTACTATGAGCATGCAGTTACCATTGCCAGATCTAAAAATGTAAGAGGTCCGTATGAATTACCTGAGGAGTATCCGTTAATGACAGCAAAAGGACATCCAGAATTGGAACTGCAAAAGTGTGGACATGGATGTCTGGTAGATACGCCAGATGGTAACTGGTATATTGCGCATCTGTGTGGACGCCCTAATGGAAATGGTGATCGATGTATGCTTGGAAGAGAAACCGCTATCCAAAATCTAACACTGAGAGACGATGGATGGTTTGAGTTGTCAACGCCAGACAAGCTTCCGCGGGCATATTATGAAGTGCCAGATGATGTTATTTTAAAGGAAAAACCACTTGAGATACGAAGTGAATTTGTAGGAAAGTTGCCTGATGAGTTTCAGACATTGCGGGTTCCATTGGATGAACGATTAATGAAATTTGATACGGAGAAAAAATCCCTTATTCTTTGTGGAAAAGAATCGATGGAATCACTACATATGCAGAGCCTGGTGGGAAGACGCCGTATGGACTTTGCATTTGAAGCAGAAACAAAAGTAAAATTCACTCCGATAAGTTTCCAACAGATGGCTGGAATGGCACTTTACTATGATACTACGAATTATTTCTACTTGAACATCTCTTGGGATGAACAAAAAGGCAGGGTGCTTTCTTTGCTGGAATGTGATCACGGAGTACATAAGGTTAGAAGTGAACAGGTGGAATTGCCAGCTCAAGATGAAGGAATATGTCTGAAATTGGTAGTTCATAATGATAAGGCAGATTTTTATTGGAGTCCTGATGGAATAATCTTTGAAAAAATCGGAGATACATTGGATGCTACACAGTTATCAGATGATTATTACGATGAGTTCAAAAACGGTTTGAGGTTTACAGGATCGTTTATTGTTCTTTGTTGTCAGGATACTTCTGGAAGGTACAGAGAAGCTGAGTTTGAAAAATTTGTATATCGTGTGCTTCCGGAATAATTTTTGAAACAATATTTGAGGGAAGGTGCAGTTATCTGCACTTTTCTCATTTCAATATGATGAGGAGAGAATATGTCAGGGCAGTTATCATTTATAAAAGAATATGAAACGTATTGTCCCCAAATTAAAGCTTATAATGATCGGAACGAATGCATGCAGATTCATGTACGCTTTCCAATTGTTATGACAGATCTAAGTGGCTCAAAGAAACGGATCCGTTACGATATGGTGGAAAAAACGGAAGGTGGAGCACAGGTGGCGCGAGCAAGGAGCGAAGATCGATATGGGAACCAATTCGAAATAGTTGATGTCTGGCGTGAGAGTAAACAAGGCATCTGCATTGAGCGAACAGTAAAAGCAGTTAAGGTTGAAAAGGAAACAGGCATACGATTGACTACGGAACTATGTTGCCTTGGTGAGCGGGAAACATATTATGGCGATTATCAGTTTTTGATTCCCGGTGCATATTATAACGACAATGACACGGATCAGGACGGAATAGAGGATTATTTGGGAACGCACTGCATTGACCTGAAAGATGATCGTAATGCGATGCTTTCGGTCACCACCTATGCTAAATACACAGGAATGTATGTGTCATTAATCAGGGCAGATGTTCCGAAAAAAGATACTACCATTACAAGAGAACAGATTAGAGCTAGACACTTTATCCACGATACTGATATCGGTTCTCTTGGAATCAGTCCATCAGAGTATCATACAGGGGAAGTAATTCTTCGTTGTGATTATCCATTTTATGAGAGAAACTCTGTTTGCTTAAATGTAGATGGATCTGAATGGGCAGCATACAAAGAAGTGAAAGAAGGTACGAAGTTTTCTGTGTCATATCTGCTTTTAATGGGAGAAGCAAAGGACCTGACGGAAGCATCCTGGAAAAATAGTAAGGTGCAGATGGAGAGAATATTGAAGCCTGAGGTGGAACTTCCTTTCACGTTAAAAGAAGCACAGAAATACCGTACACAGCTGGTTCATAATAGTTATAAGCGGTTTGAAGAAAAGAAGGGTAATCCATCAGGGTATTTTTTACATTTTTCTCCGCGTAAAAGATTTGGAGACCACAATTTGCTTGAGTATGGATTTACTGGAGCACAGACTCTATTGGCATATGATATGCTTGTTGCTGCTTGCCGAGATGAATTTGATGTCTCCCTAACGGGTGCTCGAGAAAATGCAATTCATGCATTGGATTATTTTGTGGACAACTGCATTGAAGACACTGGTTTGCCTAATGGTATTTATAATGTAGACACAGAACAGTTCGTGTACTGGTGGACAGGGATTTTGTTTCCGTTCCAATATTCCAGAGACAGAGAAATGTTGGAAGAGTATTTGGGAAATCAGATCGTATCCTCTTTAATGGCAGTAGCAGAGACGCTTGGAAAGGTAAAGGGAAATTATTGTCGGTCTATGACGGACACAATGTTATATCTGATGAAAGCTTATTTACATGAAAAAGAGCGAGGCTGTGAACATACAAAATGGATGGAAGCAGTAAAGAGATATTGTGACAAACTTGTTGAAATTCAGAATGAGAACGGATCCTGGAATCGTGGATATAGTATGGATGGAGTGCCGTTAACAGAACCAGCAGAATGGTTTGGTAGAAATGAAATTGAGAGAGGCAGTGGAGCAATCTTCCCAATCCCATTGTTGATTGATTTATATCATCTGACAGGAAACCATGCTTATTATGAGTCTGCAAGGAAAGCTGCGTCATTCATTCTAAAGACCTATGTAGCCAATGTATATTATATTGGTGGTATTAATGATACATCCCATAAAAAGTCTGTAAAGATGGATGCTGCAAGTGTAATGTTTGTGATGCGTTCTTTGTTGGTAATGTATGAGGAAACAAAGAAACAAGAATTTTTGGAAGGAGCCGTAAAGGCTGCAAAAATTCTTGTTACATGGACCTATATCTGGGACGTGCCTTACGATGAAAATACACTTTTGGGCAAACATGGATTTAAGACTACGGGATGGGCCGTTTGCGATGCAATCCCAGCAGGAAGCTATGTGGATTGTTCATTCTTTGAAGTTATACCAGAACTTATGCGTGTCGCAGAGTTGTCTGAGGAGCTGATTTTAAAGCGTGTTGCAGTTACTGTGGTGCGTGGCATGCAACATGGTTTATCGATGCCTCAGGACATGTATGGGTATGCGATGCCGGGGGTACAGTGCGAGGGTTATATGAATTCTTTGTGGTTGGCGGACACAGAGTACAAAGAATTTTCCGGAGCAGCTGCAAAAAATAAAGGAGATGATAATGATACTTGCAATGGATTTGTCAATGGTATGGCATTGCTTGCATTGGATTATATGAATTATTATCAATAAATGAATTGGAAAAAGAAATCTGTTGAAGAGATGGTACCTTGCTGTGGCACGATATGATACAGCAAGGGTGTTTCTTCGAAAATTTGGCACTGATTGAATACCTTTAAATGACAAAGGGCAAAAATTTTGTAATAATTCAAGACTCAAAAACAATTTTGATTGTTTTGGCATAGTTCAATGTGTGAACAGTTGTTAATTCTATGGTATACTGATAGAAAAAAGCGGCTTCCTTGTAAGCTGCTAGAATGAAAGGTTTTATAATGATTACTATTAGAGAAATAGCAAAACTGGCGGGAGTATCCAGGGGAACTGTTGACCGCGTATTAAATAATCGGACGGGAGTTAATGCCGAAACAAGCAGAATCGTAAAACAGATTGCAGAAGAACATGGATATTCACCAAGTGCGCCAGGAAAAATGTTGGCAGCTAAGAGCAAGCATTTGAAAATTGGTTTTATTGTATGTGATCGATCAATGGACATTTTTTTTCATAGTTTAATTAAGGCTGCGGAGCAAAAGGCGGAAGAATTAAAATCTTTTGGCGTCAGAGTAAATATATATAAGCTGAAAAATCTATCGGATACATATGTTGAAGATGTTCTTAGGCAAGTAGAAGAAGATAAATTGGATGGGATTGCTATGCTACCACTTCAGCTTCCAGCTGTAGACTGTTTTATCAAACGGATGAAAGAACGTAATACGCCATTGGTATTTTTTAATCTAAATTCTCAGGAAGAAGAAGGACTCGCATATGTGGGATGTGATTACTATGAGGCAGGTCGAGTGGCAGCGGGTCTGATTGCATTATCTATTGGGAATAAAGGCAAAATTGTGATAGCGACTAGCTATCACAAGGAAACATTGTCCTTTTCTGAACGACTTAATGGATTTATTGATGAACTTGACCGAGAGTATCCGGAAATTGAAATCGTGAACCGAGATGAAGACTATATTTTTCAAGAAGATGATTATAGCAACATTCTTAAGGTGTTAAGCGGTAATCCGGATGTAAAGGCGTTGTATTTAGTAAACCCAGGTGACTATGGATTGTGTAAAGCGGTAGCAGGTTTCTTCAAAGATCATCGAGTTAAAATAATAACCAATGACTTGGTAGAAGAAAAGATGGAATTGTTGATGGATGGAACCATTTCTGCAGCGATTGGTCAAGAACCTTTAAAACAGGGAACACTTCCATTGCAAATTTTGTATGATTATCTTTCTTTAGGAGTAATTCCGGAAAAACAGTATATTACTAATCTATCAATTCATATCAAACAGAATGCGTATATTGCATAGACAAAATCAAAATAAGAGAAGGATGTGTTGCAGTAACGATTTAAAAATTGCTACTGCAACTCTTTTATTTTAAGGAAAAACGTTTAGTGCGACAGCACCTTCTGATTGTACTTATGGGGATAAAAGATGGACTGAGCCTAAAAAGTACGGTAAAATCAGTATTAGAAATGAAGCTCTGAAATCGGGAGCTGATGGAGGATAATCGTTATGATCAGAAAGATGCAGAATACAGATATTAATAGAGTTGCCGACATATGGTTAAAGACCAATTTAAAAGCACATGATTTTATTCCTGAGCAATATTGGACAAGTAATTATGAATTAGTGAAAGAAATGATGTCACAAGCGGAAGTCTATGTGTATGAAGATAATAAAATGATTCAGGGATTTGTAGAACTAAATAACGAATACATTGAAGGGATTTTTGTTTCTGATGAAATGCAGTCATGTGGTATAGGTAAACTTTTATTAGACTATATCAAGAATAAAAAAATTAGGTTACGATTAAACGTATACCAGAAGAATGCCAGAGCCCTCTCTTTTTACCAAAGAGAAGGGTTCGATATTCAATGTGACAATCATGGCCGTATGCAGCCAATTACGAAGGTCACTATGAAAATGCATCATGCAGTGCGTGAGGATTTATTAAGATATTTACAGTCACATATTACGGCATAAATGGTTGGAGGTATGAAATACATGAAGACAGTAAAAGTAGTTGCAGCGATTATCTGCGATAATATAAAAGAGAAGAATAAAATATTTGCAACAGCACGAGGCTATGGAGAATTAAAAGGAGGATGGGAATTCCCAGGCGGAAAAGTAGAATCAGGAGAAACACCAAAGCAGGCGCTTGTAAGAGAAATTATGGAAGAATTGGATACGGAAATTAAGGTCGGTGAGTTGATTGATACGATAGAGTTTGATTATCCAACTTTTCACCTTTCGATGGATTGTTTTTGGGCGGAAGTTACAAAAGGCCATCTTGAATTAAAGGAGGCCGAGGCAGCCAAATGGCTTAGAAAGGATCAGTTAGATAGTGTTGCCTGGTTACCAGCAGACGTCACTTTGATAGATAAAATTCGAAGGTACATGAAATAAGCTAAGATCGAGGAGAAACTTCATGGACAAAACAATAGAATATTACAATCAAAATGCGGATATGTTTGCCCAGGGGACTCGTTTGGTAGATTTTACGATTGTACAGGAGCGGTTTAGGAAAATGCTTCCGGCAGGTTCAAGGATATTAGATTTCGGCTGTGGTTCCGGTCGTGATACAAAATATTTCCTTGAAAAGGGATATCAGGTGGCGGCAACCGATGGATCCTCTGAGCTTTGTAAATTAGCCAGTGCTTTTGCTGGAATTGAAGTTAAAGAAATGCTATTTCAGGACCTGGATGCGAGTGGTAAATACGAAGGTATTTGGGTGTGCTCTTCTATTTTACATTTATCCAAAAAGGAACTTCTTCCTGTGATCCGAAAAATGTGTGATGCGCTGAAAGATAACGGTGTGATTTATACATCTTTCAAATACGGTGATTTTGAAGGAGAGCGTAATGGTCGTTATTTTACAGATTTTACAGAAGATACTTTTGACAAATTTATTAAAGTGATACAGGAACTTATGATAGAAGAAGAGTGGATTACTTCGGATGTGCGTCCGGGAAGAGGAGAAGAAAAATGGCTCAATCTAATTTTGAGGAAAATTCAGAAATAGAGGAACTCCATATTGAACCGACAGATGTTATGACCGGAGACAGAAACAAAAGCAGATATCTGCTGTATCAGTTAAAGCTTAGCATGGCTCGGGCAAGGAAACAATGAAAAGTCTGTTAAATGAAGCGGACTGGGTAGGTATTGGCAGCAGAAAACATGGAGAAAGAGATGTCGTTGAATTGGAGTTTTGGTTTGAACTGGCAGAAAAGTTAAAAAGTAAATGGATATGAAATGACTATTCCACATATATCGTTACTGTGATAAAATGTGAGAAAAATATATATCAACATATGAAAAACGGAGAAGAGAGTTATGTTCGATACCATTCATCATATTGCAATCATTGGAAGCGATTATGAAAAATCAAAACACTTTTATGTGGATCTGCTTGGACTTAAGGTGATCAGAGAAAATTATCGAAAAGAACGTGACGATTACAAGATTGATCTGGCATGTGGACCGCAGGAAATAGAACTTTTTATCATAAAAAATGCTCCAGCTCGTGTAAATTATCCAGAAGCATTGGGATTACGCCATCTGGCATTTAAAGTTGAGAGTGTGGATGATACAGTAAAAGAATTGAATGGGAAAGGAATTGAAACAGAGCCGGTACGCTTAGACGATTATACTGGAAAGAAAATGACATTTTTCCATGATCCGGATGGACTTCCATTGGAAATTCATGAGTAGAAAATAGCATAGGATAGAAAGAGACAGATGCAGGTAATGAAATACTCCCACATCTGTCTTTTTTGTGCATAGATTTATTTATAGGAATGTCGCAGATAGCTTTTTATAAAGTAAGCGTCCAATAAGAGGGTGTATCGAAATTTCTGGCTGTTGCATGTAAACTATTGATTAGAGTTTTGGGAGTTGACTCTAAAAACTCTAAATCTAATCTAAGGAGCAGGCTTATGGATCTTTCTTCTTTGACTCCAGACAAACAGGTGAAACTTCAATACTGGCTGGATGTAATACGGCAATGCAGGGCCTCCGGACTGACAAATCAGATCTGGTGTGAACAACACGATATCTCTTTGAAAAGTTATTATTACTGGCTTTCCAAAATTCGAAAGCTTGCCCTGGAAGAACTGCCCCGCAAGAAAAACGGCATCCACATGTGTACAGACCAACAGTCAACTGCTTTAACGGAATCCCCGGCTGAGTTTGCGGAGCTTTCACTTCCGGACAGGAACATTTCCCGTTCCACTCCTGCAGCCATACTTCATATCGGATCCATAACAGTGGAACTTTATGAAGGCACATCTGCCCAGATGCTGGAAAACATTCTGAAAGCCGTGCAGTCATGTTAGGGGATCTTTCCCATGTGGAGAAAATCTATATCCGATGCGGCTACACCGATATGAGGAAGCAGCTCAATGGCTTGCTGGATATCATCCAGTACAACTTCAAACTGGATCCTTACAGCAATTCCTTATTCCTGTTCTGTGGAAAGAGGGCTGACCGGATCAAAGCAGTCCATTACGAGGGAGACGGTTTCTGCCTTTTATACAAACGGTACGAAAACGGACGTCTCCAATGGCCGCGGACCGGCGAAGAAGCAAAACAGATTTCTGATCAGCAGCTGCGCTGGCTTCTGGAAGGTTTGAACCCGGAGCAGCCAAAGGCGGTTCAGAAATGGCTCCCGCATAAGTCTGAAAATACTGAAAATCCTTAGAAATGCTGGGAAATCTGACGATTCTATGGTATAATAATCCTATCGAAACGAAAGGGTTTTCAGGTTATGTCAGCTACGGAACAGGAGTATAAAAATCATATCAAAGAACTGGAACAGCAGGTCCGGCTCCTGAAAGAGCAGGTTGATTTCCTGACCCGTAAACTTTATGGAACAAAATCCGAGAAGACATCTACTCTCGAAATCGAGGGGCAGGTGTCTCTTTTTAATGAAATCGAAACCTGTGCGGATCCTGATGCACACGAACCGGAGCTTGTTGAGATAGAGAAGCACCTACGTAAAAGGAAGTACACCGGTCAGCGGGAAGAACTGGTAAAAAATCTCCCTCACAGCAAAGTACTCCATACCATAGATGAAAGGGAACAGATATGCGATAACTGCGGGAGTACGATGGTGAAAGTAGGGGAAGAATTCGTCCGCACGGAAGTACAGTTTATCCCTGCAAAACTCAAGGTGATTGACCATTACCGGGAAACGTATGAATGCAGGTCGTGCCGGAAAAACGGAACTTCTTATATGGAGAAGGCTCCGGTGCCATATCCTCCCGTCCTGCATTCTCTGGCATCTGCATCTACCATCACCTGGCTCATCCACCAGAAGTTTGAATTAAGCATCCCGCTGTACAGACAGGAAAAAGAATGGGAGGCTTTGGGATTACGTCTAAGCAGAGCGACTATGTCAAACTGGCTTCTGATTGTCTATCGGGACTGGCTTGTACACATCGTCCACCGTCTGAAGCTGGAACTTCTGAAACAGAGATACCTTCATATCGATGAAACACATGTACAGGTGCTGAAAGAACCGGGACGGAAAAATACGTCCGATTCCTATATGTGGGTTTACTGCAGCATCAGAGATGCTGTAAATCCCATCCGCTACTTCGAGTACCAGCCGGGACGAAGCGGGAAATATCCGGAAGCGTTTCTGAGGGAATATGAAGGTTATATCCATACAGACGCTTACTCCGGATACAATGCAGTTTCAGGAGTAAAAAGATGTCTTTGCTATACGCATCTGCGCCGGGCTTTCGTGGATGCGCTCCCAAAAGACATCCATAATTCGGAAGCATCAAAACCTGCGGAAGCAATCCTCCGTCTGAATCAACTCTTTAACATAGAGTCAGAGTTGGAGGCGCTCCCTCCTGATCAGAAGAAAAAAGAACGTCTTATCCGCGAGAAACCGCTTCTCGAGGCTTTTTGGTCATGGGCAGAAAAAAGTGCCATCGGAGAGCTGCCGAAATCCAAACTTTCAAAAGCTTTTCATTACGCCTTAAATAACCGTGAAGGTTTTTGGAATTATCTGGAAGACGGGAATTGTTCCATCAGTAATTCGCTTGCGGAAAACTGTATCCGTCCCTTTGTGATCGGCAGAAAGAACTGGCTGTTCTCCGGCAGTCCGAAAGGGGCGGAAGCCAGTGCAGGA
>ENA-OUQP01001060-OUQP01001060.1-human-gut-metagenome-genome-assembly--contig:-NODE-1060-length-20660-cov-7.525455_pt1 | contig 20660 bp, 16 predicted proteins | sample MGYA00237951_ERZ548836 | MGnify/ENA primary metagenome ERZ548836 (study PRJEB26490, sample SAMN05194702) | human gut metagenome | biome: terrestrial biome; feature: human-associated habitat; material...
TTCTCTGGGGGTTTCAAAGGGGGTATTCTCTTCGGAAAGAGAATACCCCCTTTGGCATTGCGGCACCTGCCGCAGATCAATTATCCATTATAGCCGAAGAAGTTATTGAAGAAATCCCACGGATTGGAGTAATAGCCGCTGCTGCCGTCGCTGTAATAGCCGTTGCCGTTGTAGCTGTTGTCGGTGCTCTGGTCGGAATTACTCGTCTCCGCCGATTCGGGCACGGCGTCGAAGGTGAGCTGCACCTCGATCGTCTTACCCTCGCGGTAGACGGTCAGCGTCACGGTGTCGCCCGCGCTGTAGCTCTTCTTGGCCGCAACGAGGTCTTCATAGGACGCGATATCCTTGTCATCCATCTTCGTGATGACGTCGCCGAGCTTGAGCCCCGCCTTGGCGGCGGCGCTGTCCGGGTCAACGGAGCAGACGAAGACGCCCTCGGTCACATCGTAGCGGTACTGCTGCGCCATCTGTGCGGTCATGTTCTGCGGCGTGATGCCCATGTAGGCCTTGGTGGTCACATAGCCGTTGGTCATGATGTCCTTGACGAGGGACACGACGTCGTTGATGGGAATGGCAAAGCCGATGCCCTCCACGGTGGTGTTGGAGTAGCTTGAATACTTGGCCGACACGATGCCCACGACCTCACCGTAGCTGTTGAAGAGCGGGCCGCCGGAGTTGCCGGGGTTGATGGAGCAGTCGACCTGAATCATGTTGAACGGCGTACCGTCCACGTTGATGGCGCGGTTCACGCACGACACGATGCCCTCACTCATCGAGAACGTCAGCTCGCCGAGCGGGTTGCCGACGGCCGCGACGGATTCGCCGATGGCAAGCTTGCTCGAGTCGCCCAGCACCACGGGCGTCGCGCCCGTCACGTCGATCTTGAGCACGGCGATATCATAGTCCTCGTCGCTGCCGATGACCTTCGCGTCGTAGCTCTCGCCGTTGTAGAGCGTCACGCTCACGCTGCTCGCGCCGGAAACAACATGATGGTTCGTGAGGATGTAGCCGTCCTCCGTGATGAAAAAGCCCGTGCCGCTGGCGGCGGTCTCGACCTGCTGGCCGAAGTTGTTCGTGGTGGCGGAGACGTTGATGGACACCACGCTGTTGACGTTCGAGGCGTAGACCTCCGCCATGGTCATCTCGGTCTTGCCGTCGACCTTGACGGTCTGAACCTGCGCGACCTCGCGGTCGCTGATCTGTATGCTGGTCTTGTTTACCTTGGTCGTCGCACTGCTCACGCCCGCGCCGACGAAGCCGCCGACCAGCGCGCACACCAGCGCCAGCGCGATGATCTTGCCGGAAAAGCCGTGGCCGCCCTTCTTCTTCGGGCTGCCGCTGCCGGGACCTTTATCCCACGGGTCTTCGGCGTAGTTCTTCGTGTCGATGGGGGCGTTGGGATTCTGCTCGTCGCCCTTGCGGTAGCTGTAATGATACAGGTTGTTTTCGTCTTCGTACATGATGTTGACCTCCTATGGGATGAGACTGTTTGTCGCGGCCTCTTGACTTTCGATGGTGTTATCATAGGGCATATTTATGTATATTTCTTGAACGCTATTTGACGATTTCTTAAATTTGGCGGCAGCGCCGATGGGAAATTGCTAAGTTTCTCTTATGTTCACAGATTTTCCCTTGCGATTTATTTCCCGGCATACTAAAATGAAACGCAACTGAGAGAAAAAGGAGGCGGCGCATATGCTTCGCATCGACAATCTGAAGCTCCCCGTGGGAGCAAGCGAAGAGGAGCTGCGCGCTGCCTGCGCCCATGCCCTGCGCGTGAGCGCGGAGGCGCTCGTTTCCGTCCGCCTCCTGCGCCGCTCGATCGACGCGCGCGAGGGCGTGAAGCTCGTCTGCGCCGCCGCGGTCGAGGTCAGGAACGAGGCGGGCGTCCTGAAGCGCTGCAAGAATAAAAATGTGCAGCCCTACGCGCCGAAAAAGTATATGCCGCCCGCGCCTGTTTCCGCACCGGCGGTCTCCCCTGTCGTCATCGGCGCGGGACCGGCGGGCCTTTTCTGCGCGCTGCTGCTGGCCCGCTGCGGCGCAAGACCCATTTTATTGGAGCGCGGGCGCGCGGTCGAGCAGCGAAAGCGGGACGTTGATCGCTTCTGGCGCACGGGCGAGCTGGATCTTACGTCGAACGTGCAATTTGGCGAAGGCGGCGCGGGCGCATTTTCCGACGGCAAGCTCAACACCGGCACGAAGGATGAGCGCCACGGCTATATTTTGGAGGAATTTGTCCGCTTCGGCGCAAGCGAAGACATACTGGTCGATGCCAAACCCCACGTCGGCACGGACAGGCTCTACACCGTGCTGCAAAACCTGCGCCGCGAGATCATCGACCGCGGCGGCGAGGTGCGCTTTTCCCACACGCTCACGGATATTGCGCTCGACGGCGGAAGCGTGCACGCGCTGCGCGTCGCGTCCCCCGAGGGGGAATACACGCTGAAAGCGCGGCACGTCGTCCTCGCCCCCGGCCACAGCGCGCGTGATACCTTTGCAATGCTGCAAGCGCGCGGCGTGCCGATGGAGCCAAAGCCCTTCGCCGTCGGCGTTCGCATCGAACACCGCCAGCGCGACATGGACTTAGCGCAGTATAAGGAGGCGGCGGGCCGCCCCGGACTTCCGCCCACGTCGTACAAGCTCTCCTGCCACACAAAGGAGGGACGCGGCGTGTTCTCGTTCTGCGTCTGTCCCGGCGGCGAGGTCGTCGCCGCCGCGTCGGAGACAGACCGCGTCGTGACGAACGGCATGAGCGAGTTCGCACGCGACGGCGTGAACATCAACGGCGGTCTGCTCGTTTCCGTCACGCCCGAGGATTTCCCCTCGGACGATACCCTTGCGGGCGTTCAATTCCAGCGCGCGCTGGAGGAGGCGGCCTACCGTCTCGGCGGCGGGGGCTACGCCGCCCCCGCCCAGCGGGTCGAAGATTTTCTCAAGTATCGCCCGTCAACGGGAGCGGGAAAGGTCGTTCCGACCTATCTTCCCTCCGTCCGCTGGTGCGACCTGCACGACTGCCTGCCGCCCTTTGTGTGCGAGGCGCTCGAAGAGGGCATTCCGATGCTGGGGCGGAAATTGAAGGGCTTCGATTCTCCCGACGCCGTTTTAACGGCGGTGGAGACGCGCTCTTCGTCGCCTGTGCGCATCGTGCGCGACAACTTGAGTTTTCAATCCGCCCTGCGCGGCTTATATCCCTGCGGCGAGGGCGCGGGCTATGCCGGCGGCATCATGAGTGCCGCGGCCGACGGCCTGCGCGTCGCGGAAAAGATTTTGGAGGAACTACGGCATGAGTGAAAAGATCGGCGTCATCATCGACTTCCTGACCCCGGAGTACGAAAAGACCCTGCGCGACACGGCCGCGCGCTGCGGGTACGATATTGCATTTTTCCCCTCGTCCAAGGCGGCGGAGGGCAACGTGGACGACTGCACCATTCTCTACGGCCACCCGTCGCAGAAGGTCATCGCGGGGGCAAAGCACCTCAAGTGGTACGCAAGCTGCTGGGCGGGCGTGGATCGCTTCTGCCGCGACGACCTCTATCAGAATCCCGACTGCCTGCTGACCAACGCCTCGGGCGCTTACGGCACGACCATCGCCGAGCATTCGGTCATGGTCTCGCTGATGCTGCTGCGCCGCCAGATGGAGTACACCGAGATCATCCGCGAGGGCGATTGGCGCGTGCTCGAGGGAGGTATCCACTCGCTCCACGGCGCGCGCGTCACCTGCCTCGGCACGGGCGATATCGGCACGGAGTTTGCCCGCCGCGTGCGCGCGTTCCACCCGGCAAAGCTCGTGGGCCTGAATCGCAGCGGCCGCGCGAATCCCGATTTCGATGAGATCCGCACCGTCGGCGCGCTCGACGCGGTCCTGCCGGAGACGGACCTTCTCTTCATGTCGCTCCCCTCCGTGAGCGACACGGTGAATATCCTGAACGCGGCGCGCATGGCGCTGCTCCCGAAAGGCGCTTATGTCGTCAATGTCGGGCGCGGCACGGCCATCGAACAGGATGCGCTCATTGCGGCGCTGGATTTGGGCCACCTTGCCGGCGCTGCGCTCGACGTCGTCGTGCCCGAGCCGCTGCCCGCCGATCATCCGCTGAGAAGTGCGAAGAATCTCCTGCTCACGCCGCACGTCGCGGGCAACATGACGCTCGGCTACACCTGCGAGCGCAACGTCGCCCTCTTCTGCGAAAATCTGGAGAATTACGCCGCGGGCCGCCCGATGCACCACCTTGTCGACCGCAAAAAGGGCTACTGAGCCGCGGAAGATCCTGCTGTCCGCTCCCATAAGGAGCAAGGAGAAGACAAAACTACCATGAAGACCTCCTGCATCAAAAACGGTATCCTGCGCATCGTGCAGGGTATCATCATCGGCGCGGGCGCGATTTTGCCGGGCGTTTCCGGCGGCGTGCTCGCCGTCATCTTCGGCATTTACCGTCCCGCGATGGAGCTGCTCACGCACCCTAAGCGCGCGCTCGCGCGCTACTGGAGGATGCTGCTGGCCGTCGCCGTGGGCTGGGCCATCGGCTTTCTCGGCGGGGGCAGCGTCATTCTGGCGCTGTTTCACCAGTCGGAGACGGTCGCAACGTGCCTCTTTATCGGCCTCATCCTCGGCACGCTCCCCGACCTTTGGCATGAAGCGGGCGCGCAGGGGCGCAGCCGCGGGTCGTATGTCTCGCTGCTTGTCAGCTTTACGCTCCTTTTCGCGCTGCTTCTCGTCGCGCAGCTCGGCTCCTTTGCCGAGATGCCTGCGAACTTCTGGGGCTTCCTTTTCTGCGGCGTGCTGTGGGGCCTCAGCTTCATCATCCCGGGCATGACGTCCTCGTCCATCCTGATGGCCGTGGGACTGCTCACGCCGCTGATCGACGGTATCGCGCAGCTTGATCTTGCCGTGCTTGTCCCGTGGGCGCTTGGCATGATCGGCGTGATGGCGCTCTTTGCCCGCATCGTGAGCAGGCTTTTCGACACACACTATTCCATTGCCTATCACGCTGTCATCGGCATCGTGCTCGCCTCCACGATCGCCATTATCCCGACGAGCTTCGCCTCCGTGACGGAGGCGGTCTGGGGGCTCGTCTGCGCCGTCATCGGCGCGGTGATCGCCTATTTCGGCGGCAGGCTCCGGCCGCAGGAGGACGCGGAAAAAACACAGAAATGAACAAAGCGGCTCAGGTCACTGACCTGAGCCGCTTCCGTTTTTTATTTTGCCGCCGACGTTTCCTTGAGCTTGCGCTTGTAGTGGTACATCATCCGGTCGGCGCGTTTGATCGCATCCTCCACGCTGCCGAGCACCGGATTGAAGCACGCATAGCCGACCGACACGTGCGGCAGGTGCTCGTTTTGTTCGCGCCGCGCCTCCAGCGTGTGAAAAAATGCGGACAGATAGGCTTCTGCCGCCATGTCGGAGATCTGCGCGATGACGCAGAATTCGTCGCCGCCGATGCGGTAGCAGTAGCCGACCTTGGAGAACACCGCGTAGATCGTGCTGCCGACCTCGGCAAGCACCGCATCGCCCACGCCATGGCCAAAGGTGTCGTTGACGGACTTGAACTCGTCCACGTCGAAATAGTAGATGACCGCGTGCTCGCGCAGGGAGGAGAGGCGGCTCTCGTAGCTGCGGCGGTTCAGAAGGTGCGTCAGCACGTCAGTCTTCTGCGTCAGCTCGGAGTAGAGAATGTAGACCAGCAGGATATCCACCGCCGTGCACAGCCAGGTGACGCGCACGCTGGCCTGATACTGGATCAGAAGCCCGCAGAGGAAGAACCCCGGCAGCATCACCACGGTCGTGCGGTGCATCCCGTAATACTTTCCGCTCTCGCGCAGCAGCATGAGAAGAAACAGCAGCACGCCGCCGGAATAGGTCAGCACGTAGATCCAGTAGAACGCCTCGTGATGGTAGACATTCTGCGCGTCGACCGAAAAAATGAAGCCGGTAAAGGCCGAGCAGATCTCAAGCAGGGCATTGGCGAAGAGGAGCGAGTAAATGAGCTTTTTGTGCTTGAGCGGCGTCATCAGGTCGCTGCAAAGCACAGTGATGATCGGCGCGGTGGATAACTCGATGGTCTTAACGAGGATGTGCAGCGTCCGCAGCGACGGGTCGGCTCCGTCCATCCAAACGCCGAGCCATTCCGACACGGCGCCGGCGATCACGAGCACCGAGACGGTGTAGATCGTCTGCTTTTTGTCATGCTCCATCAGATCATTGCCGCTCACGAGCATATCCATGATAATCATAATAAAGACCGAAAGGAAGATGACAGCCGAGTAGAAATCCGACATGGCGCGAACTTTCCTTTCTGATAGTTATATTCTTACTATATCACAGTTGGGAAAGACTGCAACTAAAAACGTCGAATTCTGTCGTTTTTCCAGAATTCACACAGAATCTGCCAGCAATTCGCTGTACTGCGCAAGGCTCTGCGTGGCGAGTTGCTGCATCGTCGACCAGTCCGCCGCGCCCGCGCTTCCCTGCACCGCCACGGTGCGAAAACCTGCGTTCTTCGCGTTTTGGATGGCGGCGAGCGAGCCGGAAAAAACCGCCGTGTCATCCTTTTGCCCATGCAGGCGCTTCATCGCACGCTCAAACATCGTGCCGCTGTCGACCCCGCACAGCGCGACATCCTCCGTGAGCACGAAGCGGAAATACGAGGAAAGTCCGGCCCGCTCGAGCGCCTTCTGCGCCTCGTCCGCGCGCAGCGCCGTCACCGCGCCGAGCCACACGCCCTCCATTTTGAAAAGGGCGAGGGCCTTGTCGAGCCCCTCGCGCGCCGCGCCATCCGGCGTGAAGAGCGTATCCTCCAGTGTGAAAATCGCGCTTTGCAGCCGCATCCTACATTCCTCCGATCCATTGTAATAGGGCCTTTATTATACCCCAGCGTCCCGCAATTTTCAATCTTCACCCCACCGAAACGGAGCTTTCTGTATAAAATCCCTGCCTTGTGCGCGAAGATGAATGAAAAACCGGGCTTCCGCCGCCCAAAAAGTGCTGCACTGTGCAAAAATAATGAAATAATATTCGCACAAGAGAAAATATTTGAATATTTCGCGCCGAATAAACGGTTGACTTGTTATTTTTATTGAGCTACACTATACACACTCTCTCCGCCGGAGGTCTGTGCGGCGAAAAATGATTCAGGAGGAAGAAATATGACGAAGCATTCGTATGCGGCAAAGGCCCTGTCGCTTTTGCTGGCCCTGATGCTGACGCTCTCGCTCGCGGTCGCGCCCGCGTCCGCCGTCAGCTACCAGGACATGAATCCCAAGGACGATGCGCTGCTGGGAACGAAATTCCCGGTCGACGCGACCATCACCCTTGTCACCGATGAAAACGGCAAGGACGTGTCCCTCTCCATCCCTGTGTCCGGCATGACGAAGGATGCGCTCGCCGCGGCCGTCAGCACCGGTACCGTTTCGCTCTCGCTCGAGCGCGACGATTCCCGCCCCTACGTCAACGAGGAGCTGTTCCCCTACGCTTACGCTGGCGGCCCTCTGAATGACTGGCTGACCGAGGGCGACGAGCACCAGTTCACGGACATCAAGCTCTCCGCAAGCGAGAAAAACGGCAAGACCGTCCTCGACGTGAGCTTCCACGTGAATAACTACTTCTACTCCACCAACCGCAGAACCGGCGTGACCAGCGTCGACTACAGCGTGCCCCATGTGAACGGCGGCTACTACATCGACCTGTGCGGCTACTTTGACCTGACGGCCAAAAATAGCGGCAAGGCGATCGGATCCGCACCTGTCAAGGTTGCGCCGTATGAAAACTTCAACACCATGTGGGAGATCTACAAGGAGCTCGATACGATCGTGGCAAACGGCACGAAGAATGGCCTCTATGTGGAAAAGCTCTCCATGGGCCAGTCCACCGCGGGACGTGATATGCCCTACCTGATCGTGGCCGACAGCAAGGCGAGCGTGAGCAAGTGGCTCGCCCTCACCGAGCAGGCCGAGACCGATCCCGACGCCGTGCTTGCCCAGATCAAGTCCGGCGCGCTCAACGATATCCGCGTGCCCGTGATGTACTCCAACATCCACTCCAACGAGGTCTCCGCCACCGACGGTGTGCTCGACTTCGCCAAGATGATCACGAGCGAGAAGACCATCGACTACAAGACGCTCACCGGCTTTACCGCCGCGGGCGAAAAAGAGCTCAAGGCCGAGATGGGCCCTGCCGGTCAGTTGGGCAGCGTGGCTATCCCCGACCTCGTCAAGGACAAGGCGACCTACCTCGGCTACCTGACGGCCGATAACAACGGCAAGTCCGGCAAGGTTGACCTTGAGAAATACTACACCGTCGAAAACAAGAGCGTGAACGTCAAGGACGAGCTGCTCTCCGATGTGTTCTTCATCCTCGTTCCCGAGGAGAACGTCGACGGCCGTACCTATCTCACGAGACACTCCACCAACGGCTACGACCTCAACCGCGACAACTCCTTCCAGACCACGAGCGAGACGGCCAATATGCAGCAGCTCATCGGCACGTTCAACCCCATGTCGCTTACCGAGTTCCACGGCCGCGTGCAGGCCTTCCAGTGCGAGCCCTGCGATCCCCCGCACGAGCCGAACTTTGAATACGACCTGCTTGCCGACCACCTCATCACCGGCGGCGAGGCGCTGGGCATCGCGGCGGTCGCCAACAACGAAGGCTACAACAGCTATGTCATCCCCCAGCGCGATTATCTGAGCTACACCGGCAACGGCACCGAGACCTACTGGGAAGACCCGTGGGACGATATGTCCACGAGCTACACCCCTCAGTTCGCCATGCTCCAGGGCACCGTTGCCTATACCGTTGAGCTGCCCGCCTACAACGACGATACCGCTCAGGCTACGTGCTACGGCATCCTCGGCAACGCCGCCTACGTTGCCGCCGAAAAGCTCTCCTACCTCACCTCTCAGGTCAAGATCTTCGAGCGCGGCGTGAAGAACCTCAACTCCGACGCCTATGAGCTCGTCGGCCAGTGGCTGTGCGACCAGAACGACGTCGAGGGCGCGGAGATGAGCCTCTTCCGCCCCGAGTACAAGGGCAAGGACCAGAACGGCAACTTCTACCCCGAGTGCTACATCATCCCGCTTGACGGCGAGAACCAGACCAACCTCCAGGCCGCATCCGACATGATGGAGTGGCTCACGAGAAACGATGTCAAGGTCAACGTGACCGAGAAGTCTTTCACCTATGACGGCGTCACCTATCCCGCCGGGACGATGATCGTCTCGATGTATCAGGCCAAGCGCTCTGTCGCCAACGGCGCGCTGTATGACGGCACGCTCATCAACAGTTGGACCGTCCTCTACTCCGAGGGCATCACCTCCTTCAACGAGACGCGCGGCTTCGACATGGTCACCGTGGCCGAGCCCGCCGCCTACAAGAGCATCGCCGCTGTCTGCGGCGACGCCATGGATCACGACGACGCGCTCGCCTACACCAAGGCGCTGACCTCCTACTTCACGGGCGAGAAGAACAAGGACGTGATCCTCTCCAACGCCTCCGAAGACTCCACCGCCGCCGTCAACGAACTTCTCAAGGCCGGCAAGACCGTCGGCATGGTCACGAGCGGCGACCACATGGGCGATTTCATCTGCTCCTACGCCGACTATCAGACCGTCGCGGGCAAGTATCTGCTCTCTGCCGCGGGCGTCGACAAGACGAGCGTGAAGGCGAAGATCATCACCAAGTCCCCGACCGTCTACGTCCCCGGCACGCCTGCTGAAAGCGAGAAGGGATTTGTCTACACGCCGCAGATCAGCCAGAGCGCCGGCTGGAACTACGATATGGCAGCGATGGCGCTGATGGGCTTCACCACGACCAGCGATGTGACCAAGGCGGATGCCGCCATCGGCGCGATGAAGCTGGACGCCGCGGCGAAGACCGCCGTGAAGAACGGCCTTCCCTACATCGGCTACGGCTACTCCGTCGCCTCGAACGCCTCTGACCTCATCTCCGGCGTGGAATACACCGAGCTGGACGGCGCGATGGACTGCCTGACCCCCGTTGTCTATCCCAATAAGACCCTTGTCAACGCGAGCTATGTCCTCGACGGTGACGATATCCTCTACGCCTACGGCCTCGGCTTCTTCTCCAAGGTCCCGTCCGGTGCGACGGTCCTCGTCAAGAGCGACAAGACCAAGACGCCCACCGAGGGTTTCATCCCCACAAATACCGCCGAGCGCGCCGCGGGCTTCAAGGCTTACTTAAACGGCGGCGTGCAGGGCTTTGCCTATCAGGAAAACGGCATGAACGTCGTCCTCTTCGCCAACTCCCTGACCAATAAGGTCCACCAGAGAGACGAGTACGCCTATATCAGCAACTTCCTCTTCTCCTCCGTCCTGAGCACGGAGAACTACGACGGCTCCGCCTCCCTGCCCTTCACCGATGTGGCCGACGACGCCTACTATGCCGACGCCGTTGCCTGGGCCGTTGCAAACAACGTCACCTCCGGCGCGACCGCCACGAGCTTTGCCCCCAACGCAAGCTGCACGCGCGGCCAGATGGTCACCTTCCTGTGGAGAGCCAACGGCAGCCCCGAGCCCAAGTCCACCACCACTGCGTTCACCGACGTCAAGAGCGGCGCGTACTACGAAAAGGCCGTTGCGTGGGCGGTGGAAAACAACGTGACCACCGGCACGAGCAGCACGACCTTCTCCCCGGACGCTTCCGTCACGCGCGCACAGGCCGTCACCTTCCAGTGGAGAGCGGCCGGCGCACCGGCGGCTGAGGGCACGAACGCCTTTGCCGATGTGAGCGCGAGCGCCTTCTACGCTCCCGCCGTGCAGTGGGCCGTCAACGCGGGCGTGACCACCGGCACGTCCGCCACGACGTTCTCTCCCAACAGCGACTGCACCCGCGCGCAGATCGTCACCTTCCTCTTCCGCGCCGCGGAAAAGTAAGCGAATACAAACAAACGCCAGCGCCGCCGGAAGCCTCCCGGCGGCGCTGGCGTTGCTGTATAAAGGAGGCATATTGCAGAAAGCTCCCTTCATAAAAAAAGCAGGAAACGGTTGATTCCGTTTCCTGCTTTTTTTCGCATTTATGACAATGAACGCAGATAGACCTCCAACAGTGCAAGCGCCGTTTCCTGTTCGTCGGGGCGGCAGGCATCCAGCCGCGCCAGCAATTCCTCGCGGCGCAGAGCGAACGAAGGTCGCTCTGCGGTCAGGATCTCGTCCGGCGTGATATGAAGCGACTGACAGATGCGCAGCGCCGTATCGATGCGCATATTAACGCTTCCGCGCTCGATGTCGGCATACGCGCGGTCGGAAAGACCGGCAGCCTCGGCCACCTCTGCCTGCGTCAGACCGATATGTTTTCGAATAGCCAGCAGGCGATTCCCGATTTGGCGAGGGTCTGAAATGAGCATGGGTGTTCCTCCTATATGGCTCAAAAGGGACGGTAAAAAGCGTCTACAGGAATTATAGTTCCTAATTCTATTGGCAAATAGGAAGTTTGGTAGCGATATTATAGGAACTAAACTTCCTATTTTGAGGAAAAGAAGGGAGGATATAAAAAATATTTCCATTCGCTCTGCTTCGACACTTTTTTTGCGCGCCGTGCCTTATGCTCAGAGACGAAGCAGAGTGCGGAAAACCGGCGCAGGCCGAATCAAAACAAGGAGAGGATAGAAATGAAGAAAAATGTTCTGGCAATACTTTTGGCGTTTCTGATGACGCTGAGCCTGCTGCCGATGAACGCATCGGCGGAAGAGAAGGACGGCGCAGCAGCGGCCGTGCCTGACGAGGCGAAATTTACGCTTCAGCTCAAGGGGCAGCGCTATGACCCCTCAAGAAATGACAGCAGCGGCTTTTCCTATATTGGCGGCTGCTATGTGAACATACCGTTTACCTGCGAGAGATGCCTGGAGGATCCGGATCATCCGAGCCGCCATACGGTGCTGGCCGGAGAGGTGAAGAGCAGGTTCCATGAGATGCAGAGCAAGGTGGAGCAGATCGCCGGGGTGAATATGCTGGTCATCGGGCTGACACAGGAGTATGAATTTGAGGGAACGCCGCTCGCCGTCCATACGTTCAACGAATATGACGATTCAGATCCGATCGAAGTGCTTCCCTTTTCAAATGCGAAGACAAAGCAGCTTTTCTTCGTTGCCATCCCCTACAGCGGACAGGTCGACGTAGCGTGCGTGTCGGAGGCTGCGCACGAGAAAAGAACGTATGAGCTGACCGGAGATTCGATCATGTCCGCCGCGGCGGAAAAGCGGGATGGCACATTTGTCTGCCGCATGACGGTCGACAAGACGCCGTATATTGAAAAATACAACGCGGACACGGGCTGCGGGCATACGGATGCGGCCCCGGAAGAGAAATGGATCGAGCTTGAGCTGACCTTCGACCGGGACTGCTACAGTTGGACGTCGGACAACGCCGGGATCAGCGTCAAATGTGTGCCGGACCCGATCTCCTTCGATCTTGATGACGCGGATGGTGAAGGGACGCATATCCTCAATAAGACGCTCACCGGAAACTATCCGGAGAACTTTGCCGAGGAATTTAAGTTGACCGTGACGCCGAACGAGGGCGCGGCGGCGACCATGGACGGCGACAGACTCATCGGCACGGCTTCTGTTTCTGCATGCAGCGGATATGAGAAGGTACCGTTCCGTTTTGCGGAGACAGAAGAGAAGGAAGCAAGGGCGTCTGCTGCGGCAGCGCAGGGGCAGATGACGTTCAGCGAAGCGGGCACCTATCAGTACACTGTGCAGGAAAACGCGGGAACGACCGCCTATATGAGCTATGACAGCAAGTGCTATACGCTGACAGTCACGGTCGAAAAGGAGGACGGCGTACTCACAGTCGCGGGATGGCAGATCGACGAGCAGGAGGCAGGGGCGCCGCTGACGATCACCAACACCTACCGCTACGCCCCCTATGTTCCCGTTATTCCGACGCCCACGCCTACGCCGACGCCTGCGAAGCCTGCTTTGAACACGGCGGACCACTACGCTTACCTCATGGGCTATCCCGACGGGACCGTGCGGCCGAATGGGAGCATCACCCGCGCCGAGGCGACGACCATCTTCTTCCGCCTTTTGACCGAGGAGAGTCGCACGCGGTTCTGGGCCACGGCGAACAGCTACAGCGACGTGCGCGCGGGCCAGTGGTACAACAACGCCGTCTCGACGATGACGAGCGCCGGCATCGTGAACGGCTACCCGGACGGCACGTTCCGCCCGAACGCGCCCATCACGCGCGCGGAAATGGCCAAGATCATCGCGCTCTTTGCCAAGCTCGACAAGAGCACGGACCGCTTCCCAGACACGGCGGGCCACTGGGCCGAGGCCTATATCCGCCTCGCGGCGGGCAACGGCTGGATCGAGGGCTACCCGGACGGCAGCTTCCGCCCGGACCGCTCCATCACCCGCGCCGAGACCGTGACGATGATCGACCGTGTGCTCGAGCGCGTGCCGAAGGACGAGAGCCGCCTTCTGCCGCACAGCGCGATGCTGACCTTCCCCGACTGCACGCCGGGCCAGTGGTTCTATATCGCGGTGCAGGAGGCAGCGAACAGCCATGTCTATGAGCGCGCGGCCAATGAGCGAAGCGGCGACGAGCAGTGGAAGGAGCTGCGCGACAACCGCGACTGGACGCGGCTGGAGCACTGAAAAAGCGATAAGATGGAAGAGAACAAAGGGGCTCGACTGTGTCGGGCCCCTTTGCTGCGCCGGGAGAAGGAGAACGAAGCGCGGCCCCGTTGAAAACGGGGCAAAAAGGCGGTATAATGGCATCACAGAAATCAGTGGTAGAGGAGGAATGTCCCATGTTCAGACCTGTGCGGAAAAAGGCAAACGAGATCGGCGTCGGGGAGGCGAAAAAGCTCCTGCACGAGGCGCGCCGCGGCGTGCTGGCGGTCAACGGCGACGGCGGCTACCCCTACGCGGTGCCGGTCAACTATCTCTATGACGAGGAAAAGCAGGAGATCATCTTCCACGGCGCGAAGGTCGGGCACAAGGTCGATTCGCTCAAAAAGTGCGACAAGGTCTGCTTTACCGTCGTGAGCGGCGAGAGCGTCGAGACGGACGAGGCATGGGCCCCGTTTTTGCGCAGCGCGGTCGTCTTCGGCCGCTGCCATCTCGTCGAGGACCCGGGCGAAACGCTCAGGTTGTGCAAAAGGTTCGCGATGAAATACTATCCCACCGAGAAAATGGTCGACGATGAGGTCGCCGCCTCCGGCAAGGCCGTCCGGATGTTCCGCATCGAGATCGAGCACATCAGCGGCAAACGGGTGCAGGAGCGGTAAAAAGAAAAAAGAGACGCCTCGCTCTCTGCTGGTAAGACAGTAAAATTCAAATTTCTTGGAACAGGCATGATTTCGGTCATGCCTGTTCCGCTTTTAGCAGCTCGTCCACGGGGATGTAGCCTACGAGGTCATATTCGATATGTACCTTCTGTCTGCGCTTGCCGCTGGACTTGTCGGGCGCATCTACATAGACCGCCTTGACAAGCTCTCTGAGGGCATAGGGCGTCAGCTCCGTGAGGGTGCTGCTCCTCTTTACCCGCTGAACAAACTGCTCAATATTCTCTGCCTGTTGTTCCTGTTCATGGATTTGCTGTTGCAGACCTTTGACCTCGGCCTTGAGATTTTTCTGTTCCTCGGTGTAGTTTTTGCTCATCATGGCGAAGCGTTCATCATCCAGCTTTCCGGCAACATTGTCCTCATAAATGCGGACGAACAGCCGGTCAAGCTCCCCGATTCTTCTCTCAGCCTGTGCCAGCCGTTTCTTGCACAAGCGCATGGTTTCCTCACTCTGCACACGGAGCTTTTGTTCCATTTCCGAACGGAAATATGCCTCATAGCGAGTGACTACCGATATGACCTCCTGAATGTGCTTCCAGACGATCTGTTCCAGCACAACGGCACGGATATAATGTCCGCTGCACTTGTCCTTGTTGGCACGATGGGTGGAGCAGATGAAGAAGTCCTGTCGCTTCTCAAAATAGCTGGTGGTGGAGTAATAGAGCTTTTGCTTGCAGTCGTTGCAGAACACCAAGCCGGAGAACATATTGCTCTTTCCCGTCGCCGTCCTGCGGTGCCGCTGCTGCCGTATCTCCTGCACCTTATCAAAGACCTCCAATGAGATGATTGCCGGGTGGGTGTTATAGAAAATCTTGCGATTCTCCATTGGATTCTCCCGCTGCTTCTTGTCATAAATGGAGTTGGTGTAGGTCTTGAAATTGACCGTGCAGCCTGTGTACTCCATGTATTCGAGAATATAAGCAACGGTGCTTTCGTGCCAGCGATACTCGTTCTCCGGGGTCTGATGCGGTGTTTTTCTGCCCTCCCGCTGTTTGTAGGCGGTGGGGTTCAGCACCTTCTCCTTTTCCAGCAGAGCGGCGATCTGGCTCGGTCCTTTTCCCTCCATGCAAAGCGAGAAGATCCGCTTCACGATCTGTGCAGCTTCCTCGTCAATCACCCATTTCTTGGGGTCGCCAGAGTCATGCTTGTAGCCGTAGGGAACGTTGGTGGTCAAGCGCTCTCCACGCTCACCCTTTGCCTTGTTGACGGCACGGATTTTGCGGCTGGTATCCTTTGCAAAAAATTCGTTAGTCAACCTCGAATAAAGAATGACGGCTTATGCTTCGATGTACCCCACGAAATTATAGTAGATGTGAATGTCGCGTTCCTCGTGATCATCCACGGTATAGCGTTCGCTGATCTCAATTTTCTGAATCAGGCGTACCAGCGTGGGACGGTCTAATTCCTCAAGTTGGGCGTAGTCCTGCATCATGTCCAGCCAGGCGTCCACGGAGGATTCGGTTTCACGGCTGGCGGCAAGCTGCCCGGTCAACTCCTTGTGACGCTCCTGCTTTTCCCGGCGCTCGGCCTCATACTGATTGAGCAGATTAACGCACACGCTTTCCGGGATGCGCCCCAAAACCTTATCCTCATAAACGGACTGAATCAGCTTATCAAGCTCTGGAAGCCGTTTGCCGATGGCGTTCAGCTCCGCTTGCAGCGTTCTGGTGCGCTCTACGCTGGCGCTCTGCTCCCTCGCTAAAAGCTGCGTCCTCAGCGTCTCACGGCTGTTCTGCGCCCACATCGCCTTGCACCGAATGTCTGTCATGACGATCTGCGTCAGCACCTTCTGGTTGATGTAGTGGGACGAACAGGTATTTTTGCCGCCTGATGCGTAGCGGTTGCAGACATACGCCTTGTATTCCGGCTCTTTCTCGGAAACCTTTTTGCGATAGTCCCGCATATACCGCATGGACGATCCGCAGTCCATACACCGCAGCAGACCACCAAACAGGGCAATCGTGCCGCTCTTGCCGCTGCGACCTCTCGCCGGGTGGTTGTCCATCCGCTGCACGGCGTTCCACGTCTCTTGTGGGATCAGCGGCTCATGGGTGTTTTCCACCTTGATCCATTCGGATTCCGGTTTGCTGACCTGCTTGTGGTTCTTGTAGGACACCGTGCCGGTCTTGTTCTGCACCATGTGACCGATGTAAACCTCGTTGCGGAGAATGGTTTTTACCGTCACATCGTTCCAGAACGGTGTCTCCCCCCGCAGGTTTTCCCGGCCTTCTGCCATGTAGTAAAAGCTCCTTGGCGCGGGGACTTTTTCCGCGTTGAGCTGCAAGGCGATCTTGCGGAAACCGTACCCCTGCAAGCGTAGATCAAAGATGTGCCGCACCACGGGAGCAGTCACCGGATCGACCTCAAGAATGTGCTTGTCCGCTTCGCTTTTCTTATAACCGAGGGGTGCATAGCAGCCGACATACTTGCCGCTCTTGAAGGTGGACAGCTTGACTGCCTTGATCTTGCTGCTGGTGTCCCGCGCATAGAGGTCATTCATTACGTTTTTCAGAATGACCAGCATCTCGTTGTTCTTGCGGAGCGTGTCAACGCCGTCATTCAGCGCGATGAAACGGCAGCCGAGGGATGGGAACACAAAGTCCGTGTACTTGCCCGCTTCGATGTAATCTCGACCGAGGCGCGATAGGTCTTTGCAGAGGACAAGATTGATCTTGTGATCCGTGGCATCCTGCACCAGCCGGTTCAGTCCCGGACGGTCGAAGGTCGTACCCGAAACGCCGTCATCACAGTAATAATCGTACAGCGTCCAGCCCTGTTCCCGCACATAGCGGGAGAGCATTTCCTTTTGATTTTCGATGGACACGGATTCCCCGGCACGCTCATCATCCCGGCTCAGCCGTGCGTAAATACCAACGATATAGTTTTCCTGCATTTTCTTATTTAACCTCCCGAAATGCAGTGCGTGATACAATCAGAAATCTACAAGGATTATACCACAGCACGGCTATGGATTCCACTGGGCAATGTGCCGGGATTCAGTTCTCCCGATTGACTTTTTCGAGGGAGAGAGCGTCCAACACGTCCCCCATCTGCTGTTCTGCGGCAAAGAAGCTGCGCACACGATACACGGTTCCATCCTCCATCACCAGCTCCAACTGATCCGGCAGGCGCAATTTCTTCTTCGCTTCGGGACGGTTCTCTTTGCAGAAATTCTCTGTTTTCATCTTCGTATGTCCTCCGTAATTTCGGGATTGCAGGTAGCACAGCCGAGCAAATCTGTCAAGGAATTGGCTTCGCCTCGCTGCGCGTCCTTGACAGCCCTGTTCGGCTGTGCAAGCCGGTAATCAAGGCGGCGATGCCGCCATTTGCCAATGAAAATTAGCTGGATTTTAAGGCTTTTTCAATCACTCATTCCAATTATACCAAGAACAAACGTTCGAGTCAATGCGATTGCTGGAGGAAGAGCAAGCACAGCAAGTGTAGATACACTTGCGAAAAACGGCGTGGGTTGACCGGGATTTCCTTGCAGAGTAGCAAGCAAATCCGGTGAGTACCCACACCGGAAAAACAGAGCGTTCCGGCTGACCACCGAAACGCCCTGTTTTCATTTTTGGGATAGTCCCAAACCCTTATGATCGATTGTTATTTTAGCCGTTTTTATTTCAATAACTTCTATGTCTTTGTCCAGCAATGCGGTCAGTTCATCAGTAGAAAGTCCTTCAATGTGGCCCAGCTGCGTATAGCTCCACGAATTAGAGCCGAAGAATATGACAAGCTGATTACCGGAATATAAAACGATATCTCCCGGCTGCGTCGTTGTCCGGACATCGTTTCTTGAAAAGCTCTGTGGCAGACTGCCGACCTGCTCAAAGCCACCATAGCGCGAAGCAGAAACCTCGATCGCGCCGTTTTGCACCGCCGTAAACAACTCGCTGACGGTCTCGTTGTCTTCCCATAGAACGGTTACCGGCGTACCGTCAATGCTGAGCATCAGCGTCGGCACCTGAGCAGGTTCTTTCGCCACGGGAGCATCAGTCTCTATCGAAGGCCCCGGTTTTTCCGGCTGCGTTTCAGTCGATGGCACATCCGTTGAGATAGGGTTTTCTGTTCCATCAGGCACAGGCTCTTGCACATCTGTTTTCGGGTTTTCTACCTTGCTTCCTTCTTCCTTTACAGGTAGTTCATCCGGCTCTTTCAATACTCCCGACTGTGCTGCATTATTTGATACACTCTCTGTACTGGCATCGACAGCAGATAGATCTGTTTTCGGTGACTGCGATGGAACAGGCTGTGAGCAAAAATGTCATGTCCGCCAACAAGCAGAAAGACAAGGAATGTTTCATTTCAGATATTCCTCAAAGAACGCTTTCAGCTTTTCAAATGGGATCACGTCCATCTGATCGTAAAGGTCGGTGTGGTTTGCGCCTGGGATAACGAGCAATTCCTTGTTATCGCCGGTCAGCTTGCTGTAAGCCGTCTCGCTGAAATAGCGGGAGTGCGCTTTCTCTCCGTGTACCAGCAGTATGGCAGAGCGGATCTCGCTGCTGTATTGCAGAATCGGCATATTCAGGAAGGAAAGCGAAGAGGTCACGTTCCAACCGTTGTTGGAGTTCAGGCTGTGGGTATGATAGCCGCGCTGCGTTTTGTAATAGGCATAGTAGTCCTTCACAAACTGCGGCGCATCGTCCGGCAGCGGATCGACCACGCCTCCGGCAAGGGAATAACTGCCGCTTTTGTAGTCCTCGGTCCGCTGGGCGTTCATAGCCCGCTTCTTTTCAAAACGCGCCTGCTCAGAATCTTCTGCATCAAAATAGCCGTTGGCATTTACACGGGTCATATCGTACATAGTCATGGCAGCGGTTGCCTTGATGCGGGTGTCCTGTGCTGCGGCGTTGACGGCCATACCGCCCCAGCCGCAGATGCCGATGATGCCGATACGCTCCGGGTCTACATTCTCCTGCACGGACAGAAAATCCACGGCGGCGCAGAAATCCTCAGTGTTGATATCGGGTGAGGCCACATACCGGGGCTGTCCGCCGCTCTCGCCGGTATAGGACGGATCGAAGGCAATGGTGAGATAGCCATACTCCGCCATCTTCTGCGCGTACAGTCCGGAGGACTGCTCCTTCACTGCACCGAATGGGCCGCTGACGGCAATGGCAGGCAGCTTGCCCACTGCATTCTTCGGCGTGTACAGATCCGCCGCCAGCGTGATGCCGTAGCGATTGTGAAAGGTCACTTTTTTGTGGTCAACCTTGTCGCTTTTTGGGAACACCTTGTCCCATTCCTGTGTTAAATTCAGCTTTTCATCTGTCATTTTCGTTGCGCTCCTTATTTGTAGTTGCTTTGATATAATCTGCATCATCCACAGCCTCCAGCCACTCGTTGGACGGTTCCTCTCCCGGTACCTCTACGGCGAGATGGGAGAACCAGCTGTCCGGTGCTGCGCCGTGCCAATGCTTGACACCGACCGGAATGTTTACCACATCGCCCGGCAGCATCTCCACAGCGGCCTTGCCCCATTCCTGATAAAAGCCGCGTCCGGCAACGCAGATCAGGAGCTGCCCGCCGCCGGTTTTCGCGTGATGGATATGCCAGTTATTCCGACAGCCGGGTTCAAAGGTCACGTTGAAAACGCCTACCTGCTCCTTGGAGACAGGCGCCAGATAGCTTTTCCCGCTGAAATACTGTGCAAAGCCTTCGTTGGGCGCACCGATGGGAAAGACCATGGATGCAGCGTGCTCTGCCATAGCATTCTCGCCGGTGTCCTCGCCCCACACTTCCTTTGCCATACGGAACGCGGCCCACGCCCTGGGCCATCCGGCATAGAAGGCGGCGTGGGTCAGAATCTCAGCAATTTCCTCCTTGGTGATGCCGTTTTTCTTTGCACTTTCCAGATGATACCGGAAGGACGAATCGGTGAGTCCCTGTGCCATGAGCGCCGTCACCGTCACAAGAGAGCGGTCGCGCAGGGAGAGCTGCTCCTCCCGGCTCCACACCTCGCCGAACAGTACATCATCATTCAATTCCGCAAATTTAGGAGCAAATGCCCCCAGAGCCTCTCTGCCTGCCGTTTGTTTGATTGCCATGGCTCAGACCTCCTTGCCCATCTGATAAGCTTGCTCCAGCGCAATATGACCTGCGATCTCTCCCACGCCGTTTACGCCGCCCGCAAACACTGTGCCAACCAGCGCACAGCGGGGGAAGCAGTCTACCCAGCCCTGCACGGCCTTCTCTGTACCATTGAAGGTTTCCGGTGCGTCCTCTGCCGCCGCTGCAAGCAGATAGGCTTTCGTAAAGGCGTAGTCCGTATCAAACAGCGGGTTGGCACGATCCAGCATAGTCTTGAGCTGACCGCTGACGCAGTAATAGTAGACAGGCGTTGCGAACACCAGCA
>ENA-OUQP01001066-OUQP01001066.1-human-gut-metagenome-genome-assembly--contig:-NODE-1066-length-20609-cov-17.623480_pt1 | contig 20609 bp, 18 predicted proteins | sample MGYA00237951_ERZ548836 | MGnify/ENA primary metagenome ERZ548836 (study PRJEB26490, sample SAMN05194702) | human gut metagenome | biome: terrestrial biome; feature: human-associated habitat...
GCTGGCCAGCAGGTACTTGCGGCTGCCCCAGTCGCCGTAGGGGCCGTCCCACATCAGGTAACCGGCCTTGGTGGAGATGATCAGCTCGTCGCGGTAGACGCCGAGGTCGTCCCGCAGAATTTTACCAAAATTCCGCTCGGCAGCGCCCGGCTCGGGGCCGTAGTTGTTGGCAAGGTCAAAGTGGGTGATGCCGTGGTCAAACGCCGTGCGGCAGAGCGCGCGCATATTCTCATACGGGGCGGTGTCACCGAAATTATGCCACAGCCCCAGCGAGACTGCGGGCAGCATAAGGCCGCTGGCCCCGCAGCGGCGGTAGGGGATGACCTGATAGCGGTTTTGTGCGGCTTGGTACATGGGGAAAGCCTCCTTTGTTTTTCTTTCATTATAATATCCGCGGCGGGTGCAGACAATGTGAAAGCTGCACAAAAAGCAGCATCAAAATTCGACACTTGACATAAATCTGATTTCGGACTATAATAGAATCCGAAATCGGATTTTAAAGAGGAAAGAGAATGGAAGAAAAGGAATCCCAGACCCGCGCCCTGCTGGACAAAACGAACCGCCAGTTCAATGAGTGCAACGCCCTGTACCACGCGGCGGCGCAGCGGTGCGGCCTGTCGGACGCAGCGTTCTGGACGCTGTATGCGCTGGTAACGTCGTGCGAGCCGCTGACCCAGAACCGCATTGCGGCGGACTGGGGCATCCCCAAGCAGACGCTGAACTCCGCCGTGGCGGCCATGGTCAAAAAGGGCCTGCTGGCGCTTTGCCCGGGAAAAGGAGCCCACAGCGGAAAGATCGTGACCCTGACCGCCGAAGGCCGTGCGCTGGCCGAGCGCACTGTCGTGCCGGTCATCGCCGCCGAGGAAAAGGCCATCCGCGCCTTTGGCCTTGCAAGCGCCGAGGAAATGCACCGTCTGACGCAGCGGCATCTGGAATGCCTGCAGCGGGAGTTTGAAACGATAAGCGCCTTCCCCTGAGGGGGAAGGTGGCCGAGGCCCCGCCCGAGGCCGGATGAGGGTGAACCTGCCGGAATTTCCCGCTAAAGGGATATAACGGCAAACTTTGCCCTCATCAGTCGCTTTCGGCGACAGCTTCAGTCTCCGCGCTAAGAGCCGCCTCCGGCGGTTGCGCTTCGACACGCGCCTGCGGGCGCAGCCCCGCGGGGGAAGCCGGGCGTGTGTACGGCAAAGCGGCGCCTGCCTTGCACGGTAGGGGCCGGGCATGCCCGGCCCTCAGCCTTGCGTAATTGCCCGTGAACGGGTAGCCGCCCACAGTTGCGGGCCGGGCATGCCCGGCCCCTACAGCGCTGCAAAAAACTTTCCAAATCCCCTTGACATGCACGTGCTTTTGTGGTAAACTAATCGTTGTAAAAAAAGCAGCAACCGGCAGTAGGCCGTCGGCTCACCTTGAGGGTTTGCAAAAGCCCCGGGTCATACCATGATTACGCACAACAGGTGCGCAACTTCGTATGTTCGGCGGCTGCTTTCAATGGCAGCCGCTTTTGTCATTATCATACACTTGTGGGAGGTGTGTTACAATCGCCAGCAACAGCAAATCCAACGAACTGGAGATCAATGAGCAGATCCGCGACAAAGAAATCCGCCTGATCGGGGCAGATGGCGCGCAGATGGGCATTATGAGCCCGCGCGACGCACTGAAGATGGCTATCGACAAGGACCTTGACCTCGTCAAGGTCGCGCCGCAGGCCAAGCCGCCGGTGTGCAAAATTCTTGATTACGGTAAATACCGGTTCGAGATGCAGAAAAAGGAAAAGGAAGCCAAGAAGAACCAGAAAGTGGTTGAACTCAAGGAGATCCGCCTTTCCCTGAACATCGACACCAACGACTTCAACACCAAGGTGAACCAGGCTGCTAAGTTCCTGCAGCAGGGTCACAAGCTCAAGGTGAGCATCCGGTTCCGCGGCCGTGAGATGGCACATACCAGCCTGGGTCTGGATGTCCACAAGCGTTTTGCCGAGGCGTTGGAGGGCAAGGCCGTCATCGACAAGCAGCCCAAGCTTGAGGGCCGCAGCATGATGATGTTCATGTCCCCCGTTCCCAACAAGTAAGAAAGTAAACTCTCTAGGAGGAAACAACAATGGCTAAAATGAAGCTCAAGACCCTTTCCGGCGCCAAGAAGCGCTTCAAGATGACTGCTTCCGGCAAGATCAAGCGCAATGCGTCCAAGCGCCGTCACATCCTGACCAAAAAGACCACCAAGCTCACCCGCGGCCTGCGTATGCCCAAGTACGTCGACAAGACCAACGAGGCTGCCGTCAAGAAAATGATGCCCTACGGTGGCTAATCACTAAGACATTTAAAGGTCAGTTACTACCAGTTACAGACAAAGGAGATATAAAACATGGCTCGTATTAAAGGCGCTACCATGACGCACAAGCGTCGTGCTAAGACTCTCAAGCTCGCAAAGGGTTACTACGGTGCTAAGTCCAAGCACTTCCGCATGGCCAAGCAGGCCGTTATGAAGAGCGGCAACTACGCTTTCGTCGGCCGTAAGCAGAAGAAGCGCCAGTTCCGCAACCTGTGGATCACCCGCATCAACAACGCTGTTCGTGCTCAGGGTATGAACTACTCCACCTTCATGAACGGCCTGAAGAAGGCCGGCGTCGAGCTGAACCGCAAGATGCTGTCTGAGATGGCCATCCACGATCCCGCCAGCTTCAACGCTCTGGTCGAGACCGCCAAGAAGGCTCTGTAATAGCTTGCATAAAAGACTCGCGCACACGCGCGAGTCCTTTTGTGTTTAAAGGGGGAAATGGCAAAAAAGCGGGCAACCAAGGAAAGCTCTCCCCTCATCCGGCCTGCGGGCCACCTTCTCCCCCAAGGGGAGAAGGCTTGAGGCCGCCGACGGATGAGGGACGGCCTTCCGGCAGACTGCCGTTTCCCTTTATTCATACAAATCAGTTGATTTTATCCAAAAGGGGCGCTACAATGGAAACGATCACAAGCCGCGAAAACGCTAAGATCAAATACGCCTGCGCGGTGCGCGACTCAGAAAAGCAGCGCGCCACCGACGGGCTTTTCTTTGCCGAGGGGCCGAAGCTCTGCCTGGAGCTGGCCAAAAGCTGCACGCCGCGTGCGATGTACGCCACGGCGGCGGCGCTGGCAAAAACGCCCGAGCTGGCCCAATTCGACCCCGCCGAGATCGCGCCCCATGTGGCCGAAAAATTAAGCGGCACCAAATCCAATCAGGGCGTGTTTGCCCTGTTTGAAACGCCCGTGCCGCCCGCGGACACGCTGGATACGGCCCGCCGCATTTTGATGCTGGAGGGCGTGCAGGACCCCGGCAACGTGGGTACGCTGCTGCGCAGCGCTGCCGCGTTCGGCTTTGATGCCGTCGTGCTGGGGCCGGGCTGCGCGTCGCCGCTGTCGCCCAAGACGCTGCGGTCCTCGATGGGCGCGGCGGGGCGGCTGCCGACGCTGCACAGCGACGATCTGCCCGCCGCGCTGGCCGCGTTGCGTGCCCGCGGCGTGACGACGCTGGCGACGGCGCTCTACCGCTCCCGTCCGCTGGACGAGGCCGGGAACGATTTCCCGGGCGGGCTGTGCGTCGTCATCGGCAGCGAGGGGCAGGGCCTGACGGACAGGACCGTCGAGGCCTGCGACATGGCCGTTCGCATCCCGATGACTGACCGCGTCGAGAGTTTGAACGCGGCAGTGGCGGGCAGCGTGCTGCTGTGGCATTTCAGGGGTGTGTGAAAACGCAGATACAGGCGTAGGGGGAGGCGTCGGCAACCATGGACAAAACACTTGCCTGGCTCTGGCTGGCGGATGCCGTCGGCTCGGGCTGTCAATATGCGCAGGAGCTGCTGACGCTCTACCCCGACCCGGCGGAGCTGTACGATGCCCTGTGTGCCGGGACCGAGGCCCCGCCCGCCTGCCTGACGCCCCATGCGCTGGCACAGCTGCGGGACACGACGCCCTTTGATTATGAGGAACGGCTCGACCACTGCCTGCTGTCGGGCATCGACGTGCTGACGCCCGACGAGGGCGTATACCCGGACCGTTTGCGGGACCTGCCCGACCTGCCGCTTGCGCTCTACGTGACCGGCGACATCGCCTGCCTGAACGGGCGGCGGTACGCGGGCATGGTGGGCACGCGGCGGCCCAGCACCTACGGGCGGCAGGCCGCGTTTGACCTGTCACTGGCGATGGCGCGGGCGGGCGTCGTGCTCGTCAGCGGCCTGGCCGACGGACTGGACAGCGAGGCACACCGCGCCGCCGTGCAGGCTGATGTGCCGACGGTTGCCTTTCTGGGCACGGCCATCGACAAGACCTACCCGGCCTCCAACGCGAAGCTGCGCACCGCCATTGAGAAGGGCGGCGGCGCGGTCTGCAGCGAGTATCCGCCCGGCTACAGCGGGCGCACGACGGGCACTTTTCTGGCCCGCAACCGGCTCATTGCCGCGCAGAGCGAGGCGCTCTGCGTCGCCGAGGCCCGCACCCGCAGCGGCACGCTGAACACCGTCGGCCACGCCGAGCGGCTGGGCCGCCCCGTGTTGGCCGTGCCGGGCAGCATCTACAGCGCTTTGAGCGAGGGCACAAACGAGCTGCTGCGCACCCACCGCGCCGAGCCGCTCTGCAAAGCCGCGGACGCGCTGGATATACTGGGTATTGGCGCGGAGACCGCCGCCCCGGCGCAGCAGCGGTTTGACCCCGCCACGGTCAGCGCCGATGCGCAGGCCGTCTACGCCGTGTTAAAGCCCACGCCCCAAAGCATCGACGCCCTGTGCGCCGCCGCAAGCCTGCCCGCCGGACGGGTGTTGGCGGCGTGTACCGAGCTGGAGCTGATGGGCGGAGCCCAGGTGCAGCCGGGGAGAAGATATATTGCAGAATAATAGATGAAGGCAGTGGCAAGGTGCCCGGGCGGATATGGAATCCGCCCCTACGGCTGTAGGGGTCGGCGTCCTCGACGACCCGGGGCGTTTGTGGCGGCGATAAGCTGGCGGGCGAACAATGTTCGCCCCTACAGGTAACGCTCGGAAGTATGCGTGTCATCTAAATTTAAACATTGAGGTAACTTATGCCAAAATTAGTCATCGTGGAATCCCCTGCCAAGGCCAAGACCATTGGCAAGTATCTGGGCCGCGGCTACAAGGTCACGGCCAGTATGGGCCATGTGCGCGACCTGCCCGCCAGTACGCTGGGCATTGATGTCGAAAATGGCTATACACCGAAATATATCACCATCAAGGGCAAGCAGAAGCTCGTCAAGGAGCTGAAGGCCGAGGCCAAAAAGTGCGACGGCGTCCTGCTGGCAACCGACCCGGACCGCGAGGGCGAGGCCATCAGCTGGCATCTGGCGAACATTCTGGGGCTGGACCCCAGCGCACCCAACCGCGTGACCTTTGACGAGATCACGAAGAAAGGCGTCAAGGAGGGCATGGCCCACCCGCGCGCCATCAATATCGACCTGTTCAACGCCCAGCAGGCCCGGCGCGAGCTGGACCGTCTGGTCGGCTACAAATTGAGCCCGTTCCTGTGGAAAAAGGTCCGCCGCGGCCTGTCCGCGGGCCGCGTGCAGAGCGTGGCCGTGCGGCTGATCCGGGACCGTGAGCTGGAAATTGAAAACTTCAAGCCCGACGAATACTGGAACATCGACGCGCTGCTGAACCCGCAGGGTGAGAAGGGCGAGTTCACGGCCCGCCTGGCCGCCACCGCCGACGGCAAAAAGCTGACCGTCACCAATAAGCAGCAGGCCGACGGCATTCTGGCCGCGCTGGACGGCAGGGACTATACCATCACGAAGATCGAAAAGGGAAAGCGCCGCCGCCAGCCCTCGCCGCCCTTCATCACGTCCACCTTGCAGCAGGACGCGAGCCGTGCGTTCGGCTTCTCGGCCACCCGCACGATGCGCGCTGCCCAGACGCTGTATGAAGGCGTGGACATTGCGGGCCACGGCACGGTGGGCCTTATCACCTATATGCGTACCGACTCGCTGCGCATTGCCGCCGAGGCTCAGGCCGCGGCCAAGACCTTTATTGCGGAGCGCTGGGGCGACAACTACGTCTGCAAGACCGCCCGCAAGTGGAAAAGCCGCTCCGCCACCGCCGCGCAGGACGCCCACGAGGCCATCCGCCCGTCTATGCCCGAGCTGACCCCCGACGAGGTCGAGCAGAGCATCAGCGGCGACACCGCAAAGCTCTACCGCCTGATCTGGAGCCGCTTTATGGCCAGCCAGATGGCCGACTGCATTCAGGACACCGTCTCCGCGTCCATCACGGCAGGGGACTACCTGTTCCGTGCGTCGGGCTTCCGCGTCTCGTTCGACGGCTTCACCGCGCTGTACGAGGAATCCACCGACGATGCCAAAAAGAAGGAGACCGCCCTGCCCCCGCTGGAGGAGGGCCAGACCCTCAAACTCAAAAAGCTGACGGCGGACCAGAAGTTCACCCAGCCGCCGCCGCTTTACACCGAGGCCACGCTGATCCACGCGCTGGAGGAAAACGGCATCGGACGCCCGTCCACCTATGCGCCCATCATCACGACCATCGTGGACCGCGGCTATGTGGAGAAGGACCAGAAAAAGCTGAAAACCACCCCGCTCGGCCAGGCCGTCAACACGGTCATGATGGAACAGTTCCCTGACATCGTCAACGTGAAATTCAGCGCTGACATGGAGAAAAAGCTCGACGTTGTCGAAGCCGGCCAGGCGGACTGGGTCAAGACCATCGACGACTTTTACCAGGGCTTTGAAAAGAGCCTGGAGCAGGCCGAGAAGAATATGGAGGGCAAGCGCATCAAGGTCGAGGACATCCCCACGGATGAGATCTGCGAAAAATGCGGGCGGCCCATGGTCATCAAATCTGGCCGCTACGGCAAGTTTGTGGCGTGCTCGGGCTTCCCGGAGTGCCGCAACGCCCATCCGCTGGTCAAGGACACGGGCGGCCTCTGCCCGCTGGACGGCGGCCACATGCTGGTGCGCAAGAGCGCCAAGGGCCGCGTCTACTACGGCTGCAGCAACTACCCCAAGTGCAACTATATGACCTGGGACGAGCCGGTGCCCGAAAAGTGCCCCCAGTGCGGCAGCACCCTCTTTAAAAAGAAGGGCCAGCTGTACTGCGCCAAAGAGGGGTGCGGGTTTGTGAAGGCGATTGAGAAGAAATGACCGCTTTCGGCACTTCTGTAGGGGTCGATGCCTGCATCGACCCGCGGACAGGCTGCCGACTTGCGGGCGGATGCGCGTATCCGCCCCTACAACCTGCGGAAAACAGAGACGTTACGGAGAAACTATGCAAGTGAAAATCATCGGTGCCGGTCTGGCCGGCTGCGAGGCGGCGCTTTGGCTGGCGGACCGCGGCGTGCAGGTCGAGCTGTACGAGCAGAAGCCCGCAAAATATTCCCCGGCCCATAAAAGCGCGGGCTTCGCGGAGCTGATCTGCTCCAACTCGCTCAAGGCCGAGCGCCCCGACTCCGCGTCGGGCCTTTTGAAAATTGAGATGAAGATGATGGGCAGCCATCTGTTGGACGCCGCCGAGACCGCCCGCGTGGCGGCGGGCGGTGCGCTGGCCGTGGATCGCGATGTGTTTTCCACCGCCGTGACCGAAATGGTGGAAAACCACCCCAACATCACGGTCCGGCGCGAGGAGGTCACGGCGCTGGACGAGAACGCACCCGTGCTCGTCGCCAGCGGCCCACTGACCGAGGGCGCACTGGCACAGGCCGTCGCCGCGCTGACCGGCGACCATCGGCTGAGCTTTTATGACGCTGTCGCGCCCATCGTGACCGCCGAGAGCCTTGACTATGACAAGGTTTTTGCCGCGTCCCGCTATGGCCGCGGCGAGGCGGACTACCTGAACTGCCCGTTCAATAAAGAGGAATACGAGGCGTTCCACGCGGCGCTCATTGCCGCCGAGCGCGCGCCGCTCCACGACTTTGACGGCGACCTGACCGTCTACGAGGGCTGTATGCCGATTGAGGTCATGGCCGCCCGCGGCGCGGATACGATCCGATTCGGCCCCCTGCGCCCCGTCGGTCTGCGCGACCCGCGCACCGGCCACCGCCCCTGGGCCGCCGTCCAGCTGCGTGCCGAGAACACGGCCCGCACGCTCTATAACCTCGTCGGCTTCCAGACCAACCTGAAATGGGGCGAACAGAAACGGGTGTTCAGCATGATCCCCGGCCTGGAGCACGCCGAATTTGTGCGGTACGGCGTCATGCACCGCAACACCTTTTTGGAGAGCCCGAAAGTTTTGACGAAGCAGCAGTTCTTGAAAGAACATCCCAACGTGTTTTTCGCAGGGCAGATCACCGGCTTTGAGGGCTATATGGAGAGCGCGGCGTCCGGCTTGCTGGCAGCGCACCAGATGCTTGCACGGCTCAATGGCCGTGAGCTGCCGCCGCCCCCGGCGGCAACGATGTGCGGCGCGCTGCTGGACTACATCACGACGCCGAACAAGGACTTCCAGCCGATGGGTGCGAACATGGGCATCCTGCCCCGCACCGAGGAGATCAACAGCATCCGCGACAAGCGCGAGCGCTACATGGCGCTTTCGCAGGCCGCGCAGGACGCCATGCAGGCGTGGGTAAAGGAGTACGAAGCATGAAAATTTTAGTGGATGCCATGGGCGGCGACAACGCCCCGCTGTGCGTTTTGCAGGGCGTGAGCCAGGCCGCGGCGGAGTTCGGTGACGGCATGGAGCTGGTGCTGCTGGGTGAGGAAAAAGCCATCCGCGACTGCGCAAAAGAGAATAAAATCGACCTTGCACCGTTTGAGATCCTCAACTGCACCGAGACCATCGACATGCACGATGACCCGGTCAAGGCCGTGCGCCACAAAAAGGATTCCAGCCTTGTGAAGGGTCTGACCATGCTGAAGAACGGCGAGGCCGATGCCTTTGTCAGTGCCGGCTCCACCGGTGCGCTGCACGTCGGCACCAGTCTCATCGTGCGCACGGTCAAGGGTGTCAAGCGCCCGGCGCTGGCCACCCCGATGCCCGGCGCCAAGCAGAATTTCCTGCTGCTGGACTGCGGTGCGAACGTCGAGTGCCGCCCCGAAATGCTGAACGCCTTCGGCACGATGGGCAGCGTCTACGCCGAGAAGGTCATGGGCCGCGAAACGCCGAAGGTCGCGCTTGTCAACAACGGCGCGGAGGACACGAAGGGTACGCCGACCTACCGCGAGGCCCACAAGCTGCTGAAGGCAAACCCCTGCATCCACTTTGCGGGCAACATCGAGCCGCGCTACATCATGGACGGTGACGTGGACGTCGTCGTCTGCGACGGCTTTGTCGGCAACGTCGTGCTGAAATTGACCGAGGGCGTCGCCAAAACGCTGCTGGGGATGCTGAAAAAAATCTTCTTGCAGAATTTGATCACCAAGCTCAGCTATCTGGGCATCAAGGGCGGTCTGGGCGAGCTGAAACGTATGATGGACTCCGAGGAGGTCGGCGGCGCACCGCTGCTGGGCGCCGCGAAGCCGGTCATCAAGGCGCACGGTTCCAGCCACGCCAAGGGCATCAAGAACGCCATCCGTCAGGCTAAGCTCTGCGTCGCCAACGACCTGTGCGGCACGATGGAGAAGGCGCTGGCAGAAGTAGCGAAGCAGGCGGAAGAAGCAGACGCTTAAAAGGTAAAAGGAAAGCTGCCCTGTAGGGGCCGGACATGTCCGGCCCGCGGCATAAAAAATACCGCCCGTAAAAGGGTAATCGAGATAAGGTTGAGGGCCGGGTATGCCCGGCCCCTACGGACTAGCCGGAAAGGTGAAAGAATATGGCTCACAAACCGGAAGAATTGCAGGAGGTCCTGCACTATACATTCAAAAATCCTGCGCTGCTGCGCATTGCGCTGACCCATACCAGCTATGCCAACGAGAGCAAGGTCGCCACGACCCACAACGAGCGGCTGGAATTTCTGGGCGACAGCGTGCTGTCCGTCGTTGTAGCGGACTACCTGTTCCACCAGTCGGGCCGCCCCGAGGGCGAGCTGACCCGTATGCGCGCCAGCCTCGTCAGCGAGGATGCACTGTTCCAGTTCGCACAGGAAATTCAGCTGGGTGAGTATCTGCGCCTTGGCCACGGCGAGGACCTTGGCGGCGGACGCAGCCGCCCGAGCGTCGTCTCCGATGCGTTCGAGGCGGTCATTGCCGCGCTGTATCTGGACGGCGGCATGGAGGCCGCGCGCAATTTCATCCTGCCCTTCATCACCGAGGGCAAGACTGCCGAGGACGACTACAAGACCCGTCTGCAGGAGGTCGTCCAGCAGGACCCGTCCGCTGTGCTGAAATATGAGGTCACCGGCGAGACCGGCCCCGACCACAACAAGCAGTTTACGGTCTGCGTCTGGCGCAACGGCGAGCTGCTGGCCGAGGGCCGTGGCCGCAGCAAAAAAGCCGCCGAACAGCACGCAGCAAAGGTGGCGCTGGAAAAATTGCAATGAAATTGTAGGGCGGCATGCCCCCATGCCGCCGCGGCTGTAGGGGCCGGGCATGCCCGGCCCGCGGCATAAAAATCGCGACCCGTTTACGGGTACATAAGGCGAAGTTGAGGGCCGGGCATGCCCGGCCCCTACGACCATTTTAAGAATTTTGAAAGGTACCCATGGAATGCGCCTGAAAGAACTGGAAATCCAAGGCTTCAAATCCTTCCCCGATAAGACAAAGATCGAGATCGGCGAGGGCATTACCGGCGTTGTCGGGCCGAACGGCTCGGGCAAGTCGAACATCTCCGACTCCATCCGCTGGGTGCTGGGCGAGACCAGCTCCAAGCAGCTGCGCGGCAGCGGCAAGATGGAGGACGTCATCTTCGGCGGCACCCAGTCGCGCGGTGCCATGGGCTATGCCTCCGTCGCGCTGACCATCGACAACAGCGACCACGGTCTGGACATGGACGCCGACGAGGTCACGATCGGCCGCCGGTACTACCGCAGCGGCGAGAGTGAATACTCCATCAACGGCCAGAACGTCCGCTTAAAGGACGTGTACGAGCTGCTGCTCGACACCGGCATTGGCCGCGACGGCTATGCCATCGTCGGGCAGGGCCGCATTGCCGAGATCGTCGGTGCAAAATCAGCGGAGCGCCGCGAAATTTTTGAGGAAGCGTCCGGCATCGCCAAGTACCGCTACCGCAAAAACGAGGCCGAGCGCCGCCTGGACGCTGCCGAGGGCAACTTAGAGCGCCTGCGGGACATTCTGGGTGAGCTGGAAAAGCGCGTCGGCCCCCTGAAACGCGACAGCGAGAAGGCCCAGCAGTTTCTGGAATTGAGCGAGAAGCGCAAGACGCTGGAGATCACACTCTGGGTCGATGCCATCCGCCGCGCCAACGACTCGCTGCGCGACCAGCAGCGCAAGTACGAGGCCGCCCAGGCCGACTATGACCGCCTGAGCCGCCAGCTGGACGAGTTTGACGAAAAAAGCGCGTCCCTGCGTGCCGAGGCCCAGCAGCTGATGCTGGCCGTCGAGCAGGCCAACGCCGACATCCGCGCCATCACCGAGGCAAACGCCGGCAGCGAGAGCGAGATCGCCGTCCTGAAAAACGAGAGCGAGCACAGCCGGTTCCGCATCGACGAGGCTGCGTCCGAATTGGAGCGCGCCGGGCAGGGCCGCGAGAGCATCGAGCGCGAGGCAGCGGACCACCGCGCCGCCATCGAGACGCTGAAAAGCGGCATGGCCGGGCTGGACGCCCGCGTGGCCGAGCTGCGCGAGGCCCTGCGTGCCCTTGAGGAAAAGGCCGCTGCCAGCGGCGAGCGCCGCGACGTCATTGACGCCGCCATGGCCCGCCTGCAGGACACCGCCACTGCCGCCAGGGTCAGCGCCGCGTCGGCGCAGTCGGCGGGGGAGGCTGCGGCCAACCGCCTGGCCGAGGCACAGCGCCAGGCCGAGGAGCTGAAAGCCGGCGCCGCCGCTACCGACGAGGAACGCCGCCGCGCCGAGCGCCGCTTTAAGGACGCCGAGGAGGCCGTGACCCGCAACGACAACATCAAGGCGGGCCTGAAGCTGAAATTGGACAGCCGCCGCCGTCAGCAGGCCGAGGCTGCCGACAACCTGCAGAAGGCGGACCGAGAAAGGTCCGCCGCCGCCCAGCGCATCCACATTCTGGAAGATCTGGAGCGCAACATGGACGGCTACCAGCAGAGCGTCAAGGCCGTCATGCGGGCGGCGGGCGGCGGGCGGCTGCGGGGCATCATCGGCCCCGTGGCGGGCATCATCACCGTCGAAAAGGGCTACGAGACCGCCATTGAGACAGCGCTTGGCTTTGCGCTGCAGAACATCGTCGTCGAGGACCAGGGCTGTGCCCGCGCCGCCATCGGCTTTTTGAAGGACGAGCGCGCAGGCCGCGCTACGTTTTTGCCGCTGGACACCGTGCAGGGCTCCCGCTTCACGGGCCGCCTGACCGGAACGGCGGAGGTCGCCGCCGACCTGGTCAGGACAGACCCGAAATATCAGCATATCATCGACAATCTGCTGGGCCGCATCATCGTGGTCGAGGACCTGACCGAGGCGTCCGCCGTGGCGCGGAACCTCGGCTACCGGAACCGCATCGTCACGCTGGACGGCCAGGTCATCAACGCGGGCGGCTCGTTCACCGGCGGCTCCACCGCCCGCAGCGTCGGCGTGTTCAGCCGCAAGCAGGAGCTGGACGAGCTGCGCAGCAAGCTGACGAAGCTCGAGCAGAAACGCACCGAGGCGGAAAAGGAATTGGCCGCCCGCAAGGCCGAGGTGGACAACCTCTCGGCCCAGCTGGCCGGTGCCGAGGGCGAGGGCATGAACGCCGCGACGGAGCACGTCCGCGCGAACCTCGAGCTCGAGCGCCTGACGAAGGCCGCCGCCCAGTACGACGAGACGGCCCGGAGCATCGAAGCCGAGATCGCCGCCCAGCAGGCCGCCGTGACCCGGAACGAGACCGCGCGCACCGAGGCTGAGAAGGCCCGGACCGATGCCGAGGCCGAGCTGACGCAGTACACCGCCGAGCTGGCCGCCTTGGGCGAGAGCACGGGCAGCCTGACGGCAGAACGCGAAAAAATCACCGGTGAGCTGTCCGAAAAGCAGCTGCAGCGCCTGGCGGACGAGAAGGACGTCGGCCTGCATGAGGCCGCGCTGGAGGGCTTGCGGAGCCGTACCGGCGAAGCCGATGCCCGCGCCCGCGAGCTGCAGACGGCGATTGAGGCCGCCAAGGCAAAAATCGAGGCCAACGCGCTGAAAATCGCCGAGATGGAGCGCGTGCGCGGCGACAACCAGCAGAAAATTGCCGCCGCGGAGGAAACGATTCAATCTGCCAACGCGGCCCGCCTCGAAAAGGAGGCTGCGATCTCGAAGCTGGGGCAGGACAACCGCGCCCTGACCGACGAGCGCGAGCGGATGAGCGGCGAGATGGCCCGCCTGGCCGAGCGCCGCACCGCCGCCGAGACCGAGCTGAACGACACCAACAGCAAGCTGTGGGAGGAATACCAGCTGACCGAGAGCGAGGCCCGCAGCCAGTGCGTGCCGTTTGAGAGCCTGACCGAGCTGCGCCGCAGCGTGACCGAGGTCCGCGGCAAGATCCGCGCCTTGGGCAACGTCAACGTCGGTGCGATTGACGAATATAAAGAGGTCAGGGAGCGCTATGACTTCATGAAGGCGCAGGTCACCGATGTCGAAAAGGCGAAGGCCGAGCTGACGAAGATGATCGCCGAGCTGTGCAGCGAGATGCAGGAGCTGTTCACGGCGAGCTTTAAGCAGATCAACGCGAACTTCCAGCAAATCTTCAAGGAGCTGTTCGGCGGCGGTCATGCGCGGCTGTACCTGTCGGATGAAGCAAACGTGCTGGAATCCGGCATTGAAATTGAAGTCTCGCCCCCGGGCAAGGTCATCAAGAACCTGTCCGCACTTTCCGGCGGCGAGCAGGCGCTGGTCGCTATCTCGATCTATTTCGCCATCCTGCGCGTCAACCCCGCGCCGTTCTGCTTCCTCGATGAGATCGAGGCCGCGCTGGACGACGTAAACGTCGCGCGCTATGCGCAGTATCTGCGCCGCATGACGGACCGCACCCAGTTCATTGTCATCACCCACCGCCGCGGCACGATGGAGGCCGCCGACGTCCTCTACGGCGTCACGATGCAGGAGGACGGCGTGTCGAAGATTTTGCGCTTGGATCTGGATAATGTGAGCGCGGACCTTATTACCTGATGGCATGTAGAGGCCGGGCATGCCCGGCCCGCCACATAAATACGACCACCCGCCAATGGGAAGCCACAAAAACCCGCGGGCGGCAAATCAAAAGTAAGGAGGGCCACGATGGGCTTTTTCAACTTTTTCAAACGCGATATTTCCGAGGAGGAATTTCAGGAGCAGCAAAAGGTCAAGCGCGGGCTGGAAAAGACCCGCACGGGCTTTTTCCAGAGCATCGTCAATACGCTGACCAACGCGCAGATCGACGATGATCTGTACGACCAGCTCGAGGAACAGCTCATTCTGGCCGACGTCGGCCCCGCCTGCGCCGTGCGTCTGGTGGACGAGCTGCAAGACGAGGTCAAGGAAAAACACCTGAAAACCGGTCAGGAGGCGCTGGACGCGCTGCGCGGCATCATCTGCCAGGAGCTGACCCCCCGCTACCCGATGGATCTGGACGGCAAGCCCGCCGTCATTCTGGTCATCGGCGTCAACGGCGTCGGCAAGACCACGACGATTGCCAAGCTGGCCGGCCTGTACAAAAAGCAGGGCCGCCGCGTCATGCTGGCAGCGGGCGATACCTTCCGCGCCGCCGCCAGTGAGCAGCTGGAGCTCTGGGCCGAGCGCGCCGGCGTGCCGCTGGTCCAGGCCGGCATGGGCGCGGACCCGGCGGCGGTCATCTTCGACGCCGTCAAGAGCGCCAACGCCCGCGGCTACGACATGGTCATTGCCGACACCGCCGGACGTCTGCACAACAAGAAGGGCCTGATGGACGAGCTGTCCAAAATCTCCCGCAGCGTCAAGAAGGCCAGCCCCGAGGCGAGCCTTGAGGTGCTGCTGGTGCTCGACGCCATCACGGGCCAGAACGCCATCAGCCAGGCCGAGGAGTTCTGCAAGGCCGCCAACGCCACCGGCGTGGTGCTGACCAAGCTCGACGGCACGCCCCGCGGCGGCTGCGCGGTCTCTGTGTGGGAGAACCTCGGTCTGCCCATCCGCTTCATCGGTGTCGGCGAGAAGATCGACGACCTGATGGAATTTGACGCACAGACCTTCGTCGAAAGCCTGCTGCCGGAATCCGCCCTGCAGAAGGACGGAGAAAAAGAGGAAGGGGAGAGCGAAGCATGATCGTTTGCGCCGCCAGCAACAACGCGGGCAAGCTGAAGGAATTGCGCCGCATTCTGGAACGCATGGGCCATGAGGTCAAGAGCCTGCGGGAGCTGGGGATAAACCTTGACCCCGAGGAAACCGGCACGACATTTGCCGAGAACGCCCGCATCAAGGCCGAGGCGTTCTGCAAGGCCAGCGGCCTGCCCACCGTGGCCGATGACTCCGGCCTCTGCACCGACGCGCTGCACGGTGCGCCCGGCGTCTACAGCGCCCGCTACGCCGGGCATCACGGCGACGACGACGCGAACAACGCAAAGCTGCTGCGGGAGCTGGCCGACGTGCCGGAGGAACAGCGCGGCGCAAAGTTCGTGTCGGCGGTCTGCTTCATGCTGCCGGACGGACGCGCACTGGAGGTCGAGGGCGAGTGCCCGGGCCGCATTGCGTTTACATTGCAGAACGGCGACTACGGCTTCGGCTATGACCCGCTGTTCATCCCCGACGAGTACGGCGCACCCGACGGCAAGCGCCCGAACACCGAACGCCGCAGCTACGCCCAGCTCACCCCCGACGAGAAGGACGCCATCAGCCACCGCGGCCGGGCAATGGAGAAGCTGGAAGCGCAATTGCCGGCGTTTTTGGGATGACATTTAAATGCCTTCCCCTTTGGGGGAAGGTGGCCGAGGCCCCGCCCGAGGCCGGATGAGGGGCAGCCTTGCGGCGGGTACCCGTGAACGGGAGGCTACCGCGAACTCCGCCCTCATCAGTCGCCTGCGGGCGACAGCTTCCCCCGAGGGGGAAGCCTTTGTAGGGGCCGGGCATGCCCGGCCCGCAGCATAAAAGCAGCAACCCGTTTAAAAGGAAACTACACAGACTAGAGGGCCGGGCATGCCCGGCCCCTACCGAGATATATACAATAAAAAGGAGATAATTTATGGCACTTACCAGCAAACAGCGCGCGGCTCTGCGCAGCGCGGCGAACACGATGGACCCCGTTTACCAGATCGGCAAGGGCGAGATCGACGACACCCTCAAGCAGGGCATCGCCGACTGCATCGCCGCACGCGAGCTTATCAAAGTAAAGGTGCTGGAAAACAGCGAATATTCCGCCCGCGAGGCCGCCGACATCCTGTGCGAGGCGCTGGATTGCGAGTGCGTGCAGGTCATTGGCCGCAAATTCGTGCTGTTCAAGCAGAAGAAAAAGGAGAGCGCCTACACCGCCGTGCTGGCAAAATGAAAACACTGCTCTACGGCGGGACGTTCGACCCGCCCCACAACGGCCACATGAACAACCTGCGCGCCGCGCTGGCACTGGTACAGCCGGACCGCGCCCTCGTTATGCCCGCGGGCACGCCGCCCCACAAGCACGCCAGCGCCACCCCGGCAGAGCTGCGCCTGCAGATGTGTGCCTGCTTTACAGCGCTGTCCCCGGCGGTGCAGGTCAGCGATTGGGAGATACGCCGGGGCGGGCGCAGCTACACCGTGCACACGCTGGAATGGCTGCGCGGCCAAGACCCGGACGGCGCGCTGTACCTCTGCGTCGGCAGCGACATGCTGCTGACGTTTCAGGAATGGTACCGCTGGCAGGATATGCTGAAAATGGCTGCCCTCGTCGTCGAGAGCCGCACCGGCACCGATGAGGCCGCCCTGCACGCCGCCGCCGCAGAACTGAAAAAGGCCGGGGGCCGCGTCCTTTTTGCCCGCGCCGAGAGCTACCCCTGCGCGTCGAGCGACATCCGCAGCGGGAAGATCCCGCGGGAGCAGTGGCCGGAGGTGCTGCCGCCGGAGGTGCTGGCAGTGATAAAGGAGCATCGGCTGTACGGGAGCCTGTAGGGCGGCCTGCCCCCAGGCCGCCGCGGCGGGGTGAGGGCACCCCGCCCTACGCATGACCCGAAAAGGGGCGATAAAGCCGCCCCTGCAAGAGCTGCCCAAAAGACTGCTCTGTAGGGGCCGGGCATGCCCGGCCCGCAGCATAAAAATACACCACCCGTTCAAGGGCAATCACGGCAAAGTTGAGGGCCGGACATGTCCGGCCCCTACAGCCAGTCAGGAGAAGGAAAAACGCCATGGATTACTCCGAAGCCAAGAAGTTGGTCAAGGCCCGCCTGAGCGAAAAGCGCTGGACGCACACGAAAAATGTAAAAAAAATGGCTGTAAAACTTGCCAGGCGCTGGGGCACAGACCCGGAAAAGGCCGCTATGGCGGCAATTTTGCACGATTCCGCCAAGGAACTGCCCAAGCAGGAGTTGTTGCAGATTTTTGCCGATAATGCTATAATAGCAGAAAATGCCCCCGCGCGTCCGTCGCCGGTCTGGCACGGCATCGCCGCCGCCATCCTGGCCGAAACGCAATGGGGCATCACCGACCCGGAAATTTTGTCTGCCATCCGCTGCCATACTACCGGCAAGCCGGGAATGTCCAAGCTCGATAAGATCATCTATTTGGCCGATATGACCAGCGCCGAGCGCGACTGGCCCGGCGTAGACGACCTGCGCGCGCTGGAAATGCAGGATCTGGACCGGGCCCTTTGCGACGCACTCAAGCGCAGCATTGATTTTGTGGAAGAAAAGGGCGGCTCGCTGGACCCTGAAAGCGTCGCCGCTTATGAGTATGCAAAAGCACACCTTGAATAAAAACACTCCACAGAGCAGGGAGGAAATGTAATGAGCGAACCGCGTAAGCTGTATACCGGCAGTGCATCGGGCGGGCTGGATCAGGAGCAGTATGAGGCTGCCCGCCGCCGCGCCCAACAACTGGCCGAGCAGAATGCCCGCCGCCGCACCGTGCAGCAGCCCATGCGCACGGCCCAGGGACGGCATATCAGCCAGCGCCCCGTTGTGACCGGGCAGTCGGCCCCCGCACCCGAGCCGCCGGTACAGGAAACTGCCCGGCAGGCTGCGCCCGCACCGGAAAGACCCCGTGAGCTGACCTACGCCCAGCGGCAGGCCATGGCCTACCGCGCCGCTGCCGAGCGCAAATACGGCGATACCTTGCAGTTTCAGGTGCAGCGCCCCCGCCGCACCGTGAACCGCCCGCCGGAGCCGGAGCAGCGCGCCCGGCAGGCCGCCGCCCAGCTGTATGAGCAGCCCGCGGCCCCGCGGCAGGGGCAGCAGTCCGCCCCGCGCCCCCAGGCGCAGGCCCCTGTGCAGCAGGCGGCCCCCGTCGGCGGCATCCGGCTGGAGGAGGCTGCCGCGCAGCCCCGCCGCGCAAAGCATGCGGATGCCCCGCAGCCCGCAGCCCATAAGCCCCGCACCGCCGCAGGCGGCAATGGCGGCAGCCGCAAGCCCCCGCGCGATGAGGACGATGCCCCGCGCAAGGCAAAGGGCAGAAAGTCCGGCAAAAAGGGCAGCAGCGGTAAGGGCGGAAACGGGAAAAAGAAGAAAAAGATCCGCTGGTGGCAGATCCTGCTCATCACGCTGCTGGTCATCGCGCTGATCTTCGGCGGTGCGTTCGCGCTCATCATGGGGGCCATCACCCCGGCGGGCGGCAACATCAAGCTGAACCAGCTCATCAACACGCCCAAGGAATTCCAGGGCAAGGAGTTCAACATCCTTGTCACCGGCGTTGACCGTTCGTCCACCGGCGATCTGTCCGCAGGTGCGGCCAATGACTCCAACGTCAACGACGGCATGACCGATATGATTTTGTACGTCCATTTCAACAATGAGACGGGCGAGATGAAGATGCTGCAGATCCCGCGTGATACAATGGTCACGACGGACGCGAGCGTCTCCGGCAACTTCCGCATCAACGGCGTGGCCAAGACCCAGGGCAGCGACGGCAACAACAATATGGCCGCCCTGTGTGAGCTGGTCGCAGACCAGTACAAGCTGCCCATCGACGGCTTTATGACGATCCGTCTGGAAATGCTGACCGAGCTGGTAGACCTGTTCGGCGGCGTGGAGATCAACGTCCCCATGGATGTTGACTACGCCGCGCTGGGGCTGGGAGACAGCGTCATCCACGCCGGCTACCAGACATTGAACGGTGCGTCGATGGAGTTCCTGCTGCGTGCGCGTAAAATTTACCCCGACGGCGACATTGGCCGCCTGAACATGCAGCGCCAGTTCTACGCGGCGCTGTTCCGCAAGCTCAAGAGCATCGGCAACATCTGGGACGTCGCCAAGCTGACCCCCGCCGTGCTGAACTATATGGAGACGAACCTCAGCGCGTCCGACCTCATCAGCTTTGCCATCAGTATGCTGAAAATTGATTCCAGCAAGATCATGATCTGCCAGATGCCGGTCATCAGCGGCCCGCAGTACAACGGCCAGTCGCTTTTGTACCCCGCGCGGCAGGCGGATGCGGACCTGCTGAACCAGTACTTCCGCGAGAACACCGGTCCCGTCGATGCCAGCCAGCTGAACCTGTGCGACAATGTCATTGACCTGTCCGGCTACACGGCCACCGACCCGAACATCCAGCAGATGGGCGGCCTGATGGCCGAGGCGGACGACGCGCAGAAGAACGAGAACCTCGACGGCTCCAACCAGGTCACCGACATCATGGCGTCCGAGTCCACGGCGGAGAGCGAGAGCACCGACACGGATTCCACCGATACCGAGAGCCAGCCGGCAGCGTAAAACGTAAATAGAAAATGCTTCGGGCAACCGCAAGGTTCTCTCCCTCCGGCCCTGCGGGGCCACCGTTCCCCTTCTGGCCTGACGGCCACCTCCCCCGTATCGGGGGAGTCTGTCTCGCAGAGGGAGGCAAGGCCCTTGGCCCCCTCTGCGAGGGTGACTCCCCACGGTGTGGGGAGATGTCGCGAAGCGACAGAGGGGCCCGGGCCCGAAGGGCTCCCGCTGCAGCGGGTGGGGGAGAGAACCTCCCGCAGCCCGAAACCTACCCTTTTAAGGAGAACATCTATGGAAAGCAAAGAACTTGCCATTCGTCTGGCGCGTGCGCTGGACGCAAAGAAGGCCGTCAACGTCCACATTCTGGCCGTAGAGGACCTGACCACCGTCACCGAATATTTCGTCATTGCCACGGGTATGTCCACCACCCATGTCGGCGCACTGGCCGATGAGGCCGAGTTCCAGCTGGACCGCGAGGGCGTCAAGGTGCTGCGCACCGAGGGCCACGACGGCAAGCGCTGGGTGCTGCTGGACTACGGCAGCGTCATCGTCCACGTCTTTACGCAGGAGGCCCACGACTACTACGACCTCGAGCACCTCTGGGCCGACGCCACGGTTGTGCCCGCCAGCGAGTGGATGCCGGAGCAGCCCGAGAACGAGCAGTAAAAATGCGGAACAGCTTCCCCCGAGGGGGAAAGCTGTCAGCGGCCCCGACCGCTGACTGATGAGGGCAGACTTTCCCGCGGCAGCCTATAAACGGGCAGCGGCGGCACACGCGCCCCTCATCCGGCCCTGCGGGGCCACCTTCAGTCTACGCGCTAAGAGCCGCCT
>ENA-OUQP01001069-OUQP01001069.1-human-gut-metagenome-genome-assembly--contig:-NODE-1069-length-20505-cov-4.162200_pt1 | contig 20505 bp, 14 predicted proteins | sample MGYA00237951_ERZ548836 | MGnify/ENA primary metagenome ERZ548836 (study PRJEB26490, sample SAMN05194702) | human gut metagenome | biome: terrestrial biome; feature: human-associated habitat; material...
ACGACCCCCTGCTCCCAAAGCAGGTGCGCTAACCGGACTGCGCTACACCCCGAAGAAGTGCTTTTCCTTAAAAGCGATGCAAAGGTAGTGCTTTAGAATGTAATATGCAAGTGTTTTAGCGTCTTTTTTTGAAAAAAATGAATCAGAGATTGCCGCTCGTTGAGCTTTTAATAGGGTAACAGGTTTAATATCTGATTGATACAAGGTTTTTTGTTAGCAGGCTACTTAATACAGTTTTTATCTCTGCAAGTATACTAAAACAGAGATTCCAGTATGTAAACCGGAATCTCTGTTTGGATATTTGTTATATTTTACTTCAGTTTAGCGAGTAACAGGCTTAATTCTTTTCGCCAGTCACAGCCATTTTCAGGTTGGAAGGTATGCATACCCAGTTGGCTTGCTATGTTTATGTTCGATTGACCATCGTCTACGAACAAAGTTTCTTTCGGTTCTAAGCCGGCATCCGACAGCATGTATTCGAAGATGCGCTGTTCGGGTTTTGTGCAACCTACCTGATAGGAGAGGTATAACTTGTCGAAATACGATGTCAAAGGTTTGCCCTCTGAAGAAAAGCGTTCGCTGCATGCCCATCCCATTACGTAAGGATTCGTGTTGCTAAGTACATAGAGCTTGTATCCTTCGCTACGTAACATTTCCAGATATTCCAGCTTCCGTATATCTACACCAGTGATAAAGCCTAGCCATGCCTGCTGTACTTCCTCCCATGACAATGTACGTCCGCATAGTTTTCCCAATTCGTTTCGGTAAGCTTCCTCTGTCAGACTTCCTTCTTCCAGTTCCTGAAAAATGCCGGTCTGATGATACTTGTCGAGGATGCGGTCGGCATCTTTTACACCCAGACGGATGAATGCCTTTACAGCTTGTTCGCGGCTTATATCGGCTATAACTCCGCCAAAATCGAAAACTATATTTTTTATCATTTTCTCTTACGATTTAGCTGTGGTTATTTATTCTCAGGCTTTAGCCATTTATCCAGCCATGCAAAGAATGTGCGTTGCCACAGGATACCGTTCTGCGGTTTCAGTACCCAGTGATTCTCGTCAGGGAAGATGAGCAACTGTGCCGGAACACCTCTTAGTTTGGCAGCATTGAAGGCAGCCATTCCTTGTGAAGCCAGGATTCGGAAATCTTTTTCTCCATGTATGCACAGTATAGGAGTGTCCCATTTATCTACAAACAGATGAGGAGAATTGGCGTAACTGCGTTGTACTGCCGGATTATTTTTCTCCCAATATGCTCCACCCAAATCCCAGTTGGTGAACCAGAGCTCTTCTGTTTCCAGATACTGCTGTTCCATATTGAAGAAACCATCGTGAGCAATAAAGGCTTTAAAGCGTTTGTTGTGGTGACCTGCCAACCAATAAACAGAGTAACCGCCAAAGCTGGCTCCTACACATCCCAGACGGTCTTTATCTACATAAGGCTCTTTAGCTATATCGTCGATGGCACTCAGGTAGTCGTCCATGCAGTGGCCTCCGTAGTTTGTACTGATATCTTCCAGCCATTCCATACCGAATCCCGGCAGACCGCGACGGTTGGGAGCAATGATGATATAGTCGTTTGCAGCCATGAGTTGCAGATTCCAGCGATAGCTCCAGAACTGGCTTACCGGACTTTGTGGACCTCCCTGGCAGAAAAGAAGAGTCGGATACTTCTTGTTCGGGTTGAAATTAGCCGGATAAACTACCCATGAAAGCATATCTTTTCCGTCGACAGTCTTGGTCCAGCGTGCTTCTACTTTACCCATTTGCAGCTGACTGAATATCTGATCGTTTTCTTTTGTGATGCGGGTTACTGCATTTTTCTTTTTCAAATCGACAGTGAACAGTTCGTCTGCCTCGCTTAAAGAATGACGTTTGGTGAGCAGTTGTTTGTTGTTAAGCATGGCAACCGAAGTATAGTCATACATACCGTCAGTAAGTTGCTTTACTTCTCCTTTCAGGTTGGTGCTGTGAACCATACTGGTAGCGTGCCATACGCCTACGAAATACAATGTTTTTCCATCGGGAGCCCAGCAATAGTCGTCTACACCCGACTGGAAAGCTTCGGTTACATAAGTCTTTTCTCCACTTTTCAGGTCCATGACGCACAACCGGTTGCGGTCGCTCTCATAGCCGTCGCGTTCCATACTTTGCCATGCAATACTTTTTCCGTCGGGAGAAAATTTCGGATTGGTATCGTAGCCCAGATTCTTGTCCGTAGCATCTTCCTTGCAGAGATTACGAGTTTCACCTGTTTCCGTATTATAAAGGTAAATATCCGAATCGGTCGATACAGAGTATTCCAATCCTGTTTTCTTGCGACAAGTGTAAGCTATTTGCTTGGAATCGTTGCTCCACGCCAGCTGCTCGATACCGCCGAAAGGTTTCATGGGCGATTCATAAGGTTCATCTTTCAGAATATCTGTAGCAGCACCAACCTGATTACCGTCGAATGAAGCGACAAACGGATGCGGAATATTTTCCACCCATTCATCCCAATGCTTGTACATCAGGTCATTGATGACCTTTCCGCTGGCTTTATCCAGATCAGGATATATGTCAGAAGTACGTTGTCCGTATTTAACTTGCGAGATGAACAATACTTTACTTTCATCCGGAGAAAATTTAAATCCTTCTATACCACCTTCGTACGATGAAAGTTGTTTCCGTTCACTTCCGTCGGGATTCATTTCCCATATTTGCATACTTCCGCTTGCAGCTGTAAGAAAAGCAATCTTGCTTCCGCCTTTTATCCATGTCGGTTCAACCTCGCTGTCGGCAGTATGAGTAAGAAGCAAGTTGTTTGTGCCGTCGGCATTCATCACATAAATTACAGTGTGGCTTTTGTTTTCTTTTACACTGTAATAAGATACGGTGTATGCAATCTGCTTTCCATCGGGGGATACGCTTGAACTTCCTATGCGTCCCATTGCCCACAAAGCCTCGGGAGTAAGTTTTTTATTTTTGATTCTGATTTCTTGTTTGCCTATAACTGGCTTATCGGTATTTGCCGGTGTATCGGCGTTGACATACCCCGATGCTGCAAACATCATGGCTGCTGTCATTGTCATAAGGTCTGTTTTCTTCATGATTATTGAACTTTTGTTTTTTCAATACACAAAGTTACTAATAAAATGTGATATACGTAATATGTTATATCGTTATTGGTTCATGGGATACCTTGATAGGTAGTTTGTGTTAAATATTTATTAAAACATGCTATTTGTGAAATTTTTACTAGTTTGGTGGTATAATTACAATAAAAAATACCACATGGTATTGGTAATACATTTCTTATTATATAAACTTACATTTGGAAAATCCAGCGAAATATGAAAAATAAAATTCTGTACATACACGGACTTTCTTCTTCCGGTTCTTCTTCTACGGCAAGAAACTTGCAGGCTCTTTTGCCCGATTATAGTGTGCTGTCACCCGATTTGCCTGTTGCTCCTCAGGAAGCTTTGGACATGCTGCGGCGTTTATGTGAGTTAGAACAGCCTCAACTTATTATTGGAACCTCCATGGGAGGTATGTTTGCCCAGCAACTTAGAGGATATAAAAAAATCTTAGTGAACCCGGCTTTTCATGTATCCGAATTTATGCGTACACAGATTGGTGTACATGAGTTTCTGAATCCTCGTCGGAACGGTGAAACTCATTATGAGATAACTTCTGACTTGTGTGATGCTTACCAAAAGGTAGAGAAGGGACAGTTTTCGGACATTACGGAGTTCGATAAGGAAAATACTTATGCTCTGTTTGGCACAAAAGACACATTAGTGCATGGATATGACGAGTTTATGTCGCATTATGAAAAGGCTTCATGGTTTGAAGGGGAACATAGGCTGAATCTTGAGGTTATGCGGAGCAGTGTTATACCATTAGTGGAAGAGATTATGGCGAAGGATTTCAAGTAGTAATTATGTGTATTTTGAAGCAAAATAATGACTGTCTGAAAAGATGCTGAAGAACCTGTATCTTTTGTACGATTTTTTAAAAAAGATGCTGACGTTTTACCAAAAACATGCTGAGCTTTTTATAAAGATTCCCCTTTTCCGTATTTCGTGCTTCTCACAGCATGAAAATACGTAAAAGGGGATGTGAGAGAGAGAATGAAAAAATTTTATTTTCCGATGAAATAAGCGGGATAGCCATCCAGCAGGCAGTTCAGCTGGTTTCCTCCCATTGCAATATTTTCCATGTACGAATATCTGTTGCCGTAATTGAGACGGATGCTTGTGTAGTTGCTGTCCCACCAGTCCCATCCGAAATTAAGGCTTGATTCCCGTCGGTTCCCGTAGCGGTCCTGCGAATATAAATAGTCTACTCCCGTATTGTTCGGGTAAAAACAAATTTCCTGATAATAGTAAACACCATATTCGTCTGTCCACTCATCAGTCCAGATACGGCTGCATAAATAATCGGTACTTTCGTGATAACTGTTCGTCCCGTTTCCGATTTCTATTCCCAGACCTACATATTCGCATGAACTCAATGTAAAGATTAAAGACAGCACTGCTGCTATATAATAGAATTTACGTTTTATTGTCTTCATAACTACCTCCTTTGTTTTTTGATATGACAAAGATAGGCCGGGAATCTGATACCCACAATTAATTTCTCCTAATCGTAAAGGGGAATATTCCTACTTATAATAGGGAAATTCCTCAAATACGCTTATGTTGCCAGTCTGCCTTCCTGATATACAGATAACTGGCTATACCGATACAGATAGCATATAAGTGCTCGGCTGTCCAGCATATGGCAACGTCGGCTTTCAAACCCGTAATAACGATGAGGATGTATATGGTATACAGTGCCAGGGCAATGATCTCAAGAATGAAAGCAGCACGTGTGTTACCCGTTCCTGATACTGATTGAAAATAAATAAAGCCTGGAATACTGACGATATAGGTAGAACATAATACCCATAAAGTAGGAATACTTGCTGTTATCAAGTCGGGTATATTGGTATATATACGCAAGACTGTCGAGGGGAACAACGCGATAAGTCCTATCAGTGGAATGACAAAGAAAGAACATAGGCGTATATGTTGGTTGATTAATGCCGGAACTTCTTTGCTGTGTCCGGCACCAATCTGGTTGCTTACCAGTGAACTGCAAGTTGATGCGAAAGCCATGACCGTCATAAACGGTATGCTCGATACACTTCGTATGATATTGGAAATGGCAAGCGGACGTTCTCCCAGATGTTCGATAAATATGAAGAACAGGAACCATGTAGACAGTGATATAAAGTTTTGTATCATTGTCCATAATGAAATATGCATGATTTGTGACAATGCTTTTGTACGGATGCCGGGAATGCGGTTTAATCCATACTTGCGATAGTCAATTTTCCGGTATGTATAACTTATAAAGAATAATACGGATACCAGTTCGGCCAGAGACGAGCCTATAGCTGCTCCGGCAATTCCCATAGCAGGGAATCCGAATTTACCGAAAATAAGTGTATAGTTGAATATTACATTGGCAGCTACCATCACGATGGAATTCAGGGTGAGGGTACGTGTCTGCGTAGTTCCTACAAAAAAGGCTCTGAACATGGCTCCTGTAAAGGAGAAGAAGAAACCATACACACGCCAGCGTATATAGTCAGTTGCTGCACCTACTATACGGTCCGAACTGACTAACATTCCCAGTATTTGTTCGGAAAAAACTTGTGAAAGGATAAAAATAACCAGACTCATCAGCATCAGGAAATAGATACCCTGATAGAAGATGGTTCCTATAGCACGGTAGTTCCCTTCACCGTTTCTTCGGGCTATCAGTATTTGTGAACCGACTGTAAAGCCGAATCCGATCATGAAGATTGCCAGATAATATACACCGGCTATGGCAGATGCTCCTAGTTCTATCTCACCTACATGCCCAAGAAATGCAGTATCGGTGATACCGATCATTTGCTCCATAATCAGGCTGATGAGAATGGGATAGGCAATGAGCCAGATATCTTTATAGGTATAACTTGTAGTTGACTTCATACTTTGGGAGAAAGATTAGAAACGGTTCTTGCTTTTTGCACTGATTTCTTCTATGTCCAACCGGATGATTTCTGTACGGTGAAAGGATTTTTGTGCATATTCCAGCCCTTTTATTTTGTCGTTGGGGCAGTATTTGCTTAAAAACAGTGACAGGGCAGACATACGTTCTGCTTCGTGCAGACTGTGATGTGCCGTACAGCGAAGTACGATGCTTTCGTATGCAGTGGTAAATTCTCCGGGAATGACTTTTGTACGTCCTACTACGCAGAAGGAAACATTTGTGCATGCGTCTATGCAATTCAGTTTTCTGCCTACTGGGGCGCAATGGATATAAATAGAGTTTCCTCTGTCCCATACATAACTTAGTGGAATGCCATAGGCTCCTTCACCGTCTTCTGTACGCATGGAGAGTACGCCGTATTCTCCTTCTTTCAGGATTTCGTAAGCACGAGCTTCGCTGAGCAGTCTGTCTTGTCTGCGGATTTGATTGTTATTGAATTCCATAATGAATGTATCGTTGATGTGGTTGGTTTATTATTATTTCCTGGAATGTTTGAGGACAAAACAGGCGGACTAACATTGGTCTTTGTATGTACGCAATGTTAATCCGTCTGCGTGGTATGTAAGCAATCGGTTATGTGAGGTTGATTTATCTGGCTAATTCGTATATCTCACGGCTTGCCTGGCTGTCAAGATGGACATAATTGCCTGCCACTTTTCCTTTATCTTCGTGGAATTTTCTGACCAGTAAGTCAATGTCCGGGTTTTCTATTCCTAATTCTCTGAGGGTAACAGGCATACCTATGCTGTGCAGGAAAGCCTTAAATCTTGCTATTCCTTCCATAGCTACGGCTTGCAGGTCGTCTGACTCCGGTACGTCCCATACGCGTACTGCATATTGGGCAACCTTACCTACATTATGTTTGGCTGCGTAGGTCAGCCATGCAGGGAATATAACGGCAAGTCCTGCTCCGTGAGTCACGTCGTAAATTGCACTGATTTCGTGTTCCAGACCATGGGAAGCCCAGTCTTCTTCACAGCCTACTCCACATGTACCGTTATGAGCCACTGTACCCGCCCACATGATATTGGCACGTGCATCATAGTTATCCGGTTCGCTCATTACGTGGGGAGCTTCGTTTACGATTGCTTTCATTACTCCTTCACACATACGGTCGGCTATTTCCACTCCTTGGGTATTGCTGAAATAACGCTCCATGATATGCGCCATCATATCCGTAATGCCACTGGCTGTTTGCCATGCTGACAATGTATAAGTCAGCTCCGGATTCATTACGGCAAAGACTGGTCGGAGAATTTCCGGAGTGCGTATGCCTAATTTTCTTAATCCGTCGAGCTTAGTGATTACAGCGTTTCCCGAACCTTCACTTCCGGCTGCCGGAATAGTAAGTACAACTCCGATAGGCAATCCTGTCTGTGGTATGGATTTTCCGATAAAGAAATCCCAGAAATCTCCTTCATAGGGAATACCTATTGCAATGGCTTTAGCCGTATCTATTACAGAACCTCCTCCTACGGGAAGCATGAAATCTACGTTTTCTTTACGGCCTAGTTCGATACCCTCGTATACTTTCGGGTCAGTGGGGTTAGGTTGGATACCAGCCAGTTCTACATAATCTATTCCAGCTGCTGTAAGCGACTGCTTTACCTTATCCAGTAATCCGCTTCGTACTACCGAACCGCCTCCATAAACAATCATGGCTTTTGTGCCGTGATATTTTTTAACCAGTGTTCCTGTTTGTGCTTCTGTAGCCTTTCCGAATACAAATTCGGTAGGGCTGTAAAATGTAAAATTATTCATAAATCAGAACTTCTTCTTTTTTAATTCGATTCTAAGTTGTGTGTGACAAATCCTAATAGTGGAATGTGATGCCGCAAAGTTATGGAATTTTTCTTATCTTTGCGCTTTCATTTTCAAAATCACTATGAAATCAGATATCGAAATTGCACGCAGTATTGAACTGACAAAGATTAAACAGGTAGCACGTGATTATGATATACCTGTAGAGGAAATCCATAACTATGGACGTTATATCGCAAAAGTTCCTGAAACTTTGATCGATGAGGAGAAAGTAAAACAAAGTAATCTTATTCTGGTAACTGCCATAACACCTACTAAAGCAGGTATCGGAAAGACTACGGTATCAATCGGTCTGGCACTCGGACTGACAAAGATTGGTAAGAAGGCTATATGTGCGCTTCGTGAGCCTTCACTTGGTCCCTGCTTCGGTATGAAGGGTGGAGCTGCCGGAGGAGGATATGCTCAGGTTCTTCCGATGGATAAGATTAACCTGCATTTTACCGGAGATTTTCATGCGATTACTTCGGCGCATAACATGATTGCTGCCTTGCTGGATAATTATATGTACCAGAATCAGGACAATGGATTCGCTCTGAAGGAGGTACTTTGGAATCGTGTTCTTGATGTGAACGACCGTGGCTTGCGCTATATCATTACTGGATTAGGAGGAAAGACAAACGGTATTACCCGTGAATCTGGATTTGATATCACTCCGGCTTCTGAAATTATGGCTATTCTCTGTCTGGCAAAAGATGAAGATGACTTGCGTCGCCGTATTGAAAATATTTTGCTGGGCTTTACTATCGACAATAAACCTTTTACAGTAAAAGATTTGGGAGTAGCTGGGGCTATTACTGTTTTGCTGAAAGATGCTATTGCTCCTAATCTGGTACAGACCACAGAGCATACTGCTGCTTTTGTACATGGCGGACCGTTTGCTAATATCGCTCACGGATGTAACTCGGTGATGGCAACAAAACTGGCTATGACTTTTGGGGATTATGTAATTACAGAAGCTGGTTTCGGTGCAGATCTTGGCGCAGAGAAATTCTATGACATCAAATGTCGTAAGTCTGGATTACAGCCGAAACTGACCATTATTGTAGCTACAGCACAGGGACTGAAGATGCACGGTGGAGTTAGTCTGGATCAGATTAAAGAACCTAATGCTGAAGGATTAACTAAAGGTCTGGCTAATCTGGATAAGCATATCGAAAATCTTCGTTCGTTCGGTCAGACTGTAGTTGTAGCATTTAACCGCTATGCTAACGATACTGAGGAGGAAATCGATCTGGTTCGTCAGCATTGTGCTGCTCAGGGTATTGGATTCGCTGTAAACAATGCTTTTGTTGAAGGCGGTAACGGAGCGGTAGAACTGGCAAATCTGGTTGTTGATACTATTGAAAACCAGCCTTCAGAGCCATTGCGTCTGGCATATAATGATGATGACACAGTGGAAGAAAAGATTTCGAAGGTAGCATGCAATCTTTACGGTGCTAATATGATTACCTATAGTGCTGCGGCCAAGAAGAAACTGAAAAGAATCCAGGAGCTGGGTTATGGACATTTCCCAATCTGTATTGCTAAAACACAGTATTCGTTCTCTACAGATCCGAAACTTTATGGTGTGGTGAAAGATTTTGAATTCCATGTTCGCGACATTGTTCTGAATGCCGGAGCTGAGATGCTGGTGATTATTGCCGGAGAAATTATGCGTATGCCGGGATTGCCGAAAGAGCCTCAGGCACTGCACATTGATATTGTGAATGGCGAAATAGAAGGTTTGTCTTAAGTATAAAGACTCTATCAGTTATTCTTGATAGAAAAATATATCTATAAAAAATCATGCAGACCTGTTATACAAGTCTGCATGATTTTTTTATGGATAGGGTTGTTTTATTCAAAGTCACTTTGCTGTTTCTCGACTTCTTTTAATCTCATTTGACTTTGTTTTCGTGCTTCATCTGACGATTGACCGTGATCGTACGATGATAAGTTTTGTTGATTCCTGTGAGTTTTTAATTGAAGATTTAGTTCATCCTCATCGGCAATAAGCGGGTGTATAGCTTTTGTTGTTGGTATAATGAGCTCAGCAGACATCGGCGTGTGTATTCCGTTGGGCACAACAGACGCTTTGACTTTAATATTACCTGTTTGAGCTTTGGCACGTACAAGTATTGGAGCTGTTCCCCATTGCACTTCACGAGGGTTGGTAAATGTTTCTTTGCTTGCGACAAGTTCTCCTGGACCTTCAATTTCAAATTTAATATGATAATTGTTTAATCGCTTGATATTCCCATTCTCATCAGCAATAGCTGCAATAACGGTTATTAGGTCGGAACCGTCGGCTATGGTTTCCGTTCCTTCGTTGTCAGCCCAAAGTATGATTTTGGAAGGACGTCGTGCAGGCATCACTTTATGAGTTGCTACGACTTTACCGTCGACGATACCTTCAGCTAATAGATAAGATTCTTCATGCTTGTTCTTCCTTGCCAATTGTTTGTCGTACATTACGTCCCATACATCTTTAAATGTGATGATAGGGGATGGCATGCCTTCATCTGTTTTTTCTTTTTTATAAATGAATTGCTTCCCGTTTTTACAGTAGGTAAGGCGTACTTCATCACAATTACTATATACGGTTACGTCTTTTGGTGAAAAAGGGGTCATGGCATTGGCGATAAACACCATCGGACCGCTTTCTGCAATCAGCCGATTATTCTTTTCTACTGGACGTTGTGCGCAAAACATGTAGTAGGATAGTTTGGGTTGGCGGAAAGCATCCATGATACCTCCGTAAAACGGGTCAGGATGATAACCACGCTGATGATCGAAAGAATGCCATAAGCATCCGCCCATATGTTGGCGTGTATTACGGTACAAAACATCATAGCAAGTGTATTTATAATCGGTTTTTGCATACCCTTGAGCCTGTACCAGCATTGGAATTTCTCCCCATGCTCTGTTTACGCGGCTTGGAGAGTTGTGTGAGTTCCAATCGTCTACATTATCTCCCCATTCGCGGGTAAAATACGAAATCTTGGGATCCATTTTAGATGTATTAAATGCACCTCCGGCTCCATTGAGTGGGTGAGTGAAGTGTATCGGAAAATATTCATGTCCCTTTGCTGTTACATCGCATCCTACATAACAATATGGGTAGGGATATTCTTCGTGGAGAATATCAACTACGTTTTTAGCAAAATCTTCCGGATACCATGTTTCATTTAATATGGGTTCCCACATCCATACAGAAGGGTGGTTTCTGTCGCGCCTTACCATATTCCGGATATCACTATATACTCTTTGAGCAAATATTGGTTCCTTATTCCAGAACTGCCACCCTGGAGTGTTGACTATGACGAAGAGTCCTAACTCATCGCAAGCATCCATAAAGGCAGGATCCTGCGGATAGTGTGCATTGCGGATGACCCTGAGGCCTGCATCGCGCAGCTTCTTTGCATCTCTCCAATGAAGGCTATTTGAGAGAGCATTACCTATTATGGCAAAGTCTTGATGCCTGTTGGCTCCTATCAATGGGTAGGGATAAGGCTTTCCGTTGAGCCAGAAACCGTCTTTCCCTTTAAATTCAATGCTTCTTATCCCAATACGTCTGCGATACCCATCGACAATATGTCCGGATTTATCTTTTAGAAGAACATGTAACTGATATAAATAAGGAGAATCCGGTTCCCATAATTCTGGCTTTTCTACTTTGATGGTAAGGGAGGTATTGCGTGCTTTTCCTTTGCTTACCGAGAAGGCTTTATTAGCTTGACATACACGTCGGTTGTCTTTGTCGAATAACTGATATTCTATTTTGCCAGAGAAATATGTGTTTGATGAATTACGGACATGAGCATCCAGTCTTATTTCTGCCTGTGATTGGGAAATATGGCCAAATGAAACGAATAATCCTCCGCCGGCAGTTTCGTTTTCATAGTTTGGGTCTGTGATAAATACGTTGTTGTGTACTATCATCCAGCAATCTCTATAAATTCCTCCGGAATAAGTAAAATCTAACATGTCCTGTGGTTTTCCGGGAGGATAAGAAGGGTCGTTACTATTATCTGCCCATACAGCTATAACATTATCTTCTTCATAGTTGAGGTATTCAGTAACATTGGCAATCACGGGCAAGAAACCTCCATAATGCTCGTTGACTAATGTTCCGTTAATCCAGACTTTTGCTTTACCCATAATAGCCTCGAAATGCAAGAAAAGTTGTTTACCTTTCCATGTTTCTTCTGGAGTGAAATGTTTTCGATACCATACCTCTCCCTGATAATTGACGCATCCGCTGGCTTCTGAAGGTACATATTCTATTCCGTCGGGTAGCGAAACCAGATTCCATTCCTTATCATTGAAATCCGGTTGTTCTGCCCCTTCCAGATGGCCTTTATACATGCGCCAGGCAGGATTCATACTGTAAACAGTTCTTCCGGTATTGGGTAACTCGAAGAATCCTGCTGTGGAGTATTCTGGTTGACTTGCAAAGCTCTGTTGGGTGAGAAATATTATCAAACAACAGGTGATAAAATAAATGTAGTGGGTTACTTTTTTCATGTAGTATTATTTTAAATTTTAATCTTCTCCTCTTTGATCAGGATTTTTCTTCTGATAGAAATTAATCCGTTCTGTCCAAGCCTTATCTTCTAATGGAAAAACTTTGTGAGTATTGGCCCAGTTGATCCATTTGGATTCAAGCTCTTCTACTTTTTCTGGATATTTCTCCGCGAGATTACTCGTTTCAAAAGGATCGGTAGTCAGATTAATCAATTCCCATTGGCTGTTCCTGTCGGCTCTGACTAGTTTCCAATTTGCGTCTATAATAGCACAAGAACTCTGATGTTCGAAGTATAATGTTCTTGGTTTGATAGGCTGTCCTTTCAGGAACGGGAGCAGACTGGTACCAGGCAGATCTGAATGAGAGAATGTTTTTGGATATTCAATTTTACCTAAAGCCATACATGTTGGCATGATATCAATAATATGTGCAGGCTGTCTACAGATTTCTCCTTTTTTAATATTCTTTTTCTTGTCACCGTAAGTCAGTATGAAAGGGGTACTGGTTCCGCCTTGGAATACCCATTTTTTATAGCTCCTGTAAGGGGTATTCGATAAGTCAGACATCAGTTGCCCGATAAATCCTCCTTCGCTAGTTGCGCCATTGTCGCTTAAGAAGAGAAAAACAGTATTCTCATACATACCTTTTTTCTTTATTTCTTCAACTAGTTTTCCTATGCCTTCATCCATTATTTCAATCATGGCTGCATATGTAGCCATATCTTTTATCCATTTGTTTTGCTGTTCTGGAGTTAGCTCTTCCCATGCCGGACGTTTCCCTCCAAATTCTTTATTGAATACAGGAAGTTCCATATTGTCGGGTATGAGTCCGATTCTTTTTTGTTTTTCAAATCTCTGTTTGCGTAGTACGTCATATCCTACTTTATATCGGTCAATGCATCTTTTTACATATTCTGCAGGAGCTTGTAATGGAAGATGAGGCGCGTAATGGGCTACGTATAAAAACATAGGTTTCCGAGTGTCGTGTGCCTGAACATAACTTACGGCTGAATCAGTTATAGCTTGGGTATAGTAATAATCATCAGGTAAATCAGTTACTTTCTCTAAATTATTGTAGACAGGAGATGGTTTGTAGTAGCTTCCTCCTCCATGCAGACATCCGTAATATTTATCGAAACCTCTTTGTACCGGATAACTTCCATTGGGAGAATCGTATCCGCCAGTAGTGGTTACGTGCCATTTACCGCTCATATATGTAGAATACCCCCCGCTTTTCATTACTTCAGCAATAGTAGGATATTCTTTATCAATTTGCCCTCTGTAACCGGGGCGATGTTCATCTACCTCGGCCATCCAGCCCATACCTACTTCGTGCTGGTATCTGCCGGTCAGCATGGAGGCTCTGCTTGGACAACTTCTTCCGGTATTCTTGAATTGACTGAAGCGTATTCCTTCTTGAGCTAACTTATCAATATTGGGAGTTTGGATTTCGCTTCCATAGCATCCGAGATCAGAAAAGCCCATATCATCGCAAAGGATAAGGACAATGTTTGGTGATTGAACTGACTGGGCATTTACATATTGGTTAGTGCCACATACAACGAGAGGGACGAATAATAGCTTGTTCATTATAGTATTAGTTTAATTGTGTTTAAATTTAAGGAGGGCTCTTCTGAGTTACAGAAGAGGCCCTAAGGTGAATATAGTTGTTATTTTTTGCAAAGTGCCCTAAAGTCACAATAGGCACATTTGTCTTCTATTTCAGTCTGGGTGAAAGAGATATCTGGATTGAATATATCTTCCAACAATGTCTTCAGATTTTCTCTGAAGTCTCCTTCATATTGTGCAAAGTTGTCTACCGGTTCTTTAGGTTTTCTAGGTTCTCCCATTTGGATAACAGGAGAGTAGTTCTCAGAAGCTGCCCGATGTATGTAAAGAAGAGCCGGAGCCACCAGGCGGCTGTCATTTTTTTCTCTTAGTTTTTTGCAAACAATAGAAGCATAGAGGAATGTCTGGAAAACATAGTTCGAACGTTTCTTGTCTGGAATGAAGAGTGACTGTACATTGGCTGGCGTATCGGCATCTCCTCCTGTTTTATAATCTACAATTCGCAGACTTTCTCCTTTGGAATCAATTCGGTCGATGATACCTCCGATGCGGGATTGGATATCCCCGGTTGAAGTGCATATTTCTATATTTTCAAAAATACGTTGCTCGGAACCGACGAATGTAAAAGGAGCATATCGCAGGTCGTTACGGAGAAGTTGCTGGATGTATTTTACAATTACTGCCGAGTTGATAAGCTGAATACCGTTGTATTCAGGTTGCTCGTTGGGGGGCAGATTGAAAAATAATTCCTTAAAGCCATTGTCAACGTATGTTTGCAGACGGACTTCATCTTTCAGCAGTGTTTCCAGGTTCTCTCTGCTGATTAGTTTTCCGTGTGCGGTAAGATCTTTATATATATGTTCTGCTGCATAGTGGAAGATACTACCGAATTTTGCAGAGTCAATGTCTGCCGTAACTTCGTCGGGCGCACTGAGTAATGCTACATATTTGTAATAGAATTTTAAAGGACAATCCAAGTAGCAATTTAGTGCAGATGGCGATATGAGAGCTTTTGGATTACTTCGGAAATCAAACACTGATTTCATCCGTTCCATTACATCGGGAGTTTTCTCAATGATGATAGGAGCTGAGCTTTGAGGTGACTGAGCTGCTTCCAGTTGTTTGCGTAGGACTGGATATCCCCATTCTATCAGAAACTGGAGCATGAAGCGGGAAAGTTCTCCCCGGTTAATACCATCGGTGGCTGTATTGTAAACTAATGTTACCTTTTCTGCCCGTTGCATAAGACGGTAGAAATAGTAAGCATATACAGCGATTTTATGGTCGATTGTTGTCATACCGAAAGCTTTCCGTAAGTTGTAGGGAATGAAAGAAGAATCACCACCGGCTTTGGGTAACTGTCCTTCATTTACCGAGAGCATGATAAGATGCCGGAAGTCGAGATTACGAGTTTCCAGAACTCCCATTACCTGCATGCCGATGGCCGGTTCGCCGTGGAAAGGTATGCTTGAGGATGACATGACACGGGTAAGCAACCGCTGGAAAGTTCCTGCCTGTACGTTGAGCTCTTTGCTTTCAATCAGTGTATGAAAACGGTTGACCAATGTATAGGTTTTGAATAATGATTCACGGTACAACTGGTCAAATGCATCGGAATGTGATGCTGCCTGTTGCTGATAAATTACTGCAACTTCTTTTAATGCCTCCGATAGCATACTGCATAAATCGAGGTTGTTTCTGCGTGGAGTAAAAAGTAATTCCAGCACATTGTCTTGTTTCAGTTCCGACGGGAGCGGGTAGAAGCGGTTGTCCCGGGTGAGAGTTTGTTCCAGTTTTTCCGCTTCGGGCGACAGTTGTCGGGTGTAGGGATGTTTCAACACACTGATAACCTCTGCGAACAGATACCGTCCGTTATTCGGATTATATCCCGAAGTATGAAGTTCCATCAGTGCGTTGACAAAACTGTATGCAGGAGTCTGTGAAAGCGGAAATCCCATTGTAATGTTTATATGCTTTACATTGTCGGGCAAAGCATGCAATACGGGCTGGAGCAATGCTTCATTACATAGCACAACGGCAGTTTCTTTTTCCTGGGAAGTAAGATTTTCCCGAATCCATTGAGGCAAGTATCGTACTTGTCCGTTCTCTGTCGGCGACTCGATAAAAGTTACTTCTTTAGGCTGATTCAGGTTGTCGAAAAAAGAAGCGGGCAATTCTGATGGAAAATCCCTCAGATTGCGGCGGATAAATTCTCCGGCCTCATGAGGAGTCTTATTGAGATAAAACGTGTCGTAATCCCAATAGAACATGGCTTTCCCTGCTTCATTCAGTTTCTTAAACAGGGTATGCTCTACTTTATTCAGTACATTGAAACCTACGAATATGTATTTATTGTAAGGAAGAGCTTCTACATCCAGTTGTTCTATGACTTGCCTGTACAACATACCTTCGTATGCGATTGACTGGCTTTCCAGCAATGCTTTGTATTCCGCATAGATATCACCCAGTACATTCCACATGGAGATAAAGCGCTGTTTCAGTTCTGTTACCTGATTGATTGAGAAATTATGAAAGAACTGACTTAATGCCTCCTTTTGTCCTTCCTCCAGAAAGTCATAGTTATCCATCAATTCATTCAGATCTTTCAGGTTGCTGAACAGTGCATGTGTGTCGGCCATGTTCTTGTCTGCATCGTCAAAGTCGGCAATAAGCATTTCTCCCCAGAAATAAAAATCGTCGAGTGTCTCTTTACTTCCAGTAGCTTTTTGAAAAACCTTATAGAGATCGCATACCAGTTTTATCGGATCGGCAATCGATAAGTCGGATGATTGGCGGAACAGTTCGCTGATGCTGACATAAGTCGGTGACCAGATAGGACGATCGCTTTCCTGAGCCAGATATTCATTGAAGAACAGACTGGCACGCTTGTTTGGGAATACAATTGCAACTTTAGTAAAGTTACCTTCGGTTTTGTTATATAAATCGTGTGCTACTTGTTTCAAAAAAGTTTCCATATATCCAGATGGCTTTTGTCGTTTATTTAACTTCTTCCAGTTCATTGGCAAAAACATACCACAGATAACCTTTTATCTGCTCATATCCCATGGCAGATAAAAGATCCATGTATTCGCTGACTTGCTGGCGGTAACCGTCTTTGGGTTTTCCGAATTTGAAATCGACAACAATTACTTGTCCGTCTTTCATCATCACGCGGTCCGGACGGCGGGTCTGCATGATGCCTTCATCGTCTGTATAGATAATGCTGCATTCGTTGTATAACTCCCATTCACCGCTGTACCAGTCTTTCACTTTGGGGTTGCCCAGTGCCCATTGGGCCAGCTTATAAATCTGTTGTTCTTGTTCGGCTGACTCAAGAATACCTTCGAAGCGCAGTCGCTCGATAGCCTGCGGTAAGTCGCTTTCCTGTCTGATGGAAGCAAAAACATTGTGCAGTAACTGTCCTTGACGGATGTAGCGGCCTGTCTTGTCATCCTCTTCATCGCCCTGAATAAAGTCGGCAGAACGGTTGGACTGCTTGAACTCTATTTCTGTTTCTATCGACTCTATGCGGACCGGAATGTTTTCGGACTGTGCAGCCAGCGGATTTTCCGTTTCTTTCTTCTTTTTCTCTTCCGATACGCAAAGCTCTCCGAATTCATATAGTTCGGAGTTGGTTTCGCCGGAACTTTCATTTTCTTCTGCTGTTTCCGGAGATGTTTCCTCCATTGTCAGTGATACGTGTGGCAAAGCTTCCAGAAGCAGTACGGAAACAGTACCCTTTTGCTTGGCTTTTCCCCATACAATAAGGTTTTTGCATGCACGGGTAAAGGCAACATACAACAGATTCAGATTGTCAACCCAGAGTTGAAGCCGTTCTTCCAAATAACTATCGCGGTAGACTGATTCTGCCATTGCACCCGAATAGTTTACCGGAACGATATCCAGTTCGTTGAAAGGCGGACGGTCTGTATTCTTCCCTGTTCCTGCTACCGAACACCAGATGAGATGACTGTTGGTTTCATTCTCCATTTTCCAGTCGCAGAAGGGAAGTAAAACCGTATGATACTCCAGACCTTTTGACTTATGGATAGAGAGAATCCGAATCCCTTCTATTTCTCCCGAAGGAATTGTCTTTTCGTGAAGGCGTTCGTCCCAGTATGAGATGAAAGCGGTAAGTTCGGAAGAATTATTCTGCATATATTCTGTTACGGCGTCATAAAAAGCACAGATGTATGCATCCTGTTTTTCGATGAGCTGCATGTCGAACAGTATGAACAGTTTTTCCAGAAGCTCGTATAAAGGCATCAGCCTTAGTTCTTCCCGCAGGAGGACAAAACCTGCCGGCAGGTAACTTTCTACTTGATTCAGCAGAACCGTATTTAAGTCGATATTGCGTTTCAGTACTTCACGCTGATAGGCAGTTGCCAGTCTTGCCAGAGCTATATGATCGTCGGGAGATGTCAGATAGCGTAATCCGTCTATCATCATGCAGATGGCAAGAGAAGCATCCAGTCGGAAAGCCTCATCCGATACAATCCTGTAAGGTGTATGCTTGTCGAAATAATCAGCTATGGCAGGGATTGTCTTGTTTTTACGTACCAGGATGGCAATATCATTTGTACGGACTCCCTGATTAATGAGTGAAACAACCTCCGATGCCAGTTCCTCCAGCATTGTTTCGGCATACGGATGTTCCTTTTCATCCGAAAGAAAACTTAGCTTTACATATCCTTTTTCGTCCTTTTTGGCTGTCTGCTGGCATACATCGCTGTAAGCGTGCTGAAGCTGTATGCAGGGTTCTCCCATTTCATCTTCGTAGCGTTGGTTCAGTACCTTGCAGGCAGCGGTAAATATTTCGTTGTTGAAGTGGATGATGCGTGCTTCACTTCGCCAGTTAGTCCCGAGGGTACATTCGCGCACACGTAAAGTTTTATCCTCACCCAGTCCGGCAAGAATCTTCCAGTCACCGTTTCTCCACCGGTAAATACTTTGTTTGATATCGCCCACGATGAGACTGCCTTCTTTTTGGGCAAGGCTTTCTTCGAGCAGCAGATGGAAATTTTCCCATTGCATGCGTGAGGTATCCTGAAACTCATCAATCATTACCGTGTCGATGGTTGTACCGATTTTCTCGTACACAAACGAGGCATCTCCTTCACGAATCAGTCCGTGCAACAGTGCATTGGTATCCGATAATAGAAAACGATTGTGCAACTGGTTTTGCAGGCGTACTTCTTCATCGATATTGGCAAGCAGACGGAGATTGTTCAGATAACGGAGCGAAAGGTCGCAGGAGTTTACCAGTATATTGTTTTTCGGTCGGAAATCTTCCGCAGTTTTCAGCAGAGGAATCAGCTCATTTGCTGCCAGTGAACGAATTGTGTCACGGTAAGCAGAAGTCTTTGTTGTCCAGTTCTCTTCACTTTCCAGACATTTTTCTACAGTTGCGTTGCGTACGTCACTTCCCAGATAACCATTTCCGATTTTATTGAAATAGCTTCCTATGCCTCGAGAACCGTTTTTCAGGTCAGCGGGGGTCAAGCCGTTTACTTCCAGTACACCAAGAAACTGTTCGTTGAAGCCTTTCATCTCTTCCAGTGCTTCCGTGCGGATATCCTGTAGCTGTTTACGGTAGGTAGGAATGAATTGGGGATCTGCCAGCTTTTTTCTCAGTCCGGCGCCTTTTTCTACATAACCTTCATCGAAAATATTATGACCGAATCCTTTGATTTCGTTGGAAACATTCCAGCGTTTGTCGTCGGCAATACGTTCTTCTATATATTCGAGTAACCAGTAAAGAACCGGTGAACGCCGGTCGAGCTTTTCAATCATGGCATCTACTGCATCCGAAAGGACGTCGGCATTATTCAGTTCAATAGACATATTAGCTCCCAGTTCCAGTTCACGGGCAAGGTTGCGCATGACCGACTGGAAAAATGAGTCTATGGTTTCGATGCGAAAACGACTGTAATCGTGAATGATGTTTGTCAAAGCCTCACGTGCAGCACGCCGTATTTCGGCCTCATTTTTTGACGTAATTTTCAGCAGCTCTTCCAGATAGCTGTCCGAGCTCTTTAAGCCATTTGCCAAACCAAAAAGTTGCTCCAGTATACGTTTTTTCATTTCGGCAGTAGCCTTATTGGTAAACGTTACGGCAAGAATGCGGCGATAAGCGTGAGTATCTTCAATAAGTTGTTTGATATATTGTACGGCAAGAGTAAATGTTTTTCCCGAACCTGCCGAAGCTTTGTAGACCAGTAATTGTGGATAATCTGTCATTTTTTTACGTTGTTTCCAGTTCGTAAAAACAAAGATAGAAAAAAGAAATAACAGATTAAGGGAAGTGTTGTGAAAGTAATAAAAAAACATGCTGAAGTTTTACGATAAACTTCAGCATGTTTTTTTGTTAATATGGGCATGTTTTTTTATAGTCTTCCAACTTTGGATTTTCGGATTATTTTCTGTATCTTGCAGAAACTTGTAAAAGAAGGAGGATTGTCATGGATCGTAATCTCACATTATACCAACTATCTCCTGAACTGGCAGCTAAAGTTTTCGATCGGATCGAATCTTTCAA
>ENA-OUQP01001087-OUQP01001087.1-human-gut-metagenome-genome-assembly--contig:-NODE-1087-length-20288-cov-6.206000_pt1 | contig 20288 bp, 20 predicted proteins | sample MGYA00237951_ERZ548836 | MGnify/ENA primary metagenome ERZ548836 (study PRJEB26490, sample SAMN05194702) | human gut metagenome | biome: terrestrial biome; feature: human-associated habitat; material...
ATGCAGATCCTACTCGTGCAAAAGAACAGTTAGGATGGGTGGCTGAAAAGACACTAGAAGATATGTGCAGAGACACATGGAACTTTGCAAAGAAACATATGTAACACTACCGTCTCTCGAAAGAGGGACTTTTTTGATGCATCAAAAAAAGCAGCTATTGTAGCTGCTTCAGGTCTTCTTGATAATCTATATCATAGAGTTCTCTTACATTCTCTACTTGTATATATTCTACTTCATCAGGATGCTTATTTAATACTTTTCTTCCACCTTGGTCTTCTTTTAATAGAAGTAACTCAGGAATATAAGAACTCTCAAATAGAGTAGGGTTACCTACTTTTTCTTTACAAGCACAACTGGCTAGTTTATGAGTAGTATGCATGAGTTTATCGATTGTCTTCATAGAAATGTAAGGCTGATCAGCAACCATGAAGATCATTCTAAATGGCTTCTCTAACGTATTTAAATAGTTCACAGCAGCCTTAATCGAATAAGAGAGACCATGAATACTCTCTAGACATAAAATGCCCAGAGCGCCTCTTTGAGACGCATATTGTAGTATCTCATCATATTGTGATACCACAATTATATTCTTATATTTCTTTAATAATGCATCTAATGTATGTTGATATAACGGTTTATTTTGAAAAGGAAACAGCAGTTTGTTTCCTTTAAAACGTCTGCTGTTTCCTGATGCAAGATATATAATATATGTTTTATTCATCGATAGCCATGACAATCTTTTCAGGTGTCATTGGAAGATCTCTCACCCATGCACCACATGCACTGTGGATGGCAGCACATAAGGCTGGGGCTGGTGTATTGATGACACATTCACCAATAGACTTCGCACCAAATGGACCTGTCTTTTCATAACTGCTTTCAAAATAAACACGTAAATGACCCATATCAAGTCTTGTAGGAATCTTATATGTCATGAAGTTATTTTCTGTTAAACCACCCTTAGGCGAATAAGTAATACTTTCAGATAATGCCATACCGATACCCTGTACAAGACCACCTTCAGTCTGAACAGTGGCTAAGTTTGTATTAACGACAGTACCACAGTCTACAACGGCTACATAATCTAGTATTTCTACAGAACCTGTTTCTTTATCTAATGCAATTTCTGCCATACCTACCATATAAGGTGGTGGAGAAACTTTAGATGAATGAGTACATGTTACCTGGATAGGGACTGTATTACCACACTGAGAGAATGTAGCGATATCCATATGAGTAAATGATTCATTTGTAGATGGATTAACAATTGTATTGCCAGTAAATACTAATGATTCAGGATCACATTCCCACTTATTGGCAGCAATCTTCAACATGTTCTGTTTAAGTTCTTCACTTGCTTTTCTTACAGCCATACCAGTCACATAAGTTGTACTAGAAGCATAAGAACCAGAATCATATGGAGAAGCATCAGTATCTGCACCAAAGACAACAATATTGTCTACATCACATTCTAATTCTTCTGCAGCCATCTGGGCAAGAATAGTATCACATCCAGTACCCATATCTGCAGCACCGATGCTTAACATATACGAACCATCATCATTTAACTTTAATGTAGCAGATCCAACATCGACACCAGAGATACCTGATCCCTGCATTGCCATTGCAACACCTGCTGCCTTAATACGACCATCAGGCATTACAGTAGGTGTCTTACGGTTTTCCCAGTCAAATTCTTTCTTAGCACGTTCCATACATTTATCTAATGCACAGCTATCAGCGATTTCACCATAGTAGGCATCCATCTTCTGACCTTGACGTACCATGTTCTTTTCTCTGATTTCTACAGGATCCATATGTAGAATATCAGCTAATTCATTGACACATGTTTCCAATGCATAAATACCCTGAGTCGCACCATATCCACGATATGCACCAGAAGATAATCTATTTGTATAAACAACATCATAATGGAAGCGGAACGCTTCTAGATTATTTGTATAAAGAGGAATAGACTTATGACCTGATAAACCTACAGTTGTAGGACCATGTTCACCAAAGGCACCAGAGTTAGATAATGTATATACATCAATGGCACGAATAGTACCATCATTCATAGCACCCACTTTAGTAGTGACTTCCATTTCATGACGTGGACTACCCGCAATCTGAGATTCAGTACGTGTATAAATAAGCTTAGATGGTTTCTTAGTCATCCATGTAACAAATGCAGGGTAGATTTCAGTCACAAGTGACTGCTTTGCACCAAAGCCACCACCAATACGAGGCTTTTCAACACGAATCATAGACTTAGGAATATCTAAAGCATTTGCAAGAATACGACGTGCATGGAAAACAATCTGTGTAGAACTAATAACATGTAAACGACCATATGTATCAATTTCACAATAAGTTCTGAATGTTTCCATCATCGCCTGATTGACTGCAGGAACATGATAAGTACGTTCAATCACATGATCACATGATTTAAATACTTCTTCTAGATCACCATGTGTTTCATCTGCAGTTGCCACTAAGTTACGCTTATTATCTGCTCCTACAGGACATAATGCTTTCCAGTTATCTTCAGGATGTACAAGAATAGGATTATCCTTAGCAGTTCTAAAGTCTAATACTGCTTCTTCTACCTGATATTTTACTTTAATAAGCTTTAATGCTTCATCTACTTTCTTTTCATCATAACCAGCAACAATCGCAACTGGATCACCTACGAATCTTACTCTTTGATCTAAGATCAAGCGATCATAAGGACTAGGTTCTGGATAAGTCTGACCAGCCATAGTAAAACGTTTCTGAGGCACATCTTTATAAGTATAAACAGCTTCAATTGTATCTACTGCCTTAGCTGCTTGGGTATCAATACTCTCAATTAATGCATTAGCATGAGGAGAATGCACAAGCTTTACAATTAAACAGTCATGAGGTGTTACATCATCAACATAGACAGGTTTACCTAATAATAGGTTCATTGCATCTTTTTTTCGTATAGGTTTATTAACCTGCTTTAATTCCTGACTCATCCTAACACTTCCTTTCCATTTTCCTTGCAGTAATTAATATAGTTTCTAATACCTCTTAATTGACCTTCATAACCAGAACAACGACAAAGGTTACCAGATAAGAATGCTCTGATTTCATCATCACTTGGATCTTTATTTTCTTCTAGTAATGCGATTGTATTCATCATAAATCCAGGATTACAGAAACCACACTGTTCAGCCCCCTGATCAGCAATAAATTCAGCAAGAGGTCTTGCCTTTTCCTGTAGCCCTTCTAAAGTAGTCACTTCGTGACCTGCAGCTCTAGCTGCAAGAACACTACAAGAAAGAACAGGCTTGTTGTCTAATAATACTGTACATAATCCACAGTTACTTGTATCACAGCCTCTTTTAACACTAAGACAATGTTCACTTCTTACAAAATCAATAAGAAGAGTATCAGGTAAAATACTACGAGTCATTGTTTTTCCATTTAATGTAATTGTAATTTCCATCTTACTGTGCCTCCAATTCCTTTAATGAACGTCTCATAAGAACCTTTACAAGCTTCTGACGATATTCTGCACTACCTAAGTTATTGCTTCCAAGTTTGATTTCAGAAGATACTTCTTCAATAAACGCTTCAATAGACTCATCATTTAATTCCATCTGTTTCTCATAAGCAATTGCCTTTAAAGGACGACCACCAATTACTACAGAATAAGTATCATTCATATAACTTGCACAACAAGTAAGAACAGGGAAATCAGTACTTACATTTCTCTGTGACTTATAACAAACCTTAATAGGTGTCTTTTTTACAATAACACGTACAAGAATATCAAGAGAAGGACGCATCCAAGCAAACTCTCTCATAGGTACAATACCACCGTTATATAATTCTACATAAGCATCTAATCCCATAAACATAGATAATACATCAGAGAAACCATAACGACCAAAAATAGAACCTCCTACAGTCGCACAGTTTCTAAACTGCACACCAATAATATGTTCCACACTATGCTTCATTGCATCATGTGTATAAGCATTTAATCCTTCATGAGTTTCTAACTGGCGTAATGTCACCATTGCACCAATAGTAAACTGTTCATCATCTTCTTCGATAGTATCTAAATGAAGATCACATAAATCAATTGCCTTTTCAACTGATCTGTTCATCATCTTCAACCATAACATACCACCTACAATAATGTTTTTTCTGTTCTGAACGAGTTCATAAGCTTCCTCAAGCGACTGAGGTCTTACATATTCCTGAATATTTAACATCTTTTTCTATCCTTTCTATTTTGTAATAAGTGATTCATCAAGATTAAAATCATAAAACTCTTTATAAAAATCTATTACATCCTTTTTATAATTCTCATATGTATAATCATGAGGATGAAGTACATATGATAGCCAGAGTGATGCAAGAATATGAGAAGGAACAGGGTCCAACCATGATTCAACTACTTCAGGCATAATATAAATCTTCTTGTTTTTCACTACATCAAGTGATGAGAAGAATTCATAGTTATAAACAGAATCTTTTGAATAAGAAGCATTACGAGGCATGATAATCATATCTGGGTTTAAAGTTAATAATGTTTCTAATGCAATAGTAGGGTAGTCTACACCTTTAATACTCGCTGCAGCATTTTTCACATGAGCTGTAGTTAGTATAGTACTTTGAAACATAGAAGGTGTGACAGGTCTATAAATAGACTGTTTTGAAGCAATATAAACATGCTTATTAGAAGTACCTAAACTATTCATCTTACTCTTTTTAGTACTATAGTAGTTCTTTAACTTCTTCGCATTGTTTTGTTTACCACAAACTTTCGCAATAAGTGAAACCATGGCATCATACTTCTTATCATTAGAAGGATCAACCACAATAACTTTTATATGTCTTTCTTCAAAATCCTCAATAAGATTCTCATTCTCTTTCATCATAAATACTACATCAGGGTCAGTCTTTGCGATAAGGCTCACATTACATCCTACCTGAGGTAGTTCTAATAAATCAGGATCAGTCTTTTGATAAATGCTTCTAGAAGAAGCATTCTTCTCTATACCAACTAACTGATCATTCACTCCTAATGCGAGGCATGTAGAAGTTGTTATATATGAAGTACTCACTACACGTTTTACTTGGTCTTTAATTGTAATCTGACGTCCTAACTGGTCATTCACAATAATCGCATCAGATTCTTCTTCTTTATCTGAAGAACATCCGGGTAATAATGAGATGAGTAAAAATAGACAAACAATTGAAATAATTCCTTTCTTCAAAACAAATCTCCTTACGATATTATTCAGTATATTTTTCGAAAAAATTATATCATGAAAATGTGAATAATAAACAAAAAATATAGGATACCAAAAGAAAAAGCCTACAATGAGTAGGCTTATCAAGGGATGTAGTATTAATAGTAAAGAATTTGATTTTAGATGAACTATTTATTTTAACATGCAAAATCACCAGATAATGATTTATGAGAAGTGAGGAGAGAAATATTTAAAATATTTGCTAAGTTTAAGAAAAATGTTGCTATTAGATCATCAAATTTAGCTCAACATCAGATTTTCTACTTCTTAAGAAACTGTAAAATTATACATTCAAGAGAAAGGAATTGGTATCTGTGGTTCTAAGAATGATTGTGGATACAGAAGTCTTCAATAATGAAATGGTAAGAGTTATGTCTATGCCCTTTTCATATAAGGAAGCATATTACGAGTATTGTTATGGGATTTTTTTGAATAAGTTAAGCTAAAGCAACAATTTACTTAAAAAGAAAATATTTAAAATATGTGTATTATTATTGTAAATAATATAATAAATAATTATAATAAAAGCATAAAATGTATGCGGTTACATTCGATTAAGGGAGGGCAATTTTATGAAAAAAATTGTAAAAGTTTTAATCGTTTTTATTCTAATACTATCTGGTAATATTCTAAATGTTCAGGCATATGATAGAGTATATTTCTCAAAAGAAATTCCAGAAAAAATGGAATCTATCACAGTTATCAGATATATCGATGATTCACATTTTATACTAGTTGATGGTGAAATAAGCGATAATTTTGAGTTTTCATATTTAGATCCTACAGGATTGACAGATTTGTATCCAATTCCTTTTAAGGGCATGACAGTAAAATATGCTGCTGATGGTTATATTACAAGAATCTTGGATGAGAACAATCGAGAAGTGGAATCTGTAAAGAATGATAATATGACTTTGCCAATAAATACTTATAGTGTTGACGATAGAAATAATAATATTCTTAAAGCATCTTGGGGTAGCAATAAAAATAGATTATATAGAAATAATTACTATAATTGCTATTTTGGATATGGTAGGGCTACAGCGTATAATCATCAACCTGGACAAAAGAATCATGTATTAGTTAAGGGAGATGTCGCTACTAGTTTAAAATATGATAATATTACTTGTGGTCTAGTTGTTAAAACTACTATACATGGTAAAACAGTTAATATGCATAAGTGGGATGCGGGTGGTTTACCTGATGCAATTGTAGATATTTGGAAGGATGGAGTTACTTATTGGGGATACGATAAAGATAAACTTGATAAATTTGCGGTGAAGGATGTTGTTATTGAACATAAGTAAGAAGGAAAATTATGAACAAATTAAAATACTTACTTAGTGTCACAGTATTATTATCACTGCTTGTAGGATGCTCTGAATCTCCCCATTATTATATTTCTATGACTACAACTCATGCGACAGATCAGGAATTCATATTTACCAGCAATACTTATGTGTATGATTTAACTTCTAAGAAACTTAAGAAGGTTTCTTCAGAACCTTATGAAAGTCAGTACCCACTTTCTACTTATGATCATAAGAGTAATAAAGTATATTATTCGGGAAGCGATAATAAAGAATATGGGAATTCATATATTAAACAATATGATATATCTACGCATAAAACATCTAAATTTGTTGATTATGTAGATGCAATCAATGATATCAGAATACTAGATGATCATCAGATATTTATTGTAGGACGTTTAAAAAAGGTAAAAAAGAATACTATGGTACCTTCTATCTATAATACTCAAACACATAAAATTAATTATTTAAACTGGAATCATGATACTTTTGCAACATGCACAAATTATAATCCAGACACTCAGAAATTAATCATACCCCATTACTCAATGTCTTTAAGTTACAAAATGACAGATGATTATAATAACGGTATTATAAAGAATGAAGCTGATTCTTATGCTCCTATCACATTCAGTGTCATAAAGAACAACAAAATAGAAGATGTTTTCAAATTAAATAAAAAACAGCTTGATAGCACTTATATTGATGAAGATTATATATACTATGTAACAGATAAACAGACATCTGTTACTAACTTTGATTTGATGAGATATGATCGTCATACAAAAGAAAAAAAGAAATTATTAGATGGTAAATGTGGCTATTATTCCATGAATATAGTTACTGTCTTAGATAATATTATCTATTTCATAGGGCAAAGAGCTGAGGCATATGAACTTGTAAAATTAGATATGAAAACAAATGATCAAACTGTTATATACAAATCAAAAGCACAAGAAGCTATCAACAATGCACAATTTTACAAGAAATAAGAAAACAAAACACTTGATTTTAAAGGTCGGAAGCAAACTTGCTTAAAGTATTGGGAGGCTTCCACTTGTAAAGGGCAGTCATTTCTGACTGCCCTTTACTGCGCTTTTTAGCAAAGTCATGGTGGTTCAGATACGAATTGTTTCTTGCAATGGATGTTGATTGAGTAAGTATTGTGGATCAGCACTAATTATATGCATTTCATTCATGAAATGATGTAATAAATAGCTGAATGTATTGCTATAACATTCCTGTTTTAACTTATAGAAAGGAATATACTTTAATTCAACTAAATCTTGTTCTCTTAATGACATCTCTAATTGATGGTTTCCATCAATGACTGTATAGAGTCCATTACTCATATAAGAATCAGTGATGATAGGATAATATTTAATACTTTTTATATTCTTTTGTGAACATTGGAATTGATTTAATAAGTAGATGTTCATGTCAAAAGGAATAGGGTGATTGATTTGATTTCTATCTAGTTCTTCTTCAGTCATAGAGTGAATAGAAGATGTCTGATAAGCATCTGATTGAATAACATGATCAATATTAAAATAAACCTTATAGCTTCCTACATGAGGAATAGAATAGTTCATCACATAATATTCAGCATCTGTTAAATGATCCATAGAAATAGAACTATATTGTACATCCTCCAACATACTAAAGAGATCATACCATTTATTAATAAAGTTCTGTTGATGTACAAGAGTAGTTGTACTTAAATGTTTTAAGTAATTAAGAAAATCAGTTTTACGTTGATTCATATATATCACCTTTCTAAGCAATAAATCGTTTTAAAGAGAATAACATGTTTATAAATAGTTTGATCTATATGGAGATGTCCAGAAAACCATAACTTATATGTGACCTGCTGTTCTATATCATCCATGACTTCATCTATGTTTCTAAGATGTGGTAGAGTATAGTCATCAAGATTACAAGGAATAGTACGTGTATGTAATAGCTCTTTGATATAGAATGGACAATCATGAGTAATAATATAATCAACATGAAAGTTATATCGAAGTAAGTTATTAAGTGCTTCATTCCATTCTTGCGTCGTAGGTAATTCCTGCTGCCACCATGAACGATGTTCTACACGAGTTTCTATATCACATGAATAGCCACCACCAAAAGTAAAGAATGTCTGTCCATCAATTGTATAAATCTGTCCTCTCATTAAATGAATAACAGAATCTTTAATAAAATGCACCTTCCCACCATGCCAGCTAGACACAGGATAATCATCTAACAATTCAAAGTTCTCATGATTCCCATCCACAAATAATGTAGTCCATGGCTGTGAATCCAACCAGTCACGCCAAAATAAATCTGGTAACATATCATCCCATACAGCTCCAAAATCACCACATATAATGACATAATCTTCTTTTGTAAGTGTCTGTCCCTCAGGAAAATGATGAGGCTTTAATTTAGAGATATCAAAGGGACAATGTGTATCACCGGTAATATAAATCATAGACATCCTCTCTTTTGTCTTTAGTCTATCATACCAACAAAAAGTTCTTCTTAAGTCTATGTAAAATTTAAGTAAAGAAAAAAGCCTCGAATGAGGCTTTAGTTTAATACTCTTTGATGAGGTGTAAATGTTGTATCATCAATACCCTTGAATGTATAACCAAGATTTTTATAATGTTCGATAATTTTAGGTAAAGCTTCTACAGTTGTATTTTTTGCAGCTGTATCATGACATAAGATCATAATCTGATTATTACGAGAAGCAGTTGAGTTCGCAATAAGTCTTGCAGTTGGTACGTTATTACCTGAGGCATCACCACTGCTGACATTCCAGTCATAATACTGATAACCTTTTTCTTGTACCATTCTAGTAAGGTTACTCATAATACCTGCAGAATAATGTCTAGAAACTGTATTAGAACTTCCTCCAGGGAATCTAATATAACGAGGTGTAAAGCCAATCAAACCTTTAACCATATTACCGACATTATTCAAATCATTGAAGAAAGCATCGGTAGATGCATACACTCTACGATAATCATGACAATAAGTATGAAGACCAATTGTATGACCTCTCTTATGTGCTTCCTGAATTAAGTAGTTATACTTCTGACCATTACCAGTCACAAAGAATGTTGCTTTCGCATTATATCTATCAAGAATATCTAACACACGCTGAGTATTCTGAGAAGGTCCATCATCAAATGTAAGATAAACAACCTTTTCACCACTTGGTGCGATTGCATTTGCAGGACGTGGATTATTTACAATAACAGTCTGTGTGTACTTTCTTTCATTACCAGACTTATCTTTAGTTGTATAGATGACTTTATAAGTACCTGCTTTTCCAAAATCTACTTTGCTGCTGTCCACTGTCACTTTAGGGTTCTTATCAAAATCATCTTCTACAGTAATACCTTTCATGAAATCAATATTAGAACCTACAGTAGTATCATAATTCTGAAGACCTGCAAGTAATGGCGCTTTAGTATCCTTTACAGCTTTCACAGTCACTTCTTTTTCAGTCTTATTACCACCCTGATCTTCTACAACAACAGTTACTTTCTGTGTACCTTCTTTATCAAAAGATACATTCTTCTTAAAGTAAGTCTTAGTCTTTGTTTCATCTTTAATATCAGTCACAAATTCACTTGCTTTAACTTTAGTACCTACTTCTACAGCTTTATTCACTACTTTAAATGTAGGCTTCTTAGTATCTACAACTTCTACATTTAATACATAGTTCTTTTTGTTTAATGTATAAGTAATCTTATACTTTCCAAGTTTTTTGACGTTAACTTTAGAATCATCTACAGTCACATCACTCTTATTACCTCTTACTTTTTTAATAAATGACATAGGCTTATAAGTAGAATTTATTTCTATATCCTGTGTACTATGATTAAAACTGATAGCAGGACGAGTCATAAAATAAACACCTAAACCAATCATGAGAGCCACAATACATCCAATAAGGACATAAACTCTTTTTCTTAAATGACGTTTTTTCATTTCTGATCTCCCTTAACTTTATATCTTTAACAATTTCGTATTATATATCTAATATGTGTAATTTGTGTGGAAATTAAGAAACACTTAAGAACTTTTTTTATTTACATATTATTTCTTTACTTTGTATAACAAAGTAGTGTATACTTTGCATTACAAAGTAGGTGGCATAATGGATACACAATTGATGAAAGGAATGTTGGAAGGATGTATTCTTTCTCTTATTAGTCATAAGGAAACTTATGGTTATGAACTATTGGAAGAATTAGAGAAGTATGGCTTTGAGAATGTAGGAGAAGGGACATTCTATCCGATATTAACACGTTTGTCTAAAAAGGGATATTTATCATGTAGACAGGTGAAATCAGAAGCAGGACCTTATAGAAAATACTATAAGATCACTGATGAAGGATTAATCTATTTGAGAGAATTTAAACACTCTTATTATAAGATTACAGGTATTGTAGAAAAGATTTTGGAGGATTAGCTATGATTGCGGAATATAAAACATTAAGAAATCAGTTAACAGGAGACTATCAGGTATTCTATGACAAGGCATATCAATATGCAGAAGATAGACGTTATCCAGGATTCTATGCGAATGATATACTTATGAGCTTGTTAGATCTATTAATCACAGCACAGATGAACCATAAAGAATTAGATACACTTATTAAGGAAGATCATGATACATTCATTAAGAACTATTTCCATGATCAAGGAAAGAAAACCACATGGATCAACAGCTTCTTTAGATACACAATCTTCTTATGGAACTATGTATTCTATCTTATTCTTGAACCAACATCTCATGCAGGAGGAAAGGTCGTAGAATCAATGATTGTAATCATTCTTATAGACCTTATTATGAAAAATAAGCGATATAATATTCTACTAGATTATATTGTATTGGCTCTTGTATTCATATTACCGTCTATTTCAGTTCCTTATATGATTCCTCTTATTATAAGTATAGTTCTTCTTATTATCGGTACTCTCTATCAAGTGTATTATACATATACACATCAGAATACAATCAGCTACTATAGTGAAGAAGCACAATCACAATCTAATGATTATGTGAATGATATACTTAAGAAACAGAATGAAGAATTCAATCGTAATAGAGAAAAACACCATCTTCCACCTCTTACTTTAGAAGAGATGAAACTCTATAAGAAAAGAAGAAATCGTAAGATTGGATTAATCATTGATGTCATTGTAGGAATACTCATCTTCTATCTTGCCTATAGAATAGGGGATTATAAAGAAAGCATGATAATGTTGTCTTATTATCTTCCTGTTTATATTATATTCAGTACAAGATATCTCTCTTATCTTGTGAATCCAAAAGGTCAGTTGATTCATATATTGAATATTATTGCGGTAATCAACCTCTATTTCTTTATCCAGGTATGTCATATCAATCATATAGTCATTCCTGTATTATGCTTAATCATCATCATGATAGAAACAGGTGCTATGATGATGATTCCTGTCTTTAATAATATATCTGAATACTTTGATCAATTAATCAGTCTCTTTTCAGTAGGTTTCATACTTGTAGAAATGAAAGTAGAGTTCTGGCTTTCAGCCATTATACTTATTGTATTGTTTGGAACTTTAGTTAAAAGCATAAAAAAACAGAAGATATAATCTTCTATTTCTTGTAGAACACTAATGTAGAGTTATTATACTTTAGATATAGCTTATTATTCTTGAAGTAATATTGAATTGTTTCAGTTGTCTGCATAGATTCCCATGAAGCAGGTGGATCAAAATTATCAAGATGATCACATTGGAGAGTAAGTGTATCATCTTTCTTGATCATTTTTCCTCTTATGACAGGATTACCTGCTTCTGCATCATACATATTAAAAGATAAGTCTTTATCTATTTCTAATGTAAGATAAGCAGTATAGATATCTTTATTTTCTAATGGAGATTTCTCACATCTCCATGTATCTTCTAATTGTGGTGTAGTGTAACAGGCACAAAGAATAAGAGAAAGAATAATCAAACAAATCTTTTTCATAACGCAGAACACCTTTCTATAAACTATAATTTGCATATGTTGATTTTGATTTGAGTGAAAACTATAATAAATACAAAGAAGGAATAACCAGTAAGCGGTTGTCCTTGGATTCTATTTGGATAGAATAACTACCTCAAACTTTTACCAGGGAGTGAGGTAGTTATTTTTTTACGGTCTTATCAATAATGATAAGAAGTAATCTAACAACAAGTGTTAAACATATTAACATAATCATGACTACTTCATACGTTGTCATTAGGCATCACCTCCGTTTTCAACTTAAAAGAAGAATTACGAAGGGGTGCGTACTTCGTCATAACGACCAAGGATAACCACCTACCGTATACGGTTGTTTCACATAAAAATTATATCATATAAGCACAGAGCTATAGATAAGTTATTGAGTATTGAAAAAAATCGGAGAGATGTTTTTCCCTCCGAATTTAATATGTGATTAGTTTCCTTTTCTTTTTATAAACCATAAGGAGATAATACCAAGCAATAAACTAATCGCAAAACCAATACCGAGAAGTTCATAGTTGAAATAAGAATACGTAGTATTATTCACAACTTTTACTGCAGGAGTCATACTTACAATAAGACCGGTAATAATACATCCTACAGATACTATAATAATGGGAAGTTTTTTCACAATCATCACTCACTTGTCTTTAATAGATTTCCTTCGTTGTTTGATCTCATTAATACAAGAAAAGTCAAACAAGGAATAATTAGAATAATTGAATTCACTAGGATTAAGATAGAAATAGCTTGTTCTATCATTATAGAAGGTAATATATGATATTGGAAGAAGAATAGAGATAGGACTGAAATCATAGATAGTAATGTAGATGTCAAACAAAAAGAAAATCGTTCTTTTAGTATTAATTGTAGATATTGTAATCTACTGAGTCCATTCACTAATAATAGTTCATATTGATAGCGTCTAGAAACAATATCAAATATTCCAATAATAAAACATGTACTCATAAACATGACAAACATAATCATAGAGAACTGCTGTATCATTTCAAATCCAAATGTAGTTGTTTTATTTAATATTGCAGAAGAAACAGGATTATAGACCTTTATATCAGAATCATGTTTTTTAATAAATTCAGTCACAGATTTGATGTTCTTATATGAGTTTACTTTGATGATATAGACATTGGACTGATATGTATTGTTTTGTGTATATTGATTTACTATCTTCTGATACAGTTTTGGAGATATATAAATAATGTTTTCTGTTGTTTTTGTATATCGGTTATGAATATCTTTATCTGTGACATTCGCATTAACGAGTTCAAAAGGAATCATGTTGAAGGTGTAGGTATTACTTGTGGGTATTTGAAGAATACCTTTTATATGGATATTCTTGTTTAGTTTTTGATAGAGAGAATAAGAAATATAAACATGATCAGTATTAAGTTGTTTATTCTCAATACTGAATGATTGTTTTGTATAAGTCTTATATGTTTTCATATTCCCATAATAAGGCTGTATGACAATAGTCTCCTGCGTATTTAAGACATTCCATTGGAAGAATGGCTGAATACTTTGAACCGTACTGTTGTTGGATATGTCTTGAATGAGTGTTTTAGGAATAGGCTGACCGCCCATATCATAAGCATTACCACCATCTTTATAAGAAATCCTTAATTCATTATCAATTGCTTTATTAATCATAGTGTCTGTTTCTTTTTGATAATAAGCTTGAAAGCACATCATATATGTCACTATGATCATCATAATACTTATCACAATATTTCTTTTATAATGGATTCTATTGGACTTCTCAGCCTTTAAGTAATAGGTGACAGGATTTGTATGAATATGTTTTTTAGGTTCTATTTTATTGATTTCTGTATAAGATTCTTTCTTTAATATAATTTGCTGGTGCTCTATATGGTAATGTATATCAGCAATCTCCAACATCCCCATATCATGTGTCGCAATCACAACTGTCTTATGATATCTATGACATAATTCATGAATAATCTTTCTCATATGTTCTCTATTGATCGTATCTAGATAAGCAGTTGGCTCATCTAAAAAGATAATATCCGGATTCTTCATCATACAGCATAATATAAGTAATCTTTGTTTTTGACCACCAGATAAAATATTTACTTTTCCATTTAAATCAATATTTAAATCTAATTCATCCAATAGCTTCATCATGTGATCTTTATGAAATGGAACTTCAGCAAGCTCACTAAATAGTTGAATATTCTGTATTGCTGTTAAATCATCAAATAATCTACAATCCTGAAATACAAAACCATAATCATTACTGTCGGTATAAAACTCATTCTTGGAATAATGTGTTAGTCCTGCAAGTTCAAATAATAAAGTAGATTTACCAGAACCACTTTCACCAGTGATTACAGTAATTTGAGAAGACGGAATACTTATATTCTGGTTCTTAAACAATATATGATTCTTAAAAGATAGATTGATATTCTTCATTTCAATCATAAATCCACCTTCTTTACAAACCATTGACTATAACATATATATAAGAAACAAATAACTAAAGTCACACCTATTTGAATAATCATAAATAGTAATAAACTCATAGTCATTGACTGACGATTAATCACAAAGAAACCAATCTTTCTTGCGATCAAGAAACCAGGAATACTTAGTAATAGAGATAAGATGGACTGTACAATCATATTATCATTCATTAAAGAACAAATCGTTTGATTCTTTAAACCATAAACCTTCAACAATTTAATTTCATTCTTTCTATCATCCAATGCATTCATTTGTACAAGAACATAAAGGAATATTGCGATTAATATCACTACAGCCATAAAAATATATCTTCCTTTTCTTTCTTCCTTATAGACATCAACCATATCTGTCACTGAATTATATTGATCATAAGTAATGAAATTATTAGAAATCTGAGATATTTCTTTTTCAACACTTTTTAAGTTCTTAATACGGTCTACTTCTACAACATAATTTTTACTTTGATAAGGAGTAATAGCTGCATTGTATTCTTTGGCATCTAATAAACTATCAGGAGTCTGGTTATTGTATTGATTTAAAATAGTATAGAATGATTTGTCATTCATAAGTACAACATATCCAGCACTAAAAAATTCATTATAATAATCATCTGTTGAAATAATATGATTGATTTCTATTTCAAGATTTACTTTCTTAGTAAGAACCTGTGATAAAGTACCTAATGTTTTAGAATCATCAATTTCACATTGATAAGTATATTGCTGGACTGGAACATATACATCTATAGATATTTTAAAGTTCTTTTCTTTTTCATCTATACCTAGCTTTCTTGCGAATGATTGACTAATCGCATTTCCTTTAAGCTCTTTTCCATCTACTTTAATATTCTGGAAAGAGTAATAGGGAACGACCATTGGACTCCCTTCCTGAAAATAATCAAACTGTGTTTTACTTCCTTGATAATAAACAGTACCTTTACTCACATCTTCCATTTGATTGATTGTATCAAATACATCAAATGGATAAACACTCTTTACATGTTTGATTGATTTAATACGATTCAATTCCTCAGTACTTATATCAAGATTTACCTCTGCATCACCGATATAATAACTATCTACGCCATTCGCAATATAAGAATCATTCATCTTACCTGTATATAATTCTGCTTTATTGGCTTGTTTTATACCATTTGATAACTTATTTTCCTGTAGTAGACTATCACTTACGTTAGTAGAAATAGAGATCGTCATAATAGAACCTAGAAGTAATACAAGAATAAACTGAAACCATTGTCTTTTATTCTTATAGAAGAAGTACTTATGATAACTGTTGATGTCTGACTTCTTCAGTTGAGTAGTTTTATTTATTTCATCTATGTTTTGATCGCATACAAGAATTCTATTTTCTATTCTGTAAGTAATGTCTAGATGATTTATTAGATATTCATCGTGAGTTGTAACGATAATATATTTGTTTTCTGATTTTAGTTTTTCGAGTAATTGAAGTACAATTTCTTTATTTTCTTGATCTAAAGAAGCAGTCGGTTCATCAATAATAATGATGGATGCATCTTTATACATGGATAACGCTATTAAGAATCTTTTTCTCTGCCCAATAGATAAAGAAGAAGGATAGCAGGATGGATCTATAAGATCCAATCCTACTAGATGAAGCATATTGTTCATTTTGGTTTGATCATATTGACTTTCTTGTAGGTGATTAATAAATTCAAAATGTTCATATACTTTCATGTTATCAAAGAATGTCCCAAACTGATCAATATAAGACATCTTATTTAATAGATAATCTTCTTTATTAGAATCATTGATAATCACATCATCTATATAAAGAAGATTATCTTTGTACTGGTATAATAATGATTTTAGGAATGTTGTTTTACCACATCCACTTTTACCAATAATACCAGTGATTCGACCAGGACATGTTTTAAAATGAGCATCATTGAATATGACTTGATCACCAAAATTTATATTTACATGTTTCATCTCAATCATAGTAAAGCACCTCTTATTTCAATCATACAACCTTTAAAAAAATAAATAATATCTTGAGGACGTTTGACCGATTTATGAGGATAATAAACAAAAAATACCTGTCATGAAACAGGTATAAGAGTAGAGATATAGAGTGATGCACCAGCATGCTGTACTTGTAAGCTTCCATGATATTTATGCAGTATTAATACAAGAGTATCATATTTCATTTGATTGATTCTTTCTTTTGCATCATTCATATACAATGTGATTTCAAAGGCACATTGATCTTCCATTATTTTTACTTCTAATTCATTATTTTCCATGCAATCTATTGCGATATCAAACAGATAATTTATAAGGATATTCAAATGTTCATCCTCTATAAATGATATATCCTGAATAGATACAATAATAGCAGGTTTAATGTTGTTGAGTTTGAGCTGTTCTAATTTCATATTAATAAATGAATCAAATAGCTTATTACCAGATATGATCAGCATATTATGATCATTGAGAGACTCTATTCTTTTGTCTATCATCTCATTCACATTTTCAAATTCTTTTCTTTTTATATATTCTTTCATTTGAAGGTAATCGTATTTTAAGTCATGTCTTAGCTTATAGAGTTCATTGTTTTTCTTTTCAATGAAGGCATAGTTTTGTTGATCATTCTTAAAATGATCAATAGCCTGGTTAAGAAGCTGTTGTTCATGATTAAGTTTGGTATATCTAAGGAATAAGTAATAGGAAATAATGATAGTAATCAAAAGGGTTATAAGAATAATGAGATTACAGTTTATGCCTAATATATTAAGAAAGTCATTATAGAGAATATGATAAATACATAGAGTACTTAAGGATATAGCCATAAGTAATCCCCAATAAAGATTCTTATTATCGATAGGATAAAGTTTTTGAATAATAGCGAATGTAGAGATAATAAGAATATAGATGATTAATGAAACAATAGGGGATATTGGCATTAGAACAACTAAATTCTTTATAACAGTTAAGAATGAAAGATAGAAGATAATTTCTGATAACAGCCTATCTGAATAACAATAGAATAAGAAGCATAAAGATTCTATTAACAAGAGATCCTGTAATAGGGGATGACTTGTAAATACACTAAGAAGACAATTGATCAATAAAGAGGCAATAAAAATAGCTGTTTTATTTGTTCTAAGGAGACATGTCAGTAATGCTTCTATACAACAAAAATATAAGAAACTCATCATTGCATGTACCTCCTGTAGGCATGGTATTTTTCAATAATATCTTTTGATTTTCTAGAGACATTAAATGTTTGGCTGTTCATAAGAGTCACACTTTGATTATTAATTTTAGTAACATATTTAAAATTAATAATGGTATATGAGTTGATTTTATAGAATGCTACATTGGAACATAACTCTTCAGAACATTTCTTTAATGTTGTGTATTGAACATATTCATTATCTTCTGTGTAAAAGGTACATGTATTTCTATGGGATTGAACATAGACGATATCCTTGAGATTAATGTATTGATTATTTTTCTTATCAACGAGATATTGTTTATGGTTTTCAGCCTGATCTTTATCTATCTTGATAAATAATCTTTCTAAATCATCTTCATAAGATGTTTTTCTTATAAAGAAGTAAAGCGCAATATCAAAACAATCATAAACAAGTGTTTCGTTACTAGACATGAATATGATGCGTGTATTCTTATTATCTATACTTTTCGCAATAGTGATACCATTATCCTTCATCAATAAAATATCTATAAACAAATAATCATAATCTTTTAATTGAAGTGATTTGAAATCATTATTAAATACATCAATACTACTTTTACTAAAGCATGTATTTTCTTCTATCTTATGCTTTATGACTTGGCTGAATTGAGTATCATCATCTATTATTCCTATTTTCATCTTATGTAGCTCCCAACTGAATATGTACATTATTAATTGATGTTTCTATTGTATCACGATATTGGGATTATAAGAAAAAACTACAATACTTAATTATGTATTGTAGTTCCACAATCAGCTAAATTATTATCATTTGGGATTAATATTTTTTATATTTTGCTAAACTATCTGGTTCTTTTTCTTGTCCAAATATAACAGCACAAGCACTATTAACAGATGAAATAGCAACAAATCACAACAAAGCAGCAACTGTCTTTAAAAAATATTGTTTAAATTTTTCCATATCAAACCATCCTTTCTAATAAATAATAACATTCTTTTATAACTGAAATTAAATATAGTGATTTTGATGTTTTAGATTATTTCACCTAATTAACATTATTTGAATATTTTGTGAATTTATCTATTGATTCATGTATACAAACTACAGCTTTGGATAAAATTATTATGATAAAATCAGTAAAAACAGCTAATAAAATTATTCTAAAAGTATTCTATTCTGCATCATCTATTAATGAGGCTATCGATGCACAGGATATAAATGAAATTTTGTTAAATGAGAATTATTCTTTAAGTATTGAGGCTGATGATATGTATGCTAGTATTCTATTATCTTTTGATATATCTAGCTAGGTATTGTATGGTCATAAGAAAAGAGAATCACGATGTGACTCTCTTGTTTATTAGAATAGTGTTATCAAATACTTTAGTTGAGTATTCCACTAATGGAAGACCACTCGTTATGGTAGAGAAGTCCAATCTCATCAATATATTTCTATAAATCGAAAAATTGTGAAACATTATACATATAAGCCATCGAACATTGTCGATTAGAAGTACGTAATACTATGTAATCATTTTTTAAAGATATATATACACTAATCAATGTATTATCTATTTGCCTACTATTTAACTCTTTATTGATTTCGTACAAATAAATTGTACTATTCATATAAAAATAAAGAATGTTTTTATTATCGTATGCTCTCGTAAATTCGCATATTTCAAATGTAGCCGAGAAATCATCTTGATTATTTTCAATGAAAAATAATTCATTCTGAAAAGAATCATAAAGTGTTATTTTATATAAAACTTTGTATTCTATATCTTCTATTTTAAAAGGCTTATATTCCTTTCTAACAAAGTAATTAAAATCATAAGAATAAAGATCGTATTTTAAAAGATCATCATCTAATAAAGATAACCTATTATGTCTGTCTCTTATACACATCTCCGAGCCCACGAGACCGAGGCTGA
>ENA-OUQP01001099-OUQP01001099.1-human-gut-metagenome-genome-assembly--contig:-NODE-1099-length-20092-cov-22.483306_pt1 | contig 20092 bp, 21 predicted proteins | sample MGYA00237951_ERZ548836 | MGnify/ENA primary metagenome ERZ548836 (study PRJEB26490, sample SAMN05194702) | human gut metagenome | biome: terrestrial biome; feature: human-associated habitat...
ATTTTTTCAGTGAGAATGTAATTCCACGATTTAAATTTTCATCATCTTCAACCACAAGTATACCTGGCATAGCATATGCACCTCTCTTTATTAACTATATATATTTAATATCAGAGTACTGCTTCTTCAATTCTCTCATCGTTTGTATCTCCAAAAGATAAAACAATGAAACTATCGTCAGCACTGTTATCCTCTGAAAGGAGTCGTCAAATATGCTTTTGCTTTTTCAATGCCGGAAGTGTGGCAAGTTCTTCTGTCGGAGTAAGCATTATACAGCGTCTGTTTCCAATATATGCTGTGTGAAAATCATAACTCCTTGCAATATAAACAGGCAAAGAATCCTGATGATTCCCTGCTTCATATTTTATAGAAATTCCGAATACGCTTGTAAGGATATTTCTTATTCCCCTTTTAACTTAATTCCTTTCATTTTAACATACTTCCATATAATGTACAAATTGATTTCATAATTGTATGCCATGAAATATCAGCAGCGTAAGAATAATTTTTTTGATATGTTTTCCATAAATTTTCCATAACAGAACTTATTTCTATTTCATCAAATATTTCTCTTCTATCCCCAGAGTTTATCTGCTCCAATGTTCCACGTTTTCTTGCAGTTGCCACAAGTGCATTCCATAAAACTTGCTTTTTGAGTTGTTCTCCATGCAACTTTTGTAAAATATAAATATCATAAAAATCTCTCATTCGTGTATTTGTAACGTTTCGACTAACAACAGTTTCCAATTTTTCAGCCAATACCGTTTCCAGATTATATGCCCATACCTCAATAGTGCGGTCTTCAAGCATAAGATTAAATTTGTACTTGATTTCTCTTGGTGTAATTACATCCCCTGTAGAAATATCAATCTTTAATGGTGTGATTACACCATCAAATTTCGTTTCCATGCTTACACGAACACCAGGATAATCTGCTTCTTCCATGATTTCCGATATCCGTTTGACCCGAAATGAAACACCATCGTCCAGTGGAATTGATATAATTTGGGATATAATCATTTCTACATCCTCCACACTAACATTAGTGCCTTTTATGGTAGCATCCAGATCCATAGTAGCTCTGGCATCCAGACCAACCATTGCCGCCACAAGCATTCCACCTTTTAATATAAACTGGTTTTTATACTCTGATAAAGAAATTCGTTCTAAAAAACGTTCCATCATATAATTCCGCATCAAAATCTGTGCATCTGCGGATTTTTTCTTTGACATATTACGAATTAAATCCTTTAATTGTCTTGCCGTTGTTATCATCTAAAGTAACACCTCCAAATATGGTCTAAGTATGTTTTCAACATGAAACATAGCTGCGTATTTCATAAGCATCCGTAAGTTTTTATCCTTACACATCGCATACTGCTTTAATGCATCTTGGAATACCTGCATTTCAATATTTTTCCTGCTGCGAAGCAGATCGCAAATCGTTCTCTCCATATCATAAACCGGAACTGAATGTCCAAATGATGTCTGCATAGTTGTGATCCCTATTTCATGTAAATCCTTTTTTACTGTATACACTTGAAAACCGTCTTCCTGCAAACGGCTTGGATTATATCCAGTTCTTACTGTTATGGTGTATTTCAAAGGCTCTCTGTCCGTTAAATCATGAAAAAACAATGCAGTTTCATGAGAAAATACAGCTTGACCACAACGTAAATGCAAAAGGTACATCGCATCTGTCCACGTATCAGGTGATACATACACACCATGAGAAGCTTGCTCTAATCCTCGTTCCTTCACATAGGCATAAAACACAGACTTACTAATTCCATTATTTAGGACTTGAAATGTCTGAATTGTCCCTCCACATTCACGCAATAACAGATCTAATTTTTCAAATTGAGTCATATGGAATCTCCTTTCATGCTAATATGATAATATGTATTAGCATGAAAGTAAATATAAATAACACCTATGACATCGAACTCCAATACCTGATAAACTAAATGTGACATAAAAAGGACACGCAGCTTTTAATAGCTTGCGTGTCCTAAAACTAAACTTACCTAAACTTACTTCTCTTGATTGTTATAATATTTTTTCTTTTAAATTTTCTTTGAACTGTCTCCAGTTCCTTCGCCCTTCCAAAGCCCTGCGAACCAACGTAAGGGCCATGAAATATGTAGATTGCTGTGGAAGAGCGTCTAATTGTTTCAATATTCAGTTGTTATAAAATTTCTAAAGTATTATGATCCAACCTACTAACTTTACCCGAAATTTGTTTTTAATTTGTTTTTTCCATCATTATAATGGCCTTGCCCACTAATCTGATTGTAATTATAAATTTGTTAAATTCTTTTTTCTTTTCTACAAAATCTTACTTAAGGTTCCTCAATGTAAACTCCATCTGTGAAACTACTGCTCACATCATCATTAGCAGAATGAACACATCGAACACGATAGTAATAATCGCCTTCTACATCTAAATACTTCTTAGAGGATGCACGATCAGCATTTTCATTAAATTTCTGCCAAGAATCATAAAAAGACCATTCCGTATCTTCTTCTTTTGCCTGTTCAATCATAACAGCAATTCCAACCCTGTCTACCACTCGTTCTGCAATGGTAGTTCCTCCGGCATAGATTTGTCCCGGACCCATTCGAACGATTTTGGAATATCCGGTCAGAAGATCCTCTCCTCTGGCAACTTTTTGATTATAGCCGATGGATTCTGCATCTGTTGTAAGTTGGGATCCGTCGATCACCTTTACGCTAGATGCCGCCTGTGTATCCGTCGATACTCCAAAGCTCAATCCTACGGCCATAGCAAATACGCAGCATATGGACATACATCGTTTCATCTATCTACCTCCCATCTCTCTCTATTAGGGCTCCCTATATAATAGACACATGAGATGAGAAAAACTGACGCGTTTTTTAATAAAAATACAAATTTTTTAAAATATTTTCTATTTCCTCCTTTTTCATCTCTCCCGAAAGGCAATAATGCATTTTTTTATACTCAAATTCTACTACATATCTGTTTCTTTCCGTTTCTGGGGTTTCATACTCTGTCACCTCAATATCAGCCTTTCCTACCTGCTCATAATAACAGTTTATTTTCTTATCCTCATTATCATATCCCCATGATACTTCTCCATAAGAAGCACTTATAAAATATTCTATTCTTTTACTTTTATATTGATAATCCACTTCAGCCACTTGAATATCTGTATCCAAAATCATGTTTTCAAATTTCATACCTTTTGGACGCCATATTAATCTTACAGGATCTATTCCAAATTCATCAGCTATCTTCTCATATGCCTTCTCTTCATCCTCTTCCTCAATAATCTTATTCTTATCGCTGGAATTGGCTTTGGACACTTTTCTTCCACCTACGGAACTCTTCATAAACTGCAGCATTCTCTCTGGTCCGCCAAAGCTTGTCATCCCAACTGCCATTACGAGGATCAACACTGCTGCCAGCGCTACAATTCTACGGATATTGCGTTTCTTCCGGCGCATTGTATAGATTTTCTTCTCTTCGCTCTGATTCTTCAACATCTCCCGTCCAAGACGAAGGGCTTCCTGGTCTTCTTCTGAGAGTTTCGCATACGCATCTGTTCGCTTCATATCTTCAGAACGCTTTTCACGCTCACGGATTTTTTGATCTAATGCATTTTTCATGCGGATCTTCAGCTCATTTGGAATCTCTACATTATCGTTAAGTCCGACTTCTTCTTCAATCTGTTTCGCTTCTCTATTCAATTGATCCTTTAGGATTTCTTTCAACTGATCTTTCTTTTCACTCATAATCTACCTCTTAACGAAATCTATCCTCTCTTTCTCTTGACCAAATCTCTCGGGAACGTATAATATAATTATATGCCAAAGTTGAAAATCTTTCACTGTTTCGTACAGTATATACGAAGCAGAATAATCTGTACGGCATTCTTATTGTAACTTATATTATCGAAAGGAGCTTTTTATGAAACGTATTATCTTAACCGGCGGCGGTACTGCCGGTCATGTTACACCTAACATTGCCCTGTTACCACGTCTTAAAGAATTACAATACGACATCCACTATATCGGCTCATATAACGGAATTGAGAAGGAACTTATCTCTCAATTCGGTATACCATATCATGGCATCTCAACCGGTAAACTCAGACGTTATTTCAGCGTCCAGAACTTCACAGATCCATTCCGCGTTATCAAGGGAATGGGTGAAGCACGTAAACTGATTAAGATTCTGGAGCCTGATGTTATATTTTCCAAGGGAGGTTTTGTCTCTGTACCAGTAGTCCTTGCCGGTAAGGGACAACATGTACCAGTCATTATCCACGAATCTGATATGACTCCTGGGCTTGCCAACAAGATTTCCATTCCTTCTGCAACGAAGGTCTGCTGCAACTTCCCGGAGACATTATCTTCTCTCCCGGCAGGCAAGGCTGTTCTCACCGGTTCTCCGATCCGTCAGGAGCTTTTAAGCGGAGATAAGTACCGCGCCAGAGAATTTCTTCACTTTACTTCCGACAAACCAGTCATTCTGGTTGTCGGCGGAAGCCTCGGTGCCGTTGCCGTGAACAATGCCATTCGCGCGATTCTCCCGGAGCTTCTGAAAAACTTCCAGGTCATTCACTTATGTGGCCGCGGCAAGCTCGATCCTTCTTTGAACGGAACAGAAGGCTACGCACAGTTCGAATATATCAAAGAAGAGTTGCGTGACCTCTTCGCACTGACTGACATTGTAATCTCCAGAGCCGGAGCCAATGCTATCTGCGAGCTTCTCGCCCTGCACAAACCAAATCTTCTGATTCCGCTGTCTGCCAATGCAAGCCGTGGTGATCAGATTCTCAACGCCCGTTCTTTCGAGCGTCAGGGATTCAGTATGGTGCTTGAAGAAGAGGAACTTACGAACGAAACACTTCTCACCGCAGTTCATGATCTCTATGATAACCGCGAGAAATACATCGATGCAATGAAGCATTCTTCCCAGCAGGATTCTATCGATACCATCATTGATCTGATTGAATCGGTAACTGCTTAGATACTTACAAAACTATCTGATTCTATCGCAGATATCTGATAGAAGAAAACAGGTGTCATATTCGGCACCTGTTTTTTATTTGTCATCCAGTTGGTGAAACTGTTCTTCGTAGTACTTCTTAATCCATTGCTTTGCCCTGTATAATGTACTATGCAGCGTATCCAGAGGTATCCCCATTTTCTCTGCAACTTCTTTTTGTGGTTTATCCAAAGTATATGAAACGGTAACTGCCTCATACCACCTTGAATTTTTCTCATATAAATCTGCAAAGATCGTATCTTTTAGGTCGCAACATTCTTTCTGACGAAGCACTTCTATGAGTTGAGCATCCAGTCCTTCTGACGAATATGGCACCTCCTGCTCCGGAACCTCTTCCATCGGCGTCTCCCACTTGCTGTCTCTCAGATAGTTCTTTGCCATATTCTTTGCGGTAGTGATCAGCCACGCAGGCACGGACTCCATACATATATCTCCCAGGTTGTCGTATAATTTTAGGAAAACTTCCTGCACAATCTCTTCTGCCACATAGTGATCTTCGACGTAGTACAATGCCGTTCGGTACACTTTACTTACATTTTCTTTGTAAAGCCTGTCGATTTCAGCTTTCTTTACATCTTCAGATTCCACCATTTAATTTCCATCTCTTTCAAGTTTATAATTTAGACAGAATATCCTGCTTATCCTCTTCGGTAAGCTCGCCCATCTTCCAGCCAAGTCCAACTTCGTCACCTTTATAACGCGGAATCATATGTAAATGGAAATGGAATACAGTCTGTCCTGCTGCTTCGTTATTATTCTGCACGATATTGTACCCATCACAGTGTAAGATGCCTGTAAGCTTTGTAATCATTTTCTTAGCCAGCACCATAACTTTTGCAGCCTTATCATCGTCCAACTCATACAAATTGGCATAGTGTTCTTTTGGAATAATCAGTGCATGTCCTTTCGAAGCCGGGCTGGCATCCAGAATCACGCGGAAATCTTCATCTTCATACAATGTTGCTGTTGGAATTTCTCCATTTGCCAGTTTACAAAAAATGCAGTTATCATCTTTCATTTTCATTTCCTTCTTTCATTTAAAAAGTCATTTTAAAAAATGTTGATTATTTTATCCGCCAATGCTACACTATGAAAAAATAAATTCATAAAGGGCGGTAATCATTATGTTCACAGAATCTGATTATGAAAAATTACACCAAATCATGGCAGAAAGTCCTGAGAAAGAAGAGCTTCTCACCAGACTTCTTCACTCCCACCGTATGGATATCAGTACCATCAGCCATGAAATTCGCAACCCGCTGACTCTTATATACAGTACCTTACAGATGATCGAAGCATCCAATCCGGAAGTTCTGAATATCCGGCACTGGTCAGACTTACATAGCGACATCGAATATATGAAACAACTACTGGAAGAGTTATCAGCATACAACAACGGTCAACGTCTGTCACCTTCTTCGACAGATTTAGACATCTTTCTCAAGAAAATTTCCTTATCCTTTGCTTCCTCCATCATTGAAACCGATATTGAATTTATCTCTCGGATAGAGCCGGGACTCCCTGTTATGCCTGCAGATTCCATCAAACTTCGGGAAGTTCTTCTGAATCTTCTTGGAAATGCGCGCGATGCAGTACTGATTCAACAATCTACATGCTCTAATCATCTTAATTCTGCCTGTAATTGTGAAAGTAACGGATCTTTGAATGCCTGCAAAGCACATACCTATTCCCCGCAAATTCACTTTCACGCATGGAAAGAGCATTCAAATCTGATCATCTCCGTCTCCGATAACGGCTGTGGTATTGCACCAGAACATCTATCTGCAATCTTCGAACCATTTGTCACGTACAAATCGTCCGGAACAGGCTTAGGCCTGCCACTTTCCCGTCGAATTATCGAAGCACATGGTGGAACACTGACTGTCCACTCAGAACCAGATCTGCCGGACTGTCAGGTAAAAACTACATTCACCCTTACAATCCCTATCCCTTAAAACATTTTTTTATAATGTTTCGGCTTACGTTTCCAATATGTGAGTACCGCCAGTAAAAATCCGGATACCAGCCCGCCAATGTGGGCTGCATTATCCACACCTTGTGCGGTGAATCCATAATAGAGACTTAAGCCTGCCATCAGAACGAGTCCTCTTGTTGAAATCTCTCCGACTCGTCCATGATTGCGGATTGCAACATAAAGAAGAGCTCCCACAATTCCAAAGATTGCTCCGGAAGCACCCGCTGATACCGCATAGCTTCCCTGATTCACATCAAACCATGCCGATACGAGATTTCCCATCAGTCCGCTTCCAAGATAAATGAGCAGAAAACGGATTTTTCCAATCTCTGGTTCCAGGCTGTAACCGATGACCAGCAGCATCACCATATTGTTCATCAGATGACTGAATCCAAAATGCAAAAACATACTGGTGATCAGTGTATAATATCGTTCTCCGTTCATGAGATATGGAACATACATTGCTCCGTGTTCCATCATAAATGCGGAATCCTCAGTCATACCCATAAAAGACAGTCCGAGGAAGATCAGAACATTCGCTACTGCGATTGCAATTGTACAAATTGGTAATTTCTTGTAATTTCTCATAGGAAAATTCTCTCATTAATTTTCTGTAATGTCAACGTTATTCTGCAAGATTTTACTCTTCAAACTCTACAATCAGATAGTATCCTCTGTCCGTATGTTGTATTTCTTTGATCACGCCCTGTCTTGCATGAATACGCTCGGATGTCTTGTAAATTCCGGACATTGCAACTGCCGGTTCCACTACATAAGTAAACAGGTTCGTATTCGGACTTCTCTCTGTTACTTCCACCTGCTGGCCTTCTTCCACCAGCCCCTGTCTTTCCATTTTAAACCGTTCCTGTCTCACGACAAACCGCCTCCTGTCTCTGATATTCCAGCCGGGATTTTTTCCGGCATCATTCCTGTCAGTACAGTATAACACTAGAGATCTTCTTCTTCAATATATAGCCCGTCCCAGTCTCCCCACTTTGGTTTTCTGCGTCTGTGAAGAAAACGCTTCATCGGTGTCCACAGGTTTTCTGTCTCACGAAGTATCGTACTTCCCATTTCCTGGCTTGCGATCCAGTCATGTTCTGTCCGGTCAAAATATGTGCTTCCTTCCTTTTCTTCCTCTGTTCCCAAATCTGTATTTTTATCCTCTGCCAAAACATTTTCTTCCTCTTCTTTTACACACTCCTTTATAATCTGTTCCAGACTGTAATTTTCCTTCATAGTCTCTTTATGCAAAAGGAACACGATCTGGACACATTCTTTATCCTGATAATCTGCACATTTCACCAGATATTCGCTCAGATGGTGAAATCCTTCCCACAGACTTTTTTCTTTCGGTGGATAATAACAAAAATAATACTTTTCTTCTGTGTAAAAAATATACTCCGGATCCATCAGAATACAATTCACATTGAGAAGATACCTTTCTACTTCTTTCACGACACGCAAAATAGATTTTAGCAATATTTTTATTTCTTCTCCACTCATCGTATGCTTTTCATAGAGCGCTTTCATGGACACTTTTCCACTCACATCATAATCATAACAGCTTTTGTCATCCATTCCCCGTCCATGCATTTCCAGCAGTCCTTCCACCTGATTTTCTTCCAGCATTTTATTTTGATAGTCCTCTGTATAAGGGACTGACTCTTCTATCGTAATCTTACGTTCCATTGACGAACTCCTTTATTTTCTTAATATCCCGAAGCTTTTTCTCCGGTTCTGTAATTGCCGCACGTTTTTCCACACTGACTTTCATCTTCCTCCATGTTCCCTGTGCCCGGACACAGACTTCATCTTCTTCCACCGTAACCTGTCCCTGGATTGTAGATAATAAGATACACTTTCCATTCACACAACTTTGAAAAAGTGTTTCCAGTTCCGCCACATCTGTCCCGCTTCTATCTCCAGATCCAGTCTGTGAATCCGTTTTTTCTCTCGCTTTATTACTGCCGACTACCGCTGTCTCATAAGCTGCTCCCGCAATTATATTCTTGTCATGGTAATAAAAAAATGCATAGATACTGCTCATGACCAGCAACATAATGATTGGCGTTAAAAAAGACATCTCTACTGTATAACCTCTCACGCTGCACCTCCCTGCTCTGCCAGCATCAGAATATATCCAAGAGTCAAAAAAGGGAAAAATGGCATCGCCTTCACCCGTCCGCGAAATGCCAATATCACAGAACAGACTCCACTTGTAAAAAATGCTGCTGCCAGCACTCCCACAACTTTCCAAAACCCCAGATATCCTCCAAGAATCATAATTGCCACGCTGTCCCCATAACCGATTGCTTCTTCTGTCACTTTACTGACAAGAAGGAACAGCACTCCCACTCCGATTCCTGCACAGATTCCAGCAAGATCACCTACATTCGTCTGTTCCATCTTTTCCAGGAACACTCTGATCTGATAAAGATCCACTATTTTCCAGAAGACTGTCAATATTCCCCACAACGTCAGAACTTTTCTGGAAACTTTTTTATTTCTAATATCTGACACAGACAGCCCAGTTAGAATTAACAGCACAACTATATCTACCATTCTATTTATATTTCCCACATCTTGTACCTCTTCCCATTCTACTTGTCATTCCCGGCATTCTACTTTCCACCACATTTTGAGCATGCGCGCTTTCCCGGTACTTCAGAAATTCTCGCTGTATATACGGTACGCTTTAATCCGCTGCATGTCAGTGAATTATGATACCGGTCACCCTGATCAGTAATATACACACTTCCACCCATACTGCTGCCATGAACACATTTCTCACAGGCATGATACTTTCCGCCATTTTCATTACGAAGACTATTAAGTTCCGATGACGCCGCCGCATGGATCGACAGGTCCAGATGCGTACAATGTGGATTTTTGTGATAGACAACTCCTGTATCCGTTACATATACAATCTGATCATCTTCTTCACCAACCCCTCCTGCCTCATAGCCGGTCCATGCCTTGATCCTCATAGTTTCCTTATAAGAAATCGGCGCTATAGAAAAGCCCGGAACCGGAATCCGCACCTGATAAGATGCCTGAATTTCTCCAATTCCCGTAAACGGCGACAAATAAGATTGATTGCAATTGATTCCTGAGCTGCCACCTTCTACAATGCTTCTCTCTAACCGTTCTGCTCCAATAGAATTTACAACATCACGTTCCAGATTTGACGGAATCACTGCCGGGACTTCTACTGCCTGCACTGCAAGCTTCTTTCCCGCTTCCTGAAGTCCGCTTCGCACAGCCGTCTGCACGGATAACAGCTCCAGCAGTAATACCAATGCCAGCGTCGCAAAAAAGAAGATTGGTACTGCCATGGCAGCCTCCACAGTAATGCTTCCTTTTTTTCGGGTGGATGCAGATGCCCTTCCTGTATGCTTGGATTTGTATATGCTGGATAATAAAGGGATATCTTTATCTGAGTTCATCGAATCTTTCTCCTTTCATTTTTTATGTTTTCAGTTAGCAGAAATTTTATAACTCCCGGTAGGGGGAGCGGAAGGACATCTGCACCCACCCGTTATCGATTCATTTCGTTTTTAATTGTATCCAAAATATGTCGGAAAATCGTACATAATCCCACGACGCAGATTGCATGTGCTGTGAAATTCTACTCTGCTGATGCAGGCATCTGCCCGAAAAAATGTCTGTCCATATCGTATCTTTAAATTTTGTTCCATCATATCTAATGTACGCATCCCAACTTCATCCTGGGATTTCAGGAACAACAGCATACGAAGGTATTCCCGATAAGCAAGTCCGCTTTCCATATCTTTACCACTATCTGCTGCCACATTTTCTCCTGCACTGCCAAGCTGCATCAGTCCGGAAAGGCTTAGTTTCCAATCCTCTGCGTTCTTTACAAGTGGTACTTTTCCTCCACTTATCAGCGTTCTAATATCCATGATTGCTTCACCATAAGCCCATGCAAGTAAAATTCCCTGCGCGGCACCCTCTGCCAGTTCCGGAAGTCCGATTACCGTACATAATGTAAGCGCTGCCGCCTCGGCTTCTGCTTTCTTTTCCGGATCCGTCTGGATATATGCATAATCTGGCACAAATCGGACCATAAGAAGCTTACTGGCAACCGTCTCCAAATTTTCTCTGTCGCTGGCGTGACCTTCCAGAATATATTCCAGTTCATAGTCCAGACTCCCCTCACCTGCCATGTCACCCCGATTCCCATCGCTGAAGTCTTCATTAGCAGAATCTCCTCTGACAAAATCTCCACCTACAGAATCTCCACTATTATAATTTCCATTGCCAGATTGCAGGCTATCCGAAGCCATCTTGAAATGTTCCAGCACGTACTCTCCAAACAGTAATTTACTGATTGTACTTCCCGATCCTGCTACATCTGAGAAATCTCCATATCCCTGATTTCGTTTTCTATGAGATACCATTTCCGATAACGTAATACTTTTCTTTGACATTACACGTCCCTTTGGCATAATCAGATCTACAAGAGGCATGCTTTTTAATTTCGCCACATGCGATAAGGGATTCTCTTCCTCTGGAAATTCCTCCTTCTGCGACAACAGCTCCTGTAATTCCTGTTCCGTTTTTGCCCCGTCCCTTTCATAATTTTGTAAAGCCTCCTCTCCTGCTTTCCATGTATCTGTCTGTCCAACCAGTTTCTTCACCTTATCCAGTCCGTATTTATTTTCCATATATGCCGTCACCTGCTCGTAAAATGCACTGGCACCTTGGTCCGTCAATAGCTGAATTCTTGTAATTTCCTGATCCATCCCGCTTGCTCCGTAATAGGCCAGCCGTTCCTTTAACAATTCTTCACTGTAACTGCCCGTCTCATAACTTCCTTCCAGCGCAAAAATTCCGTAGACTTCCCAGAGTTCCTTCTGATACTCTGCAAATATACTTTCCACCGCCCGTGTCATATCTGCTCTTCTGTAATTTTTTACATTCTGTAAAGAGGCACTTTCCAGCATTGCTCCGGCAAATGAAATAAGTAAAATAAATACCAGACTTAAATACACTGTGACTTCCCCCTTTAAATACCGCTGCTCTCGCTTGTAATCTTCTCGAAAATCGTCTCGACCAGACTTGTGAGCTGAGATTTGAATATAACGACAAGTGAAATCAGTACAACCATAAATTTAGCCCCTGTCTTTTTCATGCCTCAAAAGCCTTATAAACACTGGATTTAACCATATAGACCAAAACGTATCATTCGTCTATTTTCTTTGTTTTTTGCACTTTTTGTATGTTGTGTGCATTTTGTATCCAGTATTTTTATTTATTCATATCTATACAAAACAAGACAGAATGTACTTGCTTTTTTACTGTACATTCTGCCTTGAATCATTCAAATTCAAATATTTAATTTTTCCTTTTATACTTTAGATATTTTTCTTACCCTTGCCAATTCTTCTCGCAACTCTGCATTTTCTTTTTCCAATTTTTTTATTTTTAGTTTCAATTCCTGTATAGTCGTTTTTGCATTAACTAAAGTTCTTTCCATAGCCATATCAATAATAATCTGTTTCGGATTATACGTTACGCTCTGTTGATGCATAGCTTCATTTACCACCCTGCGCATTTCTTCATTTCGATAAAAAAATCCTTTAGAAAAGCCTGTTTTTTGAATCAATGCAGCAACCGTTATTTTTTCTTTTGATTCCAACATTTCTTGAATTTCCCGTTTTGCGGTTTCTACCTTCTGTTTGCTACGTTCCAAACTACATTCGACCATTTTATCGTATTTCATAGATTATCGTCCTCTCAAAAAACTTGTACCACACCATTCTCACAATTTTTTTAGAACAGAAATTTCTTTCCTACTGACCCGTTTATTCAATTTCTCCAGTTCTTGCTGCAACAGTTCATTTTTTCTTTTCAATTCCTGATTTTGTTCTGCTAATTTCTCGTTCTCTGCTTTGGCTTTTAACAATTCAATTTTCAACTCAATTACTGAATTTTCAAGTTTTCTGTCCATTGCAACCGGATGTCTATTCTTAAAAATTGCTTCCTGTCTATGTATTGCGTCATCCATTTCTCTTCTGATAAGCTCATTTTTATAAAAAAATCCTCTAGAAAGCCCAGTTCTTTTTACCAGCTCTGCTACGGTAATTCTTTCCATATTTTTAAGCATATCAGATATTGTATTTTTTGCAATATTCATCTTCCTCTGACTCTCAGCCTGCGTAATCGCTACCATCTTATCATATTTCATAATCATCCCATCCTTCTATAATATCTAATAGGATCATGTCCATTTTTTCTCTTGCAGCTCTCGTTTCATCTGCCATCAGTTTATTGCCAATTTTTCGATAATGATGTACCGAATATATGGAGGTATGCCCCAGTAGCTTAGCTATCATCCAGTCATCCACATGCATTTCTGTCAATTTCTTTCCATAACAATGTCGAAAAATATGGGTTCCAAACTTCAGAAACTCTCCATTATCATCCCGGATATCTTCCTGGCGGATCATTGTCATAATCTGATTTTGAATCATGCTATATTGATAAGGCCTAGTTGGATCATCTTTTTTTGTAAAAATGTAAGTTGTTTCTCCATACCGTTCCTTTGTATAATCAATTGCTTTCATAATCAGTTGTGCCACTTCTTCACTGATGGCTTTTTCATAGGTGACTGACTTCACCTGATCAATCCTTATAAAATATCGATTATTCCGCATGCTTAGGCAGTCTGTCTTTAAGGTCAGCGTATCTGAAATCCTCGTTCCCAGTAATTGATGGATAATCAGTGCCCTACATATCTGCTCATCCATTTTGAAAATGTGTTCGTTTAATCTTTTGATTTCCGCATCTGAGTAAAATTTGAATACATGCCTTGGTGTACTTGGGAAATCATTACTCAGAAATAATTCGCTCATGTACTGTCGTTCATATAAATTCCCAACATCTTCTATTACCCTTCGTAGTGCATATAGGTCAGATCTATAATTTTTCCGGTCATGTGCTTCCGTCTGAAGATATATCAGATACTCTTCTATATGCATCCGTTCCAGATCCTGCAGCGATTGAATGTCCAAATATTTTCTTTTAAGAAATTTTGAGAACCGCTTTACTGCAGCTATTTCACTATGAATCGTTCCTAAAGGGGAATATTTTAAATGCATAAAAATTACTTTTTTTACTTCTTCCCGAATATCTGGCTGTACAATTTTAGTAAAGTTAATCGTTTCCGTATTCTTGATTGGATTTCTATAAATAGGAAAATCGAAGTTTTTAAGAGACCAGATATCTTTTTCCTGCTCATCCCTGTCATCCTCTTCTTCCAGAAACTTCAAGATTTTTTTCATATGCCTTACAATGCTAGGACTTTCAATTCCTATTTTGTCATATGCAGGCCGATATTTTTTGCTTGATAAAGCATATCCTCGTTCCAGCATCCATCCTTTTAACATACGGATGATTTTTTCTTCTTCTCTGGCATCAAGGCTTTGTATTTTCCGATCAATCAGAAATTCTCGAATATTATTATAATAGGTCACTTCACTTGCCATGCTGGACGGTGCGAGCATTTTTCCTCTTTCCCATATAAATTCTTCCAACTTTTCGGCAAGTTCTTCTGATGGCAATCCTTCCAGATTAAAATACCGTTCCGGTCTGATACGCATTCTCTGAATCTGCTCTTCGGATGCTACCTTGTAGCAGTCCAGCTCATATATGTAAATTCTTTTTTTCATTTTCTTTCACCACGCTTCTTAGCTTTAATGGTAGAAGCCAAGTCATTTTCCGGTTTCTTAAAGTAAGTATCACTTGCTTTTTCAATTCTCTTTGGCATGAAGTCTACATACTGTTTTGTCATCTCTTCGGAAAAATGTCCTAAATAATCTCGGATTGTCTGTATAGAAACATCCTCATCATAAAATTGGGTGGCCAGCGTGTGCCTATAGTCATGGGTTTTGAAGATATAACTGCCATCTGCAATTCTATTCTTATCACAGTATTGCTGAAACTCTTGTCGGAATGTTGTTCCCCGGTACGCTCCACCATCCTTCCCTTTAAAGATATAATCTTTCGGACGAATGTGTTCACGCTCAATATACTTACGCATGATTCTATACATCATAAGCGGTATTGGTATCATTTTATCTGCCTTCATCTTGATCTGATAGACTTTCAACCATGCATCTTCTCCATCCCAGTAATATGCATCCCCTTTTAACGTACACACTTCGCTGATTCTCAATCCAGTACACCACAAGTGTAAAAATATCAATCTTAGAACTATCGGAAATGCATACAGCTTATGCAGGATTTCCATATAAACTTTTTCTTCCACCGTTCTGTCATGATGCTCTGGATATGTCTTTTTCAGGTAATACTCCGGTTTAAAGGGTATCTCCTTCATATATCCTCGGACATTTAAAAACTGATAAAATTTTATATAATGCACAATTCTTTTATTGAATGTATCATCTTTGGTATCCTTTTCTTCCAGTTTCCTAAAATAGTCATTCAATTGATTTTCATCTACCTGACAAATGGATTCTTCTTCCTTAAAATATTCCAGAAGTCTTTTTACCTCATATAGTTGTCCTCGGATATTTGCTATCGTCAGTCCACCAATTCCAACATGATATTTGGCATATTCCTGTAACAATTCTCGATTCTTTTTGTTAGTCACTTCTATAAAACTCAATCGCTGTACTGGATTGCTTGGGTTAAGCCGATCTTCTAACAGGTGAAAGCGTTCCATATACCACACATTGGCATGCCAATGAATTTCTGGTGCTGTTAAAAATAAGATTTTCCGACTATTGTCAATAATCTGCATAGAGTTTTTCACATTGACCACTTTCTGTTCCACGATTTTCTCAAATCGTTGGATCTGTTCTAATTCCAATCCTTCCAGATCATCAATCTCTTCCTCCACACAAAAATCATATAACCAGTGTAATGGCAATAAATAGCGAACTCTTCTCTCTTTGGGATCGTCTCGATACAAATTATCTAGAATATAATTCAATAGTAGAAAAACCTGCTTTTTTAATTTTTCAGATGCTCTTCTAAAAAAATCCCACACCAGTTCCTGTTTATCTCGGACATATTCAAAATCCTTAACCAACTCCAAATCTGGTAAGTATGGCAGGAATACAACCTGTGCTTGATATTTCCTCCGGTGTTCGATTCTTCCCGGCAGACTTTCTATTTCTTTTTGGATACTATACTGCTTGATATGATCGAAAACCTTTAAATATCTCATCACACTCGCTTCATCCCACATTTTTTTCAGTTCTGCTTCATAACGGCTTCGTACCGTATAATCAATCTCTTTGATATGATGTATTCCCTGCCGGATTAGAAACCGTTTGATGTTTCCCTTCAATGCCTCATCTGACACTTGGCTTTCTCGGATTTCTAAGAGTAGCTCTCCATATTCTGTTTCTATCCAATACTTCTGTATCTTCCGTAATGCGGATGACTGCTCTTTCACCTGCTTTTTCGTATAATTCCCACTATCCAACAAAGTTTGTTTGTATTCCCGCAAATCTTGTTCTTCTGCTAAAATCACATCATAGATTTCTCTTTGGATAAGGAATTTCTCTGCTTCTTCCCATAATTCTCTCTGCAATATTCCGCCTGACATAAACTGCCTGTGAAGATGCTGTATCTCTTCCTTGCGTTCTGCTTGCAGCAATCGAATTGCAGACACTTGATCGCCTCCTCTTTTTTATAACAAATTCTGAACACCATACATTGCTTGATGCCTGTTATAAAAAGCATCACTGACTTCTATTAGTTCATCCTCTGTTATATTCAGATATTTCATAGTCGTTTCGATATTCCGATGCCCGAGTGCTTGACTAATCATTTCTAATTTCCATCCATCTTTTCGTCTTGCATTTGCAAAATAATGCCGGAGCATATGTGGAGATGCTTTAATTCCCGTCTTTCTCTCCAATCTGCGTAACATGGCATATACTCCACTTCCCTTAAAAGGCTTTCCAACGTAATCACCTGAGACATTAATAAATAAATATTCCTGTCCTATAATCAGTTCCTTATAGTCTTCAATATAAAACATTAAAATATCAAATGTTGCGTCGCTGATTTTGGCTCTTCGAAGTTCTGCGTTTTTAGCTCTTGCCCCATTCTCATTATCATCTCGAAAGTTGACATATATTATATGTTTCTCATAGTCTATATCCTCTGCGTATCGTACACCTAAGAGTTCCCCTATTCTAAAGCCTGTTTCTGCTAATAATAAAAGCAGAACCTGATCGCGGCTGTTTGCACATTCTTGCAACAACACTACAATCTTGTCCTGCTCAATGGTTTTTCCTTGATGTCCTTTTTCTTTTAAATATCCTCGAAAACTCTTCCTATTCAATACTTTTCTGATACCGATGGAATTTCGCACAATCATTTGCGTATCTGATAATACCTTCAAGCTTTCCGAATGCTTGTTTTCCTGCTCCATAAAGGTATAAAATCTGAATACTTCTTTTAAATATGCATTGCATGTCTCATTATTAGGAAGTTTTAAATAATCTTCCCTGCTATGCATACCAGCTTTTAACCAAATCAGGAAATCTGTAAAATGTTCATGCTGTTCAATATATTTCATTTGATAAATATCATCCAAACAAAGTTGCTTTTCATCCAGAAAATTCAAATAATAAGATAATGCAAAGGCACTTCTTCGTATGGTATTCGGTGATATCTTTGACCTTTTCTTATGCATTAGATATTTAGAAGGTAAATATACAATATCTCCGCTTTCGTTTTCTCGAATAAAATAAAATTTTTCTTGTTTATCCATCTGCATTTCTACGATATATTTTTCCATATTAGTACCTTCCTTCTAAATCTCTAACGCTATACACAGTATACCCACTTCATGCCGAAATAGCTATTCATCAATACCAACAATCCCACCGAAAACGCCCTTGAAATACCACCAAACATTTCGCCGTAAATTTGCTGTGATTGTAGCAGATCCACGAGCATTTACAGGTAATATTCCACACCTTTGCGGTTTCTGATAAAACGCTGGACATCTTTGATGTCTTTTGTCATCTTACACTTCGGAAGTGCGCACATCACTTCCTCATGGTATCTTCCTTCTTCTCCTGCACGCTCATCTAGAATGGACACGACACAAGTGTCTGTCTCTGTGCGGAGCGCACGTCCGAATCCCTGTCTTAGTTTTTTCTGCATATCCGGAACGACCACTGCCTGAATGTAGTCTTTCAGACAATTATATTCTTTCTTCTGAGCCTCACTGATGGGATCTGGAACAGCGAACGGCAACTTTACAATAATTAACGAAGATACCATATCTCCGGGAAAGTCTACTCCTTCCCAGCAGGATCCAGCTGCGAAAAGAACCGCATTGTCTGTCTGTTTAAATCTCGTGATTTCTTCCGGGGAATGTCTCCACACCTCGATCATCGGGAAAGGGATCTCATCCCGCAACATCTGATATACATTTCCCATCAAGTGATAGGATGTGAACAGCACCAATGTATGTCCGTAAGTCGAACAGATCAACGAATGGATATGGTCAGCTATCATCTCTGTTTCTTCCTGACTTCCTCTTCTGCACTTTTTCAGATCTTTTGGCAGATATAACAGACAGTTCCTCTGATATTCAAATGGAGAGTCTGCCACATATTCACGAACTCTCTGCACTTTCTGTAATCCTGTCATCTTCCGGATATGGGAAAATCCCTGTCCGGTTTTCAATGTTCCACTCGTCAGAATTGCTCCCATTCCTCTGCTCCACAACATCTGGTCAAGATACTGTGGAATCCGTCTGCTGGAGGCACACAATATGATCCGATGTTCCTGATCCTGTTTCAAATGCAGCACATACTTCTTATCCTGATGGAAAAAGCATTCCAGCACACTTCTGGTTTCTTCCAGCTTGTTTCTGATCCACTTCGGAATCTTCTTTTCTAATTTTTCTATGATCTTATTCATGGTCTGTATCCCTTCATATAAATACATGGCACACTCTTCTGTCATGTGGAATTCTTCTTTTATCCCATATCTGGTTCTATGGTTTTCTCCTATCACATCCAGCACCATCCGGATCGTCCCAGACAGTTTTCTTATCTCCGGGCCCTGATATTCTTTTCCAAGATAAAAGCAGATCTCCCGGATATCATCATAACACAGGCTCTTCCCGAACATCTGCTTTGCCGCATCCGGCAGTTTGTGTGCTTCATCTACGATCAATGCCCGATAGTCTTTTAATAACGGGCGGTAATCCTGCAGTCTATGATAGCCATCTGCCAGCAGATAATTATGGTTGCAGATCTGGATGAACATTTCATCATCTCTGGAATGTTCCAGATACTGCTGATACCTGCAGGAACTTTTTTTCGGGCATTCCCTTGAGCAGAACTTTGGTACGCTTACCAGCCTTCTGTCAAATCCACTTAATCCGGACACTTCATCCATATCGTAGTGTTCTTTCAGCGACAGCAGTGCTTCTTTCTGCAATGCATTTTTATTTTTCTCTTTGATTGCAACGATTCGTTGCGCTAATCTCTCATCACAGACAAAATGCTCTTTTCCCTTTCGGATGACAGCTTTGATCGGCGCCTGAATTGTCCCGTTCTCCTGAAGAATCCGGGAGAGAAAAGGGATATATTCCGTAAGAATTGCTTTCTGGAGTGCAATGCTGGAAGTAGATATCACAACCGGACGCTGTTCGTATGGGGAATATCCGTCTGCAAGAAGAGAATACTTTCTCATCAGAACACAAGCCACCAGATAGGCATACGTTTTCCCGATACCGACACCTGCGTCACACAGTGCTATATTTCTTCCCAGCAGGTTATCCAGCATTTCATGGCATAACAGAATCTGTTCTTTCCTTACTGCCATCCCATGTTCCGGGAACAGCACCCGGAAGATCGTATCAATCTCCCGATGCGCCCTTGTCAAATACTCTTTTCTGTAATACATAGTTTGTTACCTGATATGTCTGCTGATACCACATCAATACGGCTGTAAAGGAATCACTCCCTACAGCCGCATGTATCTGATATCAACGACACATTCTTCCTTGATTTCTTATACTTTTGATTTTT
>ENA-OUQP01001102-OUQP01001102.1-human-gut-metagenome-genome-assembly--contig:-NODE-1102-length-20068-cov-5.665467_pt1 | contig 20068 bp, 14 predicted proteins | sample MGYA00237951_ERZ548836 | MGnify/ENA primary metagenome ERZ548836 (study PRJEB26490, sample SAMN05194702) | human gut metagenome | biome: terrestrial biome; feature: human-associated habitat; material...
CTGCCGCACCTCGCTCGCCGTATCGGCACTTAGAATTATGCGGTATTGCCCTTGGTTTTTATACAAACAGGCAAGCGTTTTGTCCCCCGTGCCCTGACCTCATTGTTCCGTGGAGAACTTTCGCTTAATTTTAAAAGAACAAACAGAAAAATCCGCATCCTCCTGCCCTGCTTGGCATTCGGGATACGGATTTTTGTTATATTGCTGATTTCATGCACTGGGCATGTTATTTCTGTGCAAAAAAGTCTTTGACCACCTGCACCACGGCTGCGCGGTCATCTTCGGTCAGACCATAGTACAGCGGCAGGCGGGTCAGGCGGTTGCTTTCCTTTGTGGTGTATTCATCCACACCGGCAAAGCGGCCGTATTGGATGCCCGCCGGGGCGCTGTGCAGCGGCACATAATGGAAAGACGATGCCACACCGTGGGCTTTCAAATAAGCAATGAACGCGGTGCGCTGTTCCAGGTCCCGCAGCTTGACATAGAACAAATGCCCGTTATGCACACAGCCTTCCGGCACGGTGGGCAGCTCCAATAGGCCTGCTTCAGCCAGCGGTGCCAGCTCCTGTGCGTAATAATCCCAGCTGTGGGTACGGTCTGTATTGATGGTATCGGCCTGTTCCAGCTGTGCCCACAGGTAAGCGGCATTCAAATCACTGGGCAGGTAGCTGGAGCCATAAGAAACCCAGGTATATTTATCTACCTGGCCGCGCAGAAAACTGGCGCGGTTGGTACCCTTTTCCCGCAGGATTTCGGCCTTGGTCACGGTTTCGGGGTCATTGATGACCAGCGCGCCCCCCTCCCCCATTGAGAAGTTCTTCGTCTCATGGAAAGAGTAGCAGCCAAAATCACCGATGGTGCCCAGTGCCCTGCCCTTATAGCTGGCCATCACTCCCTGGGCGGCATCTTCCACCACCTTCAGGTTATGGCGGCGCGCAATCTGCATGATGGTATCCATATCGCAGGCCACACCGGCATAGTGCATCACGCAGATGACTTTGGTTTTTTCGGTAATGGCGGGTTCAATTTTTGCTTCGTCAATGTTCATGGTGTCCGGGCGGATATCCACAAACACCAGCTTGGCCCCAGCTAAAACAAAGGCCGTTGCCGTGGAAGAAAATGTGTAGCTGGGCAGGATCACCTCATCACCGGGCTGGATGCCGCACAGCAGGGCGGCCATTTCCAGCGCGGTGGTGCCGCTGGTGGTCAGCAGCACCTTGCCCGCATGGAACCGCTGTTCCATCCATTCATCACAGCGGCGGGTAAAAGGGCCATCGCCACAGATTTTATTGTTGGCCATGGCCTGGCGCATATAGTCCAGCTCTGTACCAACCTGCGGGGGAATATTAAAAGGAATCATTGTTTACTGTCAACTCGCAATCTATTGTAACCATCCGGCCGTTATCACTGGGCGCGGACAACATCACTTTCCGGCATTTCGGGTTCAAAATTCAGCCGCTTTTCTTCCACCACCAGGGGGCGGTCCATAATACGGGCGTTCATTGCCATGATGTACTCGCCCAAAAATCCCAGAAAGGTCAGCTGCACACCACCCACAAAGAACACAGCAATAATCATCGGGGCATAACCCGCAGCAAAGGTATTCCAGTGGATCAGCTTTGCCACCAGGAACACAAGCCCCAGGATAAAGCTGACCGCCGCGCAGAAAAAGCCGAAGAACTCCGCCATCCGCATCCCAATCTTGGTGTAGCTGGTAAAACTGAGCATGGCGGCATCAAACAGGCTGTACCAGTTGTTGTGGGTCTTGCCTGCCCGGCGCTTGGGCTGGGTGTATTCAATCTCCTTGCGCTCGGGGCCAAGCTCCGCCACAATCCCGCGCAAAAACGGGGTGGGGTCGTGCAAATCACGCAGGGTCTGGATAAAGCTTTTATCGTACAGGCCAAACCCGGTAAACTGCTCGATCATTTCCACATTGCTCATCTTTTTGATGGTTTTGTAGTAACAGTCCCGCAAAAAGTACATGACAGGGTTTTCCTGGCTGGTGGTCTTTTTGCCGATTACAATTTTGTAGCCTTTTTCCCATTCAGCCACAAACTTTGGAATCATCTCCACCGGGTCCTGGAAGTCCGCACAGATGGTAATGGTGCAGTCCCCTGTGGTATGGATCATACCGTAATAGGGGCTGTTGAACTGACCAAAGTTCTTGCTGTTAAAAATGGCTTTGACCTTGGGGTCCTGCGCGCAGATGTCCGTAATGATCCGGCGGGTACGATCCTGGCTTTTATTATCTATAAAAAGGATCTCATAGTCATAATCCGGGCAGTCCTTCCGAATCTCATCCCGCACCGCCTCATAGATGGGGCGGGCGTTCTCCTCCTCATTATAGGTAGGGATCATAACAGAGATGACTTTTTTCTTCTCGCTCATGCAGGTTTCATTCCTTTAAGTTTAGTCTTTGGCCCACTGCCGCAATAGCCGGGCAGACCCTTATCACTATACACTATTTTGCAAAATAGGTAAAGAACAATTTATTTTCACAGTTTTGCGTTTCAAAGTTCAGGCTTACAGGGCGGTCCGCCAGGGTGTAGGGCTCCTCGTTTTCCAGGCAGAAAGTCCCCTCTTTGGCAATGTGGCAGATGCCGCGGTAAATTTCCATGGCCGGGGTGCAGGCACCGATCAGCAGCGTTGCCGCCAGCAGAATGGTCACGGCATGCTGTGCAAGCGTACCGTCCCGCCATTTGGTGCCCACCAAGGCGATAAAGTACCGGGCACAGAGGGTCATCAGGATAAAGATAGCCGGGATGGACACCCGCATGCAGAAATCGCACCCCTGTCCCACCTTAAAGAACGGAATGATGAAGAGCGACACGGCGCAGGTATAAAACAGCCAGCTGCGGCGGTTCTGCCGCCAGAGCAGCAGCAGATAGATGCCGGCATCCAGCAGGTAGAATACCAGCATGCCTTTTTGCAGGCTGGTCAGAACGTTTTGGCCAAAAGTCTGCTGCGCTGCCTGGTTCCCGGCGACAGTTTCGCCCAGAACGCTGTAGCCAAAGGCGTTATTGGCCAAAAAATAACTGGCCGTAATGCTGAGCACCACAACCAGCACCAGCACATTGGCCGGGGAGAACGCCGATTGCAGCACGCCTTTTTGACGCTGTGCCAGCAGAACAATGCCGCGCACCACCATAAAAATAACCAGCCCCACAAATGGGAAGGGGCCGCACATCAGGCAGGCCGTGCCCAGCAGCAGGTAGTTGCGGCAGTCTTTCTCCTGCAAAAAGCAGACGGTTGCCAGCCATGCCCCCACTGTCTGGTTGAACACCCAGAATAGGCAGGTCGTCAGGGAGCTGAACTGGAAATCATTCGTCCACCATTCCAGGTGCATAGCGTCATAGGCCAGCAGGTCCGGCAGTCGGCTGCTGTACAGCGCGCCCAGAATATCCATGCCGCTGAAGAAAATCAAAAACAGCAGGCCGATCCCCTGCTTTTTGCCGGTATCGGCACGCAGGTAGACCAACAAATTCAGCGCCACCAGATAGGTGCCCAGCGCCGTCCACCCCCAAAGGGCCATACGGGCGAACATCCAGGCGGCATCCAGCCCAAACAGGGCGTATACCGGTTTGGTCAGCGCCGCCGGGACCAGCCAGTGCCCGATATAATACACCAGCGCCGTATCCTTTTGCGGGTAATACACCGGCCAGTTGTTTGTGATCAGATCCCGGTAAATGGCGTTGCGGTAACCCCAGTCCGAGTTCTGGTAAAAAAAGCCCGTCTGACCGCCCAGGTAGCCCCACAACAGCATCAGGGCAAACAGCAGCACCAGCCTTGGCACCGAAAGCGTAATGCCCTGCTCTTCTTGCCCCACTTGCTTAACCTGCGGCGTTTTGCACACGGCATACCACCAGGCAAAGGCCAGCACGGCCAGGCCCGCAACGGCAAACGGCGCGCGGAGATACCCCGCAAAAAACACCGCCAGCGGCGCGGTGAGATAGGATAAGGCAAACGGCTTTAACTTTTGGTAGGTCAACTGCATAAATACTGTCTGGCTCCTGTTCGTCCATGCGGGTCCTGCCCGCACGGACGGGGTTATTCCTTATTGGCTTAATTGGTTTGCTTTTGCGTTTTTGCCCACGCAATGGTGGCGCGGATGCCATCGGCAAAGGCGGTGCGCGGCGCAAAGCCGGTATCCGCCGCAAGCTGGGTGATATCCGCCTGCAAAAACATGACCTGCTGCGGCCCGTAAGGGATTTTGCCCAGGCCAAGCGGCAGGGCCAGGTCGATGGCATCACGCAGGGTCTTAATATATTCCCGCAGGGGGCGGGCGGTGCCGCTGCCCACCGGGTACACGGCACCGCTGCGGCCATGGCAGGCCATGCGGTACAGTGCATCCGCAGCATCGGCGGAGTAAAGATAATCCCACTTCTGCTCCCCTGCCGTCAGGTCCGGGCACTGCCCGGCCAGCAGTTTTTGGATGGTGGCGGAGATCATCGTGTTGGGGCCGTCATGCGGGCCGTAAACCGAAAGGATACGCGCCCACACATGGTCCATGCCCAGGGCGGCGGCCTCGGTACGGCTCATCTGGCCTGCACACAGCTTGGCCATGCCGTACCCGTTTTCGGGGTTTGTGGGGGTATCGGCCCGCAGAACACCGTCCACACGGCCATACTCTGCCTGGCTGCCGGTACCAACAAACACACGGCAGCCCATTGCCGCCGCGGTGCGCACGGCATCAATGGTATAGCGGATATTCTCAATCTGAGCCGGCATATCATTGCGGCCTGCGCCAACGGTGTGCGCCCACGCCAGGTGGAAAAAGGCATCCGCCTGCACGGGCAGCCCGGCTGCGGCCATGCACTGCGGCAAATCCGCCAGGTTGGCGGCATCGCAGGCAACTACATACAGGTTTGCATCCTTGGGCAGCGCTACGGCCCGCGGGCTGCCGGGGCGGCAGACCGCCACCACGGTACACCCGGCCTGCAGCAGCCGGCTGCACAATGCTGTGCCCACGGCCCCGGTGGGGCCGGTTACGATTACGGTTTTAATGTTACGTTCTATCATCATTCACTGCTCCGGCACCAGGGGGATAAACATCTGCTTTTCCAGCTCTTCCCGCGGCAGGAACGGTGCCAGGTCCTCCAGCGGCGGGCTGACCAGTGTGCCGTCCGGCAGGCGCTTGGTGGCGCTCTTCGGCTCCCAGACCTGCTGGGTATCGGTAAAGATCTCGCAGAAAGTCGGGCCTTCTGCGGCAAGGGCGGCATCTACCACCTGTTTCATCTCAGCGTTGGAATGTGCGCAGGAATACGGGTAGCCGAACGCTTCGGCAATTTTGCGGAACTCCGGGAAGGACAGATCCCCGCTCTCCGGCCCAATGCCGATCTTGCAATGGTCTTTGAACAGGTTGTTCTGAGTCAGGCGGATGGAGTGGTAGCCGTTATTGTTGATGAGGAAAATCTTGATCGGCAGCTTATTTGTCAGGATGGTCTGCAATTCCTGCAGGTTCATCATGATAGAGCCATCGCCTTCCAGGCAGATGGTGGTACGGCGGCCGCCTGCAATGCAAGTGCCAATGGCGGCGGGCAGGCCGTAGCCCATGCTGGCAATGGCGCTGTTGTTGGCCATGCGGCTGCCTTTTTGGATGACATACGCCTGATTGCCCACCACGCAGCAGGCGCCGTTGGAAACTGCGGTCAGGCTGTTTTCCGGCAGGCGGGAACTGAGGTAGCGCACAAAGGCGTACACATTGGCGGTGGTGCCGTTTTCTTCCCACTGGCGTGGCAGCACGGCGGGATAATCTTTTTTCCATCGCTGGCAGGTTGCCAGCCAGTCCGCTGCCTGGCTGACAGGGGTCAGCGGCGCTGCGGCGGCATCCAGCTTTTGCAGAAAGTCCTTGGCATCCGCCCACACGGGGTGCTCCACATGCAGGGTGTGCTTTTTCATCTCGGCGCGGTCAATATCCACCATGATGACTTCCGCCGCGCGGGCCCAGGTTTTCCAGTTATAGCCCACCTGGCGGATGGAAATGCGGGTGCCCACAGCCAGAATCAGGTCTGCGTTCTGGATGGCCCAGTTGCCAGGGCGGTCGCCCATATTGCCGGCACGACCACAGTAAAGCGGGTTTTCGTCCTCGATCAGGTCCACGGCGTTCCAGTAGGTCACAATGGGGATGTTCAGCTTTTCCGCCACGGCGCGGAACGCTGCGTACCCGCCGGAAAGCCGGATACCGTATCCGGCGTGGAACACCGGGCGCTTGGCGTGGCGGATCTTTTCCAGCACCATCTGCACGGTGGCATCGTCCACCGGGGGCGGCAGCCGGGCATCGTCCTGCGCCGGGTCATAGCCGGGCAGGCTGTCGGTTTCAATGTAGCCGCCCTGATAGTTGACCGGGATATCGATCCACACCGGGCCGGGGCGGCCGGTGGTTGCCAGGTGCCAGGCTCTTTCCAGCACATAGCGGATCTGGTTCGGGTCTTCCAGCATGGTGGCGTATTTAGTCATGGGGGCAACAGATTTGGTGATATCGTATTCCTGGTCGCCCACCGCGCGCAGGGGCAGGCCATCGGTAAACTGCGCGGCATAGCGTGCGGTCGTATCGTACCTTACCTGACCGGAAATAACAAACATCGGGATAGAATCCAGCCAGCCGCCCACCACACCGGTCAGCGCATTGGTGCCGCCGGGGCCGGTGGTAACGCACAGGGCGGCAATTTTATTATCAATACGGGCGTAGGCTTCCGCCGCAATGGCGCTTGCCTGCTCGTGATGGTTATAGGTAACATGCAGCGCCGGGTGGTGGCCCAGTGCATCATTCAGATGCATGGCGCCGCCGCCCACCACGCTGAACACATCCGTAACGCCGTGCGCCGCAAGAAAATCGGCCACATAATCGGCCAGACGCTGTTTCATTGAGAGTGTCCTCCTTTTATTTAATCCGTTCAAGCTGCGGCTGAACCATTACAAAATACAAAGTTCTGGAATCCTGCGGGGCATCGACCCGCTTGCCGCTGTAGCTAATATCGATTGTACTTTCACCAAAAGGAATATCCACAGTATAGCGGATTTTCATGTTTTCCTGGCTGACCACAAAGGTCTGGCTACTGTCACCGAAGGTAATGGTAATGCTGGGGCGGTCAGAAATATCAAAGAAATAATCCCCAACTGTAAAGGTAAAGGTGTACCTTTCCGTATTCAGCTGCGGGTTTACCAGTTTGATCTCCGCACTTTTCTTGCACCAGTAAAACGGCAGCTCTTTGTTGGAGTTTTCAGGAGTATAATATTCTGTGTTATAAATGCCATCCCCCAGCTGCATGGTAATAGACGGCGCATTATACAGCACCCACACGCCATAGAAAACGGCAAGGGAAACTGCCAATGCCCCCAGTGAAGCACCGAAAGTAACCAGCGTGCTGCGTGCAGCTTTTTTATCTAGTTTTGATTGTTCAGGCTTTTTGGTTTTCAGCGCTGCCAACACACAATTTACTGCCTGTACAACGCCCCAGATGATAGCTGTCAGTATTGCCAACTGTACAATGGTGTTGCGAATACAAGAGTTACGCTCTTCAAAGATTGGAAGTGGCAGATTAAATACCATCAAAACCGCAAAAGGCAATATATTTTGACGTGTCATCACCTTTTCCTGTGCAAGAAAATACGCCAGCGGAATCAGCGCCATGCAGTAAATATAGTTGCCCTGGCTTTGGTACATCATAGCCACGGTAATCAGCAACAACGCCTGCCATTCCTGGCGGCAGAGCAGAGCACACACAACCAGTACCGCCGCCACAGCAAAGGCTGCTGCAAAAAAAGATACCGTTGCATTGCTGGTTCCGGCAATCAGGTTCACCAGATGCGCCCCATGTGCGAACATGCTGTTGATGCCATTGCCTGCCCAAGGTGTTTTACTTTTACTTCCAAAAGAGAACAAAATCTTCAGCCAAAGCTGCAAGCCGTACACGCCCTCCTGGAAGGCAAACACCGGGAGCACCAACGCTGCAATGCCATAAAACACCGTGCGGATTGCTGCTTTGAAATCCCGGTTTCTTAAAAGCATAACACCTAAGAATGCGGGATAAATTTTAAGTCCGGCTGCTACTGCCAGTGCAACCAATGCCAGTTCCCGCACCCATGCGCGCTTTGATCGGTGATACATGACGAAAAAAAGCGAAAGCCCCGCCGCCAGCAAAATAATATTGCCGCGGTCTACCGCATTAAGCACACCAAAGCTGAACAAGGCAAAAAACGTACTGGCCCTGGCCCACTGGGCATTTTGCATCACGTCACGGAGCAAAACCGCCAGCAAAAGAACCGCCAGCACCACAAAAAAGACGTATAGCAAAAAGCACGACTGTGTTGTGCGTAAATCAGTTTCTGTGCCGCGCATGGCAACTGACGCCTCAAAGTCATAGGTCCAGTTATCAGATACCGAAGCAGGCACCAGTAAAAACAGGGCATAAAAGAACAAATTTGCCAAGGGCGGATACAGTGTGTCAAACATCGCATACGGCTGGCGTCCACGAACATATTCAATGCTATGGAAAAAATCCATGCCGGCATCCAGTGTATCATGGTATAAAAAGTACGAAAGAAAATCACCATGGGTAACATACAGCGTTACCATAACCACAATGGCACACACTGCGCTGAGTACACAGTACAGCTTGGCCGTTTTTTTCCAGAACGGATTGCTCCCTCTTGCTTTTTTACCAAAGAGGCCTTTTCCCCGTTTCGTGTTATTCTCTTTCAGCACGCGCTGGCTGTTGCATTCATTCTGGCCATAATTCAGTTCCAGCTGCGCCGATTTGTTATCTTCCGGCAACAGCTGATCTAATCCAATGCTGATACCAGATTTATTCTCGTTATTTGTTGTCATGTTGTCCATACACAGCCTTGCCCTATTTCCGTTCCCGGTTATGTATCAGATATTCCCTGGTTTCCCATATTTTTTACCGATATATTTTGCAGTCTTATTTTCAACAATAAAGCACCGCCAACCAACCTCGTTGAGTCGGATGATGGTTAGGGATCCCGATACCGCACTTTTCCGTGCCGGATAAGCTCCACATCGTTGACGGGAAACATTTTTTCGTTTATCTTTCCTTAAATGTCCACAACTTGTTGATGATAAAATTCAGCGGAATCGTGACCAGCAAATTTACAATCGGCGCAATCGTTTTGCTTACGCTGAAGAACGTAACCTCTATCCAAAGCAAAACATTAGAAAGGATTGATGTGCCGCCGTAGCTGACGTATGTTTTTCCAAGGCGTTTCAGTTTACTGCGCCAATCGTTTGCATTCCCGGTAAACACAAACTTATCGTTCCAAAAAAAGGCATTGGCAATGCTCAGAATTGTTCCCAGAACGCTGCCTACCATATACAGGTCTGGGCTGATCCACAAAAAGATATAATACACCGCCATCGATACCGCCGTGTTGCTTACGCCAACAAGGCCAAACTTGATAAACTGTGCAAGCAGCGCAACAAATTCCTTTTTGCTTTTTGCTCCCAACAGTGCCAACAATTTCTGCATGGATCCCGTTCCTTTATTATTCTTTATAAGCAATCAAAAAAGCAAAGCCTGTATTGATAATTTACCGCAGTGCAGCAGCCATTTTTTTCTTATCAGCACGGCTTTGCTTTTTCTTATTGATTCATCTTATCAGCGCTTTTTACTGGTTCACCGCTTCAATAATGATCTTCGCCATATAGTCGATCATCTCATCGGTCATGCCGGGGTACACGCCGACCCAGAAGGTGTTGTTCATGATAAAGTCAGTGTTGGTCAGCTCCCCTGCCACGCGGTAGGCGTCGGTGCCGCGGATCTGGTCAAAGCAGGGGTGCTTGATCAGGTTGCCGCTGAACAGCAGGCGGGTCTGGACATTGTGGTCCTCAATATAGCGGGTCACGGCGTTGCGGTCCAGGCCGGATTCCGGCTTGACCGAAATCAGGAAGCCGAACCAGGACGGGCGGCTGTTGGCGGCCGGTTCCGGCAGGATCAGCTTATCGGCGGCCGGTTCCAGGGCTGCGCGCAGGCGGTCCCAGTTATGGCGGCGGCGCTCGATAAAGCTGGGGAACTTTTTCAGCTGTTCGCAGCCGATGGCGGCCTGCATATCGGTCACTTTCAGGTTATAGCCAAAGTGGCTGTAAACGTACTTGTGGTCATAGCCTGCGGGCAGTTCGCCATACTGGCCGTCAAAGCGGTGGCCGCAGAAGTTATCATGGCCGGACGGGCAGATGCAGTCGCGGCCCCAGTCACGGTAGCTCTTGATCAGGCGGTTCAGCAGCGGGCTGTTTGTATACACGCAGCCGCCCTCGCCCATCGTCATGTGGTGCGGCGGGTAGAAGCTGGAGGTGCCGATATCGCCCCAGGTTCCGGTAAAGCGGGTTTCGCCGTTGATGGTGTACTGGGTGCCCAGGGCATCGCAGTTATCCTCCACCAGCCAGAGGTTATGGGCATCGCAGAAGGCTTTGACGGCGGACAGGTCAAACGGGTTGCCCAGGGTATGGGCGATCATGACTGCCTTGGTCTTGGGGGAAAGGGCAGCTTCCAGCTTGGTCACATCAATGTTGTACTGCGGCACGGTCACATCCACAAACACCGGCACAGCGCCATACTGCAGCGCCGGGGTGACAGTGGTGGGGAACCCGCATGCCACAGTGATGATCTCATCGCCCTTTTTGATCTGGCGGTCGCCCAGTTCCGGGGCGGTGAGCGCCATAAAGGCAATCAGGTTGGCGGAGGAGCCGGAGTTGACCAGGTTGGCGAACTTTACGCCGATCCACTTGGCAAACTCTTTTTCAAATTCATCCGCAAAGCGGCCGGTGGTCAGCCAGAAATCCAGCGTTGCATCGGTCAGGGCGCACATTTCTTTTTCATCAAACACGCGGGATGCATAAGTAACGCGGTCGCCGGGCTTGAAATCCGCCTTTTTCTCCTTAAAGTCATGGTAATATTCTGCCACCAGCGCCTTGATCTGCTCGCGGGCTTCAGCCTCATTGCTCCAATTTGCCATCGTCTGCTCCCTTACTCACTCAAAAATTCTTTGATTTCTTTGTCCATCTCCGCCGGGATATCCCCGCCGGAAAGCCATACCTTGCTGAACGCAACGGTCTTTTGCATACATTCCGCCATATGCCAGCGCGGTTTCCAGCCGAAGGTGGATTTCAATTTGCTGCAATCCAGCTTCAAAAAGTTTGCTTCATGCGGGGCGTTTGCCTCAGCGCGGTTTTCCCATGCGGCGCCATCGCCCCACGCCTGGCAGAACAGGTCTACCAGGGTGCCGGTCGTCACACAGTCGCAGTCATCCGGGCCGACATTATAATAGCCGGCGTACCGGTTATCCTCATACTGGCGCTGGGCGATCAGCAGGTACGCCGCCAGCGGTTCCAGCACATGCTGGTATGGGCGGGTGGAATACGGGTTGCGCACACCGATGCTCTCCCCTTTTGCCATGGCACGCACACAGTCCGGGATGATGCGGTCATTGGCAAAATCGCCGCCGCCAATCACATTACCTGCGCGGGCAGTGGAGATGGCCACGCTGCCATCCGCAAAAAAGCTGTTTTTATAGCTGTGGGTCACCAGCTCCGAGCAGCTTTTGCTGTTGGAGTAGGGGTCGAAGCCGTCCAGCGGTTCGTTTTCGCGGTAGCCCCAGCACCATTCATTATTCTGGTACACCTTATCCGTTGTTACGTTCAGCACAGAGCGCGGTGGAGTTTGGGCGGTACGCACACATTCCAACAGGTTCACGGTGCCCATCACATTGGTTTCATAGGTATAGCGCGGGTCCTTGTAGCTGTCCCGCACAATGGGCTGGGCCGCCAAGTGCAGCACAATTTCCGGCCGAGCGGCATCAAAGGCCGCTTTCAGGGCGGCAAAATTGCGGATATCACCGATCACGCTGGTCATTTTGCCTTCCAGCCCTGCCAGAGAGAAGAGGTTGGGGGTTGTGGGCGGTTCCAGGCTGTAACCCGTTACCACCGCACCGGCACCCACCAGCATGCGGCAGAGCCAGCTGCCCTTAAAACCGGTATGCCCGGTTACAAACACGCGTTTGCCGCGGTAAAATTCCAAGTTCATTGTTGGTTCCACACTTCCCAGGGCGCACAGCCGGACGCCCACATTTTTTCCAGCATACTTTTTTCGCGCTCGGTATCCATGCACTGCCAGAATCCGCGGTGCACATAGCTCATCAGCTGGCCTTTGGCTGCCAGCTCGCGCAGCGGGGTCTGCTCAAAAATGGTATCATCACCGCTGATGGTATCAAACACTTCCGGTTCCAGCACCATATAGCCCGCATTGATGATAGCCCCATCGTTGATGCTCTTTTCGCGGAAGGCCTGTACAGTGTTATCCTGGCCGATATCCAGCACGCCTTTCTGCTGTTCCTGCACAACGGCGGTCAGGGTGGCTAGCTTGCCATGCTGCTTATGGAACTTGACCAGTTCGGCAATGTTCACATCACAAACGCCATCACCATAGGTCATCATAAAGGTTTCGTTGCCGATATATTTCTGCACCCGCTTGATGCGGCCGCCCGTCATCGTGTTCAGGCCGGTATCCACCACCGCCACGCGCCACGGCTCGGCGTGCTGGTCATGCACGATCATCTTGTTGCCCTGGGTGAAGTCAAAGGTCACATCACTGGTATGCAGGAAATAATCCGCAAACCACTCCTTGATCATATGCTGTTTGTACCCGGCGCAGATCACAAAATCATTAAAGCCATAGTAAGAATACTCTTTCATGATATGCCACAAAATGGGCATACCGCCGATTTCGATCATCGGTTTCGGCTTGAACTTACTTTCTTCCGAAATGCGCGTGCCATAGCCGCCGGCAAGAATTACAACTTTCATATTTTTCACTCCCGTAAGCCTGCGGCGGAACCCTGCAGTCCCGCAAAAACTGTCCGTTCCACCAGCATTTCAACCGCCGGACAGTTTGGTACACACCCAGCCTATTTTTTATTACTATGATAGTATATCATTTTCACGTATTCAGTGCAACCGTTCCAGGAAATTTATCCCACCTAGTAGGCTTGCTTTTTATTCCGCGTTTTGCTCTTTGTTATCACATTTTAACGCCGCTTTTGTTGCCGCTGTGCAAACAATATTCTTTACGTTTTTTCGTGCGTATTTTGCCCCCGCGGGGCGGCCCACTTTACATTAGTAGGCAAAACAGGTATAATAGTTTAGTTAATCTGTGATATTGCGCCATTTTGCCATATTGCGGGTGCAGGCGGTCTTATTTTATCCTTGCTGCCTGTGGATTTTTTGCGGCACGCCGTGCGTTGTGCGGTACCGCTCCTATTAGGTCTGGAGGTTGCGCTCATGGGGCTGCAAAGCCTGCAATATTGTGCATTTTTGGTGGTTGTGGCTGCCGTTTACCTGCATTTGCCGGTGCGCATGCAGCCGGTGTTTCTGCTGGGAGCTTCGTGGGTGTTTTATGCGCTGGCCATGCCGGCCATGCTGCCGGTCACCATTGCGCTGGCGGTGTTCACCTACCTGTGCGGCCGCGGCCTTGCCTTGCGGGGCGGCGCACACAAAACCGCTTTTTTGCGCCTTGGCGTGATCGGTATGCTGGGCATTCTGGCCTTTTTTAAGTATAACGGCCTGTTGGGCGGGGTGCTGTACGGCTGGCGCGCGGTGGCCATGCCGCTGGGCATCAGCTTTACCAGTTTTGCCGCAATCGCCTACCTGATCGACGCCACCCGCGGCGACTGCGAGGTGGAAACCAGCTTTATCCGGCTGGCGCTGTTCCTCAACTTTTTTGCCACCGTCACCCAGGGGCCCATCTGCCGCGCCGGTGCGCTGCTGCCGCAGTTGAGCGCCGAGCACCGCTTTGATGCCGCCCGCACGGTGCGCGCTTTGCGGCTATATGCGCTGGGGCTGTTCAAATACATTGCCGTGGCAGATGTGCTGAACATGGTGGTGGATACGGTTTTCCCCCACTATGCGGATTACAGCGCCCCCATGCTGATTTTGACCGCGGTGATGTACACTTTTTATCTGTATTTCAGCTTTTCCGGCTATTCCGAGATTTCCCGTGCCACCGGCCTTGTGCTGGGGCTGGACCTGCCGGAAAACTTTAAGACCCCGTTTTACGCCACCAACTTTTCCGGCTTCTGGAGCCGCTGGCACATCTCGTTTTCTTCCTGGCTGCAGGATTATCTCTTTATGCCGCTGGCCTGGGCAGATCTTGGCCGCTTTGGCCGCCTGCCCACCGAGCTGTGCGTGTTCTGCGTGTTCTTTGCTTCCGGCTTCTGGCACGGCAGCACCGCGCCATTCATCATCTGGGGTCTGCTGCAGGCGTTTTACCGCGTGGGCGAAGAGCTGCTGCACCGCCGCTTTGGCAAACCCAAAAAGCGCGGCACCCCGGCCCGTGTGCTGTGGGGCAAGCGGGTTGTGGTGTTTGTTTTGTGGACCATCAGCATGGTGTTCTTCCGCGTGGGGTCCGGCAACCTTTCCGGCATGGCCGAAAACCTGGGCGTTGGCGATGCTTTCGTCTACCTGGGCCGCTGCCTGATGAACAGCTGGTCCCCCGCCCGCTTTGCCGGGGAGCTGTACAGCACAGCGTATACCGGCTTTTACGCCAATACCATTATGGTAGCGGCTTATTGGGCGTTCGCTGCGCTGGCGCTGGCGCTTGGCATCTGGCTGGATCACCGGCGCAATTTTGCCTGCAAAAACAAACCGGCTGAGGTTGCCCTGGCAAGCGCCAAGCAGCGCAATGCGCTGTATGTTGTTTTGATCGTTTTTATCCTGGTGGGGTACATCATGCAGAGCGGCGGCTTTAACGCCAACGCGTTCGGCCCCTATGCAGGGTTTTAATCTTATGGAAAAAAGGAGATTTCCGGCGTGAAGCATATCATCAAAAAATTGGCGCTGCTGTTCGTGCCGGTCTATCTGTGGTTTGCCTTTTTTGTGGCGTTTGAGCCAAACAATTATTTTGGCATCAAAAAAACAGCCTCTTCCAGCCAGCCGGTGGCCCGTGTGCGCGCCTATGAGCAGAGCCCCGGCACCAACCTGATCATCGGAGACAGCCGCCTGGCCCACTTTGATATGGACCTTGTGGATTCCCTGACCGGGCAAAGCTGGCAGAACCTGGCCTTTGGCGGTGCTTCCCTGAAGGAATGTGTGGACCTTGCCAACTATGTGCTGGATTCCGGCAACCAGGTGGACCGCATTCTGTTTGAGCTTTCGTTCTACACCTTAAACAGCAGCTATAACACCGACCGTTTTTCGGCGCTGGAAGCTACCCTGCGCAACCCGCTGGCCTACTGTCTGAACCTGGAATACAACGTGAACGCCCTGACCGTGTTTATGGACACCGTAAAGGGCACGCCGGACACCATTGAATCCGGCGACTGGACCGCGGCGAATTACCTGGATGATGCCGGGAACACGATTCCGCTGCACAAAAAGCTGTATGAGTACCCGGCGCTGATCACCACCCGCTGCCAGAACTGGACACTGAACGAAACCGAGCTGGCGGAGTTTTTGGCTATGGCCCAGCGCTGCGCAGACCGCGGCGTGGAGCTGACCATTGTGCTGCCCCCCATGGCCGCCAATGTGCGCACCGAGGTATGCGATGCCTTTGGCATTACCGCCGTGATGCAGGACGAAGTTCTGCCGCTGTTGGAAAAGCAGAATTTTACCGTGCTGAATTACGAATGGGGCACCAGCTGCATTACCGATGATGACACCCAGTTTTTTGACGGGTTCCACCTGGACGAAAAATACGGCCTGCCGGACTGGACAGCCGAACTGTTTGATGATATGCAGCACTGATGCTGCCCCACCCCAAAAAGGAGGTCCCCTGTGGCACTGGACTTTTTGATTTTGTACGAACACACCGTTCGGGAATATGAGAGCGATCTTTTGCTCAAATTGGAGCTGGAGCGCCGCGGCTACACCGTGCGCATCCGCCAGCTGCTGGATGCCAAAGATCTGCGCCTGTTTGGCAAAGACAAGCCGGAAGTTCTGGTTGCCAGCTGCATGTATGACAACGAAGCCATCAACAGCCATGTGTACAACAACATTGGCAAATGCAACAAGATCGTCAACCTGCACTGGGAGCAGATGCTCTCCGACACGCAGGAGGAGGGCGATTGGTTCAACATGAACGGCAACGCCAAGCGCTGCGTGCAGACTTGCTGGGGCCAGCGCACTGCCCAGCGGTTACAGGCCCATGGCATGGATGCCAAGAACACCCCCGTGACCGGCGCTGTGATGATGGACTTTCTGCGGCCGGAGTTCAAGGGCTACTTTAAGGATAAGGAAACCCTGTGCAAGGAATTCGGCCTTGACCCCGCCAAACAGCTGCACCTGTACATTTCCAGCTTTGGCTATGCCAGCATGACCGACCAGGAAGTGGCCGAGCTTTCCAAAATGGCGGGAACGGATTTTTCCGGCTTTGCCCGCACCAACCGCGTTTCGATGGAAAAAACGCTGGCCTGGTTTGACCGCTACCTGGGTGACCACCCGGAGGTGGAACTGGTATACCGCCGCCACCCCAGCGAATGGAAATGCAAAGCCCTGGACGAGCTGGCCGCCAAACGCCCCAACTTCCATGTGATTTTTGCGGATTCCGTCAAGCAGTGGATTGTGGCGGCGGATTCCATCTCCATCTGGATGAGCACCGCTGTGGCCGAAGTATACATGGCGGGCAAAAGCTGCCATATCCTGCGCCCGGTGCCCATCGAGCACGAGTATGACCCCGTCATCTACAAGGATGCTCACTATGTGACTAGCTACCCGGAGTTTGCCGCTGCCATGGCGCAGCCGAACCCGCCGTTCCCCATTGCACGGGATGTGATTGAGGGCTATTTTGACCCCTCCCCTGCCCCGGCCTACAAGCGGATGGCCGACCTGCTGGAGGAAGTGTACAAAAATCCCCCGCGGGATGAACCGATGGGGCCCGGCTTTACGCCGCACTTCAACCTGCTCAAGTTCTGCGCACTGGCGGGGGTACATATGCTGTACCGCCACAAGTGGGAACCCAAACGGGTGTTTGCCTTCTGCCCGCCGCTGGCCAACTTTGCCCAGCGCATTTACGGTTATGTGGACAAAGCCTATATCCCGCCGGAGGAGATCCTGCGCATGGAAGCGCGCATCCGGCCATATGTAAAATAAAGTTGTTTTTCCGGCGCGCTGCGGTGCGCCCGCTGCAAATGGGAGCCTGCCATGTCTGAACCGAAAAAAACTGAAAGCTTTGCCGGAAATGTGATGAAATACTCCATTGCCACCTACCTTGGCTTTGGCATTTCCGGCGCAGCGCTTATCATCAAGGGCGTCCTGCCCGCCGAAAGCTACGCCGTTCCTGCTTCCTTCATGGCATACACCATGTCGCTGATGAACGTGGGCATGCTTGGGCTGGACCAAAGCCTGCTGCGCTTTTACCACGAACCGCCTGCCGGTTCCACCGGGCGCAGCATGTTTGCCGCGTGTACCCGGCTTTCGGTGCTGGTCATGCTGCTGGTGGGCGGCATCGGCAGCATCTTTTTCGCCAAGCCGCTGGCGGCGGCCTTTGGCCTTGGGGCCAACGGTGCCGGGCTGGTGCCGTTTTTGTTCCTGAACGCTGCTCTGTACATGCTGGTGCGTTACCTCAACGTGCTGCTCCGGCTGGAAAACAATGTGCGCGCCTACACCACCGAAACGCTGTGGATGCAGGCCTGCCTGAACCTGATCTACCTGCTGCCCGGCTTTGTTACCCAGGACGCCCGCGCTTTTGTGCTGGGTGCGGTGTGCAGCTTTGCGGGGGTCGCAGTGTTCTATTGGCGGCGGGCTTCTAAAGGTCAAACGAAAGAGGCCCCTGTGCGCGGCCTGCGCCCCTATGCCCACATTTACCGGGCGGCACTGCCTTACGGCATTGTGTTGGCACCTGCGGCCATCCTGATCCCGCTATACCGCGCCATCTGCCTTTCTTTTTTAGGCAATTACGCCCCCGCGGCGGAGCAGGGTTCGTTTGATTTTGCCTACACCCTGGCCCAGCTTGTCACCACCATTCAGGCCGGTTTTTCCACCTACTGGGGCCCCTATGTCTACGCGCATTACCGCACCGAGCAGGAGCGCATTGGCCGCATCCATGATCTGCTGAACCTGCTGATCTTCGGCTTTTTCTGTCTGCTGGTCATGTTTGAGGATATCATCTTCATCATCTTCCCGGCCAAATCGGCCTGCCTGCCCTACTTTCCGCTGATGATGCTGGCCGTGGTGTTCTCCATCCTGTGCGAAGGCACGGTGTACGGCAACACCATTGCCCGCAAGCCGTTCCAGGATACGATTGGAACCGCCGTGGGCGTTGCGGCCAACATTGCCGTGTGCGCCGTGCTGGTGCCGCGTTTTGGCGTAATGGGTGCCGCGGTCGGCCTGGTAGCGGCCAATGCAACGATGTTTTTGTACCGCACTGTGACCGGGCAGTATTACTACCGCACCATCCCCAGCTTCAGCCGGACGATCTGCGGCTTTTTGCTGGCGGTGGGTGTGGCCGTGATCGGCGTGGTGTTCGCCCACAATTTTATCATCAAGTTTGTTTTAACTGCAGCAATCCTGTTTATTTACTGTAACATTTACCGTGCCCAGCTGTACAAGCTGTGGCAGATCTTTATGGGCTTTGTGCGGCGGTATCTGCTGCACAGCCAAGCATAACTACTGCAAAGGAAAGGTTGTATATCAAGATGAAGCATTGCGGCACACAAGAGTTGACCACCGAGCGGCTGGTCCTGCGTCGTATGACAACCGACGACTGCGAAATGATGTTTGGCAACTGGGCCAATGACCCGGAAGTGACCCGCTACCTGCGCTGGGAGCCCCACCGTGACTGGGTGGTAACGATGGCATATCTGAACGAGATCGTCAAACAATATGACCGTCCGGATTTTTATGATTGGGGCATCTGCGATAAAGTGACCGGTGTGCTGATGGGCAGCATCAGCATTGCCCCCGCCGAATCCTGTGAGCGTGAAAAGCCCTATGCCTGGAAAAACGTGAAAACCGAGCTGCTGGGCGGCATGTATGAGATCGGTTACACCTTGGGCAAAAAGTGGTGGAACCAGGGCTATGCCACCGAAGCCGCCGCTGCCGTGCGCGATTACTGGTTTGGCATGGTAGGTGCGCCCTGGCTGGCCGGGTTCCACGCCAGCCAGAATGTGGCAAGCAGCCGCGTGTTGGCCAAGACTGGCTTCCATTATGACCACGATACCATTCTGCACCGCTTTGACGGCACCGAGGTGCCCTGCCTGGCCTGGTACCTGCTGAACCCCGGCAGCCAGAAATCCGATGAACCGGCAGCCGCTGCCCCCGCTGTACAGGCAGAACCAACGGAACCAGCGGAGAATGCCGAGACAACCGTCTGACATTCACTCCCCTGCCCCATACTTTTGCTGACCTGGCCGAATACGGCCAGAAAGGACCCCTATGGACGAAATGAAGGACCCCATCACCCTGGACTTTACCGCTACCCAGGCCCCGGCAGAGGACGCCCCTGTTGGGCAGAAGGCTCTGGACAGCGAGCGCCCACCGGTGCGCGTTGTGCTGCTGGCGCTGGACCAGGGCAAGTTTGACTCCCAGCGCAGCCTGGATGAGCTTGCCGCCCTGGCGGAAGCCAACGGCATGCAGGCCGTTGCTACCGTGTGCCAGAAGCGCAGCACCCCCGAAGCCGCCACCCTTCTGGGGGAGGGCAAAGTGGAGGAAGCGCGCCTGGTATGCCTGAATACCGATGCCGAGGCCGCCATCTTTGACGGCGAGCTGACTGGCAGCCAGATCCGCAACCTGAGCACGGCTTTGCAGGTGGAAGTGCTGGACCGCACGATGCTGATTTTGGAAATCTTCCGTGCGCGCGCTACCACCAACGAGGGCAAGCTGCAAACTGAGCTGGCCACCCTGAAATACCGCATGCCGCGCCTGCAGGGCCTTGGCGAGGCGCTGAGCCGCCAGGGCGGCGGTGGCGGCGGCGGTGGCGGTGCCCGCCGCGGTGCCGGTGAGACCAAGCTGGAGCTGGACCGCCGCTACCTGCGCAGCCGCATTGAAAAACTGGAAAGCCGCCTGAAAGAGCTGGAAAAGCGCCGTGGTGAAACCCGCCGCGCCCGCCAGAAAAACGGTGTTCCGGTC
>ENA-OUQP01001106-OUQP01001106.1-human-gut-metagenome-genome-assembly--contig:-NODE-1106-length-20003-cov-5.921245_pt1 | contig 20003 bp, 21 predicted proteins | sample MGYA00237951_ERZ548836 | MGnify/ENA primary metagenome ERZ548836 (study PRJEB26490, sample SAMN05194702) | human gut metagenome | biome: terrestrial biome; feature: human-associated habitat; material...
TTTAAATAACCTAAAACAGCATGCCTAACCTTTTCAGTTAGGAACGTGTCGCACCCGCATCATAATCTCCTACAATACAGATGCCATCCTCTTTACTTACTTCTGCCAAATCATGACAGAAAGTTCTGCTAAACGGAATTTCATTGGATAGTTCATGACAAGGGTTGTTTAATAATTCAATTCCTTTATCTGAATACCCAAGATTTTCTAGATATTTCTTTAGAATAGTGATTGCCATATATTTCCTCCTCTTCTAGCTTACTTTATAGTGTTTTACCACTATGTATATAAGCAACATATTCTAACGGCTACATTGAACCAAAAGAAAAGCCCTTTGGCGGGCTATTTCTGTGAACGAAAGGAATCCAATTTTGAAGATATATGGATTTTTACACCTTTCATTCTTTTAGGCAAAGAATCAATACCTCTTTGTGCAAGAGCTTGTCTTTTCCTTTCAAAGACAGTTTGATCGTAATCAAGATAAGCTTTTTCATCCAGTTTGAATAAAGAAAGTACATCCTCTTCTCCCGAATTCCACAAATCTTCGATTACGGCTCTTTCCTGCTCTTCAGTCAATTCAACGAAATGTTCCATTTGCGTTGAGACTTTGACTGTTCCAACTCCTGTAAATGTAAACGGTTCTCCATCGTTATCTTTCTTTGAAGATACAGAATCATTTATTTCATCTTCAGAAAATTGAAGTTCAGGAATTTCGGACGCAATCAAGTCTGCAAGCCTTGCTCTTGAAGCTGTTTCCTTATTTTTAGCCGATTTCTTTTCGTCATCAAGTTCCTTGACAGCTTTAGAAATCTCTTTTTCGTAAGGAGCAAGAGCTTCGACCAGCTCCTGATATCTTTCCAAATCTTCAGGACGGTCTTCAAAGACGCTTGCAATAGCAAGTTCACGGATATAAGAAGGCTTAGCCTTCTCTCCGCATTCCTTGATATCTTCACACAAATTCAAGGCTTCTAACAAGGCGTCTCCAGAAATAGGTGTAGACATGTTAGACACCTTCTTTCTTGTTTACTCGCATGCTTACAAGCGAAGCAATATTAGCATTAAACAATGCTAGTACATTTGCGGCAAACGCACACAAATCAAAGTAATTCAATTTGATTGTGATTGTTTTGAAAGGGATAGATCCTTTTTTTCTAAAGATTGCCCCATTTCTCTGGTATTCACCAGGTCCAAATGTACCTTGCAGTACCCAGCAATTAGGCTCATTACTTGGAAGTAATGATACGTTAGTGTAAATAACTCCAACGTTTTGAAGTGGATTTCCATTCAATTTGAATGTACCTTCTTTCGTTGTACCACCAAGATTTTCCCAGATAGGAGCAGTATAGTTACTTCTATTGTTTGGGTCTGCCTGAGCAGTAGCCAAACGTTGACGATAATCTTCAGTTAAGCTGAAAATCGAACCGTTCTGAATAGCCATAGCTAAAGCTGCTAAATGACTCATGTCACCATAGCATGGAATGTAATCCATTTGGCGATTATTTTGGTCGAACGTCCAGAAATTCATGTTCCATTTAAACTCACATGAAACACGATTTCCTTGAGGATCATAATTTGTCAAATTAATCCCCTTCATCAGGAATTCCAAGGCTCTTCCCTTTTGTGTAATTTTTGGGAACAGCTTCACTGGGAAAGCTTTTAGCTCATGACGATTTTCGTCGTAGCCAACACCGTTCTGAGCTGCCTCTTGAGGCTGTGCATAACCATTATAGTTATATGCCTGACTTTGAGGTTGCTGATAACTTCCAAAGTTTTGCTGAGGTTGTTGAGCTTGGGCCATACTTTGGTATTGAGGCTGCATTTGTTGCTGTGCTGTACCAAAATTTGGCTGAGCTTGCTGAACAGGTTGCTGTACAGGCTGAGTCTGAGGATATGAGAATCCTGCTTCTTCAGCCATTGCAGAAGAATTCTTCTGCATCTGTTCTAATTCTTCATTCGTGTATGAAGAACTCTGAACAGGCTGCTGTACATGATTGACAGTTCCAAAACCTCCAAATGAAGGCTGAGTTTGTTGAACTGGCTGTTGCATAACAGGCTGAATCTGTGCCTGTGGCTGTTGCACTGCACTAAAGTTAGGCTGTTGAACCTGTGCTTGTGGCTGTGCTGGAGATTGAGACATGTGAATCTCTGGTCCATTAGCAATCGTATTTGTACCAAATACGATTTTTCCCTGAACAGGGTTTTGATTGTTTGCGTAGTTATTTGTCATATAGTTTTCTCCTTTTCTAGTCTGCATATTAGACATAAAGTCTTACAGACGACATACTAAGCACCCATAGTGAACCAGTTACTTAGCATTTTGAACTTTATTTTGTGCTTTAACACATATTTGGTAACAAAGATACAATCATAGCTAGAGTTAATACACTCATACACGATAGAATTACAATTTTTCGAACTCTTTTTCTCATGTCAATCACCCTCTTTGTTAGTTAGACTTGAACCCTTGGAAATGATAATGCCATCGCTTCCTGCATAGTAGGCTGGTTCGGTCTTGCTTTTTGTATAAATCCACCCAGTCTGAACATCACCCGTATCAGGATCGAAATAATACTCATGACCGTCAATTTTTGTCAGACCTGAAGCCCTTTTCCCGTCTTCTTTAAAATACATTCGATAATAATTCTGAGCATCACTGTACACATTCAGCCATCCCGTCGCATATTCGCCTGTGAAATCGCTGAAATAGTATACGTTACCATCTACTGTCTGAAGACCTGTCAGCATCGTTCCATCCTTGTAATATCTTGTACCTTTCCAGCCATCATCCTTATCAGTTTCATCTTTCTTGGAAATCTCTTTTTCTGAAACTTTTGAATCATCATCTTCTTCGTAATCATTTGAACTATAAGGAGCGTCTGGAATATATCCGTCTGTCATTGGCGTAAGTACAGCATTTCCGTTGTCTACAAGAAATCTTGACACAACGTGAATCTTTCCTTTCTGCTTTTGTTTGTTTCCACTTTTGTCTTTAGCTGTGACTGTAACTTTGTATGTTCCCGTCTTTTTCAAATCATCCTGTGTGATTCCTGATACAGAAATTGTTGAGTAGCCTGAATTATCTTTGCATTTGTAATATTTTAAGAAATTTACATTAGTTGCGTTTTTAAGAATGTAAACATTGTTGTTGAAATCAACAAACTGAGGAGCAATCGAATCAATAACTTTAAAATCGCAGTCGATACTCTTGTAATGTCCATCTTCTTGATATTGAACAGTCAGCTCATAATTTCCAGCATCCAGATAATTCATACCTTTTGTCTTGATAACACCTGTTTCTGAATCGTATTCATAATCCGAACTGTAGAACATTGGGGAATGTAATGATGCGGTTTCTTTTGTTTCTTTATTTGAATTTGAGAAATCAACAAAATCTTCTATCTTTAATGAAACAGTATCTCCTATTTCATACACCTTTTTATAATCCTTGATTGTAATTGGTGCTCTTGTTACGTTTCCTGAATTTGAAGCCAATATCAGAAGAAAGATAAACAGGACTCCACAAATGATTCCCAGAATACTAATAACTATATTGCTTTTTGAAATATTCGGGTCAGCTTTCATCTTGTCCAGTTTTTTCATATCCTTTTGACATACACTTCTTTCTGGAACCCAGTCTTCATCTTGATGCTTGGATTCATTGAAATTCGTTCGAGCATTGCTTGGAACAAAGTCTTCCTTGTTCTGAAATGGAATTTCTAAATCTCGATATGCTGGATGTAAATCATGTGCTGTCAGCTCTATGTCATCATCATTGTAATTTTTATCTGTTTCCTCATCGCTCTTTTCTTGATTGCTTTTATCATTTCTTTCCTTTTCAATATCATTGCTCACACTTTCTGATACTTCTTTTTCCGATTTTGTATCGCTTGTATCTTGAACGGAAATATCTTGATCCTTTTCAGACACTTCCAGTGATTTTGGCTCTTTTTCACTCATGAATCCTTCTCTCCTTACCCTTTATATAAAACGACATATATATTACGACATACATTTTTCTTGTATGTTATAATGTATATGTATCGTACATATATTGTACCATATTCGACCTTAACAAATTCTTAAAAAATACGTCATTTTGACGGGAAAGGAAGCAATATTATGAATAAAGAAGAAATCAAAGAAAAACTAAAATCATCCGAATATGATTTTCTTAGAACAAACAAATATCTTGGTAAAAACATCGTACTTCTAGTTGTTGCGGGCTCACATTCTTACGGACTTGACACGGAGGATTCTGATTTGGATATCCGAGGAATTAGTATGGGAACGTCTGAATCTATTCTTGGTATGGATAATTTCGAATTGTATGAAAGCAAAACAACAGATACTGTTATCTACTCAATGGAACGATTTATGGAACTTGCTATGAAAGGTGCTCCGAATATTTTAGAGATTCTATTCAGCAGTCCAGAAAATATCCTGTATTGTGATGAAAAAGTTGGAAAGATGTTACTGGATAATCGAGACACGTTCTTATCAAAACGAATCTATTATTCTTTTAAAGGATATGCCAAGAAGGCTCTGAAAGATGCTGAGAAAAAACTCGAAACAGATGTAAAAAAAGCCGATAAATATGCTATGCATTTTGTCCGTTTACATCTCGAAGTTGAAGAAATGCTTCGTACAGGCTCGTTTAATGATGTTTTAGATCGAAATAGAAATATGTTGATGTGGATTAGAAATGGTTCGATGAGAAATGAGAACAAATTTACCAGTGATTTTTATGAAGGTATTAGGTGCTTTGAAAGTTGTTTAGAAAACGCCTTGAATGATTCTCATTTGCCAGAACAAGCGGATGTCGAGTCTGTTTCTAGGCTTTTGACAAGAATTAACTGGGAGTGCTTGAAAACCAAGAGAAATATCATATCTGTATTATAAGAGGAGGTTTTTATGAAATATGTAATCACATTCTTTAAGGTCATCTTCTTTCTTATATTGGCTCCATGCATGCTTGTTTGTTCAGGTGCCGCGGCTGCAAGTCTTGGATATTTTATGATGATTCTGTATTCAAAAAATGAATTTGTAAAGTTCTGGCTCATTATTTTGGCGTTGTTTGTTACGATTTTGACAGTCATCTTTTTAAAGATATATTTTACGAAGTTTCCAAGAAACCGTCACAGAGAACAACAACAGCAACAATCTCAGCAATCTAGACAACAAAGGCCAGAGGCTAGAACTCTCAAACAGGGCGAAAGAGTTTCTCACGCTGACCCAAGAAAAGCAGCATTGCAAGGTGTATCTGTTGCAACAAATGTCAATCATCGACATTAATTTGACTATCCGTTACTGGATAGTTTTTTTTGTAATTGTGACGGATTTATTTGTGGAATTTATGTGTTATGTGTGGTATAATATATATGTGAAGAAACAAAGTGAGGAGGAATTGCTATGGCGTTAATGGAATTTGAAAAGGTAAAAAGTTATGAAAAGCCTCTAAGTAAAAAGTATGAACAAGAGCTGCTTCTTCGCTTAGATAAGGGAGAAAAATTGTCCAGAAGTGATTTGGTGTGTTTGGTTCAATGTAATTGTGTAGAGGAAGCCACTACAGATATCAATAGAACGAGACTAACAGAGGATGTCAGAACAATTTCCAAACTTGGTGACAGATATTTCGCAATCGACTGGGAAAGGGATTTGCAAGGTATCGACGAATGGTATTATGGACAACCTATCGAAGTTCAATTAGAAGAAAAAACAATCAAGGTTCGGGAATGGAACGAAAAATAAACAAAAAAAGAAAAGGAGAAAACGTATGAAAACTAAAAAAAATAAAGAAGAAACATATGATTTCGCAAAACGTGGAGCACATCTCCCAAATAAGATGCATCTTGATGCCTGTCAGCAAGGTTCAAGAGTTTATAGGAATCGTAAAAAATATACGCGCAAGGGTAAATCTCGCTTCTCGATTTCAAAGGAATTAAGTTGGTAGTTGCCGTAATGAAGACGAGATCCAGCGAATTTAAGGTAGTCGGATACCAAGTTACGCACTGCCCTATCTGCCAACATACCCATACGATTGAACTCAGAGAAGCGGTGGCGGAAACAAAATTTAAGGGTAAGGTACTTCAATACATTGAACAATACTGCTACTGCGAAAATGTAGTAGGACGTTTTAGCGAATTCATGACAAAGGAACAGCTCCAATTAAACCAAAAGCGGCTGGATGATGCCTACGAGCGGAATCGAGGAGCTGCTTTAGATGAAAATGATTAACTAATCTTTGCTGTAAATATATAGTGGTAAAAGAATTGAACTGGTAGTTGCAACAATGAAGGCGAAATCTAACAAATATAAGATGATTAAATATCAAGCCATGAACCGCCCTATCTGTCAGCATACCTATACTATCGAGCTTAGTTCTAAACCATTGTGATTTTAATACGATTCGTACATCTGCAATGGAATAGAAAAAGGCAGCGTGCAGGTGGCAAGACTGCATCCGACCGTAAACAAAAGACATCAGTTGCCCCTCTGCTTTGGTGCTGAGACCTCTTCTGCTGGATAAGAGGGAGAAAATAAATTCCAGCCTAAAGAAGACGCGGGAGTCTTGCGCCTGCTTAAGTCTTCTCTAGTATTTATGAATTAGAGCCAGAACACTCGTGACTTCAGTCATGAGATGAATGACCCAAAGTGACGCATGTAAATCCGTCTTTAAAGAGTAATGTATGTTATAATATATGTACAGATTCCAATATAGTGAATCTCTCATCCTGTCAGGTCTCAGGCGTAAGCCCTGCTGGATGCAGTATGAGTATACAAAGTACAGTCCGCATGGATTGGAAATGCTCGAAAAACAGAAGCTATGCAAAGACTATATGCAGGACTTCGAGTCAAGTTGAAAGCTTTGCGATGCTTCATTTCTCACATCGTGAGAAAGAGAATCTCATCGTTTTAACAATGAGAGTACGTCAAAGCACTTTCCATGCCTGGTAATTTTACCTATCAAATTGTTAGAGAACGTTATCCATATATCAATGGACACTGGAACAAGGATTTGGATATTCAAATTGGTTATGGCCTTTTTGATAATTAGAAAAGTGTTTAAATTCTAGACATCTTCTTTAGATGTCTTTTTTTTTGTAAATTTCGCAACTTTTTCCTATCAATCCCCGTTATAATAAGTGAAGGCAAGAAAACAAGTCCTTTAAGGAGAAAGAAGAAATGAAAACAAACAAATACTCGTTAGAATCAAGAAAGAAACAGGCAAACACCTATAAATTCTTAGGAGCTATCCTGTTTATAATCGGAACAGGCATGTTCCTGTATACAGGAGCAAAGATGATTTTTGAGCCTCAGATTACAGCCGAACTTGGAACTTCCGAATGGCACAATCAATTCAATGCTATGCAAAGCTATCGACAGTCAATGGAACGAATTCTTCCGTTCATTGCGGTGAGCGGAATGATTATCGCTGGAGTTGGTGATGTTCTGTGGAGAAAATACAAAACATTATCCACAGGATTATACGGTGAAGAACTTGTATCCTATACCTTAAATTCACTTCCAAATGAATATACACTTTATAATAACATTCCACTTGAAAAAGACGGAAAACAAACAGAAATTGACACCCTTGTTGTATCAAAATATGGAATCTTTTTAGGAGAAGTTAAAAACTACAAAGGTCAAATTTCTGGAAACGAAAACGATTTAACTTGGACACAGATTAAGGAAAGCTCTGGTGGAAAGTGCTATGAAAACACTATTAAAAACCCAGTCAAACAGGCTAAATTCCAAACATATCTCTTATCCTCAATCCTGAAAGAAAATGGATTAAACTGTTACATTCATCCATATGTTGTATTTGTTAATGCAGAAGATATCAGTACAGATTCTGAACTTGTTTTAAGAAGTGAAAATGAATTCCATAATACAATCCTTACATATCATGACATCAGAATTTCAAATGAAAACCTAAATAAACTCAAAGGAGTGATAGAATGTCTGAAAAAATCAGAATCCTGAAAAGTAAACTACAGGAAGCACCATCAGGAACAATAGCATATATTTCCAAATGTGATGTAGACACATATTTTATGACGTGTGATTCAAGTGCTATAATTGTATTGCAGGGATATCCCTGAAGAATCAATTCAATCAGGAATCTTGGAAGATGATTTCCTGTTTGGATATGTTATAGGAGGATATCAGTATTTAACGATTGAAGATGTTCTAAGCATAACAGTAAAGAATGATACGACTTATTTCGATATAGAAAATGTCGAAGTGATTCAGAAAATCTTTCAGGAGTATACAGAATTCACGAAACCTCTTGTAAAGATTACTGAGCAGAAATATATAGGAAAGGATTTAAAAAAATATGAATAGAAGTTTACCGAATATTCCAGAAGAATGGATAAAACAGGCGAGATTAAATGATGAAACGGCTATTGAACGAATCTATACCACAACATTCCCAAAAGCATACACAATTGTATACTACTCATTAGGTGGAACAAACAAGTTCAAAGACGAAGCACAAACAATTACACAGGACAGTTTGAGGAAGGCTTTTGAGAAACTTGACCAGTTAAAAGAAGATAACAAGTTTGCTCCCTGGATGTACACGATTCTGAACAACTCTATCCGAGATTACTTCAGAGCAGAAAAACGCAAAAACAAGGATTTCCAGACAAATACGTTCAGTGAACTGGATAATGAAGATTACCGAGATAATTATGAGGAATCTATCATGGATGACTCTGTTGCGTTTAGTCCAGAAGCTAATATGAATACAGAACTGATTGCAGAAGGCTTAAAAGAATGTTTAGATAAATTGCCTGATAATCAGAGATTTGCTTTAATGATGCAGATGTATCAGCAGCTGACTACAAAAGAAATTGCCGAGCAGATGGAAGTTGAAGAAAACACTGTCAAGAGCTGGATTCGACGTGCTAAGATTTCTATCAAGGATATGATTGAAGAATTAAGACGTCAGAACAAGAGCTTCTATGCGGTTGCTCCATTACCATTCCTTGCTTGGATGTTAGACCAGGAATTGAAGAATATTCCATCATTCAACGCAAAAGCATTTGCAGATGGTATTGTAATGAAAGTTAAAGCAGATACAATCCATCCGCAAGTAAAAGAAACAAATACTACAAATACTTCTAGTGAACACGAATTATTGTCTAATAAAAAATCAGATGATATGGTTAAAACCAAATTGTCATCTGAAAGTCAAAATAAAATTCATAAAGCAGCAGGGAATTCAGCTCCCACAACTGGAAAGGTAGCAACTGGCATTGTGTCAAAAGTGGTATTGGGTGTAGTAGTTTTTTCACTAGCTGCATTTGGCGGGTATAAAATTGTAGCTACTAAATATAATAAATCTGTGGAATCAGAAAAGAAAGAAGTAACCTCAACAAAGCAAAATTCTTCAAATGAAAAGAAGAAAGACGGCTTCGAAAAGGTGAATTCTTATAAAAATGGTGTATATAGAATGACGGCAGATCTTCCTGTATATAACACAAGATCTAAAGAAGATACTTATGGAAAAACAGTTTATAGAGATACACCAGGTGGAGATGAAATCCGATTAATACATGGTATATATTCAGACAGTGATGGAAATTATTGGGCAAAACTTAGAGAAGACAAGTACGTATGCGTAAAAGATAAAGATGGGGAATATATAGGAGAATATCTAGGTGATTACATTTTTGTTGATGATTATGTAAAAAAGGATTATGCAACATATGATGAAGAACATCAAGATTATGTTAAGTATTTTACAGCATGTGGATTTGAAGATCCTGAAAACGTCGGAGGTTTTGGTGGTTATTTTCCACAAAAGCATGATGATCAGTATAATGAATGGAACTATAATTGCGACGGCCACAAAGGTACAAGTAGTTCACATATTTAATTGTGGTGGTCAAATCAGTTTTGTTTAAAATGGAAGCAGTTCAGAAATTGAGCTGCTTTTTTTTGTTTAATATATGTATATACATTTTTAGCTAGAAACTTTGAGAAGGTGCTTCGATAAAACTAAGAAAGGGTTTCAAATGATTTGAACAGCTACGATCTTTTTTTAATTGAGCTGCTGTGTTTTCGAAAAGATTCTGAGAGGCTAAAAAAGAAAGTGAACAAATTAAAATGAATGATTAACCGGTTGCTGCGAATGATATTTCTAAACATGGCGGTCGTTTTGGTAAGTTTTACACAATTAAACTGCAACAATACATTAAACTAATGGTTTAACCATTTTAGTTCGTTTTACCACAAAAAAAGAAGATGAATTTGCTCATCTTCTAGTTTGCAATACTAATATTGGTTTTCTTTAGTTCCCATCTGTACATAATGATTGAACTAATCATATGCACAACCATTCCAAAACCGAACATCATGACAATGAAATTCATATTCATTGTGAATACGCCATGCTTGAACAGCATGTAAATAATACCATAATACCCAATGTTAACAATAACTGAATTTATTGCATTGTATAATGTCTTTCCTTTTGAGACAAACCAGCCGTCGATTACGGCAGAAATCAAATATGTAACATAGAATGGAATTAATGGATATATAATCCTTACAATTTCCTTTCCATTACTTGCCATTGGTCCGTTGATAAAAGCTTTCCAGAAAGGCATCGAAACAATCCACAACAACAGAATTCCTGCTAAATATTTCCAACAGTTTTTTACTTTTAATGCCTTTTCATCATTTTTCTTAACAACTTCTACCAAACAGCTTACAGGAATTAACAACCAGCCCCAAATAAAATTGTTTGCTACCCAGTAGTTTCCAGATTCTGATACAGCGTTGACCATTTTGCAAACCATAATTGCATAGATGAAATTATCCAAGAATATCTGAACGCCAGAAAATACACCTATTTTACTCCAGTCAACTAGGAACTTTTTATCAGGTTTATGAAAATGTAGGTATCCTTTTTTATACGCCAAACAAATTGTAAACAATCCAACAAATGTATTCACAACAATTTCTGCATAAGCTGCACCAACGTCTTTAAACATCGAAATTAAAAGCCAGTCTGCTAGAACTTGCAGAGTTAATCGACACACAAGTGTCTGTCTTACCAGCTTGTCATTCGAATTTAATGTGAAAATCATGATCATAAATGTTCCGATAAATCCAGACAGCATCGACAAAGCCTGCATGAAAAGATATGGAACAGCATTAGACGCTTGCATGAAGTCTGCAATTGTACTAATACGAGTCATGATAACAATCGTGAAGAATGTATATATTCCGAATGAAATCAGAAATGCTGACATGTTTTTATCAGAACTTTTGTCTGGTTTTAAAAGAAAATATAAAGGGACTGTAAGGACTGTGACAAGAATTTCATCGATCAAATCAAACCATTCCAGCTGTCCCATAATATTAATATCCACTGAATTAATAGATATGATTTGCATACGAATGAGTAAATATATTGATGGTAATAACGCGTATAGTAACAAAGAGCCATACAGTTTAAAATCTTTCTTTTCCAAATGTATTCCTCCAATCTAAAGATGTTAAAAGGGAGAAACTCTCCCTATAATTTGTTATTCTGGACGATGCTTTTTAGCTTCTACATATAGTGCATATAACATATCTTTATCCAAACTTTGCAGTTTTGAACAGAACTCAACTGCTTTAGTAACTATCCAAACTCGACCACAATAATCTACACATTCCGTGTTATATGCTTCGATTGACGTACTCTCATCATTAAAATGACGAGATTCTCTTTCTCACAATGCGAGAAATGAAGCATCGCAAAGCTTTCAGCCTGACTCGAAGTCTTGCATATAGTCTTTGCATAGCTTCTGTTTTTCGAGCATTTCCAATCCATGTGGACTGTACTTTGTATACTCATACTGCATCCAGCAGGGCTTACGCCTGAAACCTGTCTGAATAAGGGATTCCTTTATGCTAGAATCCAAAGCATGATTTCATTGTATGCCCACATTTTTTCATGTTTGAAATCAATGTATCCTGCATCTCGACAAAATGTGGAAAGTCAAGATGACAGGCTTTAAAATCAGGTGCAGTCAATGTATCATCAGCATGGCAAATCAGGAAGGCAGAATACAAATCTCTTTGTACTTGATGTCCTTCAATCGTTTTAAATCTTTCATTCAATGCAGGCTTGCTGCATTCTCCAGTATCATGATGGAGCTGAGAAGCTCGGTACTGGTGAATATCAATCTCGTAGTATGGAATTCCATACTGTGTAGCTTTTAATTTCAGGTCCGCCTGCATAAGACCAGGAGATCGGTTCTTGATGGAATGTCCATAACGCTTTTTGCGTTTGTACTTGCACACCATCTTTAAAGAACCGTCTTTTTGTTTAACAGGCACAGCTTCATCCTGTCGTTCCGTTTTCTTTGACTTCTTTTGCAGAGTTTTAAAGTTCATCGGCTCCAGAATGAATTCGCTTGCATTCTGTACAATCTTATTGATAAAGGTATGATGCGAGGTCTTGATATAGGCGGTCTGCTTACGATAGAGTACTCGAATCTGCCGTTTCAGACGTCTGCACCTTCTCGTTGTCTTCCACTTGTGCTTTCCTTTTTTGACTGTACCATTTTTGTTATAGTTATCAGGGTTGTGTTTTCGCATAGAGGTATCCACCAAATTCTGCTTATGGCGAATCTCTTTTTCATATCGAGCAGAATTAGGAGCCAGCTCGTCCAGATGGACCTCGTTGTTGGAGACTGTTGCAATCGTCGATGTACCAAAGTCGACACCTGTACGATATCCGCCGTCTTCTGACAGCTCGATTCGTTTTGGTGCATTCCCTCGAAGCGTGATCACAACATAGTATTTGAATCCGCTGTTGAATTCAATTCGCTTTAAAAAGGTGTAGACAACATCCTTCTTCAAATCTGAGGAGGAAAGAATAGACTGAATATATTCATCTTCTGGAACACGAACTTTGAAATAGTGCTTCATGAAACAGATGGCATCCCATCTTGGAAGCTTTACGCCTGTTGCAGCACACTTCTGTTTAATGCAGTCAAAACTATTGTATCGGTGATAATGAAGATGACGCCCATCTTCAAAAAGAACTTTCTCAACCCCATTGTAGACAGCATCTGCTTCCGCTTGTGCCTGATGCGAGTTGATATAGTTCTTGTACTTCTTCTGTTCTTTGGATACAAATTTGTACAAAGCAGCTTTTGTCAGCTTATATGCTTTTTGCTTATTGTACATAATAGATGAGAGCTCTTTTTTCTTCTTCTTTTCAGAAGGTGAAAGTTCGTCTGTTTTCTTTTTAGAGAAGCCAGTTTCACCATAAGCTTTGCGAGCCACCATATATTCTTTATCATGAAATAACGCATTTAGACAGTTTGTTGCATATTGAACTAGCTGGTTGTGTATCTGATTTGCATAGAAAAAAGACTTCGACAAAAATCGTTTTTCAGATGCGTTTAATTCTAATTGAAAACGTACTGTATACATATCGAAGTCTCCTTTCTATGTTTATATTTTATACATATATTATATCATGAATCACCTATTTAAGATGAGAACACTCTCGTCACTCAGGTCATTCATCTCACGACTAAAGTCACGAGTGTTCTGACTCTAACTAATAAAAATGTTCTCGTCATTCAAATTATTTCCCACCACTTGAAACACTTTCTCAAACACACCCTTGTTTTTAATGCGATTACAAACATTTAACAAATACTCTCTTTTGTTTTTAGATAGGTTCGTTAATTGAATGCTTGAATCTTAAGTGACGTATCCCCACCATTATCTAAAAATGAAACATGATATAATATAGACATGAAATATTACTGTACCGTAAACATAAAAACAGGGTCTTTATTCGAAGAAACAATCAAAATTGAATATCCAGATATTGAATTTATTGAAGGCCTTGATAATCTAAAAACAATCGCAAAAGCAGGCGATACAGTTATCTTCGACAATATCTTAGAATTAAGCTCAACAAATGATTTTGATTGCATATATCAAAACTATACATGGTTCGTAGATAACGGAGTACAGCTTACATTTGACCGATCACCAAATTGCAATTATTCTATGATAAAATCAAATTGCAACAAATTTCTAGATGATAAAGCTGAGATAACATATTTCGATATGTTTCGACTTATTTTAAAAATGGAAGTAGAAGCTTATATCAACATAAAAACTGCACAAGCGACAAGAAAAAGAAATGCTCAATTATCAGCATGCAGAGTAACTGGAAAATCATATGGGCGTCCAAAAGGAAGCAAATCCGAATCTGAAAAGGCTAAAAACGCAATGAATATTATCTTCGAAAATAGTCGAATGTTTAATGGAGAATTAACAGATAGTGAATGTATTGCTTTAGCAGGCGTGCCTAGAGCCAGTTATTACAGATACAAGCGAAAACTGATGAATAAATTAATTAAAGCAGAATTATAATGGTTCTGCTTTTTTGCCCGTCTCATCCCATACGAAGACACTCCTTATAACCTCTGAACAAAATCCCCGCACCTAATGTATATACATTTTGCTCAGACATAAAAAAAGAGCCCTAGCTTCTAAGCTAAAAGCCCTAACGATTTTCCTCTGCTATATGCTGTCGAAACAGAAACTCCAAAATACTCTGCAATCTTGGCTGTTTGCACTTTGTTCCCTGTTGTGTACTGTTCTAACACCTTTTTGTATATATCCTTTGGCATTAACAAAGCATCTGCAAAATCATTTGCCTGATATTCTTCTAACGGAGATTTCGATTCGTAACAAACCATATTTTTTTGTTTATCCCATAATTTTTGGCTTATTTTATACCCCATATGCAGAAATAAATGTCCTAATTCCTGTGCTATAGCGAATTGCTTTCTTTCTGCACTGTAAGATGAAGGTATATAGATAACAAATCCATCATTCTGCTTTCTGATAGCACTGTCGCATATATCCTTATTTTCTTCGATATATCCACCCAATGTTATTACGACATCATTTATATTGTTGATAGGTATATGTATTTTATAAATATCTATTATGTCTTCTGCTAAATTATTTATCATTGTGGTGATTCTATTCATTGCCAAAATACCTCCTATATCCACCTCTATTATACTATATATCACCGCTTAGGGCGGATACGGTCACGTCGCACAAAAACAAATTTGTACTTAATGAATGAATGCCCTATGGCTTCCTTCTAATCACCTCTTATCATTTCTTTTCGTCTGAAACATCTTCTCAAAACTCTCGAATAAAATCCCACTATTAACTGTACAAATCAAAAAAAACTCACTAGAGCTTAATTTCTTATAATCGTTCCGTATTTTAACCGCCCATCCTCATACACAAATGACCATTGTTGATTTGTATCATTGATTGAACCGTCTAAACCTTTTGCATAAAGTTCAAACCACACTTCGTCATCTGTTATTTTTGTAATACGATTGAAATAATATTCGAATCCAAATAATCCACCTATACAATACCGTTCATACACTTGTCCGTCTTCTTCCCAGAATGGAATTTCTACATAACGATTAATATTTGTATCCATATACTGAACGGAATATTTCTTAGCAAAATATTGATACCAGACATTCTCAATATCCTGAAGCGAATGGATGTTCGGGTCAATTATTAAACTTTTTCCAACCTCTCCTGTACTCTCAAAATATGTTCCAGCCATAAATCTGTAAAACTTATTCCAGTAATCATCCAAATGGGCATTTGCATAATCTAATAACTGTTGTTCTGTATAAATATTTAGCAATTGCGAGTGAGATACAGGTTTCTGAGATGATGTTTCCTGAGATTGATTTAACTGAGGCTGAACAACTTGAATATGTTCAGTTTGGGTTTGTTCTGATTTATAATCTACATCTTTTTTTTCGTCTTTTTTACTGTCTTTTCTAGGATATTTCTTTTTAGAAGGTAATTTATGTTTTACACTAGATTTTAGCACTACTTTATCGTTTGCTTTTTTGAATTTGTCTTGGACTTTATCTGTATCTCCACCAGCGATACAACCTGACATCGTCAAAGCAAAAATTAGAACAGCTACTGTTAATTTATTTGATTTCATATATAACCCCGTTTTCTCATATAAAGTGAACCAGATTTCGTAAGTTCTGAGAACGTCTTGTTAACTACAGCTCCGAGCGGATACAAAGAATAGTTCAAAGACTGTGAAAAAGGATTTCAAAGGCGATGAGAGGCATCTGTTATAAATATAACAAATTCTGTTATTCTGCTTTTAACGCAACTTCTCGATTGCACTGAAAAGCTCTCTGAATAGAAATGAAAAAGGACTATCGAAATAGTCCTGATCAAAATAAGCTGCTTATTGATAATAGCCTCTGCATTTTTTATACTTTGCCTTTAGATTGCTGTTGTATTGAGTGCTTTGTTTGGTACGGTCTTTCCAGCATCGAGGAATATCGACTAGATTATCATCATACACACTTGGCAAATTCTTTCTTCGTCCTCTTTGTTTTACATGATACCCGTTTTCCTGCATCCATCGAATGTCTTCAGGCGAAACAGCCCGCTTTTTCTCGTTTGTGGTGTGAGGATGGCGTAAAAAATAGAAGTCTCTTGCTGAGGGTTTCTTCTGGGTTGATTCGAGGGGGTTGTGGCGTTTTTGCCGTCTTTGACATAGCACTTCAAAATAATGTGCGATATAAGGTGTCATGTCGATAATATTGTTGTTCTCGTCTACAACTTTGTATACGATATAAGATGTTTTCAGACGTTTCTTTGCATCTCTAGGCATCCATTCGGCTGACAACTCATTTAGAAAGTCAAAATTTTCAATAGACGCCACTCCACAAGACACGATGTGTCTAAAATACGTCCAATGCTCAGGGAGTTCGGGGTTGAAATTCCATATGATAAGCTCCCATTCGTTGAAATGGAAATTATAAGGTTTCATTATAGGTTCTAGAACGTTTGGTTTGTAATAATAATCGTCGTACTCATAAGAACCATCTTTTAATGATGCGATAACACGGCGGAGCTTTTTATTATGGTTTAATTCGAATATTGTTCGGTATATCTTACATAGCATACAATCACCTCCAATATATTATATATCATATCACACTTTAACGCCACACATTAAATAGCTTTGATTTCTTGTTTAATTTCTTTTTTATACTTATAAAAAGTAGTTCTTGGAATATTCAACTCTGCAATCAAATCAACATCCGAAAAATTCCCATTAAAACTCTTAGAAAGTTCAACGATTTTCTTTTTAAAGTAATCTCCTCTTGGATTGTTGAATTTAGTGCCTTTCTTTACACCAATCTGGACTCCGTTCGCTTTAGCTGTCTGCAAGTAGGTTCTTTTTAAGTCGAAAATAATCTGTCTGATTTCTTTTGCATGTCCAACTTCGATTGCAACAATTTTACTAATAATATTGTCCAAATCTTCTTCGGAATATCCCTTGAAACTCTCGGCTAAATCTTTTGTGAAAGATGTATTGCATACAGGTGTGTTTACAAAATAAAGATTGATTCCTGATTGATAACATTTTTTGTAAAGCCAATTTAGAGTTGTCTCATCAGGAAAATCATCTAACAACTTGAAATAATCATTAAAATAAATGATATCTCCCTTTTCTAGCTTTAACATTTTATTGATTAAATCACTTGGTAATCCTTCGATTAGCTCGATTTCCGGATACATCTCTTTCAAGTTTTCAAATGTTTTACTGTTTCGTCTTTTTTCGTTTTCTGTTTTATAATAATACTTTTTCATACTTTAATTTTATCTTTATTTATAAGCTAAAACAAACGGCTATTCCCGTCACTTTCTCTTAAAAATCCCACCCAGAATCTTAAATAATCCCACCCTAAATCTTATAAAAAACCGGATATTTGCAAAGTTAATGGTGGGATTTGATACTCGGAGCTGATGAGAAAACTTTTCAGACGGCTTGAGATGGTGAGAGATGACAGGGAGATTATGCGAAGTGAAAAAAACGGACACTTCTAAGTAGGCTTTAGGCGAATTTTACTTTGCTTCTCAGACAATTTCAGATTAAACTTATACAGTTTAGAATGAATGATTACTGCAGTACTTGAAACGCTCCTCTCGAACCTTCTAAAAATCTCTCTCAGCACATTCGAATTAATATTACCTCCTCTGACCGCAATTTGAGGTTGAAAAAATAAAAATAAAAGCAGAAGGCCTGCAAGAAAGTGTTAAAACAGCTTCCTGAAACGACGAGAACGTTTCAATTTTCCAAGTTCTGTTATGGTAGAATATATATATGAAAGAAACTAACTATCTAAACAAAATCTTTACAATTCCATATCTTGATTCTATACAGTACTCCGAACATTTCCAGTCAGTTCTCTCCGACAAGAATATATCATTTCCAGCAACATACAAATCAGTTATTTCCATGTTTTATCAAGAATTAAAGACCGAACATCGTAATGAGTATTTCTACAAGAATGAATTGCTAAATTCTTTGCTAATCCAAAACGGAAAGATATCATTCTGCTCTGCTTTAACAGAACTTCCTGTTGCTAATTCGAAAACAGATATGATTTTTATTGATGAAAATGATGTAGGAACTGTATACGAAATAAAAACGGAACTGGATACTTTAAACCGTCTGGAAAGCCAGACTCATGATTACTACAAAGCATTTCCGTATATATATGTCGTAACAAGCTCCAATCATCTCCACCAGCTTGAGCAAGTCTTAGAAGGAACAAATGTAGGAATTATCGAGCTAACAAATAATAATGAGTTTGTGTATCGAAAAGAAGCTACTTACAATACAGGCAATCTTTCTCACGATGTACTATTCAGAATTCTCAGAAAGAAGGAATTCGAATCTATTGTCCTGAAATATTTCGGAAAACTTCCAGACGTTTCTGACTTTGTATATTACGGAACTTGTCTTGAATTGCTTGAAAATCTGGATATTGTTTTGTTTCAGAAGGAAGTCATGTCTTGCCTAAGAAAACGAAATCTTGTTCGAAATGTAGAAAGCTTTACCAATAATGTGCCATACGAGTTGAGCTTCTATGGGTATTTTTCAAAGAAATACAGAAATAAATGGGATATGCTGGGAAATTTTCTAGATACAGAAATTACCGAACATAATCGTTTTAAAGACGCAAGCCACCACGGATTGCAAGCCGACGAATTTCTATTATAACTACTTAATAGAATTCGTCTTTTTTTTGCGATTGATTTCCCAGCTTCCTGATCAGATAATTCTTAAAACGTCTGAAAAGACTTCTGAAAACAATTGAGAAAATCAAAAGCGGGAAACTAATCACAAACGGCCAAACTAAAAATTTCCTAAGAAAAGTCTCGAATTAATTGAGAGGCTGCCTCGACGGCTTTGAATAAGATTTGCATGAGATGGTTTTCCTAAAGGAATTTTGAAAGTGTCTATTTTTGCTTCTGAAATTGCTTTTATGATGCTTGATGATTTTACGTAACACATACAAAAAAAGCCTCCTGACAAATTCTCAGGAAGCTGGCTGGATGTTTTGAATTAATTTCTCGATTTGATTTGAAATTGATTTAGCAACTTTTTTACCATCTTTGCACCAAACGTTGAAAAGAGTATATTTGTTGTCGTCATTCAAACCAAAAATCATAACATAATCGACTTCATCAATACAGGCTGTATAAACTGCAGCATAATCATCACAGACCCAATATTTTACATCGTTATATAACATATATTTTCCTTTTAACTCTCTATAAATTGACTCTCCATTTTGAAGCCACAAGAAATTTTCAGGAAGCTGAACCTGCAAGGCATTAAATCTGGAATTTACAGGAACATGGATTTGCTCCAGTTCTTTTTTTAGATTTGGAAGAAGAAGTTTATCCAAATACTCAATATCTTCTGGAAAAGCTTCTTTATTACAGGCTAGAAACATCTGAGCTATTTCATATGTCGTGAACTACTCGGCAACAAGTTACCGAGCTTCCTGCTTCACCCACTACTGCATTGGCTGCGATGTTACGCAGCTCAATGTCTTACGCAATGTCCACAGGCGTATAAGTTTGGG
>ENA-OUQP01001108-OUQP01001108.1-human-gut-metagenome-genome-assembly--contig:-NODE-1108-length-19995-cov-7.832046_pt1 | contig 19995 bp, 16 predicted proteins | sample MGYA00237951_ERZ548836 | MGnify/ENA primary metagenome ERZ548836 (study PRJEB26490, sample SAMN05194702) | human gut metagenome | biome: terrestrial biome; feature: human-associated habitat; material...
TGGGGATGCTGAACATGACCTGCGTGATGATGGGTCCGATGATGTTGGGCAGCACCTCCTTGAAGATGATGAAGAAGCTGCCTGCACCCAGCGTGCGGGAGGCCAGCACAAATTCCTGATCCTTCAGCTTGAGCATCTCGGCGCGGGCAATGCGGCTCATGCCCACCCACTCGGTCAGCATCAGGGCAAAGATGATGGTGACCATGCCGGGCTGCAGCACCAGCAACAGCAGCGTAACGATGACCAGGCGGGGGATGCCGTTGGCCACCTCAAGGAAGCGCTGCATCACCATATCCACCCTGCCGCCAAAGTAGCCGGAGATCAGGCCATAGCTCATGCCGATGACCATATCGATGATGGCGGCGGCCACCGCGATGATCAGGGAGACACGGGCACCCTCCCAGGTGCGGGTCCAGATATCGCGGCCGTACAGATCACTGCCGAACCAGTAGTAGACATCGTCCTTGCCCTTTTCCACATAGGCGTTGACGCTCTTGCTGCCGGTGGTGGTGCTCATCTTCTCGCTGCCGTCCAGGATGCCGAGGCGCTCGATGCCCGGCACCCGGGGGGCAAAGTTCTTCTGGCTCAGATCCTGGCCGGAGTAGGTATAGCTGTTCATGCCCGGGCCAAAAACGGCCAGCAGCACAATGACGACGATCAGGATCAGGCCCAGCACGGCGCTCCTCTTGCCGAAAAAGCGGAGGATGGCATCCTTCCAGAAGCTCTGGGCCGCAAAGTTGGTATCCACGGCGATCTCATCGTCGTTGTGCTTGAGGGCAAACTCCTTGTCCTCAAAGGTGTGCTCGGGATACAGGGAATCCACCGCGCTGACGATGGCATCCGCTGTGGATTCGCCGCCCAGGCGGATCGCTTTTTCTGCCATATCAGTCATCCCCCTTTGCCAGACGAATGCGCGGATCGATGATGCCGTAGAGCAGGTCAACGACCAGCATGATGCCAATGTACATGGCGCTGTAAATAAAGCTCAGGCCAATGACCACGTTGTAATCGTTGGACTGGATGGCCGTGACCAGCAGGCTGCCCACGCCGGGAATGGCGAAGATCTTTTCCACCACCAGCGAGCCGGTCATCAGATCCACGATCAGGGGTGCCAGCACCGTGATGATGGGGATGAGGGCATTGCGCAGGGCATGGCGGAAGATCAGCGCCGGGCCGGAGATGCCCTTGCTCTCGGCCAGCAGCATGTAATCGGAATCAAGGACTTCGATCATCTCACTGCGGGTAAAGCGGGCAATGGAGGCCATGGTGAACATGGAAAGCGAGATGCTGGGCAGGACGCTGGAGCCAAAGACATCCTTGGCGGAGAACAGCATCGGGAACCAGCGGAGCTTGAAGCCAAAGGCATAGCTCAGGGCCAGTGCGAACACATAGGAAGGCACCGACACGCCGATGACCGAGATGATGGTGGCGATGGTATCAAAAATGGTATCCCGCTTGAGTGCGGCAATGATGCCCAGCACCAGGCCCACAGCGGCACCCAGCGTCACCGCCATGCCGCCCACCTGAATGGAGATGGGCAGGCGGCTCTGGATGAGCTGGGAGATGGGTGTATTCTTGGAGATGTTATAGCTCACGCCAAGATCTCCGCGGAGCATATTGCCCACATAGCGGAAGAACTGGATGTAGATGGGCTGATCCAGGCCGTACTTTGCGTACAGGGCAGCCCGCATATCGGGCGTCAGCTTTTCATCATTGAAGGGCGAACCGGGCATCAGCTGCATCAGGATAAACAGCACCAGCAAAATTGCCAGCAGTGTGAACAGCGAGGTCAGGATTCGCTTGAGCGTATATTTTTTCACGTCGGGTGGACCCCCTTTTCCTTCCGGGATCTCGCGGTCAGTCGTTCGTCTGCCGCGGACAGGCACAATGCCAAAAAGGCGCACAGTGGCTCTTTGCGGGCCACTGTGCGGCCTTGTTCAGCGATTCAGTTGTTTACTCGCTCTTGGTGGTGTTCTTGTACACACGGTTCAGAGCGCAGGGGTGATGCTCGACACCCTTGACGGCAGAGGAGATCATCTCGGCGTTGCACTGGCCGTACAGGGGGAAGATGACCGCCTGCTCCAGAACGATCTGCTCTGCCTCATACAGGGCAGCCCAGCGGCCCTCGGGGTCGGTGCACAGATCACCAGTGGTGCACTCGTCAATGATGGCATCGTAGTCGGCATCGCTCCACAGACCGTAGTTGTTGGAGTTGCCGGTCACCCACATGCCCAGATAGGTCATGGGGTCAGCGTAGTCGGGGCCCCAGCGGGTCAGGCCCAGCTCAAAGGTGCCGTCCTGCATATCCTGCACGCGCTGCTTCTTGGGCTCCACGGTCAGGTTGATGGTCAGGCCCTCCAGCGTGGTCTCCAGCTGCTCCTTGACGACCTGAGCCACCTTCTGGGGTGCATCGTCGGCATCCACCACCATATCAAAGGTGAAGGTATCCTTACCCAGCTCAGCCTTGGCGGTCTCAAAGAACTCCTTGGCCTTCTCGGGGTCATAAGCGCAGTCATCTGCAAACTTGGTCTGGTCAGCGCTGAAATCGCTGCCGTCGGGGCCGGTTGCAAACTGTGCGGGAACAGCGGTGTATGCGGGGGTGGAGCCATCCTTCAGCACATCGCCGGTAATGGCATCCCGATCCAGCGCAAAGGTCATGGCCTTGCGCAGGTTCAGGTTTGCCAGATCAGGCACAGCGTCGATGTTGGGGCTGATGTACCACAGGTAACCGGCACCCACACTGGTAAACTCGGGATCATCCTTGACCTGATCGACCTGCTCACCGTTCAGCAGGGTGATATCCAGCGTGCCGGTCTGATAGCTCATCAGAGCCTGCTGGCTGTCCTTGATGACCTGATAGGCCAGACCGTCCAGAGCGATCTTATCCGCATCATAGTAATCGGGGTTCTTTTCCATTGCAAAGGCGGTGGCGGCGGGCTGATAATCGGTCAGCACGAATGCACCGTTGGACAGCACCGTTTCGGGGCTGGTGCCAAAGGTGTCAGCACAGGTGTTGTAGAAGGCCTCGTTCACCGGGTAGAAGGTGGGGAAGTACATCAGGCTCAGGAAGTAGCTGACAGGAACGTTCAGCTGCACCTCCAGGGTCTTGTCATCCACTGCGGTCACGCCCAGGTCGGTAACAGGCTTTTCACCGGCAATGATCTCGGCGGCGTTGACCACCTGACCAATGTCGGACAGCATGTAGGAATACTCGGAAGCGGTGGCGGGGTCTACGGCGCGCTGCCAGCCAAACACAAAGTCGGCGGCGGTCACGGCCTCACCGTTGGACCACTTTGCATCGCGCAGGTGGAAGGTGTAGGTCTTGCCGTCCTCGCTGATGTCATAAGTCTCCGCCATGGCGGGAACTGCTGCACCGTCAGCATCCATCTGCATCAGGCCATCGGTGTAATCCGCGATGACCTCAAAGGAGGTGCCGTCGGTGGCCACCTGGGGGTCCAGAGACTGGACCTCGGTCTCCAGCATGATGTTCAGGGTGCCGCCCTGTGCGGTGCCAGCCGCAGCAGAGGAAGCGCCGCTGGCTGCAGAAGATGCAGCCGTGGAGCTGGAAGAGCCGCAGGCTGTCAGAGCCAGCGCGGCAGAGGTGACACCGGCAGCTGCCAGGAAGCTGCGGCGCGAAATACGACGATCGAATTTCATATATGTTTTCCCTCTCTCTTTAATGCTCTACACTGATAAAGCATCATTTTCTGAAAATGCACAAGGGGCTCTGCTCCCCCTCTGGAGCTTCTGCACACCCTTGTGCCATGGCCGCATTATACATCCATCCGTCGGCAAAGAAAAGACTTTTTGCCGAATTTGTTCTCCCAAAAGGCCCATTTCTCCCCTTTGTCCAACATCCTGCCGAAAACGGAAACTAATTTTTGTATAGTTTTTCTCCTATGCTGTATTTATAGTAAGAACAGTTTTCGTGCTAAAGTTATTACTTGTATTTCTATGGAGAACATTATACTCAATTCACTTCATTTTATTAAGAGTTGAAATCTGTTCAGCTTATATCAGTTCTCTTTGTCATTGCTTTGCAATGACACCTCTCCCAGCAGGAGAGGCAAGACAGGCAGCCTCATAGACCCTGGCTCCCCTGCCCGGAGATCTGACACGCTGCGTCCGAGAGGGTCACAGACAAAAAAGGAGCCCGCTGTACGAACACAACGGGCTCCTCTTGGTTCTGATCTTACTTCGCGTACTCGATGGCGCGGCTCTCGCGGATGACGTTGACCTTGATCTGGCCGGGATAATCGAGGGTATCCTCGATCTTCTTGGCGATCTGGCGGGCCAGCAGGATGACCTGATCATCGCTAATGACATCGGGCTTGACCATGATGCGGACTTCGCGGCCGGCCTGAACGGCAAAGGCCTGCTCCACGCCCTCAAAGCTGGAAGAGATCTCCTCCAGATTTTCCAGACGCTTGACATAGCTCTCCACGTTCTCGCGGCGGGCACCGGGACGTGCGGCGCTGATGGCATCGCAGGCCTGAATGATAAAGGCCAGCGGGGTCTTGGGCTCCACATCGCCGTGGTGGGCCTCAATGGCATGGATGATCTGGGTGTTTTCCTTGTACTTGCGGCAGATATCCACACCGATCTGGACATGGCTGCCCTCGATCTCGTGGTCAAGGGCCTTGCCGATATCATGCAGCAGACCGGCACGGCGGGCCAGCGTGACGTTCACGCCCATCTCGCCTGCCAGCAGGCCGGCCAGCCAGGCCACCTCCATGCTGTGGGTCAGAGCGTTCTGACCGAAGCTGGTGCGGTACTTCAGGCGGCCGATGAGCTTGATGAGGTCGGGGTGCAGGCCGTGGATGCCAAGTTCCATCACGGCGCGCTCGCCCTCCCGCTTCATCTGCAGCTCAAGGTCGTGGCGGCACTTCTCCACCGTCTCCTCAATGCGGGCGGGGTGGATGCGGCCATCACCGATCAGGCGCTCCAGCGTCATGCGGGCAACCTCGCGGCGGGTCTGGTCAAAGGAGGACAGGGTGATGGCCTCCGGGGTATCATCGATGATAAGATCCACGCCGGTGGCAGTTTCCAACGCGCGGATGTTGCGGCCCTCACGGCCGATGATGCGGCCCTTCATCTCGTCGCTGGGCAGGGGAACCACACTGACGGTGGTCTCGCTGCAGTGGTCAGCGGCGCAGCGGCTGATGGCCTGACCGATCATGTTGCGGGCGATGTTATCGCAGTTTTCCTTCAGGTCGGTCTCGTAGGCAGCCACACGGACAGCCTTCTCGTGGGTGAGCTCTTCGTCCACCTTGTGCAGCAGCACTTCGCGGGCATCCTCCTGGCTCAGGCCCGCCAGGGTCTCCAGGCGCTCCATCTCCTTGGCACGGATGGCATCCACCTCAGCCAGACGGCTGTCGGCCTCCTCGTGCTTTTTCTTGAGCTCTTCTTCCTTCTTTTCCAGGGCTTCGGTCTTGCGGTCCAGCGCATTTTCCTTCTGGTCAATGCGGTTCTCCTGGCGGCTGATCTCAGCACGGCGCTGCTTGATCTCCTTGTCGGCCTCAGCCTTCTGGGCATCCACCTCGGCTTTCAGGCGGAAAGCCTCGTCCTTGGCTTCCAGAACAGCTTCTTTTCGTTTTTGGTCAGCGGTCTTGATTGCTTCGTTCACCAGGCGGGTAGCCTCGGCTTCCGCGCTGCCGATCTGTGCCTCGGCGGTCTTTTTACGGTTGTTGTAACCAATAAAATAACCCGCGCCGGCAGCAACAGCAGCAACCACGACCACGATCAACAGAATGATCGGGGACATCGTGTTCACTCTCCTTACAATTAAAGTTCAAAATTAACTAAAATCTGGAGACGCTGCCGCGCAAGGCGTGGGTCAACAATACAAAATCAAGCTCTCAACAACAAAACAGACAACAGCACCGCACAAAAAGGGCATGTTTGCCCCTGCGGCCTGATGCAGCTTTTTTATCTACAAGGTTTTCATATAAAAACGGGCAGATGAAGCCCCATTGAACTTTGGTTGTGGAAGATCCCTGCACGCAGCGTCATGGATTCCATACTACTTCTTATATTACGAAACATTTGGTACAATGTCAAGTAAAGTGAAAGGAATTTTCTAAAAAAACAGCCATTATTCCAGATACATCCGCCGCAGCCGCATCAGACGGGCGGGGGTCAGGCCGTATTCGGCTTCAAGATAGGCATCGGTGGTGCCATACTCTTTGCGGATGGTGTCCAACACAAAGGGGGCAGACTCCGGGTGGACACCGGCAATGCCCTGATAGAACTGCTTCTGTTCGGGATGCGCCTCGATCTCCTCGGCATGGGCGGCCCAGATCTTTTCCAGCTCCGGGCGGCGGCAGACATTGGTGCGGACAAAATCCTGACAGATCGTTTCATCGGAAGCACCCAGCGCCAGCAGAATGAGCATGGCCGCCACGCCGGTGCGGTCTTTCCCGCCGGAGCAGTGGAACAGGATCGGCGTTTCGCCCGCCTCCAGTGCCCGGAACAGCTCCTTGTATGCCTTATTGCGGAAGAGCATCTGCTCATACATGGCATCGGCGAGGTTATGCTCCTCATCCTTCTTGCCCTTGAGCAGCTTTTCAATGTCCCCGGGAGAAAAGGAGATCTCGCTTCCGTCCGGGTGGCAAAGCCCGCAGATGCGCACCAGCCGCGCGCCATCGGGCACATAGTCGGGCTGCTCCGCTGCCTCGGACTCGCTGCGCAGATCGAGGATGAGCCGCAGGCCCAGGCTGTCCAGCAGCTTGCGGTCAGCCGCCCCGGTCAGCAGTCCGGTGGGAATGCCGCGGTAGATCTGCCCCCACTTGACATGCTTACCCTCGTCGGCCTCGTAGCCGCCCAGCTCCCGGAAGTTGTTCCCGCCCGCAAAGGGCAGCTGGGTACCCGGAGCCGGGTGCTGCGGTGCCGCCTTGGGGGCGGCGCTGGACAGCACCGGGAAGTTGTAGAAGGGCTTTGCCGGGCGGCCCCGCCGGGGCGGCAGGGATGCCGCGCCCCCGATGACCTCCATCAGGTAGCCCCGCAGCAGGTCAAGATAAGCCGAGTTGTGGTCCCGCCGCTGCACCATCGAGACGCAGAGGGGCGGCAGATCTTCCAGCAGCACGTCCCGCACCCGGTCCAGCTCCCGCCGTGCTCCCGGCTCATAGCGGGTCAGGCAGGTGCAGAGCTGCTCCTGGACCAGATAGTACGCCTGATAGAAGCTGGGGCCGATCTCCGCGTTGGGCGCAAAGCCCTCCCTGGCGCAGGCATCCCACAGGGGGCTGAACAGATCCTGCCGCAGGCTGGGCAGCAGCACCCGCTGGCCCCGCAGGGCCGAAAGCGGCACCCGCTCCTTTTCCCAGAAGGGATGGCCGCGCGGCACCAGCAGGCAGGCCGGGTCTGCCCGCAGGGTGGTGCGGGCCAGCACCGGGGCCGCCGTGCCCAGATCCATCACAAGGCCCGCGTCCAGCTCGCCCTGCTCCACACCATCGGCCACGGCATCGTTTTCCAGCAGGCGGAACCGCATCTCAATGTGGGGGTACTGCTGGCGGAACTTGTCCAGCTGGGTCTCCAGCCCGGGCAGGTAGTCCGGCACCAGTGAAACACTGATGCCGATGCGCACCGGCTGGGCCGACTGGATCTCCGCATGGAGGGCCGCCTGCATCTGCTGGAACTGTTCCACCACCGGGGCCGCATGGCGCTGCAAGCTCAGCCCCCGCTCGGTGAGCGAGAGTTTGTGGTGGGCGCTGACGAACAGCGGGCCGCAGAGCTCGGCTTCCAGCGCCGTGATGCTCTGCCGCAGGGCCTGCCGCGACAGAAACAGCCGCTGTGACGCGCGGGTGTAGTTCATTTCTTCGCACAAAACCAGAAAATAGTGCAGCTGGCGGATATCCATGGGTTCCTCCTGAAGGGTGGTGTATCAATAGATTAAGGATACCGCCTTTTTGCCTGCTTGTAAAGGCCGCATGGGCAAAAAGTCCCTCCCGGATTGACACATCCCGCCCCATGGTGTAGACTTCAAGCAGCAGAATTTTTCTCCCCGAGGAGAGAAACTCCATCAAACACACAGAAAGAAGGTATTTTCCATGAAAGTCATCGCTACTGAAAAGGCTCCCGGCGCGATCGGCCCCTACTCCCAGGGCTTCATCGCAGGCGGTTTTGTCTACACCTCCGGCCAGATCCCTGTGAACCCTGCGGACAGCACTGTGCCCGAAGGCATCGCCGCCCAGACCGAGCAGAGCTGCAAGAACGTGGGTGCGATCCTGGAAGCCGCCGGTTCCGGCTACGACAAGGTCATCAAGACCACCTGCTTCCTGGCCGATATCGCCGACTTTGCCGCCTTCAACGAGGTCTACGCAAAGTACTTCACCTCCAAGCCCGCCCGCAGCTGCGTTGCTGTCAAGGATCTGCCCAAGGGTGTCCTGTGCGAGATCGAGGCCGTGGCAGAGGCATAAGCTCCCGAATTGCACCGGCTTTGCGTTCTCCCCTTTACAACGCTCTGGAATTGTGCCATAATTTACTGTATTAAAGGGAAAGCCGTTCCAGTGCCGCAACTCGGCGGCGGAGAACGGAAAGAGAGGGGTAAACTGTTATGAGCAAAACGATGATCCCGCAGAACTACACACCCGCGCTGAACCTGTACGACACCCAGCGTGCCATCGGCACCGTGAAGCGGCTGTTCGCCGACACCCTGTGTGCCACGCTGAACCTCTACCGCGTGTCGGCTCCGCTGTTTCTGGAAGCTTCCACCGGCCTGAACGATGACCTGAACGGCGTGGAACGCAAGGTCACCTTTGACATCCGGGACAGCGGCATCGAGGCACAGGTGGTGCAGTCGCTGGCAAAGTGGAAGCGCAAGGCCCTGAAGGACTACGGCTTCCGCGTGGGCAAGGGCCTGTACTGCGACATGAACGCCATCCGCCGGGACGAGGAGCTGGACAACCTCCACTCCGTCTATGTGGACCAGTGGGATTGGGAGAAAGTCATCCGCGAGGAGGACCGCAGCGAGGCCTACCTGAAGAATGTGGTGCGCTCCATCGTGTCGGCCGTCTGCGCCACTGAGATGAATCTGCACGCCATGTTCCCCCAGCTGCAGGATCTGCCCCTTCACACCCCCAACGTGACCTTTATCACCACCCAGGAGCTGGAGGACAAGTACCCTGACCTGACCCCGAAGGAGCGCGAGAACGCCTTTGTAAAGGAAAACGGTACCACCTTCCTGATGAAGATCGGTGCTCCCCTGAAGAGCGGCAAGCCCCATGACGGCCGCGCCCCCGACTACGACGACTGGGACCTGAACGGCGACCTGCTGTTCTGGAACGAGCCCCTGCAGTGCAGCTACGAGCTGAGCAGCATGGGCATCCGCGTCAGCCCCGAGAGCATGGACCGGCAGCTGACCATGGCAGGCTGTGACGACCGCCGCACCCTGCCCTTCCACAAGGCAGTGCTGAGCGGTGAGCTGCCCTACACCATCGGCGGCGGCATCGGCCAGAGCCGTCTGTGCATGCTGCTGCTGGGCAGCGCCCACATCGGCGAAGTACAGGCAAGCGTCTGGGACGAGGCCACCCGCGCGGCCTGCGCAAAGGCCGGGATCCCCCTGCTGTAAGCAAAACACGAGAAAAGGCTCTCTGCCAAAACCGGCAGAGAGCCTTTTTTGCATCTCAGCTTCTGAAAAGCAAGCCCACATTTCTCTTTTTGCGGCAGTTCCCGCCCAGCCGCCAGACAAGCCAGGCATAGAGCAGGTTCATGGCCAGGATGGCCGCGCACCACAGCACCGTCTGCCGGGTGGTCTGCTGATAGACCAGCAGGAACGGGTAAGGCCCGGTGATGAGCCGCTGGTAATTGGCCCAGAGGGCCACAGAGCCATAGAGCATCGTGGGGACCAACGCCAGCGGAACGCACCGCGCAGGCAGCTTTGGCTCCCGTTCCAGCAGGACAAAGGAGACAAAGGCACACAGCGGGTTGAGCAGGTGGTGGTAGAGCATGGAGCTCTCGGTCAGCAGAAACACCACGCCGCCCTGGTCGGCACAGTAGGGCCCCAGCACGAACACCACGGTCAGGAAGGTCATGGTCAGGCAGCAGGTGGCAATGTACTTGAGCGTCTTGACCCAGCGAGGCAGCTGCCGCCCCGTGAACAGGCAGATCACCTGACACACCGCCACCAGCAGGCAGACAAAGAACGCAAAGACATTGGAGTTCTCGGTGTAAAAGGTGAAGGTCTGGCTGCCCACCGCTTCCCAGGTCATCCGGATGGCCACCGGCTCCCACCGCACGATGCAGAGGTTCAGGAAAATGGAACAGAGAATGGCGATCTTCTTGATCATTTTGCGGTATTGATGAAGCTGCGGTTGTCCCACAGGTACTTGATGCCGGAGATGGCGGTGGCAATGGCCACCAGCCAGCACAGCCAGTAAGAGAGGAACACGCAGTCAGCGCCTATCATAACGGAATTGCCCCAGGTCAATGCGGTGCCGAAGTAGTAGAAGATGATGGTCAGCATCTGCAGCACGGTCTTGACCTTGCCCCACATGTTGGCGGCGATGACCTTGCCGTCCTTGGCACCGGCGGCCACCATCCGCAGACCGGACACGGCAAACTCGCGGGCCAGGATGATGCAGAGCACCACCGGGCTGCACACGCCGTCCCGCAGCATGTAAATGAAGGCCACGGTGGTCAGCAGCTTGTCGGCCAGCGGATCGGCAAACTTGCCGAAATCGGTGACCATGTTCCACTTGCGGGCCAGATGGCCGTCCAGAAAATCGGTAAAGCTGGCTGCGGCAAAGATGATGCCCGCCACCAGATACCAGGTGGGGTTGAAATCTTCCGTGCCGATCTGGGTCAGGGAAACGAAGACCATGAACACCGGCACCAGAATGATGCGGGTCAGGGTGAGCTTATTGGGCAGATTCATATAGATTCCTCCAATTTGTTATTTTGCAACCGTTCCGTACAGATCGTAAAGGTCGCTATCCTCCACCAGCACATCATAGAACTGGCCGGGGTAGAGCGGCTCCTCGCTGGAAACGCAGACATTGCCATCCACCTCGGGGGCATCGCCGGTGGTGCGGCAGAGGTACAGGCCGCTCTCCTCGTCGATGCCGTCACAGAGCACACGGACGGTCTGGCCCACCTTTTCGGCCTGTTTCTGGGCCATGATACCGGTCTGGATCTGCATCACCAGCTCTGCGCGCCGGTCCTTGGTCTCCTGATCGATCTGGCCGTCCATCTTTGCAGCCACGGTGTTCTCCTCGGCAGAATAGGCAAAGCAGCCCAGACGGTCAAATCTGACCTCCTTGACGAAGTTGCACAGGTCCTCGAACTGTTCCTCGGTCTCGCCGGGGAAGCCTGCGATCAGGGTGGTGCGCAGGGTGATGCCGGGGATCTCCCGGCGCAGCTTGCCGATGACCTCCAGCAGCTCTGCGCGGTTGGAGCGGCGGTTCATGTTTTTGAGGATGGTATCGTTGCAGTGCTGGATGGGCAGGTCGAGGTAAGGCACCACCTTCTCGTTCCGCTTCATGGCGGCAATAAAGTCATCGGTGATGCGCTCCGGGTAGGCGTACATGATGCGGATCCACTCAAGGCCCGGCACCTTGTTCAGCTTGTCCAGCAGCTCACAGATGCTGCCGGGTTTGCCCCAGTCCTCGCCATAGGCGGTGGGGTCCTGGGCCACCACGATCAGCTCCTTCACGCCCTCACCGGCCAGCCAGCGGGCCTCGGCCACGCAGTCGGCCAGATCGCGGCTGTGCAGCGGGCCGCGGATGCCCGGGATGGCGCAGTAGTGGCAGCGGTTGTTGCAGCCCTCTGCGATCTTTAAGTACGCATAGTGAGCAGGCGTGCCGATGACACGCTTGCCGCCCAGCGGAAAGTCCTTTTTTGCACCGTAGCTTTCCAGATGGTTCTCACCCTGGAACAGGCGGGCCACGATGCTATCAATGGCCTTGTTGGAGGCACAGCCCACCACAGCGTCCACCTCGGGGATCTCCTCCTCGATCTGGCTGCGGTAGCGCTCGGCCAGGCAGCCGGTGACAATGACCTTCAGCTCCGGGTTCTGCTGCTTGTAGGCGCAGGCCTCCAGAATGTTCTCGATAGCCTCGGTCTTGGCGCTCTCGATAAAGCCGCAGGTGTTGACCAGAATGACATCGGCTTCACCCAGGTCGGCCACCGTCTCGTGACCGGCCGAAAGCAGGATGTGCACCATCACGTCCAGATCGACCTGGTTCTTGGGGCAGCCAAGGGAAATACATGCAATTTTCATAAGGGATGATACTCTCTTTCTCTTTTGAGGGATGCTTTTGATTTTTTACGATTTGCTCCGGAAAAGCTCCCCCTTCGGGGGAGCTGGCAAAGCCGCAGGCTTTGACTGAGAGGGTTATTCCCCCTCCTCCACCCTGCGAATGGCTTCCTTAATGACGGAATACGAAAATCCCCGCCGCTGCAGGGCCGCAATGACCAGATCCCTGCGGCCCGCTTCCAGCTTTTTGCGGTAATGCCCTTCCACCAGAGCGGCGGCGGCTTCCAGCTCCGGGTCCTCGCCGGAAACATCGGGGGTGTAAACAGCATCCAGCGCCTGCTGGATCTCGCCTGCGGCCAGCCCCTTCTGCCGCAGATTCCGGGCAGCGGCGCGGCGGCTCTTTTTTGCCGCCAGCAGGGCGTGGGCGCGGGTCTCGGCATAGCGGGCATCGTTGATATACTCCCGCTGCACCATCTCTGCCACCACGGCGGCACTGGTCTGCTGGGTATAGCGGCGGTTCAACCGCTCATACAGCTGGCCCGAGGAAAGCTCCTGCCCGGCCAGCAGCTCCATGGCCCGGGTGCGGGCTTTGGCGGCATCGGTGGATTTTTCCTCTTCGGCCAGCGGGCGGCGGCCACGGCTGTAAAAGGCCATTTACTCTTCCACCATGATGTCCAGCTCACTCTCGCTGCTGCGGGCGGGAGCCTTGACCACCGGCTCCTTGGCTGCGGCGGGAGCTGCCGGTTCCCCCTCTGCAGGGGCGGCAGCAGCCTTGCCCCCCGGGCGGCGGGTGGCATAGAGCTTGTCGGCATTGGCGCGCACCTGACCCTCGATATCGTTGGCGATCTCGGGGTTATCACGCAGGAACTGCTTGGCGTTGTCGCGGCCCTGACCCAGGCGGATATCGCCGTAGTTGAACCATGCGCCGCTCTTCTGAACGATGCCCAGCTTGACACCCAGATCGATGAGCTCACTCATCTTGGAGATGCCCTCGCCGAACATGATGTCGAACTCAGCCTCACGGAACGGAGGAGCCACCTTGTTCTTGACGATCTTGGCGCGGGTGTGGTTGCCGATGAACTGGCCGGAAGAATCCTTCAGACCCTCCACGCGGCGGATATCGATGCGGACAGAGGAATAATACTTCAGGGCGCGGCCGCCGGTGGTGACCTCGGGGTTGCCGTAGACCACGCCGACCTTTTCACGCAGCTGGTTGATGAAGATGCAGACGGTGTTGGTCTTGCCGATGACACTGGTCAGCTTGCGCATGGCCTGGCTCATCAGGCGGGCCTGCAGGCCCACATGGCTGTCGCCCATCTCGCCCTCGATCTCGGCGCGGGGCACCATGGCGGCAACAGAGTCCACAACGATAGCATCAATGGCACCGGAGCGCACCAGCGCCTCGCAGATCTCCATGGCCTGCTCACCGGTATCGGGCTGGCTGACCAGCAGGTTGTTGATGTCCACGCCCAGCGCCTCGGCATACACAGGGTCCAGCGCGTGCTCCACGTCGATGAAGGCAACATCGCCGCCCTTCTTCTGGGCTTCGGCCAGAACATGCAGGGCCAGCGTGGTCTTACCACTGGATTCAGGGCCGTACACCTCAATGATGCGGCCCCGGGGCACGCCGCCCACACCCAGTGCCAGATCCAGGCCGATGCTGCCGGTCGAGATGGCATCCACCTGCATGGCGGCGTTGTCGCCCAGCTTCATCACAGCGCCCTTGCCGAACTGCTTTTCGATCTGGGCCAGTGCCGTGGCCAGCGCATCCTTCTTGGCACCGGGATCGGTCTTCTGGGTCGCCGGGGCAACGTTGTTGTTCTGATTTTTTGCCATAGTGTCATGCTCCTTTGTCATCTGTTCCCGGCGCGGTGCGGCCAAACGCAGGCGCGGGCATTCCAATTCTTTCGGTACTAGTATAACACATTTTACAGATATTACAACAGGAAGTTGTAGATATTTTTATTGTTTTCTCGCCATCACACAGCGGTCATTGCCGCCAAAGTCTTTTCTGCACACGATGTCCGTCCACCCGTTGGCGGCAAGCAGGGCCGTCACGGCCTCCCGCTGCTGCCAGCCGATCTCCAGGGCAAGGGCACCGCCGGGGCGCAGGGCTTTCTGGTAGTGTTCCGCAATGGCGCGGTAAAATACCAGCCCATCCTCCCCCGCTTCCAGCGCCATGGCAGGCTCCTGGGCCACCTCGGGCTGCAGCGCGCCCATCTCGGCGGCGGTCAGGTAAGGCGGGTTCGACACAATGAGGTCCAGCTGCCCCTCCGGCAGGGTCTGCCAGTAGGTGAACAGATCTCCCTGCACCGGGGTGATGGTCAGCGCCGGGGAGAGGTGGGCGTTCTGCTCCAGATAGCGGTACGCCGCAGGGCTTTTCTCCAGACCGGTGACCTGTGCCGCCGGGCAGAAGCGCTTCACGCCCAGCCCCAAACAGCCTGTGCCGGCGCAGAGGTCAAGCACCCGGGGTGCCTCCACCCCAGCCAGCATTCCGGCGGCGGCTTCGGCCACCACCTCAGTATCGGCCCGGGGGCAGAGCACGCCGGGGCCGACAGCCAGCTCAAAGTCGAGGAAGGGCCAACTGCCGCAAAGGTATTGCAAAGGCTCCCGGGCCGCGCGGCGGGCCGTCAGGGCTTCCAGCCGCTCTGCCTGCTCTGCACCCAGCGGAGCATCGGCAAGGCGGGCATCCCCGCCCACTGCCAGCCGGAAGAGCTCGGCCGCGTCAAAATCCGCGTCGGGGCAGCCTGCGGCGCACAGGCGTGCCTCCACCTCCCGGACTGCTGCCCGGGGCAGCATCCCTGCGGTTACCATCTGCCGTCCTCCGGGTTCTCGGGCAGAACCGGTGTGACGGCGGCAATGGCCACCTCGATCATGCTGTCGTCCGGCTCAAACACGGTCAGATGCTGCACCCAGATGCCGGGCTGCCGGATGATGCGGGTGGCGATATTGTCCGACCGGCCGCACCACTTGAGCAGCTCGTAGCTGATGCCCATGACCAGCGGCAGGAGCAGCAGCTTGAACACCACCCGCAGGCTGGTGCTGGACCAGGGCAGCACGCTGTACAGGAACACGCTGACGATGACCACCAGGATCAAAAAGCTGGTGCCGCACCGGGGGTGGAAGCGGGTATATTTGCGGACATTCTCCACCGTGAGGGGGTCTCCGGCCTCGTAGCAGGCAATGGTCTTGTGCTCGGCTCCGTGGTACTCGAACACCCGGTGGATCTCCTTCATCCGGGAGATAGCGGCCATGTAGGTCAGGAAGATGGCGACCTTGAGCACCGCCTCCAGCACCACCTTGGCCCAGCGGCCCAGCGGCACCAGATGGTTCAGGCCCCCAACCAGCACCGTGGGCAGAACGGTAAAGAGCAGGATGGCAAACAGCCCGCCGATCACGGCAGCTGCCGCCAGCAGGATATCCTCAGCCTTTTTGCCCAGATGGTCACCCACCCATTTCTCAAAGGCAGTCTCCTCTTCGGCGGGGTCGTAGTCATCCCCCATGCTCACCTGTGCCGAGTACATCATGTACTTGTATCCCATGATCAGGCTCTCGATCATCGAAATGGCTCCCCGCACCAGCGGGATCTTCGTCCACACGCCGTGAGCAGGGGTTGGCTCGACCTTGGTCTCAATGGTGCCATCGGGCTTGCGGACGGCACAGCAGATGTTTTTCGGGCCCCGCATCATAATGCCTTCCATCAGGGCCTGCCCGCCCACACTCGTCTTGAAGCGTTCCTTGTTCGGTTGATTCATTGGCTCTCCTATGGGGCACTGCGGCCCCTCTCTATTGTAAAAACTGCCCCTCTATCTTATCAGATAAATATGGACAATCTCTTATCGTTTATAGATCGGCAGGCCCAGGGTGACCACTGTGCCCCGGCCCAGCGTGCTCTTGAGGTCCATGGTGCCGTCCAGTGCGGTCATAATGGAATCCACCAGCGCAAGGCCGATGCCGCTGCCCCGCACCGAGTTGCTGCCCTTGTAAAACTTGGTCTTGACGTTTTCCAGATCTTCCGGCGGGATGCCGCGGCCCTGATCGATGATCTCGATGAAGGCTTTGTACTCCCCCTGCCAGATCTTGACCGTGATGCGCCCGCCGGGGGCCGAATACTTGATGGCATTGTCCAGAATGTTGATGAACACCTGCCGCAGGCGGTCGGGGTCGGCGTAGACCGGGATCATCTCCTCCGGCTCAGAGTAGGCCAGCAGAAGGCCCTCCCTCTGGATGCGCGCTTCACAGAAAAGAACAGCATCCGTCAGCTCGGCCACAAGGTCCAGGGGGCGGCACTCCATTTTCAGGCGGCCATTCTGCAGGCGGCTGAAATCCAGCAGCTCCTCCACCATGTTGTACAGGCGGGCGGTCTCGTTGTTGATGATCTCCAACCCCTTGCGGTAGTTCTCATCGGTGGGGTCATCCAGGGTGCGCAGGGTCTCCACCCAGCCCCGGATGGAGGTGAGCGGCGTGCGCAGCTCATGGGAGACCGAGCTGATGAATTCGTTCTTCATCCTCTCCGTCTCTTCCAGTCCCTCGGCCATCTGGTTGATGGTGCCGCGCAGGCGGTCCACCTCGTCCCGCTCGTCCCCGGTCACAGGCAGGCGAACATCCAGCTCGCCCCGGGCGATGCTGGCAGCGATCCGCTCCACCTGCCCCAGCGGCACCACGATGCCCCGCACGAAATACAGGCCAGAGGCCACTGTAAAGCCCAGAATGGCCGCTACCACGATCAGACTGATGATGAAAACGCTCTTCAGCTGCTCCTGCACCAGCGTCAGGCTGGTGACAAGGCGCATGGCGGCCACATCCTCGGCCGCGTAGGGCACCAGACTGCACACGGCCATGACCGTTTCCCCGCTGGCGGTGCGGTAGATGGCCACACCCACGCCGTCCGGTGCATCCTGTGCCTTGTTAAAGTCGTCCTGCACCACGATGCCGTCCGCGCCCGTACCGCTGGACGAGGCGATCACGCCGCCGTAGCCGTCCAGCAGCATGAACTCATATTTGTCCTTATCCGCAAACTGCTCCACCATCCGGCGCAGGGCCACACTGCGGTTGGCCGCAGTCTTCTGGGCCGTGTCGCCGGTGTACATTTTCAGCTGACCGTTGATGGAGGAAAAACGCCGCATCATGGTCTGCTGGACGCTGTTGTAGTAGCTGCGGCCGAAGTTGTACACGAACATGCTTTCCACCAACAGCACCAGCAGCACCGTCAGGAACAGACTTCCCCGCAGCCAGCGGTGGGTAATACCACTGCGCATTGCTTTTCCTCCTTTCCGTCAGTGATCCCGGCTCTCCTGTCGGGAGAGCTGTCGGGCACAGCGAGACTGCACAGTTTTTCTTTACTCCTCCCAACGGTAGCCATAGCCCCACACCGTCATAATGTGGGTGGGGTGGCTGGGCTCATCCTCTACCTTCATCCGCAGGCGGCGGATGTTCACATCCACGATCTTCACATCGCCGAAGTAGTTCTCGCCCCACACGCCCTTCAGGATCTTTTCCCGCACCAGCGCGATGCCGGGGTTGTGGAAGAACAGCTCCATGATCTGGAACTCCACCTGGGTCAGCTCGATCTGCCGCCCGGCCTTGAGGAGAACACGGCGGTTCTCATCCAGCACAAATTCCCCGCTGACCAGCGCGGTGGGGGCGCTTTCGTCCGGAGCGGAGCCGCCGCCCGAGCGGCTCACCCGTCGGCAGAGGGCCTCCACGCGGGCCAGCAGCTCACTGACGCTGAAGGGCTTGGTCATATAGTCATCCGCGCCGATGGACAGGCCGCGGATCTTGTCCTGCTCCTGCCCCTTGGCACTCAGGATGATGATGCCGATCTTCTGGTCGGTGCGGCGAATGGTCTCGCAGAGCGAGAACCCATTCATGCCGGGCAGCATCACATCCAGAATGGCAGCATCACAGCCGGGCTTCTGCTCCAGCAGGGGCAGGGCGGCTTCGGCGCTGTCGGCCTCCACTGCCTCCATCCCCGCCAGCCGCAGGTTCAGCGCGATCATCTCGCGGATACTGGCTTCATCCTCTACCACAAGTACCTTGACCATTGGGAACCTCCATACTTTTCCATCTTCTCCCTCTGCCCAAGAGCACATGAAGAAGCACATCATTTCAGAACACCCAGCCTGCATCCGGTAAACTTCTGCAAAACTGAGCGGCATCATCAATTCAACCGATAAAGTGACCGGGACAGTCGATAGCTCTGATCCTTCAGCACCACGTCCGGCCCGAACTTGGCCTGCATCTGGCGGGATGCCACCACGCCCAGGCGGGTCCAGCCCGCCGCGCTCTCGCTGGAAGGAACCAGGCGCATGGTCAGCACCAGCTTGCCCTCGTCCACGGTGCGCAGCTCCACAGCTTCCTCTCCCTCAGCGCTGTCGGTGAGCATCAGGTTGCCCTCCCACTCGGCAGGCAGCTCAATGTAGCAGCTGCTCTCCTCGTCCAACAGGCCAAAGCTCTTTTCCGGCTCCGGGCTGGTGTAGTCCATCCAGACGATAAAATCCATCCGTCGGCTCTGGCTCAGGTTCAGCAGGCCCGCTTCGTCAGGCTGGGTGGGAATCTCCACGATGCCGTCGCCGTCCAGATCCCGGCTGACCAGCGTGGAGACATTGCGCAGGGACGCATTGTACAGCTCACCGGTGCTGATCTGCTCCGCAGGCAGCATCTGCTGGCTTTCCTCATCAAAATAGAGCAGCACCGTGGCCAGATTGTTGCCCGAAAGGCCGGTCCAGCCGTCCAGCACCAGATAACGCTTGCCGTCCGCTCCCAGGCCCGCCGCCACAGCGGCGCAGCCCGAGAACTTATCTGCCGAAAGGCCCATGACAGCCACCTGCTGGAACATCCCGTCCCGGTCAACGGTCAGCAGCTCGATCTGCACCCCGCCGTCCTCCAGCGTGGACATCAGGATCAGATCCTCGTTGCCGCCGCCGGTGATATCCTCCACCAGATACTGCTCATAGGACTGTTCCAGAATGGCATTGACCGTGCCGTTCTCGTAGGAGTACACCGCCAGATAGCTGTCACCCTGCGCGGCGAGGTACCCCACCACCAGCTGGGTTGCGGCACCATCCTGCAGCTGTGCCAGCCGGACATTGTCCACTGTATCCGCCAGACCCTCGATGCTCTGGCGGACCTGCCACACGCCTGCGGCATCCTTCTGCAAAAATGCAATGCAGACGTTGGAGCTCTGGGCCGTGGTGTAGAGAACAGCGGCATCCTGCTGGCCGTCACCATCCAGATCCTGCAAAAGGAACGGCGAGAGCAGCTCCCCCTGCATCGGGTATTTCAGCTGGGCGCTCTCCCCCAGCCATTCGTTCAGGGCATTTTGCAGTGCACCGTAGTCGCCCGGAAGGCGCGGGGCACGCAGCAGCTCCTCCACCTGCACATTTTCCGACATCGGAAGGCCGCACGCCGAGAGCAGGCCCATCATGCAGCCCGCACTCAGCACCAGAAACCGTCGTCTTTTCAACCGCCGCCCCTCCCTTCTGTGGAAAATTCGCAAAGTCGTGCAGAAATACAGTATAATTATAGCATTCTTGCCCCGCCATCACAAGCCCCAGCTGCTAACGCCCAACCGGGCAGCGGGGCATTCCCACGCAAGTGAAACGGGCCATTCCATCGCCCGCCCTACTGCCTGCGGCAGCAGGATCCCATCCCAGCGGACACTTGCTTTGGGAACACCCCGCTGTCCGGTCCACACGATGCAAAAAAGGCCCTTTCCCCGAAGGGAAAGAGCCTTTGTTACACTGTTTGAACAGTCAGAGTCGATCAGACGAGCTCCAGAACTGCCATCTCAGCAGCGTCGCCGC
>ENA-OUQP01001110-OUQP01001110.1-human-gut-metagenome-genome-assembly--contig:-NODE-1110-length-19972-cov-11.560225_pt1 | contig 19972 bp, 18 predicted proteins | sample MGYA00237951_ERZ548836 | MGnify/ENA primary metagenome ERZ548836 (study PRJEB26490, sample SAMN05194702) | human gut metagenome | biome: terrestrial biome; feature: human-associated habitat...
GTCCATGGTTTGCTCCACTGAGCACGGATTCCCATTTGGCGCATATATGTACCAACGGTTCTTTCCGAAATGACTTCACCAGTTTTTCGAAGTTCTAATCTTGTTGTTGCTGCATATCTTTTATTTTTAATAATGCGGCATTCACTTTCCCTAAGATTTGCTTAACATCTGTGTTGATATTACATCTAAACAAGCCTTTAACCACTGATAGAAACTCCATATTAATTCTTAAATAGTCATATCCTTGGTCAATAACACTATTTAGTCTTTTCAATACATATTCCCAAAATTCTTTGCTTAAAAATTCATTCCTTAATTCCGATAACTCCTTTATGTCATCTACCTGTCCATAAATTTTTTCGTAATATGGATTTACTAGCCAATATGCAACTTGAATAGGTCTGTATCTTTCCAGAGTATCATAGTCCACTATTGTTTTATCTCCAATCATATCATTGAATAACGCACCAAAACATTGATGCTCCTCAGACGAGCGTATTACACGTTCATGATATTTTTGATATCCATGAATAAAACGATACATCTTTTCAGTTTCGCTTTTTCTGGATAACATATGTACTAACATTCCCATATCTAATATCAATTCTCTTGCAAAAATTTCGTCTTGAATCTGTTCATCTGGATTTCCCTTATACCTTCCATGAGCAATTTTGTTGCGAATCATATTGTTAAAATAATACATAAAATATTCAACCGCTTCTGGATAGATGTCACTCTTAACTTCTTGCAAATGTCTAATCTTATCTTTTAAAACAGCATTTGAATAAATATCCATTTTGGAAAAACGTAAAAATGTTGTTGTATCCTGCAAATAATCTGCAAACATTCCTTCTATCTGTATTGGCAAAATGTTATTAAATACTTCATATTCACCTTGCTTATATAATTCTACTGCTTTTAGTAAAACACGTTTTCTTTCTCGAAGGCAAACACTCGATTCCAACTTATCTTGTAATTCCACCAACAGTCTATAATCTAAAATCAACTTCTCCAAAGCGGCATTATAACTAACAGGATTACAACTTTTATATATCTGTAAATCATCAATTTTAGGAATCTGTTGAATATAGTTTTTATACTCATCTATTGCCTCATCATCCGATTTCGCATAACAAGAATAACGATATTGCTTTCTTGCATTTTCTAAAATAACATATATTTTCACTTTGAAAAACAGAGCATACGGTCTGTCTAAATCATCTTCCGCTATATCTACATAATCCCGATATGATGAAAAAGAAAAATCCGCACCATAAGTATCTTCTTTGCTCAATTTCAAGGTTTCCTGTTTTTTCGCATTTTCAACGCTTTGCATATCACAGAAATCTGACAACTTTGAAGTTACATAGTCTATAACAAACGTCAACATTTCTTTTCGTGTTCTTAAAGAATTACATTTCGAACTAAGTTCATAAAGCTTTTGTTACAATATGCTTCGCAATCACACGTGCTTCGTCTTCGCTGTACGCTGACATTTTTTCCTGTACATCCTCACTGTTCAACAACTCGTTGTTGATAAGTTCAATGACCAGGCGTGCTTCTTCACGCTTTAATTCTGCTTCTTTCGCAGCCATTTCTTTCTTCATTTTTTCAAGTTCTGCACGAACATTTTTTAAATTACTCATATACTGTTACCTCTACTTTCTATATAAATTTTGTAAACTTATTTTCTCTGATACTTGAAATATAACACATTTTGATGTGTTTTCCTACCTACAGTGTTAACTTTATTTTTATAACGTGTCTCACTAAAATTGTGTATGAAAAACAGGTGACATACAAACTATGTACATCACCTGTTCCATGTTAATTTATTCAGTTGTTCTTATACAAACATCTTCTGCAACAGACCTTTTTTCAGTTCTTCCCACGCAGCTAATGTTGCTTTCTGCTTCTCGATTACTTCATCAAAAGACACAAGACAATCAGCAATTTTTTGTTGCTCGTCTTTATTGATAGGATATGGAACAATTAAGTCTGATAATGTACCAAGTTTAATATATGGCATAGCACCTTTCTGTAATTCAGATGCAATTCTTCTAGGCAAATTCATATCAATAACTGTCTTTAAGTAATATGGATTCTCTGTAAAATGTTGCAACACATAAGTTCTCTGATAAGCATCAAATCTTCCATCATAAATTTTAGTATGACCTACATCACCATTACCTGCAATCAGGATAGCAACGCCCTCAAACGAATACGTATCAATCGAACTATCTTCTCTTGCACAAGTAAAAAATTTATACTTCCCATTTTCTTTAGCTGCACTAGCATCCAATTTACCAGTTTTAATAGAACAACAATCGCCTAACTTCTTCTTTTCCCACTCAGGAAAATCACTTCCATCAGCAGCTTTGAATCTTACTTCCTGACTGAACAGCTTCTGCATCACACCTTTTTTACGTTCTTCCCATGCAGATACAGTTTCTTTTTGTTTCTCGATTACTGTATCAATCGTTGATAAAAACTCTGCAATTTTCTGTTGTTCTGGAAGTGATGGCATATTCACTGTTATCTTTAACATTGAATCTTTCAATAATTTTTTTCTACTGGCTCCTGCTAACTGCGTCCATTTTCTTATATCTTTGTGTTCCAATGACGCAAATAAGAAATACGAATTTCCATTAGCTCTTAATACATGTGCATGATTATTTACCCAACTTTTCCCGGTAACATACTGAGCGATTGATTTTGTCTGAAAATCATCAAACGCATCCCCATCTTCAAGCAATAATACAAGCTCTTCATCAAATAAATAATCATCTATATACCCTTGAATACCACCAGCACCATAATAAGGAATTACGCCCACTCGCTTCTTTCGTTCTTCGGCATTTACAGGAACACGTTTGTTATCCAAACATTCTGCCACTTCATCAATCGTCTTTTCTTCCCAATCAGGAAATTGACTTCCATCAGCAGCTTTGAATCTTAACTTAGGTACAGCCATCCAATCACCTCTTTCCAAGGTTCAATCCACAAATCTGTTCTGCAAGTTTCTCAGATAAATCTGATTCATCATGCCAACTGATTGTCTGAACCTGTTTAATATCAAAATGTATATTCGTAAAATCACTATCCTTACAGGTGAAAATGACTGTCTTTCCTAATGCTTTTGCATAGCCAGCTTCATAATACACGCCAAGATTCTGTGTTGTTAAATCAGCAACAAGAAACTTGCAATTATGGATATGTTCAAGCATGACATTATAAATATTCTCGCTATGAAAATCTTTATCCAAGAAATACGGTTCATTTTCTGTACTTGTCAATGCTGTACGGATTCCTTCTCTAATCACTGCCACACAATCACATTTCTGCTCATTCATAGGCATTGATACAAACACCTGTCCTGCTGCATCATCTGTAAAATCTACAACAGGTGCATCCACGTGTTTCTTACAAATATTTGCAATGACTTTCAACTGGTCATCCGTGGCATTAGTAATCATGAAATCATGCAATTTTTCAAGATTATCTGCATGGACACTGGAAGATGCACCGATAAATTTCCCTGACGAAATATTAAACCATGCAAGTACATCTTCAATTACACCATGTTTCCCCCATGTATAATATTTATCATCTGATTCTGCATATTTAGCAAATTCATTAAAAATCATTTCAGCGTTCATTTTCTTCCACCTGCCTTTACAGTCCAAGCTGTCTCATAAAACTTTCAGCCTTATCAATCGTAGCTTTTGTTTCAGAATCCAGTGTCTTAATCTGAGCTTTCACAGCATCCAAATCCACAGGTTCTTCTTCCTCGAATGTATCAACATATCTAGGAATGTTTAAGTTATATCCGTTCTCGATAATCTCACTCATATCTGCTTTATGAGCAAATTTATCTACATTTTCACGCTTTGCATATGCATCTACAATCTTATCAATGTGTTCCTGTTCCAAGACATTCTGATTCTTTCCAGCCTTGAACTCTTTCGATGCATCAATGAACAGAATATTTCCTGAATTGCCGTTTCTCTTGCTTTTCAGCACCAGTACACACACCGGGATTCCTGTTCCATGAAACAGATTTGCTGGCAATCCGATAACAGCATCCAGACGATTCAGGTCTTTAATGATATATTTTCTGATTGCTTCTTCTGCACCACCACGGAACAATACACCGTGTGGCAGCAATACAGCTACACGACCATCAGAATCATCCATGTGGTAAATCATATGTTCTACAAAGGCAAGGTCAGCCTGTCCCTTCGGTGCCAGCTTTCCAACTCCGCTGTATCGTGGGTCATCTTCAAATTTCTTATCAGCTGTCCACTTCAAGCTATACGGTGGATTGCAGACCTGTACAGTCAGCTTCAAATCATCACCATATTTATCATCTTTCAGCGTATCACCTTTGTAAATATCAAAATTCTGCCAATCTACACCATGCATAATCATGTTCATTCTTGATAAGTTGTATGTTGTAGCGTTCAGCTCCTGTCCATAGAAATGACCAACTTTATGTGTGGTCAAATGCTTCTGAACTTCTAACAGCATGGATGCAGAACCGCAGGTACAGTCACCGACGGTCTTTGCTTCATCCAGTCCAAGGGATGCAAGTGTAGCACAAAGTCTACTCGGTCCGGCAGGTGTGAAAAACTCTCCACCTTTCTTCCCGGCATCTGAAGCAAACAGACCAATCAGAATCATATATGCTGTACCCAGTACATCAAACTGAGAATCCTGTAAGTCAAAATCAATGTCTGAGACCTTGACCATGACACGACCAATCATATCTGTACGGTCTGCCACTGTCTCTCCAAGACGTGCATCCTGTAAACGCATATCATTGAACAATCCATCAAATGCTTTGTTGGATTCATGACCCATTGTAGAACCTACAAGGTCATTGATTGCTTTTTCAAAATCTTCCACGCTGAACCTATCAGCATCATTCTCAAATTTTGTAATCTTACGAATCAGGTTACGGAACAGATTTTCCGGCTTGATGACATATCCCAGTTTGGATAAAGACCAGTCTTCTACAACAGGTCTGTAATCATCATCCGCAAATGCTTCTTCGTATGTCACACCGTCATTTTCAAGGATTTCTGCCATGTACATTTCTGTACGTTCTGACAGATAACGATAGAAAATTACTCCAAGAATATAATTCTTGAACTCGCTGGCATCCATCTGTCCTCGTAATTCGTTGGCAATCGCCCAGAGCTTTTGAGAAAGCTCATTTGCCTGTGCCTGATATGTATTTGTATCTGCCATAATTATTCTCCCTCTGCTTTGTATTTGTTATAGGTCTCTGTTACAAATGTCTTCACTGATTTTGTCAGCTTCGTCATTTTCAGAAGACCCAGCTTGTATGCTGTCAATCTCTTACGAATATCATCATCTGAAATCGTACCGTGGAACACATATTCCGTAAACAGTTCTGATACAATCATGTAATCAATCCTGTTATCAAACGCAAATTCTTCCATGTCAGCCTTCATCTGCTCTTTCTCGAACTGAGTAAATGCTTCCATAATATCTGCATCCTCTGGCAAATCATAGAATCTGGTCAAAATGAACTGTCTCATGACCTCTTTCTTGAGTCTTAACGATTCATTATCAGAACGCTCAATCTCACGCAGAATCAAATCAACATCCTGCTGCTTTTCTTCCTCTGTCTTGTCGTGAGTATTCGCATTTTTCAGCAGATTCAGGATATACACGACATTGATACGGTCAGTACGGACAAGCTCAATATCGAAATCCACATCTACTGGTACAGGTACTTTCGGATTTGGATTGTGTGTCTGGTCTTTGTAATACAGATACCAGCTCTTGAATCCTTCGTATTCATTCTCATCCATCACAACAGCAAGGTCATCCCAGTCAAACTTAGAAAATGTCTTCAAAGTGGCAAGGGTCTTTGCCATTGAACGGAACGCAATGATAAACATACGGATTTCATCTTCTGACTTGAGCTGACCAGCTGCATCCACATCCGCTGTAATCTTTCTCAGTACAGGTTCCTGATTTACCCACTGATTCAGATAATACTCATAATTTTCAAGCAGATATTCATTCGGGTCTCCGTCCCCAGAGAATAATGTCAGTGCATCATCCTGCCACTGCTTGATATTTCTGTATGATACAATCTGTCCGAACTGCTTTGTCACCTTATCTACACGGTTTGTACGGCTATATGCCTGTACAAGTGAGTGCCAGATAAGATTCTTGTCCAGATACAGCGTATTCAATGGCTTTGCATCGAATCCGGTCAGGAACATATTGACTACCAAGAGAATATCAACCTGCGGTAAATCCTTCTGTTTCAATCTCTTTGCAATATCTTTTCTGTATGCATCAAATGTATCAATCGTAAATGCTGTATTGTATAAAGCATTGTAATCCTGCATACAGCGGTCAAGAAGTTCCTGCGAATGTTCATCTGCACCATCATCCATATCTTCATTTGCCTGATAGGAAAAGATTGCAGCCACTTTCAGCTTCTTATCATCTGGTTCCGCATCATTCAGCTTCTTGAACTCGTCATAATACTTTCCGAGGGTCTGAATCTTATCCACTGCGAACAGTGCTGTATAAATATCTTTTCCTTGTGGATGCACATGCTGTTCATGATGCTCAAAGATATGCTTTGCAATGCCTGCAATACGCTCATCATCATGGTACAGAGGTTCCATGTCGATTTTATGACGCTTGCAGTATTCAGGGTCATCCAGCTGTTCCGGGTCAATACCCTTTACAGCAAGATTCCTTGCAAAGATGGTACGCTGATACTCTACTGAGAATCTAAGCACGTTACCGTCTGCAATCGCATCCTTAATCATGTATTTGTGTAAGCATGAATCCAGCTTATCTCCTGCATGGAAAATATCCGCTGTGGTACGACCATCTGCACCTTTGTTTTTCTCAAAAATCGGTGTTCCAGTGAATCCGATGTAATTTGCTCTTTCAAAATGCTTTTCAATCTGACCATGCATCTTTCCGAACTGGGAACGATGACACTCATCAATGATAAATACAACCTTCTTATCCTTGTATGCATCCATTACAGCTGCATATTTCGGATTCTTGACAGCGTTTGCCATCTTCTGAATCGTTGTAACAATCATCTTTTTCTCAGATGATTTCAGCATATTGATAAGTACAGCGGTGCTGTCCGTATTGTCTACACAGTCTTTTTCAAAACTGTTATATTCATCAACGGTCTGGTCATCCAGGTCTTTTCTGTCAATCAGGAATACGACCAAATCTACCATTGATTCATCACGCAAAAGCTGTGCCAGCTTGAATGATGTCAAAGTCTTTCCTGAACCTGTGCAGGCAAATACATAACCATCCTGATTCACTTCCAGTACACGCTTCTTTGCAGCCTTTACAGCGTAAATCTGGTATGGTCTCATGACCATCAATACAGGCTCCGTGGTCTTAATGACCATGTATTTATCCATCATCTCTGTAATAGCAGATTTGCGGAAAAATTCACCTGTGAATGTGTTCAGGTCATTGATACGTGTATTCTTTTCATCTGTCCAGAAGAATACAAGAGATTTCAGGATTGGATTGTACTGACCATCCATCATCTCATTTTCATTACAGAAATACTTCGTCTGTACAGAATTGCTGACTACAAACAGCTGCAAATATCTGAAAATACCTTTGAAAGAAAACTTTCTGTATCTGTTAATCTGGTTGATTGCTTCGTTGATTTCCACGCCGGGGCGTTTCAATTCAATCTGTACAAGCGGTAAACCATTGATGAGGACAGTCACATCATAACGATTCTTGTACACTACATCGTCTTTGTGTGCCTTGTCCATCGTGACCTGATGTGTTACCTGATAGATGTTTCTATCTGTATCACCTGAAAAGAAATCAATATACACTGATTCTCCATTATCCAGCTGTAACACATATTTATCACGAAGAATCTTTGCTGATTCATACACAGAATGATTATCTACATGAATCATAATGCGGTTGAACTCAGCATCTGAAAATGATGCATCATGTCCTTTTTCTGCCAGCTTCTTTGCATTGAACTTTGCAAGCTGTTCACGGAAATTGGCAAGCACATCATCATAGTTATCTAATTTTATGAATTTGTATCCGATACCTTCTAAACGGTCTATGAAAATATCTTCAACTTCGTATTCAGAAGTATGTGCCATACTTTGGTATGCTCCTTCCTTTTTGTATATACTTAATATCTACACGATATATATTTTATATCTATTTTGATGGATATATGGATAACTCTCCGAGTTACCCACATACCCACAAAATCTACGGCTACTGCTACTGCGGATTTCACTCCACTCTATCTACACATTACCAATTGTGATTGTTCATGTATTCATCAGCAGCTAATCTGAAAAATGCAGACAGGCTCAAGCCATGTGCCTTTGCCTTTGTTGTCAGCCGTTCTTTTTCATCAACCGTCATTGATACAAGTGCTGTTGCTCTTGTATCTCCACCGTTTGACTTCTTTGATGATTTCTTCGGTGTCTTCACCGCCGCTGTCACTGCTGCATCATGTTCTTTTTCTGTATCACTTTCAAAACTGTCTAAAAGACTTGTCATATTCTTTTTTGCTCTTGGCATCTCAATCATCTCCTTACATTCTTGTACTGATTTTTCCGTTCGCTTGTGCTGATTAAATCAATACACATGAACGGATGTATCAGTACAAATGATTTTTAATATCTATTACATATCTATATTATAGATACTGAATATCTATTTTGCAATCAGTTTCTTGCTCTTTGTCTCTCGTTTTTCGACTGGCAGACCTGCAAGTGCACTGATTTTATCGCACATCATATTTACAGCCTGTGTTGCTGGAGAATGCTTGTTAATTTCGTTGACAGAACAGCTATAGTTCTCAGCCTGTACCAACACTTCTGACTGAGGAATAGTCATTACAACATCAAGAGTCTCTTTCTGTCTGTATTTCTGCAACCATTCCATAAATGATGCTGACGCTGTAAATCTGTTGGTACCATTGGCAATAATGACAATCGGACAATCCGTGTTCTCTTTTACAAGAGAGACCGTACGTGTAAATGATTCGATGTTGCCACCAGTTAATCTTGTAGGAATCACAACCACATCAGCTCCCTGAATGGTCTGGATTGTCTTATCATCCATGATTCTACCCGGTGTATCTACAACCGCAACCTCTGGATTGTCTACTTTCTTGTCATTATTACGATTTTTGTACTGTCCATCGAAGCTGTACAAAGACACTGGAACATTCTGTCTTGTATAGTAATAATACAATTCATCTGATAAACGTGTCTTTCCTACCCCACCCTTTATAAAGATATACAGACAACACTTCGTACATATACGTTTAATACTGAAGTTATGCAACAGACCGCTGTTGATGTTTTTGAGCAGGCAGTTCAATAAATACAAAAAACGGTTGAGCAACTCTAGTTGGTTCAGAGAGTTCAACCGTTTTCCTTATTAATTCGTTATTTTAGTTTTGCAGGTGGCAAATGGGTGGCAAATCCACTGAACTTCAGAGTTTCAATCCCGGAGATCTGCTTATTTACGGCAAAGTTTTGCCACTGTCTCAACATGAACGCCTTGCGGAAACATATCAGTAGTAGAAACCCGCATCAACTCATAATCCTCCCCACACAGCACCTTCAGATCCCTCGCCAGTGTCGCACTGTCACAGCTCACATACACAACCCTCTCCGGCTTCATTTTAAGGATTGTATCCAGAAGCACCTCATCACAGCCCTTCCGTGGCGGGTCTACCACGATAACGTCTGCATAAACGCCATTCTTCTCATACTCTCTCGGTAGCACTTCCTCTGCTTTTCCGACAAAAAACTCTACATTCTCAATGCCATTGAGCTTCGCATTCTCTCTTGCATTGTCAATGGCCTGTGGTACGATCTCCACGCCGCGGACGAATTTTGCTTTCTGGGCCAGGAACAGGGAGATAGTTCCGATTCCACAGTACAGATCCCATACAGTTTCATTTCCCGTAAGGCCGGCATATTCCAGAGCCTTTCCATACAGTTTTTCGGTCTGGATGGGATTAACCTGGAAAAAGGACAGGGGAGAAATCTGATAGGAAATATCTCCGATGCTGTCCGTTATATAGGACTGTCCCCAAAGGAGACGAAGCTGATCACCCAGGATCACATTATTCCGTTTTTTATTAACATTGATGGTAATGCTGGTCATTTCCGGAATTTCACAGAGTGATTCCACCAGAGCCTTTTCTGCAGGGATCTTATCTCCGTTTAAGATCAGACAGACCATCATCTCATCTGTATGGAAGCCATAACGAATCATAATATGACGTACAAGACCTTTTCCCGTAGTCTCATCGTAAGGCTGTACATGATATTTTTCCATGTGTCCGATCACACGATCCAAAACCTCTTTATTCTGTTTCACTCCCAGAATACATTCCCGGTTATCAATGATGGAGTGGGTTCTTCCTGCATAAAAGCCTGTGATGATCTTTCCGTCTTTATTTTTTCCTACCGGAAACTGTGCCTTGTTTCGATAATGATAGGGTTCTTCCATCCCCATGATCGGTTCCATATCAAGATTCTGAAAACCTCCGATTCTTTCCAGATGTCCACGAACCTTTTTCTCTTTAAATTTCAGCTGCTGCTCGTAGGATAATGCCTGAAGCTGGCATCCTCCGCACTGGCGGGCAATGGAGCAGGCAGGCTTCACACGGTATGGAGACGGCGTGATCACCTCCATCAGGCGGCCATAGCCGTAGTTCTTTTTTGCCTTGATGATCTTGGCTTTGATCCGGTCTCCGATCACGGCGTCTTTCACAAAAACGGTGAAGCCATCGGCTTTCCCGATACCTTCACCGTCAACTCCGCAATCCTCTATATCTAAAGTGAGTATATCGTTTTTACGGAATTCCATGTATTAAATATCTCCTGTTCTTCTTAAATTGGACTCAAAAAGCCGGTTGAAACCAAGCCATTCTTTTTTGCCTTTGTCTGCGTGGAAAATTTCTGTCAGAGTCTCCATCCTTGCATCTGTATTGTCTGCCAGATTCAGGGCAACTGCCTCCGCAAGTGCCGGTTTCTTGGGAGAACCGTACTCCAGCTCACCATGATGTGCAAGAATACAGTGGATCACCTGATTCTCAATCTTCTCCGGAAAATCCGGAATCTCTTTTGCAAGATCATGTACCATCTGCGCCCCGATCACAATATGTCCCAGAAGCTGTCCCTCATCTGTATAATCATTCATCGGAAAAGCAGAAAGCTCCTTAGTTTTACCCACATCATGAAGAAGCGCAGTTGTGATCAGAAGATCACGGTTTAAAACCGGATATGCATTCGCCATGTAATCACAGAGACGTGTCACTCCAAGAGTGTGTTCCATCAATCCACCGATAAAGCCATGATGTACGGTCTTGGCCGCAGAATGTCCCTCAAATATCTTCATAAATTCCTGATCTTCTACAAAAAGCTTCTTCAGAAGCTGGGAAAGATAGGGATTCTTCACACTGTTGATAAGCTCTCGCAGCTGGCTCTGCATATCATCCACACTGTTCTCACTGGTAGGAAGATAATCTGCCGGATCATACTCCCCTTCTCCTGCCTTGCGTGCTCTCTTGATATTCAGCTGCATGGCGCCTGCAAAGCTTGTCACATCTCCCATGATCTCAATGTAATCAAGAGCATCAAAATCATCAATTCCCAGAGAATTGGGATCCCAGATCTTACCATCGATCACACCTGTTTTATCCTGAAGGATCAGATTCTCATAAGGCTTGCCATTCTTCGTTGTAGCTGCCTGTTTCTGTTTGCAGAGATAGATCCCGTTTACTCTGTCTCCTTCATGTAATTCATTTAAAAAACGCATAAATTTCTTGCCTTTCTGTTCTTTTTACTTTCAAAGCGGACATACTTACGAACGCATCTACTTCACACTTTGCATTCACAACCAGTCTTTCTTTACGATCTCTGGCTGTACCCCGGTCCGAGCTTCCCTGCATTTCTGCGCGGTTTCCATTTACTTCCGGGCTTTATTCAGTATCATAACACATTTTACTTTCCTTTGCTATGGAAATCATGTAAAATAGGAAACGAAGTGTTTTTTTGCATATCCTGTGTTGCGCAGAAAAACACAGAATCAACAGAAGTAACAAAAAGGAGTAACTACAGCAACAATGAACAAAAAAGCATACAAAGCACTTGAATACTATAAAATCATAGATCTGCTCACAGACAAGGCCTCCTCCCCCATGGGAAAAGATCTCTGCAGGAAGCTCACCCCTTCCACGGACATTGATGAAATCCGGTCCATGCAGTTACAAACACACGATGCCCTTGCCCGCCTGTTCAAAAAAGGCGGCATTTCCTTTGGCAGTGTCAAGGATATCCGTGGCACATTAAAACGTCTTACTGTGGGCAGCGCTCTGAATGCACCGGAGCTGCTTTCTGTCTGCAGTCTTCTCGAGAATACCGGTCGTGTAAAGGCCTATTCCAGAAGTGATCGTGATGACGGAATGACTGATTCCCTTGATGGAATGTTTGCGGCACTGGAGCCTCTGACGCCCCTTAGTACAGAGATCCGCCGCTGTATCCTTTCTGAGGATGAGATAAGTGACGATGCCAGCAGTACACTTCGTCAGATCCGCCGCAGCATCAAAGCCACCAACGACCGGATACACACCCAGCTTTCTTCTCTGGTTGCAGGAAGTGCTAGGAATTATCTTCAGGATTCCGTTATCACCATGCGTGACGGTCGCTACTGTATCCCAGTAAAGGCTGAATATAAAGGCCAGGTTCCCGGTATGATCCACGACCAGTCAGCCACTGGCTCCACCCTTTTCATTGAGCCCATGGCTGTTGTCAAGCTAAACAACGACATCCGCGAGCTGGAGCTGAAAGAGCAGAAAGAGATCGAAGTGATCCTTGCATCCTTAAGCCAGCAGGTAGCTGCTGAGCTGGAAGCTATTCACGCAGATCTTTCCATCATGGTACAGCTAGATTTTATTTTTGCCCGTGCTGCACTTGCCATGGACATGAACGCCAGTGAACCTATTTTCAACACAGAAGGCCGGATCCGGCTTCGCCAGGCCCGTCATCCACTGATCGATAAGAAAAAAGCCGTTCCTATTGACATCCGTCTCGGGGATGATTTTGACCTCCTGGTTGTCACCGGACCAAACACCGGTGGTAAAACTGTTTCTCTGAAAACCGTAGGTCTTCTTACCATGATGGGACAGTCGGGTCTCCATATCCCGGCGCTCGATCGTTCCGAACTTGCACTTTTCCGCGAGGTTTATGCTGATATCGGAGATGAGCAGAGCATTGAACAGTCCTTAAGTACCTTCTCCTCTCATATGACAAACGTGGTTTCCTTCCTGAAATCCGCAGATCAGGATTCCCTGGTCCTCTTCGATGAGCTTGGTGCCGGTACTGACCCTACAGAGGGTGCCGCTCTTGCCATTGCGATCCTGTCACATCTTCACGAGCAGGGTATCCGTACCATGGCGACCACACATTACAGCGAACTGAAGATCTATGCCCTCTCCACTCCGGGTGTGGAAAATGCCTGCTGTGAATTCGATGTAGAAACCTTACGTCCGACCTACCGCCTTCTGATCGGTGTTCCGGGAAAAAGTAACGCATTTGCCATTTCTTCCAAGCTAGGGCTTCCGGATTTCATCATCGACAAAGCAAAAGAACAGATCAGCGAGCAGGATGAATCTTTTGAAGATGTTCTGACATCCCTGGAGCAGAGCCGTGTCACCATCGAAAACGAGCGTGCTGAAATTGCTCGTTATAAAGAACAGGTAGAAGATCTGAAAAAATCCCTTCAGGAAAAAGAAGAAAAGCTGGATGAACGTAAAGAGCGGATTCTCAGAGAAGCCAATGAACAGGCACATGCGATCCTCCGCGATACCAAGGAATACGCAGATCAGACCATGAAGCTTTTCCATAAATTCCAGAAGGATCACGTAGATACCGCTTCCGTGGAAAAAGAGCGCCAGAACCTGAAAAAACGTATGTCAAAAGCCGAAACTGGAATGTCTTCCAAACAGCAGAAGCAAAAGCCAAAAAAACAGCTGAAACCATCCGATCTTTCTCTTGGCGATACCGTAAAGGTGCTCAGCCTGAATCTCAAGGGAACAGTTTCCAGTCATCCGGATTCCAAAGGATATCTCTTTGTGCAGATGGGTATCATCCGTTCCAAGGTTCATATCTCCGATCTGGAGCTTGTGGACGAACCGGTGATCACCACTCCGTCCATGCAGCGCACCGGTGCCGGAAAGATCCGTATGTCCAAGGCAGCCAGCATTTCCACAGAGATCAATCTTCTTGGAAAAACCGTAGATGAGGCAGTTGCAGAGCTGGATAAATATCTGGATGACGCCTATATCGCACACATGAAATCCGTCCGTATCGTTCACGGAAAAGGTACCGGTGCCCTCCGCAAAGGTGTCCACAATTACCTGAAGCGCCAGAAGCACGTAGCTTCCTTCCGTCTCGGCGAATTCGGAGAAGGCGATGCCGGCGTGACCATTGTAGAATTCAAGAAATAAAAAAGGAGCTGAAACCATGGCTACAAAACAGAAAATCCTCATTGTTGACGATGACAACAACATTGCAGAGCTGGTTGCTCTCTATCTCACAAAAGAATGCTTTGAGACTAAGATCGTAAATGACGGCGAGGAAGCCCTGAAGCAGTTCCATATTTTTCACCCGGATCTGATCCTTCTGGATCTCATGCTTCCGGGCATTGACGGATACCAGGTATGCCGTGAGATCCGTCACACCTCCGATGTACCGATCATTATGCTTTCCGCCAAGGGAGAAACCTTTGACAAAGTCCTGGGACTGGAGCTTGGAGCGGATGATTACATCATCAAGCCTTTTGACTCCAAAGAGCTGGTGGCACGTGTCCGTGCGGTACTGCGCAGATTTCATGTAAAATCTCCGTCTGCCGCGCCAAAGGAAAAATGTGTTTCCTATCCGGATCTGGTGATCAACCTAACCAACTATTCTGTAACTTATATGGGACACCAGATTGATATGCCGCCAAAGGAGTTGGAGCTTCTCTATTTCCTGGCAGCTTCTCCCAATCAGGTTTTCACAAGAGAACAGCTTCTGGATCACATCTGGGGCTATGAATACATTGGTGATACCAGAACAGTAGACGTTCACATCAAACGTCTCCGTGAAAAGATCAAGGATAACCCAAACTGGGCTCTTTCCACAGTCTGGGGAATCGGTTACAAATTTGAGGTAAAGGATTCATGAAACTGCATCTTTATACTAAACTGCTGATCCTGTACTTTATGCTGGGCGGAATCTGCTTTCTGCTGCTTTCCTCCGGCGGCTCCTACCTGGTAGAAAAAAGGCTGGAGCGCTCTACCGGAGAGTCTCTTTACCGCACTGCCAGCCAGCTGGTTTCCAAAAATGAACTTCGTCAGGCTGTAAAAAGCCCCAAAAACGAATCCCTCATCCTGGCTCTTTCCTCAGCAGCAGCCTTTCAAAATGCAGATTTCTGGGTTATGGATACAGATGGGACCGTTCTGATAAACACAAACCAGCAGTCCTCTGATTCCGGTGCTATCACCGTCAGGAGCTTCCGGCCGGAAGATTACGAAGATACTTGCTATTCTTCCGGTACGTTTTACGGGACATTAAAAACCGCACAGTTAAGCACAGTTGTTCCCATAAAAGATACAGATCTGGTGATCGGTTATCTGGTGATCCACTATCCTATGAAAAACCTCTACGAAAGCCGCAGCAATATCGTAGAGGTTATGGTACTGATCTTTATTGTGATCTATGCACTGTTTTTCAGTTTTCTTCTGATCTATTTTTACAGGGTCCATAAACCTCTGAAAGAAATCTTAAAGGGTGCCCTGGAATTTGCCAACGGAAATCTTTCCTACACGATCCCCGTAGATTCTGAAGATGAGATGGGATATCTTTCCCACTCCCTGAATTACATGGCAGACAAGCTGAACAAAAACGGAGAGTATCAACGGCAGTTCATTTCCAATGTGTCCCATGATTTCCGATCACCTCTGACCTCCATCAAAGGCTATGTGGAAGCCATGCTGGACGGTACCATCCCACCGGAAATGCAGGACCGTTATCTAAGGGTCATTGCTTTTGAATCCACCCGTCTGGAGAAGCTTACCCGAAGTCTCCTTACCTTAAACGAACTGGATGTCAAAAAGCGTATGATGCATATGCGGCGTTTTGATATCAATGAAACGATCCGTACCACAGCCGCCACCTTTGAAGGAATCTGTACGGAACGAAACATCCGTCTGGAGCTCTTCCTTGCGGGAAAAGAGCTTTTTGTCCGTGCAGATATGGAACAGATCCAACAGGTACTGTACAATTTATTGGACAATGCAGTAAAATTTAGCAGTGACAATTCTTCCATCACACTGGAAACCACCGTCAACCATGGCAAGGTTTTTGTCTCAGTCAAAGACCATGGAACCGGAATTCCAAAGGAAAGTCTTTCCAGGATCTGGGACCGTTTCTATAAGATCGATGTCTCCCGTGGAAAAGACCGCAAGGGTACCGGGCTTGGCCTTGCCATTGTAAAAGAGATCATCAACGCTCATAAACAGAATATCAATGTGATCAGCACCGTAGGTGTTGGAACAGAATTTATCTTTACACTGGAAAAAACAAAATAAAACATCAAAAAACCTCTGGTCCGGAAGGCTGTAAAAGAAATATCTCTCAATATCTCCTACAGTATTTCCAGATCAGAGGTTTTTATTTACTCTTTGCAGGCTTATTTCCAGTCGTAATTTCTCAGATGGCCTTCCAGATTCATATGCGTAAAATTATGCTGTCGCAGCGCCTCATAAAGCACAATGGCAACTGAATTGCTTAAATTCAGGGAACGGATATCTCCGATCATCGGGATCCGCACGCAGGTTTCCTGATTGTTTACCAGAATATCCTCCGGGATTCCCGCACTCTCCTTGCCAAACATAATGAAACAGTCATCCTCATACTGCACATCTGTATAAGTCTGAGGTGCCTTAGTGGTTGCGTAATAAATCTTTGCTCCCGGATTCTTTTTGAGAAAATCCTCGTAGTCCAGATATCTGGTCACATCCAGTTGTTCCCAATAATCCATACCTGCACGCTTGATGGCCTTTTCATTCAGGCGGAAACCAAGCGGTTCGATCAGATGCAGCCTGGTTCCTGTTGCCACACAGGTTCTGCCGATATTTCCTGTATTTGCCGGAATTTCCGGCTCATGGAGCACAATATTCAAAACTCCCATTTATTATTTTCCTCTTTTCTACATAACATTAAATATACAAAATATGCATTCGCACTCCGCTTCGCTGCTTGCTCATGAAATCAAAAGCCAAGCTTTTTGATTTCATCTTCTGCCGGCCGTTCCAGATATCTGGCATTTCCGCCGCTATAAAGAAGCCTGTCATTTCCGGAATCGGTCTGTCCGATCACTGCTGCCATGATCCCCTCTCGCCGCAGCTGCTGCACAAACGCATCGCCTCCACGGATTCCCAGCAGAATACTTCCGCCGGAAAGGAGCTTGTACGGATTCACATCAAAGACCTCACAGATCTCTATGGTTTCCTGTCGGATGGGCACACTCCGAAGATCTGCGCTAAGACCTACCCCGGATGCCTCCGCCATTTTCCAGAGGGCAGCAAGAAATCCACCTTCTCCCATCAGATATCGGGCACTGGCTCCGGATTCTTCCGCCATTTTCCATATCTTATTATTCTCTTTTTCTGTTCCTATTCCGTAAACCTCCGGAAGCTTCACAACATCCTCTAGAAAACGTTCTGCAAAAACATCCCGCAGTCTGTCATGATAATTCTTTGTGATCCATGCAGTTCCTTCTGCAGCCACAGGGCCTGCCACGATCAGCTCGTCTCCCGGCATAAGCCGCCCGTCTATTTCTGCCTGAAGCGCCTCCAGTGCCTTTTTTCCAAGTTTCATAACTGCCGCCTTAATAAATGATAAGCGAAAGCACAGTCGGAACTACCATTGCCAGTACCAGAATAACTGCGATGATCGCTGTGATCACTTTCCTTTTTTTCGGATCAAACATTCCCATAATTATTATTCACCTCATCTGTAATATCCGTTAATTGTGCATTGTTGGTCAAAGGATCCCTGTCTGTATAATCAAAAAGAAGCCTCTTTCCATCCCGGAACACCTCGATATGGGCGGTTTTCGGGATTTTTTTTGCTTTCCGGTAATCCCAGATCTGCCGCTCATACGGCTTCTGGTCTGAAGCAAAGGATGGCCTGCTCTTTAAATTCTCTCGAAGATACAGATCGAGGAGCATTACATCGGAAAGTGCTTCCGGCGGGATCTCTTTCTGTTCTCCGGCAAACTCCATAAGAATCTCATAGCGCCTCATTCTGGAATGAGAGATCTCCGAGTAACCTTTTTTCTCATAAAATCTGCCAAGTGCCTCATACATCCGGAAAGGATCGTCAAAATATTTCTCCAGAAATACAAGGGTATTTTTGAACTGCCCACTATTATAATACACTTCCACCATACTTTCCACCATTTTCAACCTTAAAATCTCCCCGTAGGTCAGCCAGGCTGTGGAAAGTACCTCATAGGGTTCCCGATCCTTGTAAAGAATCTGATATTCCTCTGTCATTTCCATCATGTGTGATCCCTTCAGCACCTTCAGAAAACCAAGCTGAAACTGTTCCGGATGCAGTGCGTAAACATCGCAGAAGGACTTGTGGAAGCTATCATAGCCCTCATAGGGAAGTCCTGCGATCAGATCCAGATGCTGGTGGATATTTCCAAAGCTGTGGATCTGCTCTACAATCCTTTTCAGCTTTTCAAAATCCATGGTTCTCCGAATGGCTTTGATGGTCTGAGGATTGGTAGACTGTACACCAATCTCCAGCTGGATCAGACCCGGACGCATGGTTTTCATCAGCGCCAGCTCCTCCGCACGGAGAATATCTGCTGAAATTTCAAAATGAAAATTGGTGATCCCGTTGTCATGCTCCGTAATATACCTCCAGATCTCCATGGCATGGTCATGCTTGCAGTTGAAAGTACGATCCACAAATTTGACCTGAGGAACTTTATTATCAATAAAAAACTGCAATTCCTTTTTTACAAGCTCAATATCACGGAACCGAAGCTTCTTATCTATGGAAGAAAGGCAATAGCTGCAGGAAAAGGGGCATCCCCTGCTGCTCTCATAATAAATAATGCGGTTTTTAAACTCTGTAAGATTGCTGTATGCAAACGGAACTTTACTTAGATCCATCAATTCCCGCCAGCCCGTGTGTACAATATCCCTGTCTTTGTTTTCATCACGAAAAGCCACTCCACGGATCTCGCTCAAAGTTTCCGGTTTTCTTTCTATATAATAACCTGCCAGTTCATGGAAGGTTTCCTCTCCTTCTCCCACCATCACTCCAAAAAACGCAGGATTCTTTTTCAGAAATTCCACCGCATCGTAGGATACCTCCGGGCCTCCTGCCCAAAACTCCACCTGTGGAAGAATTTTCTTAAGATCCGGCACTAGTTCCCTGACAAAGGAAATATTCCAGATATAGCAGGAAAAGCAGATCACATCCGGCTGCTCCAGATAAATATCTTTTAAAATGTCATCCCTGATCTGATTGATCGTGTACTCTTTGACCACAACCCTGGAGCTGTATTCTCCGGAACAGGATTTCAAGTTATATACCGCAAGATTGGAATGGATATATTTTGCATTGCATGCTGCAAGTAAGATTTTCAAATTTTACATTCTCCTAACTTCTGCCGGATAATTTCTTTCCCCGGCAGTTTTCATTATTTCTCTGTTGATCCTTTTCGCTTTATGATTATAACGTTCCCGCCACCGGATGTAAATAGAAAAACAGGGGTTAGAGACATACCGTGCGAATTTATGCGATCAGCATAAATTCTGTGCATCGCGAAGCGTGTTGCTGAGAACGGAGTGAACAGTAACAAA